>Ga0302320_10006783_pt1 | contig 25332 bp, 21 predicted proteins | sample Bog_T0_3_FD_202130 | JGI IMG/M metagenome (GOLD analysis project Ga0302320, IMG submission 202130) | Peat permafrost microbial communities from Stordalen Mire near Abisko, Sweden - Bog_T0_3 | ecosystem: Environmental > Terrestrial > Soil > Wetlands > Peat | place: Sweden: Abisko, Stordalen Mire... | reverse complement strand
TGAGCTGCACCATGCCGAACGGCACGGTGGCGCCGGGATACGCATGGCCGTGGGCATCCGTGCCGACGAGCGGCAGCGGTTGATCCACCGGGTTGGGCTGTGCCCAGACCGGCGTGGCCGCCAGACACGATGCCATCAGTAACGCGCGAAGGTTGCTTAAACTCATAGATTATTTTGTTCGCATCCCTGAAAGGGTGATTCTGGGTCAGACGGCTAATATAATCGCTGTCCGTCTATTTGCCATTTATTTCATTCAACCCATCCGGGGGAAAGCAAAATCGCCTGTTTGACTTTCCAACAAGTCGCAGTCTGGGAAACGCGTTAAAGCACAGTCAGGAGCGCGGGGCTGTCCCGATGGTTGCGCCGGGTACGAATTCCACCGGCACCGCGAGGTGTTTGCGGATGATCCGGCCGTATTCCACCAATTCCAGCAAGCGCTCGGCGATGGCCTGGGACAAGGACTTGGTGTTGGGCTGGTAGAAGCAGAGCGGGGGATAGAACTCGGAATACCAAGGGTCGTTCGGCAGAACGACCAGCGAAACATCGTCGGGCACGCGAATGCCCTTGGAAACCAGCCAGGACAGGCTGGTCAATAAATGATTGGAACTGGTGAGGACCAGCGCGGTGGGGCGGTTTTTGAGCTTGAACGCGGCCTCATAGGCCCGGGCAATCGATTCCGGAGTGCGCTCATCTTTAAACATCAATAGTTTTGCGCCGTTGTCGGTGGTTTTCATTGCCCGACGCAACCCTTGTTCGATCAACATGGCGCCGACGCCGCGTTCCACATATTCGAACATGCCGATGTTGCGGTGTCCGTGCCGGATGAATTGCAATCCCGCATGGAACCCGGCCGGTTCCCAATCTTTCGTCACATAGGGCAGGTTCACATCGGGGTAGGGCCACCCGTGAATCAACGCAGGCAGACCCCGTTGCGCAAACCATTTTTGAATCGGGCGGGAGGTCGCCGACAGGATCCACGCCGCCGATCGGTGGGTTTGAACGAGGTTTTCCAGCTGATGCTCCGGATCCTTGAGGTGGAATATGTCCGGGGAAACAAAATGGAGATCGCGTCCCAGTTCCAGCAATTGTTTCTGGGTGTCCTCCAATTCCAACCTGGTCTGGCCCTGTTCCAGGGGATAAGGGGAGAGAAAGGTCACCGGCAAATTCGGGACGGACTTTTTCTTGAACCCGGGCAGTTGCTGGACATGGACCCGCCGCTTGCGGCCCTGAACCGAAGGCTCCACCCATCCGTCTTTGATCAGCAGTTGCAGGGCGAGGCGCAAGGTGTCACGGCCCACCCGCAACCGGCCTTTCAAATCGAGTTCGCCGGGTAGCACGTCCTTGAGGACGCCGCTGGCAATCCACTGTTTCAACGTGGAAGCGGTTTCGTGAACCAGGCTGTTTCGTTTGGGCAGCTGTAACATTGCTTAAAATCTCAAAATGCCACAGGCCGGACGGAACCGAAAACGAAATCGGAATTTTTTCTGTCCGGTTTCCCAATGACCGGGTGCTATTGTTTGACCATGATACCCGATGGAGAACTGCTCGGCCAGTACGCCGAAACGAAGTCCGAAGATGACGTTAATCTGGCTTAAACTGACTTCAAGCGGGGCCTTAAAACACCTCCACGCGCAGCCCGGTGGTCTGGCGGATGGACTGGGCGATCTGGGACAGCACCCGCAGGGAAAGGTGGGCGAATTTCGCGTGGGAGCTTCCGGCATCGCCGGAATAGATTTGCACCTGCGAAATTTGCGCGCCGGCTTCCGTCAATTCATTCAAACGGACCACATATTTATGGATCTCCGCCAGCGGTTGTTCCTGCCCTTTGATGAGCGGAAACGAGCTTTGAATCACCACCGGCCGTTTGCGGCCAATCAGGAGGACGTTCGCGAGGATTCTTTCCGGCGGCCCGTCCGTGTGGTCACCTTTGCCGGAAAAAGTCCGGGAACCGCCATCCAAAGTGAACCAGATTTCGTCCGATTTGGTGAGCGATTCAATGCCCTGCAACACCTCGGGATGATGCACGCAGGTTCCCTTGGTGATTAAAACGATCTTAAAATAGTCGCCCAATGCCCGCAACCAAGTCACCGCTTGAATGGCCTCGGTGAAGTTGGGGACCGACGTGGGATCTCCATCGCCGGTGAGCGCGACGTGACGGAGTTTGAGCAATTCCGCCGGCATCGATTGGAAAGTGGGGCGCAGACGCAATTGCCCTTGATGGACGACCTGCAGGGCCTGGCGCAACTCCAAGGCCATGATTTCCACGGGCAGTCTGGATTTTTTGGTTGCCGACCGTTCGAACTCGCTGCTCGCGCCATTGGATTCGTTAACCGTTTCGGGATTCAGGTTGACCACAATGGACAAGCCTCCGGCTTGGGAAGAGATCGCGACATTGACGAAACGATTCCCCATAAAGTCCGGCGCAAGATTGACAACTTTGTCCTGGGCCATATTTTGACGAGCTAAGGAGTGCGGCTGATCCGACAGGGGCCTCATCAGCGGAGCGGACCGGTAATTTTCCATGACATCAACTATTAATAGGACCATCAACGCCAGACTGCTACACCCTCCTTGTCGAGCACCCAACGAATTTTGGTATGATCGTTTTAACGGCCGATTCCTGGTTTTTGTCAAAGACCCACCCAAATTTGGCAAACTGGCTTCCACGCCTTTTAATTAAAACGACAGTAGGTTAAGATAACTTCATGAAGAACAACCGATTTTTTCCACAAACTGATACTATCGGCGAGCTGCCGAGGCCGGATCGCGCCGCTTGGCTGAAGGGCAATAACTTTACGTGCAAGACGCCGCCGCGCACGCCCCTCGACAAACCCTGGCGGATTATATTGATCGGCGCGCCGGGGATCGGCAAAGGCACGCAGGCGGACCTGCTTGCGGAGCGCCTCGGCGCCTGCCATCTTTCGACGGGCGATGTTTTCCGCGCCGCGAAATGTCTGGAGCAGAGTGAACAATCTCCGGCGATCAAAGCCGCGCTGGCGCTGATGAAAGAAGGCAAACTGGTGTCGGATGAAACCGTTTTGAATCTTATCCGCGAGCGGGCGGGATGCATGAAATGCTCCGGGGGTTTCCTGTTGGACGGTTTCCCGCGCACCATCGCGCAGGCGGAAGCGCTCGACCTGCTGCTGTCGGAACAAAACGTGAGACTTTCCGTCGTGTTCAATTATGAGCTGCCGATTGAAACGATTATCGCCCGCATCTCCGGCCGCCGGACCTGCTCCAATTGCAAGGCGGTTTATCACGTCGCCACCCGTCCATCGCGCGTTCCGGGAGTCTGCGACCATTGCGGCGGCAAATTGGTGCAACGGGAAGACGACCAGCCGGAAGCGGTTCGCGTCAGGCTGGCGGCATATGCGGCGAGCACCCGTCCGCTGATCGACTATTATAAGAAGCAAAAATTGCTTGTCACGATTCAGGCCGAAGGGACGCCGGAAGAGATTTATCAGCGCACCCGGCTTCTGGCCTTGACGCTTTGACGCCGGTTTAACCGGGTGGGCGAGATTCGCCGTCAAGAGTTTGGGAAGCCGACGGCGAATAAGCGGGCCGGTGCTATTGAATGGGCAACCCCGATGCTTTGGTTGGACGATCCGCCAAAGCATTTTTGCTTTTGGGGGGAATGAATTCACTGGATGCGATGCGGCGGCAGGGAAAAAGTGGGAGCAACGGGATTGGCGGCGGCGCCAATATTATCCAGGAGTGGCTCGCCAAAAAATGGGCGTTTTTCGACAAGTTCGGCGAAGCGTGATTCCCATTAGGCGATTAGATTTAGGTTAGATATTGGTTTGAGATATTATTCGCACTAATCAGACCAACGAATCAAAGCACAACACTGTACCACCAGGAAACCTATGCAAATAACTCGATCATTCCCAGCCAAGGCGATGCTCTCTGCCTTTCTTCTCTCCGCCGCTTCGCTGCACGCGAGTGATGCGGATTTAAAAATCCCGCCGCTGAATGTTGTCCATTTCAACATATTCGGCACGGGAGTCGGCGGATTTACGCTGATGTACGCCGGCATCGCGGTTTGCGCCTTGGGCGCGCTTTTCGGTCTGATGCAGTATGGCCAGACGAAAAAGCTGCCGGTTCACCGCTTGATGTCGAGCGTCTCGCAGACGATCTGGGAAACCTGCAAAACCTATCTGTTCCAGCAGGGGAAGTTCATGGCCGGTCTCTGGCTGCTGATCGCGTGCTGTATTTTTGGTTATTTCTCGCTTCTGGAGCATATGCCGGTGGGTGATGTCGTGGTCATCCTGGTATGTTCGATTTTGGGAATTCTCGGCAGTTATGGCGTGGCCTGGTTCGGCATCCGGATCAATACGATCTCCAATTCCCGGACGGCGTTTGCCGCCTTGCGCGGCGACCCGCTGAATGTGGTGCGCATTCCGCTCCGTTCGGGCATGAGCATCGGGCTTTTGCTGGTGTGCGTGGAATTGTTCTTCATGATCAGCATTTTGGTTTTTCTGCCGTCCCGCCTGGTGGGCGCGTGCTTCATCGGTTTTGCGATCGGTGAATCCCTCGGCGCCTCGGCCCTGCGGATTGGCGGCGGAATCTTCACGAAGATCGCCGACATTGGCAGCGATTTGATGAAGATCGTGTTCAAGCTCCCCGAAGATGATCCGAAGAATCCCGGTGTGATCGCGGATTGTACCGGAGACAACGCCGGTGACTCGGTGGGACCGACGGCCGACGGTTTTGAAACCTATGGTGTCACCGGTGTCGCGCTCGTCGCCTTCATGGCCTTTGCGCTGGCCCACAACCCGGTCGTTTGTGCCACCCTCATTATCTGGCTGTTCGCGATGCGGGCTTTGATGATCGTCACCTCGGTTGTTTCCTATGTCATCAATGACGCCATTTCAGTCGCCCGGTATGGCGGCAAGAAATCCTTTGATTTCGAAGATCCGCTCACCCATTTGGTTTGGATTACGTCGGCGGTTTCCATCGTCATCACGTTTGTCGCCAGCGATCTGCTGCTCGCCAATCAAGACGGAATTGATTCCCGGCTTTGGTGGGTCCTGTCCGCCATTATTTCCTGCGGGACGATTGCGGGTGCGTTGATTCCGGAATTCACGAAAGTGTTCACCAGCACCAAGTCCCAACACGTCCGCGAAATTGTCATTTGCTCCAAGCACGGCGGGGCTTCGTTGAACATTCTGTCGGGCCTCGTGGCCGGCAACTTTTCCGCGTTCTGGATGGGCCTCTGCATTCTGACGCTGATGTTGGGCGGCTGGCTGCTCGCCACGTTCACCGGTTCTCCGATCCTGGCGCTGATGCCGGATGCCTTTAAATTCGCCGCGCCGATCTTTGCGTTCGGCTTGGTGGCTTTTGGGTTCCTGGGCATGGGCCCCGTGACCATCGCGGTGGACAGCTATGGGCCCGTGACGGACAACGCGCAATCGGTTTATGAGCTGAGCCGCATTGAAGCGGAACCCGACATTGAAGATGAAGTCTTCAACGAATTCGGTTTCAAACCTGATTTTGCCACCGCGAAGCCGCTGCTTGAGCAAAACGACGGCGCCGGCAATACCTTCAAGGCGACCGCCAAGCCGGTGCTGATCGGCACTGCCGTGGTGGGCGCCACCACGATGGTTTTCGGTATCATAATTCTGCTGGAGAATATGTTTGGCGATGTGCAGAGACATTTGAGCCTCGTGCAACCGCAGATCATTCTTGGTCTGCTGATGGGTGGCGCGGTCATTTACTGGTTTACCGGCGCATCCTGCCAGGCGGTCGTCACCGGCGCTTACCGCGCGGTGGTGTACATCAAGCAGCATATCAAATTGGACAGCACCACGGCCTCGGAGAAGGACAGCAAGGAAGTCGTCCGGATCTGCACCGTGTACGCGCAACAAGGTATGTGGAATATCTTTGTGGTGGTCTTCTCGCTCGCCTTGTCCCTGGCTTTTTTTGACCCGTACTTCTTTATTGGCTATTTGATCGGTATCGCGTTCTTCGGTTTGTTCCAGGCCATTTTCATGGCGAACGCCGGTGGCGCGTGGGATAACGCGAAGAAGGTCGTGGAAGTGACGCTTTGCAAAAAGGGCACCGACCTCCATGCGGCCACCGTCGTCGGTGACACGGTCGGCGATCCTTTCAAGGACACCAGCTCGGTGGCGCTGAACCCGGTGATCAAATTCACGACGCTGTTCGGTTTGCTGGCGGTGGAAATTGCGGTGACGATGCAAAACCAGGCGTTGAAGCTGGGGATTGCGATCTTCTTCTTCGCCATTGCGTTGAAGTTCATCCATAGATCGTTCTACGGAATGAGAATTCCCAATGAAGATATTGGTACCGATGAGGAAGAAACGGCTCCGAAGGCGAAGCCCGGCAAAGCGGCTCCCCGTCCGTTGGTCACCACATAAAATGATCCAGCCTGGCCGGCCTCGCCGGTCGGGCGGAAAAAAGCTTGGTTCGTTTAAGGATGTTGGTGGTACTGGTGGTTTGTGACGGATGGTGGGCGCAGCCCGACCGGAGTCATGAACCACCAAATTTATTTTTAAAGGCAGCTTCGGTTATTTTTTTTGAGGTTTACGGTTCAGCTTGGCTCTGACTTGATCCACCAATAGAGTCGGCTGGGGCCAACTGTGACCTTGGGCCAGCAGTCGTTGGGTGTCCTCGGGTCCCCAAGTACCGGCGGCGTAATTGGGAAAATCGCTCGGCAAGGTTGCCTGCCACGCTTCCAACACCGGCATTAACCACTGCCAGGCCGCCTCCACTTGATCGGCGCGCATAAACAGGGTCGCGTCGCCCTTCATTACGTCCCACAACAACGTTTCGTAGGCATCCGGCGAAGGGGCGTCGAAACTCTCGTGATAACTAAACCGCATGTCCACGGGGCGCAGTTGCATCTTGGGCCCGGGATATTTCGCCTGGAAGCCCAGCACAATCCCTTCGACGGGCTGGATTGCCAGAATCAGCCGGGAGGCCTGCCAGCCGAGGGAGGCTTCGGGTGGAAAGGATTGATGCGGCACCGCGCGAAATTGGATGGAGATTTCCGAGGCCTGCCGGGGCAGGCATTTGCCCGTGCGCAGGTAAAACGGCACGTCCTGCCAGCGCCAGTTGTCGATAAACAACTTCAACGCCACAAAAGTCTCCGTCTGGGAATCGGTTGCCACCCCGTCTTCCTCGCGATAGCCGGGCACCTTTTTCCCGTCGGCACGGCCGGGCCCATACTGCCCGCGCACGGCGCAGAGGGGAACCGCGTCCCGGTGAATGGGACGAGCCGCATGGAGCACGTCCACCTTCTTGTTGCGGATCTCGTCGGCCTCGAACGAAACCATCGGCTCCATGGCTACAAGACAGAGCAATTGCATCAGATGATTCTGCACCATGTCGCGCAGCGCTCCGGCGTGGTCGTAGTAACCGCCGCGATGTTCCACACCCACCGTTTCGGCAACCGTGATGGTCACATAGTCAATGTAGCGACGGTTCCAGAGCGGCTCGAACAGCGGGTTGGCGAAACGAAAGGCCAGAATGTTCTGCACGGTTTCCTTGCCGAGATAGTGATCGATCCGAAAGATTTGGGATTCCGCGAAGCTGGCGGCGAGAATGGCGTTCAAGGCGCGCGCGGATTCCAAGTCGTAGCCGATCGGTTTCTCGATCACTATCTGCGCCCGGTCGCGATCGCGCGCCAAGCCCGCGTTGCCCAGATATTTTGGAATTTCGCCAAACATGCTCGGCGGCGTGGCCATGTAGAAAATGCGGCGGCCTTTCGTCCCCCATTGTTTTTCCAGCTTCGCGCATTGCTGGCCCAGGGCCGCGTAGGTGGACGGCTGTTTGAAATCGCCTTGCTGGTAAGAGATATGTTGCGCGAAAAGATTCCAAGCGGCGGTCTTGGTTTTCCCGAAACGGGAGAATTTATCGACGCCGTTCTGCCACCGGTGGCGCAGGGCGCCGTCGCTAAGCTTGATACGGTCCACGGCGATGATCGCGAATTGTGCGGGCTGGCTGCGATCCTGCGAGAGATCGAACAGGGCCGGGATCAGCTTGCGCCAAGCCAGGTCGCCCGCGCCGCCAAAAATGACAAAAATAATCGGATCAAGCCCTTCGGTGGTTTTCATCGGTTTCATCGTCGAGTCCGGCTCTTGGTGCCCGCGCGAGGGAATTCGACCCGCTGGTGCGGACGAACCGGCTGCCGTTAATTTAAATTTCACTTCCGATGGCAATTCTTTTGCCGTCCTTTTCTGCAATCAAACTACGCGCCGCACCGGGCTTTTTCCATGGGGTATAACCCGAACCGCAAGGTGACGAATTAAAACGTGGCGAAATTGAAATCCACACCAAAATCAGGAGGGAGCCAGGATGAGGAACGCCGCCGGATTTGCTTATCCCGCTTCGCAAGAATGCTAAAGTCCGCGAACGCCGATCATGCGCTGGGTTTGTACATCCCACACCTTCAGGCGAAAGCAACGGATGATATCCCGGGGTGAGAGCGTGACCGTCTTGGCTTCGCGCAATTCGGGAATATCGCGGTATAGTTGCGGCAAACGATAGAACGGAACCCGATGATTCAGATGATGGATATGATGGTACCCAATGTTTCCCGTGAACCAGCGCATCAAGAAATTCGTCTTCAGATAGCTGGACGATTCCAGCGCGGCTTTTTCAAAGGTCCAGCCCGCCCGGTCCTCGAAGGAGACTCCGGGAAAATTATGTTGGATGTAAAACAGGTAGCTGCCGAGCGAACTGGCGACCAGGAACGGGAGAACCAGGGTCAACAAAAGCGCGAGCCAGCCGAAATAGACGACGAGCAGGGTGGCGATAGTCAGGTGGAGCAGCAAAGCCAGCAGACAATCAAAATGTTTTCGCGGCGAGGCAATGAAGGGGTTGATGACCATCCCATAAAGGAAAATACTCAAGTAGCCGAAGAGAATGGTGAGCGGATGGCGAAGAAAAAGATAGCGGAACCGCTCGCCCGCGGGGGTTTTTTGGTATTGCTCCGCCGTCATGATCGGATAAGACCCGATTTGGGAACCGCGCAGGCGGGAATTATGCGCGTGATGATGATCATGGGAGCTGCGCCAGATGCTGCTGGGACAGAGAGCCCAGATCCCAAAGGCGCGCATGAGAATCTCGGCCGGAACGGATTTGGCCAGAATGGCCCGATGCTGGTGATCGTGATAGATCACGAACAAGCGGACGCTGAGGAGACCCGTGAGAATGCTGGAGACGACGCGCACATACCAAGGCAGAGGGGGCAGGGTAGCGGCCATGGCCAACAGGAGTAGGGCCGCAGTAGTAAGCAGGTAATACCAGCTCGCCCAGGAAACATCCCGGGCATAGGGCTTGGTGCGGGCGTGAAGATTTTCAACGGCCTTCATGATTAATCAATGGGTGAGTGTGGGTTATGCGAATCATCCGGTCAACAAACTTCACCGATTATTTTCCCGAAATTGCCCGATCCGCATCCGGGCGGGGTGCCTTGCCGGCGGCCGCTGACGAAGAAAATCACTCAGCCGGATTGCCACTACATCGATAAAGTCGATTATCCCATGCTTGGCTCCAGCGGCCGGTTGCGAAATCACGGATTATGTTACAATATATGGCGTGGAAGATAAAACTTCATCACCGGGAGAGCTGGAACAAATCGCGGCGCGCCAAAATTTGACCGCCGTCCGAACCGCATTGCTGGATCTGCACAAGGCCTTGCTCGAGTCCGAACGCGCCAGCTATGAGCAGGCGTTTGGCAAGATCGGCACATCCTATCAATTTCTGCAACTGCTGACGACGGATCCCTGGTTTGCCTGGTTGCAACCCGTGACGCAACTGATTGCCGCGATTGACGAGGCTTTGGATGGCAAAGAGCCGCTGACGGCCACCGGCGTGCGGGCACTTTTGGACCGCACCAAATCATTGCTGGCGCCGACGGCGGCGGGCGAAGGTTTTTCCCGGCATTATGACGAGGCCTTGCAGCGTGATCCGGACGTGGTCTTCGCGCACGCCACCACTGCCCGAACGATGCGCAGTGCCGGGAACGATAAGCAAAAAGGAAGCTGAGGTTCAACAAGCGGCGGGAGCAAAACCGCAGGCGGAAAGGCCGTCAGTTGCCAAATTTGCATGAAACCGATGACTGAAACTTACCTGGCCCGCCATGGCGAAACGGCGTGGAGTTTGACCGGCCAACACACCGGCCGGACGGATCTGCCTTTGACGGAGCGCGGCCAGCGAAACGCCCGGGCGCTCGGCGAACGGTTGCGGGGAATCACGTTTGCAAAGGTATTCTGCAGTCCGTTGCAGCGCGCGGCCCAGACCTGTGAGCTGGCCGGATTTGCCGCCGACGCGGAAACAGACCCCGATTTGGTCGAATGGAACTATGGCGATTACGAAGGCCGGCGAACGGTTGAAATTCATCAGGCCCGGCCGGACTGGCAGTTGTTCCGGGATGGCTGCCCGGGCGGAGAATCGCCCGAACAGGTGGCGGCGCGGGCGGATCGGATGGTCCGGCGGGCGCGGGCGGTTGATGGTAACAGCCTGATTTTTTCGAGCGGCCATTTTTTGCGGGTGCTGGCGTCCCGCTGGTTGGGATTGGAGCCGGCGGATGGAAAGTATTTCAGCCTGTGCACCGCCAGTCTGAGCATTTTGGGCTATGAGAACTCGCTGGCACAACCGGTCATACAGCTATGGAACGATGACCGGCATGTGACGAAATGAGAGAAATAGGGCCGTTGCAGACTTAACCTGGCCAGCGGGTTCTGCTGATCGGCCAAGCCGCCTCCGCGCCGTGGCCGGATGGGAACATTCGTGGGTCCGTTGGCCGGCTTGACTCCTCCCGGGAATGGGCAGGCACTGGCCGAAATTCTGATCTCGACCCGGGAGAAAATTATTTCAATGATATGCCGGTCCGGATGCCGGGCGCATTGTGACTTTTTCCTCCCGGCGGTCAAAAGTTTTTGCCGCCGGGTGGCCGCGGCTAACGCGGCGAGAAAACGGCCGGCAGCGCATCCGGGATCCAAATAAATTACTAAGAACTATGGCACTCTCTCCGCTCGCAGGCAAACCGGCTCCGAAAGAAATGCTCGTGGATTTGGCGCGGCTCGAACGCGATTATCACGAGCGCCAGCCCGATCTGGGCGATCCCAACCAGCTGGTCAGTTTTGGCACCAGCGGCCATCGGGGATCCTCGTTAAACGGCACTTTTACCGAGACCCATATTCTGGCCATTACCCAGGCGATCTGCGATTACCGGTCCGCGCAAAACATCACCGGCCCCTTGCAAATGGGCAAGGATACCCATGCACTGTCCGCGCCCGCGCAACGCACCGCCTTGGAAGTCCTGGCGGCAAACGGGGTGGAAACAGTCATCCAGCGCGACGACGGCGTCACGCCGACGCCTGTGATTTCCCGTGCCGTGATTGTATATAATCGTGGCCGCAAGACCGGCCTCGCCGACGGCATCGTCATCACCCCCTCTCACAATCCGCCGGAGGACGGCGGTTTTAAATACAATGTCACCAACGGCGGCCCCGCCGATACCGAGGTGACCCGCTGGGTGCAGGATCGGGCCAATGAAATCCTGCGCGGCAACAATTCCGCGGTGAAGCGACTGGCCTATGCCGCCGCACTTAAGGCGGCCACCACCCATGAGCAGGATTTTATTTTACCTTATGTCGAAGATTTAAGGAACGTCGTGGATATGGAAGCCATCCGGGCAGCGGGCTTGAAACTGGGCGTCGACCCGCTCGGCGGCGCGGCGCTGCCTTATTGGGAGCCGATCAATTCGGTTTACCAGCTGGAAATTCAAGTGGTGAATCCGAAGCTCGATCCGGCCTTTTCGTTCATGTCGGTGGATCATGACGGAAAAATTCGCATGGACTGTTCCAGTCCCTACGCGATGGCCAGCCTGGTCCGGCTCAAGGATCAATTCCAGGTTGCCTTCGCCAACGATCCCGATTCGGACCGGCACGGCATTGTGACGCCCTCGGCGGGATTGATGAATCCCAATCATTACCTGGCGGTGGCGATTGGTTATTTGCTGACCCACCGGCCCAGGTGGTCGGCGGATGCGGCGATCGGCAAGACGCTGGTGAGCAGCAGCATGATTGATCGCGTGGTGAAAAAGTTGGGGCGGAGATTGTGCGAAACGCCGGTAGGCTTTAAATGGTTTGCGCCGGGCCTGTTCGACGGATCGTTCGGGTTCGGCGGCGAAGAAAGCGCGGGCGCCAGTTTTCTGCGGCGCGACGGAACGGTTTGGACGACCGACAAGGATGGTCCGATCATGGATTTGCTCGCGGCGGAAATCACTGCCGTAACGGGCAAGGATCCCGGCGAACATTTTCGCGAGCTCACGGCCGAATTTGGCATGCCCTACTATACGCGCATCGATGCTGCGGCCTCCCCGGAACAAAAGGCGCGGCTTGGGAAGCTTTCCCCGGAGGCCGTGAAAGAGTCGGAACTGGGGGGGGATCCCATCACGGCGAAATTGACCCGCGCTCCCGGTAACCACGCTCCGATAGGCGGCCTTAAGGTGGTGACGGAGCAGGGTTGGTTTGCCGCCCGGCCGTCGGGCACGGAGAATATTTATAAAATCTATGCGGAAAGTTTTCGCGATGAGGCGCATTTGCAAACCATCGTGAAGGAGGCGCAAAAAATCGTTAACAATGCGTTGGGCGCATGATTTCATGAGGGGCACAGCTCTCGCGGTTTCAAGGCAGGCCTTCCAACGGGGCCATGTCAACGGCCATTGCCGTTGGCCTTCGGCATGAATCCCGACAATTCAAACGCGGTTCCCCCGTCGGCAATTGTTCCGGGAGACGCGGTGAAGCGCATGTTGCCGTGGCTGGTCGCGGTGGCATTTTTCATGGAAATGCTGGACACGACGATCCTGAACACCGCCGTGCCGACGATCGCCAAAGCGCTGGGCGTCGCGCCCCTGAGCATGAAGGCGGTCCTGTCGAGTTACACGCTGAGCCTGGCGGTTTTTATTCCGATCAGCGGCTGGATGGCGGATCGTTTTGGCACCCGGCGGGTATTTGCCTCGGCCATCGGTCTCTTCACGCTGGGATCATTTTTCTGCGGCATATCAAACAATATTCATGTGCTCGTCGCTTGCCGCATCCTGCAAGGCGGTGGCGGCGCCATGATGGTGCCGGTTGGAAGATTGACCATGGTCCGAACCTTTCCCAAGTCGGAGCTGATCCGGGCCATGGGTTTTGTTTCGATTCCGGGGCTGATCGGTCCCATGCTCGGCCCGATTGCCGGTGGCCTCATCGTCGGCTATTTCCATTGGCGCGTGATTTTTTTCATCAACGTGCCGATTGGTTTGCTGGGGCTGTATTCCGTTTACCGACACCTTCCCGACTATCGCGAGGAGAAATCCCGTCCGCTCGATTTTATCGGCCTCATTTTGTTCGGTTGTGGCATTGTGCTGCTGGCCTATGTGTTGGAAGTCTTCGGTGAGCACATATTGAGCGGCCGAATCATCCTGGAACTGCTGTTGCTTTCGGCGGGATTTCTCGCGGCGTATGGCGTGCGGGCGACCCGGATTGAGTTTCCGCTGCTGCGTCTGGCCCTGTTTAGGATTCGAACTTTCCGTTCGTCGGTGAGCGGGAGTTTTTTCACGCGCCTGGGGATTGGCGGGATGCCGTTTCTGCTGCCTTTGCTTTATCAAGTGGGTCTCGGCTTTAGCGCGATTCAATCAGGTTTATTGCTGATGCCGCAGGCGATCGCCGCGATGAGTTTTAAGATGGCGATTCCCGGGATCCTGAGGCGGTTCGGTTATCGCCGGATTTTGTTTTCCAACACGGTCATCCTGGGCATTTTGATCATTCTCTTTGCGACCATCGGAGGGGGAACCCCGATATGGCTGATTGTGCTGCAGGCGTTCGTTTACGGATTTTTTACGTCACTCCAGTATACCAGCATGAACACGCTGGTCTTTGCTGACGTGGATGAGGAGCAGGCCAGCGGGGCCAGCGCCATTACCAGCACGGTGCAGCAGATGGCGATCAGTTTTGGAATCGCGACGGCTTCGTTGGTGGCAGGGTTTTTCGTCCACGACCAGGCTCACGCGGATTCCGCGGCCATGATTCACGGCATCCATGATACGTTTCTGATTCTCGGCGGGTACACGATGGTTTCCGCAATCGTTTTCCGGGAACTCAAGAAAGAAGACGGGGATACCGTCAGCCAGCACAAGTCCGTCGAGCACGTGGAATGATGGGAACCGCCGGCGCCGGCCGACGGCCCAATGGTTTAGGAGGCCGCCGGGGCGATCAATTCGAGATGGAACGCCTTGATGGCATTGAGCATGAATTGAATGGCGACGGCCGCCAGGAGCAGGCCCATGATGCGGATGGAAATGCTCATGGCAATGGGGCTGAGCTTGTTCGCATTTCCGGCGGCCACCCGCAGAATGGCGTAGGTCAGCAGCATGACCAGGAAAATGCACCCGTAAAGCGCCGCATGTTGCGGGATATTCTTCGCCTCATTTTGCAAGAGAATCGTGGTGGAGATGGCGCCCGGGCCGGCGAGCATGGGAATGGCGAGCGGTGTCACCGCGATGTCCGGCTTCTCCGTTCCCGCCGCGGTTTCCTCGAGGGTCTCCTTCACGCGCGAGCGTTGGGCGCGCAACATGTCCAGGGCCACCAGCAGCAACACAATGCTGGCGGCAATTTGAAACGCCGGCATCGTGATGCCCAAAACCTTGAAGATGGCCTGGCCGGCCAGGGAAAAGGCGAGGAGCACGCCGGCGGCAACGCAGCACGCCACCCGGGCGGTGCGAACGCGCTGCTCCGGTTTGTCGTGGGGCGTCATGGCCAGAAATGACGGCACGGTCGCCAGCGGATCGACGATCACAAACAATGAACTCACCGCCAGCAAAATATATTCAGGCAAATTCACAAGTAATGAATTAGCCGCAGATCAACGGCAAAGTCAATCCGCCTTTCCGGATCAGAATGGTCAGCGGATGATTTCTCAGGTGGTGGCCAGTTGGTAAACGACCGTGCGTCCAAAGGTCACCGGCTGGTATCGCGGATCAAGATTAAGGGTGGTTTCGGAGCCGCCCAAAAAAAGATAGCCATGCGGCAACAGGCAATTGCGAATCCGATTGAGAAGCAATTTTTTTGTTTCAACGTCGAAATAGATCATCACATTGCGGATGAAAACCAGGTCGAAGGCTGGCAGAATCGGCCAGGGCTCAATCAAATTCATGCGGGTGAATTCGATATTTTGTTTCAGCTTCGGGCTGATGTGCCAGCGGTCATCTTTCTTGGAGAAACATTTGACCAAATACGCGGCCGGCAAACCGCGATTCACCTCGAATTGCGAATAATGGCCCTCCTTGGCCACCTTTAGCACCCGGGGGGAAAGGTCGGTGGCGAGAATGGTGATTTTCCAATCCGCCAGTTGCGGAAAATTCTCCTGGATGAGCATGGCCAGCGTGTAGGGCTCCTGTCCGGTCGAACACGCCGCCGACCAGATCGTCAACTGCTTGGCGGCCGCGCGTTTTTCAATGATGCGCGGCAAAAGATCCTTTCGGAGGCAATCGAAGGGATGAAAATCCCGAAAGAAAGAGGTTTCGTTGGTGGTCAATGCTTCGATCGCCTTATGGTGAATGCCATTGATCGCGGGCGCTGTCCGCATTTTGTTGATAAAATCCGCCAGCGACCCAAAACCTTCCTCCTCGGCGATCGGGCCGAGGCGGCTCTCCACGAGGTATTCCTTCCCCGCTTCCAGCACAATGGCGGACTCGCGCCGGACAAGCCGGGCGACGTAGTCAAAATCTGGTTTGGAAATCGCCATAGGCTTTTCAATAAGAAACCACCGAGGTGCGGCTGGCGAAGGTTCGGCGGATGATTTCGCCGGAAATTTGGTCCAATGGCAGGATTTTATCGGCAAGCCCCGCCTGGGCGACCGCGCCGGGCATTCCCCAGACCACACTGCTTTCCTTATCCTGAACGATGATCTGGCCGCCTTTTTCCCGGATCAAGGTGCAACCGCGCAATCCGTCCTGCCCCATCCCGGTCATGACCACCGCGAGGATGTTTGCTCCATACGCCGCGACCGCGCTGCGAAACAGCACATCTACCGCCGGCCGGCAGGAGTTTTCCGGCGGTTCTTCCTGCAGATGCAAAACCTTTTTCAGTCCGATCCGCCGGACTTCCATGTGTTTGCCCCCGGGGGCAATGTAGGCGTGGCCCGCCTCGACGATTTGCCCTTCGGCGCCTTCGTGGCACTGGACCGTGCCGAGCGCGGTCAGGCGTTCCGCGAGCACGGCGGTGAAAACCGGCGGCATGTGTTGGACGATCAACACCGGCAGGGTGAAATTCGGGAGGAAACTCTTGAAGACTTCGGCCAGCGCGTTGGGTCCGCCCGTAGAGGTTCCGATGCATACCACTGCCGGCGAGGCGATCCGCGTCGGTTGGACAAAACCGGCCTTGGGCACCGGACGGGAAGCGACCGCGGGCGAGAGGATCGCGCTGCAATAAGTTTTGATCTTGGGTAGCAACTCGGATTGCAAGCGATCGATGCACTCGCCCACATTCCCGACATTGGACGGCTTGGTGACGTAATCCGTCGCCCCCGCGGTCAGCGCATCCAGCGTCGTCGCCGCGCCCCGTGAGGTGAGCGTGCTAAACATAATGACCGGCAGCCGGGGGTAAATTTTGCGTAGCTCCCGCAAGGTGGCAACGCCGTCCATCTCATCCATTTCGACGTCCAGCGTGACGATATCCGGGTTTACCTGGGTCATTTTTTGCAGCGCAATCCGCCCGCTGGCCGCCACCCCCACCACTTCGACCGCCGGATCCCGCGACAGCGCTTCGCTGATGAGCTTGCGCATCACCACCGCGTCATCAACGACCAATACTCGAATTTTTGGCACTGAGTTCTTTCAGACGATCCCGAGAACCTGAAGCTTCTGTTCCAATGATTCCTTGGTGACGGGCTTCATCAGGAAATCGTCCGCCCCGGCCTGCAACGCCGCCGCAACGCGGTCCATGGAATTCTGGGTGGTCACCATCATTACCTTAACGGAATTGAAGGCCTTATTCCGGCGCACCAACTGGATCAGCTCCAGGCCGTTCATGATCGGCATATCCCAATCCACGAGCGCCACGTCAAATGGCTCGCGAGGATCGTTGTTGACCAGTTTGTTAAGTCCCTCCCGCCCATCCTCCGCCTCTTCCGTCTTAAACGACAGTTCCATTGCCAGGTGCTGCAGAAAATTCCGCATGGCTTTTGAATCGTCTACAATGAGCATTTTCATGGTTGTTGTCGTTTAATCGGTTTCCTTGGCGGATTAGCTTTTCGCGAGGTCAACCACCCGCTTAAGGTCGGCGGCGAGCTTGCTCAGTTCGGTCGCGGCGCTCAAGGTGTTGTTGGCGCCTTCAGTCGTATTCTTCGCGGCTTCTGAAACGTTGGTGATGTTCTTCGAAATTTCCGTGCTGCCCTTGGCCGCCTCGGTGGCGTTGCGGGCGATTTCGTTCGTCGTGACCGTCTGTTCTTCGACCGCGCTGGCGATGGTGTTTTGAATGTCGTTGATCTGATTGATGATTTTGCTGATCTGGTCGATTGCCACCACGGCGCCTTTGGTATCGCCTTGAATCGCCTCGATTTTCTGGCTGATATCCTCGGTGGCCGCGGCGGTCTGCTTGGCGAGTTCCTTGACCTCATTCGCGACGACCGCAAAGCCTTTGCCGGCTTCACCGGCGCGGGCGGCTTCGATGGTCGCATTGAGCGCCAGCAAATTGGTTTGTTGGGCAATGGACGTGATCACTTTGATGACCTTGCCGATCTCGATGCTGCTTTCGCCAAGTTTGGCGACGGTTTTGTTGGTCTCACTGGCGGCCTTTACGGCTTCGGTGGCCACCTTCGCGGCGTCGTTGGCATTCTTGGCGATTTCCTTGATGGAAGCGCTCATTTCTTCGGCGCTCGCGGCGACCGTCGCGACGTTCCGGCTGACCTGCTCAGAGGCGGCGGCCACGACATTGGACTGCGTCGCGGTCTCTTCCGAATTTGAACTCATCTGCTGGCTGACTGTGGTAAGTTCTTCCGAAGCGGATGCGAGGGCCTGGGCATTGTCGGAGACGGTCTTGATCGTCTTGTTGAGATTGGCCTCGGCAATTTTACGCCCCGTGATGTCGATGGCGAACTTCACCACGCGATTGACGCGGCCATTGATGTCGAACATCGGGTTGTAGGTGGCTTGCAGCCAGACTTCCTTGCCGCCACGGCCGATGCGTTTGAATTCGGCGGTCTGGAATTTTCCGTCATTGAGGTCGCGCCAGAATTGTTTGTAGTCGGCGCTGTCGCGGTAGGCGGGTTCGACAAAGGTGCTGTGATGCTTGCCTTTGATTTCTTCCAAGCGGTACCCCATCGCGTTGCAGAAATTATCATTCGCCGTCAGGCAGACGCCCTCGTTGGTGAACTCGATCACCGCCTGGGTGCGGTTGATTTCGTCGATCTGGCGCTGGCTGTTAATGCTGGCCACTTTGGCATTGGAGATGTCCGTAGCGAATTTGACCACCTTGAAAGGTTTGCCATTGAGATCCAGAATCGGGTTGTAACTGGCTTGAATCCAGATTTCCTTGCCCCCTTTGCCCAGGCGCTTGTATTCCGCCGCCTGAAATTTCCCGTCGTTCAAATCACGCCAAAACTGTTTGTATTCGGCGCTGGCCCGGTAAGCCGGCTCGATGAACATGCTGTGGTGCTGGCCTTTGATTTCGTTGAGAGTATAGCCCAGCGCGTTGAGGAAATTGTCGTTGGCCGTGATGACGGTGCCGTCGAGATGAAACTCGATGACGGCTTGCGCTTTGCCGACGGCGGCAATTTGTCCCTGAAAATCGGCGGTCTGCAGTTTGGTGGCCGTCACGTCCGTCGCATATTTCACCACCTTGAACGGCTTGCCGTTGAGGTCGAAAATCGGGTTGTAACTGGCTTGAATCCAGACTTCCTTGCCGCCTTTGCCCAGGCGCTTGTATTCCGCCGCCTGGAATTTCCCGTCATTCAAGTCACGCCAGAACTGTTTATACTCGACGCTGGCCCGGTACGCTGGCTCAACGAACATGCTATGATGCTGACCTTTGATTTCGCTAAGGGTATAGCCCAGCGCATTCAGGAAATTGTCGTTGGCCGTAATGACGGTGCCATCGAGGTTGAATTCAATGACCGCCTGCGCTTTGTTGATCGCGGCGATCTGGCCTTGAAAATCTGTATTTTTCAGTGTTGCTTCGGCGATTTCGGTTTTGAGAGCCTCCAATTGGGCTCTCAATTCCAAAACCTCCGGGGCGGAAGTTTTTGATTTCGCGAGGCTATTGCCGTTTTTACCGGGCCGAACCTGCCGGCCATTGCTATGGGTGAGGGGTGCGATAGTTGATTTCATGGAATAGGGTGCAATTTATGCTGTTTGTGTCTGCGGTTTAGTGATTTGTTGTAAATGGATTCGATTAATTATTCTGTTCGTTGCCCAAGGCGGCCCCACCGGAGAGGTTTACCGTCCGCTCGGTGTCGAGTACGAGTAGCAGGCGATCTTTTAATTGATAAACGCCTTTGATGAGTTCACGGGCCACACCGCGCAGCGTTTCGGGCGGATGCTCAAAGCCTTCGTCGTTTAGCTCCACGACGTCGCCGATTTCATCCACCAGGAGGCTGATCGCGCCATCATCACTGCGTACGACGACGTTCATGGGCAGTTGGTCGTCCGGCCGGGCCGGCAAATCCAGCCGGCGGCGAAGATCAATGGCCGTGACAATCTGGCCGCGCAAATTGATGAGCCCTTGCACCGTGGGCGGGGCCAACGGCACACAGGTCATTTGTTGATAACGCAGCACCTCTTGGACGTTCAGGACCTCTACGCCAAAGAACTGGCCGTTGACGAAAAAAGTGCAGTATTGTTTTGAAGTTTGGCTCATACGTTCTCCTGATTGGGGCGATAAAATGTGGGATCGGCCGCGCGGATGATTCCGGGCACGTCGAGCAGATCGGTAACCTTGTCCTGAATGACGGCGGACCCGGCGATTCCTTCGCGTTTCACGTCCCGCTTCACCGTGAGTACTTCTTCCACAATGTCGCTAATCTTACCGACGACCAGCCCAACGCTGCGCCCCAGCTCCGAGTAGACAACGACCTGCAACGGGTCGGCCGTGCTGGTGGCGTTGCCACCATTGGCCAGATAGTCGGACACTTGGATTAACGGCAGGATGTCGCCGCGATATTGCACGACTTCCTGCCCTCCGGACCGCTCGATCATCTTCCGGGGAAATTCTTCCAGGCGCGCCACGGCCGACAGGGGAATGGCCATCCGGGAGTTTTGGCCGGCATCGAAAACGAGGAACGATTGCTTTTGGCTGGCCCGGTCGACATTCTTGGATTTGTCGGTCAGCGACCGGTCCCGAACTTCCGCAATGACTTTGGCATGTTGTGCCAGGCCAAGGACGTCGAGGATCAGCGCGACCCGGCCGTCGCCCATGATCGTGGCGCCCGCAAAACAAGAAATACCCTTCAGTTGTTTGCCCAGCGGCTTGACCACGATTTCTTCCGTGTCATTAATTTCGTCCACCACCATGCCGAACTGTCTTCCGTCGGCCTGCAGAACGACAATCTGCACATCCGTGGCGGTTTTTTCCGTCCCGCTGTGCTCGAGTTTGAATTCGCGGTTCAAATAAACCAACGGCAGCAGTTGACCGCGCAACCGGTAGACGGGCGCACCGTAAAGCTCTTCAATTCCTTTGCGGGCCAGTTCGCCTTCCAGCCGCACCAGTTCCAACAGGTTGACCTGCGGAATGGCGAATCGTTCGCTGCGGCTGGTGACGATCAGTGCCGGAATGATGGCCAGTGTCAGGGGAATTTTGATCTTTAGCGTTGTGCCCTGGCCGAGCTGGCTCAGGACGTCCACGGAACCGCCAATTTTCTCGATGTTGGTTTTGACCACGTCCATGCCGACGCCGCGGCCGGAGACGTTCGTGATTTTATCCGCCGTGGAGAATCCCGGCAGGAAAATCAAATTGAATACCTCGCGATCGGTGATGCGCGACGCCTGTTCGGGAGTGATCAGGCTCTTTTCCAAGGCTTTCTGTTTGACGCGGGCGGTGTTGATGCCCTGGCCGTCATCCATGATCTCGATATTGACCTGGCCGCCTTCGTGAAACGCGCGGAGGATCAGCAATCCTTCCGCCGGTTTGCCCGCCGCGATGCGCGCTTCGGGCTTTTCGATGCCATGATCGATCGAGTTGCGTACAATGTGGGTCAGTGGATCTTTGATGGCCTCGATGATGGTGCGGTCCAGTTCGGTTTCCTGGCCTTCCATGATCAATTTGATCTCCTTGCCCAATTCATGGGCCACATCGCGGACAATTCGCGGGTACTTGGCCCAGACATTGCCGATGGGTTGCATCCGGGTCTTCATCACACTCTCCTGCAATTCCGTGGTAATGATATTCAACCGTTGCGACGCGTTCAGCAGCGTCGGTTCTTTTGATTCGCCGGTGAATTGGACGATCTGGTTGCGGGCCAAAACCAGCTCGCCGACCAGGTTCATCAACTTGTCCAATTGCGCGACATCCACCCGAATGGCGGTGTCGGATACGGAGGCGGCGGCTCGTTGGGAGGGAACCTCGGTGAGCGGGATCTTTTCCGGTGAAAGGGGTTTTGCGGCGGCCGGGATGGCCGGTATGGGGGCAGACGCGGGGACCGCGGCGGGAACCTCATCTTCGAACAGGCCCCAGCCGCTGTCGGCGGCCGGCAACTTCGTTTCGGCGGCCGGCTCCTCCGTTTGCAGTGCCTTGAGCTTGGCCAGCAAAAGGGAATAATCTTTATCGCCCTGCTGCCCCGTCTGTTCCAGGCTGTGCAACATCTCTTTGAGTGAATCGGAATACTCCAGGAGTGCCGCGATCATGGGCGGATTGGTTTTGAGCTTTCCGTCCCGCAAGAGGCTAAGGAGATTTTCGCCGACATGCGCCACGGATTCAATTTTGCCCAGGCCAATGCACCCCGCCGTGCCTTTGATCGTATGAATGACCCGAAAGACGATGTTGAGCGTTTCCGGCTTTCCTTCACCCTTTTCCAGGGCCAGCATTTCCCGATCGAAATGGTCGAGACCTTCGAAACTTTCGATGAGCAGGTCCTTGATGAGCTGTTGTTGGAGGGCTTCGTTGTTGATGGCCATGGCGATAATTGAGTTAGACCGGCAAGACTTTGGCGATGACCGCCAGGAGCTGCTCTTGGTTGAACGGTTTGATGATCCAGCCGGTGGCGCCGGCCGCCCGCCCTTCCGCTTTTTTCGCGGGATCGGATTCCGTGGTGAGCAAAATGATGGGGGTCCGGCTGAAAGCGGGTTGGCGGCGTAGTTGCCGGGTCAGTTCCAGTCCGTTCATGTTCGGCATGTTGATATCCGACAAGACCAGGTCCACTGGCCGGGTCTTCAAAACATTCAACGCTTCCGCGCCGTCGGACGCTTCGAGGACGTCATAACCGGCGGCTTTGAGCGTAAACGATACCATCTTCCGCATCGTCGCGGAGTCATCCACCGAGATGATACTTTTTCCCATAAATAAATCTGATTTAACTGATGAAAATTATATTGCTTTTATTAATGTCGGCTGATTAAGCGGTTAACTTAAAACAATTCGACGTTATTTCCTAGGACGCTGGGTGGCGGCGGGCTGGTGCTGCCCGCGCTAAGGCCGGCAACTGGATCGGCCGGTGAGAGCGGCAGGGGCGTGGCCGTGGAGACGGCGAGTGGTTCGGCTATTGGCTCCGAGGCGGATGCACCGATGGGCTCGTCCCGGTGAAACAGTTCGACGGCTTCCGATTCGGGCTCTGGGAAAGAAAGGGCCTCACCGCCCATGACTTTGGCGTAAACCTGGCGCTCCGATGCCATCGTATATTTGTGTCGCATTTGATGGACGGCCCCCCCGGCCTTCGGGTTCGTCAAAGGCGACGAGGCGTCAAAGGATTCGGCCAGGGCGCCCAATTTCGATTGGATTTCTCCGAGCGTGCCGTCATAATTTTCAACGTAAGTGAGCGTCTCGATTATTCCTTGAGCCCCCGTGCGCACTTCTCCGAGCAGGGCAGTGACACTGGTCAGGCCGGCTCGCGTTTCATTCCGCACGGAATGGAGTCGATTCTCAGCCACCACCCCCTCGCGGTTCAATATGTTTTGCTGTTTCAGGGCAGCCGCGCCCATTCCCTCCAAGGCGGCGACACTTCCGGTCAGTCCCACAACCAACTGATCCAATTGCCGGGCGACGTCCTCACTGATCTGGTTCGTCGCCCGGGAAATTTCACTGGTCCGCGCGGACAAAACTTCGAGCCCAACACCTTTTACCACCAACGCGGCTTGAATCTGGGCGTTTAGTCCGATCAAATGGATGCGCTGCGACAGGTCCCGGACCACCACGGTCATGTTGGACGCCAGTCCGCTGATGGATTGCAGTTTCTCAAAGGCTTTCGTGCAACTCTCGGCCATGATGGTAATTTCCTTGCGGAGCGTGGCAAAGATGTCGAGCAGCGCCTGGACCATTCCGTCCGCAGTCGCCGTCAACTGTTGAAACTCCTCAAGCGATACGCAATGCGAATCAGCGTTGACCAGATGCGCCAGGATCTTCTCCGTACCATGACGCACGGTGTTTTCCGCTCCCGCCATATCGTCGCGAATCGCCTGGATTTGTCCGGCCTGCAGGCGGCAGGATCTCTCCAGGGCGTGCCGATCCTGGGCAGGGTCAACTTCCGCGTCCATTTCATCGAAGGCGATACTGGTATGCTCCAGCTTTTGGTTGATAATATCTTGATATTGCAAGCCCACGACAACCTGCTGGATTTCCTGGTTCACTTGCCGGCTCAGGCTGCTGATTCGCAATTCGCGCTGTTGATTGTCCGCCAGTTCCTTTTGCAAATGTTGCAACGATTCGTCGATCTGGACCCGCTCGGTTGCGATGGTGCCCCAGAGCGTCTCCGTCTGAAATTGGAGTTCCTGGACAACTTCGTTAACCGTGGTCTTGATATTGCGAAGTTCGATGAATTTCGTGGAGAATAGTTCGCAGATCTGATCGTGAAGCTGCTCAATATCCCGGGTCAGCGATCCAAACATCCCTTGCACCTCGCCACCCAGGGTGGCGGATTCGATTTTGAACAAAGCTTGAATGTATTTAAGCGGGGCGATGGTTCGCTCAATCTCCGATTGGGCTCTGATGAGGCCTTCGATCCGTCCGATATCCTCCTTGAGGGCGCGTAAGAATTCCGTGGACCGGGCATGACTGCTGGTGAGAAAAGCCAACGGTTGTTCCACAATCGCCATGGCACTGAAGAAAACCTCGGAACCGTCCACGCGGCCGGTGGCCGTGTTGACCAACTTTACCGTCTGCTGGACGAATTCTTCCCCGGTGGATGCGAGCGTTTCCAGTTTTCCGCTGGTCAGCAAAAAGTGTTCTTCCAGTTCGCCGGCGAGCTGGCGGAGGTCACCGGCAGCTTGGTCCAAAGCGGGCCGGCTTGCCTTTCGGCGTAACTGGGGACGAAAACGGCTGACCATAGCCGAGACAAATCGCCCGGATAATGCCGTGCCGTTGCCTGCTGACTTCCAAAGCCCTGATATGGTGAGCGGATTCATGTCAACCGATGGTTTTACGATTTGGCGGCATGATTAACCGCAAAATATTCGCCTGGCCGACTTTAAACTTGACTAAAACTATCCATTTGATAGGGTTTGTTAGAGTCGGTCGGTCTGATTGCGACTGCGTTCAGGAGAACCTATAACCTGTCTGACTATATTAGCTCCACGCTGGTTATTTTATCGGAACGATGCGTGGAAACTTGAGGAGAAACGACGCAAGAGAAGTTTAATGCAAAGAGAGTCAGCCACCAATGGCGGTCATGACGCGCTGCGGCTGGTAGTTTTGACGAAACAAATGTTCCTGCGGCTTTTGCACCAGCGTGCTGAGAATCAGTTTTCGCAACAAATCCGGGTCGTTTTGCGGGCGAAAGGCCGGCTTCAGATCGGTTTCCAGATGGTTCCCCAGGCACGGGCGCAATTTGCCGTCGCACGTGAGCCGCATCTTGTTGCAGCGCTCGCAAAAATGCAAATCGCTCAAGGCCCCAATCAGACCGACGGTGGCGCCCCGGCGCTTGAGACGATAATATCGCGCCGGGCCGAAACCGAAGGACTCCGTGAGCGGTTCCAATTCGTCTTCTTGGTGTAATTTTGCCTGCAATTCCGTCACCGGGAAAAAGTTTTTCTCGCTTAACATTTCGGTGAGGCTAACGGGCATCAATTCGATAAACCGGATGGCGATGTCGTGTTCGGCCGCGAAGTCAATGAGCCGGAAAACTTCCTGATCATTTTTGCCCCGCATGAGGACCGTGTTTAGTTTGATCGATTCGAATCCC
>Ga0302320_10006782_pt1 | contig 25333 bp, 23 predicted proteins | sample Bog_T0_3_FD_202130 | JGI IMG/M metagenome (GOLD analysis project Ga0302320, IMG submission 202130) | Peat permafrost microbial communities from Stordalen Mire near Abisko, Sweden - Bog_T0_3 | ecosystem: Environmental > Terrestrial > Soil > Wetlands > Peat | place: Sweden: Abisko, Stordalen Mire... | reverse complement strand
CACCAGAAGGGAGCGGCGATGGATGCTCTCCGGGCGCCAGCCGGGAAGCTCCAGATGAATTGAAGAGGCGGGTCCTTTGTATCCATCCGGCACGTTGCGCATTCATGAACTCTCCCCTGAGGAGCGCGCTGTCTATGCGACCCTGAAGGCTGAGAGTCTGCCGGCGCACGTGGCCATCATCATGGACGGCAATGGACGCTGGGCAGGCACCCGCTCGCTGAAGCGCTTTCTGGGTCACCAGCAGGGCGCCAAGAGCGTTCAGCTGGTCACCGAAACTGCTTCGCGCATCGGCCTTCCCTGGCTCACCCTCTACGCTTTTTCTCTTGAGAACAATCTCCGCCGTCCCCGGGCCGAAGTCAGTTTCCTCATGCGCCTGCTCCGCAGCTACCTCGAAAACAATGTCCAGCGCATGAACGATAACAACGTGAGGATTCGGTACATCGGGCGCACCCACGAGTTGCCGCCTGACGTACAGGACAAGATGCAGTGGGCCGCAGAAGCCACGGCACACAACACCGGCACAACCCTCACGCTGGCCCTCAACTACGGTGCCCGCTCGGAGATGATCGACGCATTCCGTGCGCTGACCGCGGAAATGAAGCTGAAGCACATCAGCCCCGACCGCATTACCGAGGAAGACATCCACCGCCACCTCTACACCGCGCACATGCCTGACCCCGATCTGCTCATCCGCACCTCCGGCGAAATGCGCATTTCGAACTTCCTCCTCTGGCAGATCGCCTATACGGAAATCTTTGTCACCGAACGCCTCTGGCCGGACTTCCGCGGAATCAATCTGCTTGAAGCCATCGCCGACTTCCAGCGCCGCGAACGCCGCTACGGCGGCCTCGGCGATCGCTCAGGCGCAGTGGAAGAAGAACCCGACCACATCAAAATCGCCGCCAGCTAAGAAACCCGCCGCCGCTTCACGCAACAGACCCGGAACTACGGCCCCGTGCCCCATTCTCGCGCCCTTTTTTTTGGGCGCGAGGGTGGGAAGCATGAAGCCTATGCGGGTGCCTCCAGTCCGAGGTAGAGCATGTCCCGCGCTCGACACCGGGGCCCCCGCGGACAGGTCTTCGTCCGGGGGGTGGAGATCCCTCGCCTTTGGGGACCGGGGATTGAGGCGCCTGACGGAGGGAGCAGGGGCCTTCGAGGCCCCTGAATCAATCTCCAATTCAGACTGGCTTTAGCCGCGGGCCTTCGATCCTTCCGCCACGAAACCCGCGCACAATTGCACAAACAACAAAATCCAATTAAACAATCCATTATCAAACACTTACGACATAACTCCATGCCAAATCAGCACATTTTCAAAAGAAACGGCTAAATCTCCGCAACCCACACCCTCATTCAGTTCCATTCTCTGCAACCGAAACATCTCAAAAAGGCTGCCCGCAAGGTACGTGTCTCAACGAGTCGCAACCACAGGTTCAACCCTTTCGCATGGTTTGTAACCATTTCGGCAGCCTTTTCAGCTATGTAGTCCAACCCTTTAAGCAGCCATTTCGGGGTCGATTTAGAGGGCATGGAAACCCCAAACCCACCCCGCCGGTGTATCCTCACCCTTGGCATGAAACGAATTCTTACCGCTGCCGTGCTGATTCCGCTGGTCTTGGCACTGGCGTTTATCGGACCCATTTGGCTGGTGACGTTGGCCACCGCCGCGGTCGCTATTCTGGCTGGCTGGGAGTACATGGGCCTCGCCGAAAGGTGCGGCGCCAAACCGTCGCGCATCGCCGTATCTCTCTCAATCCTTGGGCTTTTCGCCGCAAACCTTTTCGCGGATAACCTCGAATGGCTCCATCAGACCAACGCGGTTTTCGGTATCCTGGCGCTGGCCCTCCTGGTGGATTGCACCTTCCGCTCTCCAGTCGACCGCATGCTCCCCGACGCCACGTCCTCCATCTTCTGCCTCATCTACACCGGCTTCACCCTGACCGCCATCCCCCTCCTCCGCGAAGAAAGCAACGGCCCCTCCCTTCTGATTTTTTTAATGTGCGTAGTCTGGTCCGGCGACATTGCCGCCCTCTACGTAGGCCGCGCGTGGGGCCGCCACAAACTTGCTCCAAAGCTAAGTCCCAACAAGACTTGGGAAGGCGCGGTCGGCTCGCTGGCCGGCAGCATGGTAGCCGGTGGAGGGCTTTGGAGCCTTGCCGCCTGGCTGGAGACGATGAACTCGGCCCGCCTTTCGTATCCGGAGGAAGTTTGGTACTGGCTGCTGCTCGCTTGCGTGGTCAACGTGGCAGCGCAGGTGGGCGACCTGGCGGAATCGGCGCTGAAACGGTCGGCGGGCGTGAAGGACTCAGGGAACCTGTTGCCGGGTCATGGCGGGGTGCTGGACCGCATCGACGCGCTGCTTCTGGCCGCTCCGGTGCTATGGTACGCTCAGGTTATTCACCAGCGGTTTTAAGGTTCCCGCCAAACGACAGGTGGGGTGAGTTTAGAAGGAAACAGGATTTCAGAAATATCTTGAAGCGACTCGCCATTCTCGGATGCACCGGCTCCATAGGCCAAAGCACACTCTCCATTGTTGAGCAGTTTCCGGACCGCTACCAGGTGGCCACGCTGGCTGCGGGGCGCAATCTTGATGAAGCATTTGCACAGACTGTCCGTTGGCGCCCGAAGCTGGTTTCGCTGGCTACGGAAGAGCTGGCCGGAGAACTCACTGAACGCCTGAAAGCTGCCGGCGTTACAGGCACCGAAGTTGTTTATGGGACTGAAGGCACCGTTGCCTGCGCAACTCTGCCTGAGGCGGACTTTGTGGTTTCGGCGATTGTCGGAGTCGCGGGCCTGGAAGCAACCCACGCAGCCATCCTGGCCGGCAAGCCGGTGGGGCTGGCCAACAAAGAGTGCATGGTTGCTGCTGGGGAGATTCTTACCCGGGCTGCGCGCGAACGCAACGTCCCGATTTTGCCCATCGACAGCGAACATAACGCGGTTCACCAGTGTCTGCGTGTGGGTGCACATTCTGAGGTGAAGACGATCTGGCTCACGGCTTCCGGAGGTCCGTTCCGCGAGCTTCCATTGGACAAGTTCGCCGACATTACTCCCGAACAGGCGCTGAAGCACCCCACATGGGTGATGGGCCGCCGTATCACTATCGACTCCGCGACCATGCTGAATAAGGGGCTGGAAGTGATTGAGGCTTGCCGGCTGTTTGACGTGCCTCCAAGCCAGGTGCGGGTCACGGTGCATCCGCAGTCAACGGTGCACTCGCTGGTGGAGTACGTGGACGGTTCGATTCTGGCGCAAATCTCGGTCACTGACATGCGCCTTCCCATTTTGTATGCGCTTGCCTGGCCAGAGCGTCCCGCGTCAAACCTTACTTTTGACCTGGCGGCCCTGCGTCATCTCGACTTTGAACCGCCGGATTTTGAACGGTTTCCCTGCCTGCGGATGGCCTTCGAAGCGGCGGAGATAGGCGGAGCGCATTGCGTTGCCCTGAACGCGGCAGATGAAGTGGCGGTGGAGGCATTCCTGGACCGGCAAATCCCATTTATGGGAATCCCGCGTACAATCGAAAGAGTGCTCGCGTCGACCCCGGAAGTGCATCCAACGACTATCGCTGAGGTACTCTCTGCCGACCGGGAAGCGCGTCAAACAGCTAGGGCGCTGCTCGCGTGAGATGGTAGTACGGCGATGAAGCGGCTGACCTTGTCTCTAAAAAGTTGGAGAAGTCCACACGTTTATGCATGAGTTTTTGATTTCGGTTGTTGCATTCATCGTCCTCGTGGGTGCGATGGTTATCGTCCACGAGTTCGGTCATTTCGCCGTAGCCAAGCTTTGCGGTGTTCGAGTCGAGGCGTTTTCGGTCGGATTCGGACCTCGCCTCTTCGGAATCAAGTACGGCGAAACGGACTACAAAGTCTGCCTTCTCCCCTTGGGCGGCTACGTCAAAATGACGGGTGAAAACCCGGAGCAGAATCTTGAGATTCCCGGGTCAAAGCCAGGGACTCCAGTGATTCCGCAGGCGGCGGACAGAGCCGAGAGTGCGAATCCAGAAAAACGTCTCCCGGTTGTCGGCTTTAATGCTCAGGGGACCTTCGGACTGAGCGCCCAGAGCGCGAATTCTGAAAGAAGTCACTCCGCGCCTGGAAGCTACGAGTCGCTCGCCGATGACCCGGGTGCGTTTACCAATCACCCCCGCTGGCAACGCATGCTGATCGGTGTAGCCGGACCAGTGTCCAACTTCATCCTGGCATTCGGGCTCATGCTGTTTTACTTTGGCGTCTTCAATGAAGTGCCCAAAGTCGAGGTCACTGAGCCGACTATCGAGTGGGTGGCCCCGGATTCGGCTGCAGCGAAAGCGGGAATTCAGGCCGGCGACATCATCCGCCAGTTTGAGACCATCAAGGATCCTGACTGGGACGCAATCAACCGCCGCTCTTCTGTAAACCAGGGACAGATTGTTCCGATTACCGTCGACCGCGGCGGCAAACTCCTGCAACTATCTGTCGAGGTGACGCCTCCTGCGGCGCGCAATCAGGATTTTGATTTGATGGATACGGGATATTATCCCGAACTCGTTCCCGGTCCCATCGGTGTGAAGGAAGTTGAACCCGGATATCCCGCGGCTCAGGCTGGCTTACGAGGCGGGGACGCCATTGTGGCCGTGGATGGACACGCGTTTCATGCAGTGCAGACTCTCCTTGCCTACATGCAAAAGGGCGGAGGCAAGCCCCTGACGCTGACGGTTGTGCGCAATGGCGTGACATTGCCCCCCATTGTGGCCCAACCCACAAAGATTGACAGCGCATGGAAGCTGGGCTTCGCACCTCGCCCGACATCCTTCCGCCACGACCCACTTCCGTTGAACCAGGCTCTTCAAAAATCAACAGCGTTCTGCATCGACAACTCAACGATGATTTTCGATGTCCTGGGTGGAATCTTCACGCACAAGGTTGCTGTTTCACAGCTTTCCGGTCCGGTAGGAATTGCCCGGATGGCGGGCGATGCGGCGGAGACCAAGGGATGGCTTCCGAAGTTCGTGCTGGCGGCAGGCATCAGCCTGAATCTCGGCATCCTGAACCTCATGCCATTTCCGATCCTCGACGGCGGCCTGATTATGCTGCTGATTATTGAGAGCGTGATTCGGCGCGACATCAACATCGACGTAAAGGAGAGGATCTACCAGGCAGCTTTTGTGGTGCTGCTGGTATTCTTCGCTTTCATTATCGTCAGCGATGTATCGAAATTGCCACTGTTTACACATCTTAAACCGTAAGAACAGTGGTTAGTGATTAGTGGCTAGTGGTTAGTCTGGACGAATAAGTATGGTGCAGTCCTTTCGCGATTTGGTGGTTTGGCAAAGATCAATGCAATTGACGGCTGCCGTCTATCGAATCACAAAGAGCTTTCCCCGCGAAGAAGTATTTGGGCTGGCGAGCCAAATCAGACGCTCTGCAGTTTCGATACCCAGTAATATCGCGGAAGGACAGGGACGGCTTGGCACTGGCGAGTTTCGCCAGTTTCTGGGGGTGGCCCGCGGTTCGAACTGCGAATTGCAAACACAACTTGAAATCGCCGGCGTACTGGGCTACTGTGACGCAAAGACAATTGAAGAAGCGGAAGGTCTTTCCAACGAAGTAGGAAAGATGATCAATGCAATTTTGCAGTCCCTCGCCGCTTAGCTTTTCATGAATTACTAACCACTAGGCACTAATCACTAACCACTCCTTCTATGCCCGTAACTACACAAGTGCGCGTACGCTATGCCGAGACCGACCAGATGGGCATTGTTTACTATGCCAACTACCTGGTCTGGTTCGAGATTGGGCGAGTCGAACTGCTGCGGTCGATGGGACTTGCTTACAGCCAGTTGGAGACCGATCACCAATGCATTTTGCCTGTCGTGGAGGCCACATGCCGCTATCGCTCGCCGGCTCGCTATGACGATGAAATCCTGATCGAAACGCGGCCTTCTCTGCTGCGGGGCTCGGTCATCAAGTTTGGCTATCGCCTGCTGAGGAAGGGGCTGGAGGGCGCAGAGCCGACGCTTTTGGCTGAGGGCGAAACGGTGCACGTGGTCTGCGACGACCAGTTGAACAAAAAGCCTCTGCCGCCTGAACACGAAGCGGCCCTGCGGGCCATGATGGAACGGTAGGTCGGCGCAAGAAACACCAGCGTCCCTCCACGCCCAGCCTTTGCTCATGATGAGCACCCAGGTCGAAAGTCGGCGTCCGGTTTTGCCGATTAATTCCCTTTCTAGTCGCACAATCGGAGTTGAGATTCCGGGTTTCGGCCTGCGGGCAACGCTATTCTGTGGTGGAAAGAATCTGGCATTTTGCCAGTTCAAAAAACACATACCCCACCCCCCCCACCCCTTAAATCACACCTGACGGGAGGCCGATTGGATAGCAAGTTGTATTTAATCAATTGTTTAACGATTTGCCCATGTACTTAACGGTAAACATTCACCCCTGATTTTGAGCGGTTTTACGAGTCAAACAGGCCGCTTTTCGTGTCAAAACGGCCTGTTTTCGTCTCAATTCGCCCCCAAATCGTCGGAATCAATGTCCCGTTTGCGCCGGCGGTAGGTCGCTGTTGTAGGTGTCTTCAACCACGCGCCAACTTCCGTCCGCCAGCTTCTTCCAAACAGTTAAATATTTGGCCCTGTCGGTGAATGGCTGACCGGTACTGGGGTCTGTGATGGTATAGGTCAAAGTCCCCTGCGTGTATCCCAGCTCTCCAGACTGCGCTACGTCCACCTTGACGGCATCCCAGTGAATGGCGAAATTCTTGTCGGCGAAGAAGGGCTTCAGATTCGCGCGAAAGTTCTCTCTGCCCGTAATCGCAGCCAAATTCGGATCAAGGACGGTGGCGTCGTCGGCATAGCCAGCAACGGCTTTATCGACATCCTTTGAGGCCCAGGCCTGAGCCCACGCCGCGTCCGCATCACGCAAGGCCTGCACTTCGGTATCGTGTGAGTTCGAAGTCGAAATGTTGAAGTGGCCGCAACCAGTGGCAACCAGGACGGCAACGAGACAGAGGGGCAACAGGTAAGCACGAGGGGCGATTCTGTACATGGAGATTCTCCTTACGGGGATCAAATTCAGAGATTCTCGGGGGCGTTCATCGAAGAACGACGGCCAGAGCAAAGCCATCGTAGCCTTTGGTTCCGACGGTCTGCAGTACAGTTGTGCTCACTCGATGATCGGCGGCCAGCAGTTCTGTGAAACGACGCACGCCTCGTACATTCGGATCGGCGGAATCCGCATCCACGATTTTTCCGTCGCGAACTACGTTGTCGGCGACGATGACAGTTCCGGGACGAGATAGCCTTAGAGACCACTCCAGATAGTCTGGATAGCCCTGCTTGTCGGCGTCGATGAAGATCAAGTCGAACGGGGCGCACCCCGACTGCGTGAGGGATTGCAGCGACTCAATGGCAGGTCCCACTCGAATGTCAACGCGATCGAGTTCGCCGGCTCGGGACAGATTGACGCGCGCAACTTCTGCGTGAAGCGGGACGAGTTCCAGTGAGACAATGCGGCCGTCTTCAGGAAGCCCTCGTGCAAGCCAGATGGTGCTGTAGCCGCCAAGAGTTCCAATTTCCAGAATGCGACGCGCCCCGGAGATGCGGACGAGGAATTCCAGGAACTTGCCCTGAAGTGCGGAAACGTCGATTGGCGGGAGGCCGGCATTTTTGTTTCCCGCGAGGGCTGCGCTGAGGGTTTCATCCGGCGGAATCAGGAGATCGCCAAAGTAGGAATCGACCTGCGACCAAATGTCCTGCATCCGAAACTCCTGCTCTACTTGTCTCGAGCTACCACGAAGTCCGGCACCCAGAGCAATGCGCGCTTGAACTCGGAGTCTGGCCATGGGTCCAGTGCTTTGCGGCTCTGCTCGGCGTAGCGGTCGGCGACAGACATGGCATATTCGACTGAGCCATTGCGGATCAAAATCTCTTTGATCTGGTCACGGCTCACATTTTCAAAGCTGCGATCATCGAGGACGCGCTGGATGGTTTGGCGGTCGCGTGCGATTCCGTGATCGAAGGAGTGGATCACCGCCAGGGTCGCCTTGCCCTCGCGCAGATCACTGGCGACCGGCTTACCCAAAACTTCCTCTGTTGCGGTCAGGTCGAGGACGTCGTCGACAATCTGGAAGGCCAGTCCGACCGTCCTGCCATAGGTGGCGAGGCTTGTTTCCTGTGCTTCAGTGGCACCGGCCAGCACTGCACCGAGCCGCATTGACACCGCAAAAAGACAGGCCGTCTTGCGGAAGATCAGATCGTAATATTCGGCCTCGGAAACGGCTTTGCCCAGCTTTTGAATCTGCAGCAGCTCGCCCTCGACCATCTGCTGAGTCAGGCCGATCAACAGGTCCAGCACGCGCAGGCTCTTCTCTTCGAGAGCTACCTTGAAGGCCTGCATATAAAGCCAATCGCCTGCCAGGACGCACTTTTCATTGCCCCAGGTGGTGTTGGCAGACGGGCGCCCGCGACGGGTATCGGCACCGTCAATGATGTCATCGTGCACCAGGGTTGCCGTGTGAACCATTTCCACTACGGCGCCCAAGCGGATGGAACCATGTCCGGTGTAGCCGAGCATGTGGGCTGACAGAAGCAGAAGGGACGGCCGGATTCGCTTACCACCGCCTTCGCGCAAGTATTCAGCGATCTCAGTGATGGTGCTGACACTGGAGGCGGCGTCGCGGCCTAACTCCTGCTCGATTGCCACGAGGTCGTCCCGCAGCAGATCGAAGACCTCTCTCGCCGTCGCTATCGCCAGTGTGCTCAAGTCTCTCCGGTTCTCTTGCCTGCGTTTGAAGCCCGTCTTTTATCGGGCCAAATGAGCCCAATGACTTTCCGCGCTGATGAGCGGCGGCGGACGCCGCGTAAACACTTTATTCAATTCGAACGATAGTTCGTGAACTGCAGCTCAACACCAAGATCTTTTGCCCGCAACAATGCAATGATGGCCTGAAGTTCGTCGCGGTCCTTGCTCGATATTCTCACTGTATCGCCTTGAATGGTGGCTTGCGCTTTCTTTTTCGAGTCTTTGACCAGGCGAACAATCTCCTTCGCCTTTTCTATCGGGATGCCCTGCTGCAGAATGAGCTTTTGCCGCACACTCTGGCCCGATGCCTGCTCGATCTTCTCGTAAGTGAGATTCTTGAGAGAGACTCCGCGCTTCACAAGCTTTTGTCCCAGAATCTCTTTCACCGCCTCCAGCTTATATTCGCCAGCCGAGGAGAGCTGAATCTCCTTATCTCCCTCCGCCATTTTCACGTCGGAGTGAGAGTCCTTCAGGTCGAAGCGCTGCCGGATCTCTTTGAGCGCCTGGTCAATCGCGTTGCGGACTTCTTGGATATCCACCTTGCTGACAATGTCGAACGAATTCTCCTGAGCCATTGCTTCTCTTCCTCGAATGTGGGAAACGCCGTTGCACTGCCTGACGTACGCGGCGACTCTAACAGTTTCCCACGTTTGGCCCAAGACCAAACAGCCGGGAGAAGTTTTTCGTGGTTGCTTCGGCGATTTCTTCTTCCCCGACCGCAAGCAATCCGGCCAAAACCTGGGCTGTTCGCACCACAAAGGCGGGCTCATTGCGCTTGCCACGATCTGGCGCGGGCGCCAGCCAGGGCGCGTCGGTCTCGACCAGAACGCTGGTCAGCGGCAGTTGTGAAGCCACATCGCGCAAAGACTGCGCTTTCGGATAAGTCAGATTTCCGGCGAAAGAAATCAGGAACCCGAGGTCCAGCGAACGTCGTGCCTGTTCCAACCCAGCACCGAAGCAGTGCATCACGCCGCCCAGGCCCGTGTGCCGCCAATGCTCCTCGAGGACGACGAGAAGGTCGTCCCAGGCGTTCATGTTTCCGCTGGCGCCGTCGCCGGTGGGGCGGCAGTGGATGAGGATGGGCCGTTTGCGCGCCGCGGCTATTTCAAGCTGTTTGATGAACCCTTCGCGCTGCACATTGTGAGGGGCGCCTTCGTGGTAATAGTCGAGGCCGATCTCGCCGCAGGCAATTACTTCTGGCTCAGTTAGCAGGCTGTCTAGCTTGTCCAACACCGCGCCATCGATTTCGTGCGTGTTGTGCGGATAGACGCCGGCGCTCGCGTAAAGCCGCGGCATGCCTGGCTGGCCGTTGAATTGCCGGCAAATCTTGAGAGCGCCGTCCATGCTTGCGGCGTGCTCGCCAATGCCGATGGCCAAAACGGCACCGACACCCGCGTCATAGGCTCGTTTGAGCATCGCCGCACGGTCTTCCGAGTATCGCTCACTGTCCAGGTGGGCGTGGGAATCGATCAGCAAATTGACCTCGCGCGAACCGGCATCCGAGAGTTGTTCCGTTCGAAAGATCCCTTCAGAGCGAAGGCGTGAAGAGCCTATTTCAGGCGGGCACCTAGCGGGACTTCTTCGAGGAAGCTCGCCAGGACAGGAGCGCCGTCGGGCAACGAGGCAGCCAGCAGCATTCCGTTCGATTCAAGGCCTCTCATCTTGCGCGGTGCCAGGTTAGCTACGATCACGATCTTGCGGCCAATGAGCTTTTCTGGCTCGTAATGCTGCGCAATGCCGGCCAAAATCTGGCGCTTCTCGTAGCCCAGGTCGACTTCGAGGCGCAGCAGCTTGTCCGCTTTCGGAATTCGCTCGGCCACCAGAATTTGCGCGACGCGAAGTTCCACTTTCGTGAAGTCGTCGATGGTGATGTGTTGCGCCTGTTCTGCTACGGGCTCCGCCGGCTGCAAGGGAGTGCCCGCCGGCGCTGCGATGGGCGTTGTGCTGATCCTGCTGCTGGCAAGCTCCGCAGGGACCTGATGCACATGCACCGTCTCAACAGGTGTGTCGGAATCAACAGGAGCCGCGGTGTGCTCGGTCAGCTGGCCGCCGAGCTGCGCGTGAACCGCAGGCGAGTGGGGCACAGTTCCTGCGAGTTGGCCTTGGACTAAAACGACAGAAGGTGAGGCCGTTGCACTCGCAGGAGCCGCTGCCGCTTCAGGGGACCCGGGCACCGGGGATACGCCGAGCGCTGATTGAGGTGCTTGCGGTGTTGAGCTGGATGCCGATGCAGAGTCTCCTGCGCCGGAGTTGCCGCTGACTGCATCGACTGCAGTACCGATATTTTTTTCTTCAAGATTCTGCATACGTTCCACTGCGTCCTTTTCCGTGCGGGGAAAGAGAGGAGAGGGCTCGCCAAATTTTGTGCCGGCCTTCAGTTCTCCCCATGTAATTCGTGTCAGAAATGCGTTTCTTGCCGCGTCGCTAATTGCACCCTGTCCCAGTTGCTTCCATACTTTGGCTGCAGACTCCGGGAGGATGGGATACACCAGTGCAGTTATGATGCGAATAGCTTCGGCCGCTGTTGCCAGCACCCGCGCCTGATGCAGTGTATGTTCCGGTTCGGAGCGGTCTGCGGGACGCTTCCACGGTGCATTGGAAGTTAGATAGCCATCTACTTCGGCAACCAGGAGCCAAAGGCCCTTTAGAGCTTCAGAGAAATTCAAATCGTCGAATGCCGGTGCAAAGTCGGCAATGGCCTTCATCGCATTTTCGCGCAGCTTCATTTCTGCTTGCGTAACCTCGCCGACCTCCGGCACAACACCGCCAAAATACTTGTGTACCATGTTAACTACGCGACTTACTAAGTTCCCGTAGCCGTTGGCGAGATCTCCGTTGTATCGCTGGACCAACGCGTCGAAACTGAAGTTGCCGTCCTGACCGAAGGGAATTTCGCGCAGCAGGAAGTAGCGCAGGGCATCCGCGCCCAGCACTTCCTGCACTGTCTCGGCGCGCACGATGTTACCGCGCGACTTGGACATCTTGCCCTGGTCGAAGAGGAGCCAACCGTTGGCCTTCACGCTGCGGGGTACGGGAATGCCGGCGGCCATGAGAAAGGCAGGCCAGTAGACGCAGTGAAAGCGGCTGATTTCCTTGCCGATTAAATGCAAATCCGCCGGCCAGAACTTTGCGAACCGCGCCTGGTCGGCAGGATCGTCTGAACCGTATCCGAGAGCAGTGATGTAGTTAGCGAGTGCGTCCAGCCAGACATACACGACATGCTTTTCGTCGCCCGGAACAGGAATGCCCCAGGAGAAACTGGTGCGACTTACCGACAGGTCCTTGAGTCCACCGCGGACAAACGAGATAACTTCACGGCGAGTCGAATCAGGGCCCATGAATCCGGGATTGGCCTCGTAAAACTCGAGTAACTTCCGCTCGAACGCCGACAGCTTGAAGAAATAGTTTTCCTCACTTACTGTTTCCGTGAGGCGCCCGCAGTCGGGGCAGTAGGTGCCCGGGGGCCCATCCACATAGGCCTCATCGGAGACGCAGTATTGTCCGGTGTACGAGCCTTTGTAGATGAATCCGCGATCGCGCAGCGTGGAGAATAGCTTCTGCACGCCACGTATATGCCGCGCTTCCGTTGTGCGAATGTAGTCGTCGTAAGTGAGACCCAGCCGGTCCCACAAACCGCGGAACTCGGCAGAAATTGCGGTGGCAAATTCCATGGGCGTGCGCCCGGCTTGTTGCGCCGACCGCTCAATCTTTTGCCCGTGCTCGTCTGTGCCGGTGAGGAACCATGTGTCAATGCCCAGGGCTCGTTTGCGGCGCGCTATGGCATCGCACACGATGGTAGAGTAGGCGTGCCCCAGGTGCGGCCGCGCGTTTACGTAGTAAATCGGCGTGGTGAGGTAATAGCGGTCGGAGGTCGGCGTTTGCGATGTCATTTTGGACGGTTGGCCGCATAGTGCAAACGTCGCGCCGCAGCCTTCACCCATCATTTTACGGTATCGGCCCACACGCAAACGCAGCTTACGGTTAATGGCCGAGCAGGCTAAGAGCTATAGCGATCAGCACCCCTATCCCAAACACCAAGGCCAGCTGGGCGAATGCGGGCCAGATAGCCTCGCGAAAGAGACGTCTAAACTGAAACATGAGCCTGCGCCAAAAAGGCACCCGAAGGCGGCCTTCCTTCGCAAGGTCCCGAAGCGGGTCCAATCCTATACCGACAGTGTGTAGCGCGATTTGCGCATCGTTTGGAAAGCAGAGCAGTCCCCGCAACAAATGGGTAGGATCAACCTGCTCAGAGTCATCCCGATCAGCTTCCCTGACGGTCCACGCGAGCGCCATTTTGGAGTCCTTACTAAGGGGAATGTCGGTGTTAATGTCTCTTTTCTCCTTGGGCACCGGTTCGGGAAGTCTGATTTGTCCGAAGATGGCATCGCGTTTGTTCTGAAGGTCAAGCGCGATTTCAATCCCCGGACCGCCCTCGCGCATGATTCCAAGGAGAAGATGCAAAGGGGTGATTTCCTTCAGAGCGCGAATGCCGCACTCATACCGCGCAAAAAACACGGCTCTGCGGGCGTTTTCGGTGTACCGCCCGAACACTCCTGTATTCGGTTTGGCCCTTAGGATGGCGAGGATCTCTTTTAATTTAAGTTCATTTGGAAGCCACGGTTGTTATTCAAATTGAGAAGTACCATCTTACGTCAAGCTCTGAAGAACCGGCAGAGGCGCGCTCAGTGTGGGTTCCGGATCATCGCGGACTGTTAAACTGGGATTTACTAAACATCGGCTACTAAAGGTGGTTTGGTTTGTATCTGGCTCTGCAAAAACGACTCGGCGACCATCTCCGCGCGGTCCTGAAGGACAAGTACGATCTCGAGCTTGAGAATATCCCGCTGGAGATTCCACCGGATTTACAGTTTGGCGAACTTGCGACCCCGATTGCTTTCGAATTGGCTCGTAAGTTGCGCAAGGCGCCGAAGGTTATTGCGCAGGAGATTGTTGCCGGGTTAGGTAACTTGGATGGCTTCGCTTCATTTGATGTGGCGGGCGCGGGTTATATCAATGCTCGATTGGATCGCGCCGCTGGAGTGAATGCGATTGCCAGTGGAGAGAGCCTGACTCGCGGTTCGAGCGGAATACATTCTCTTGTTGAGCACACGAGCATTAATCCCAACAAGGCAGCGCACGTTGGGCACCTGCGCAACGCGATTCTTGGCGACACGTTTGTGCGACTGCTTCGCGCAGATGGGCAAAAGGTGGATGTGCAGAACTACATCGACAATACCGGAGTTCAGGTTGCCGATGTTGTGGTGGGATTTCTGCATCTGGAAGGAATGAGTGCACCCGCAGTGCGCGAGTTACTGGAAGATATCAAGCGCAAAGGCGAGCGCATTGATTACTACTGCTGGGATATCTATGCGCGGACCTCGCAATGGTATGAGCAAGGGACGGCGGATGAGAATACAGAGCGCAAGAAGTTAAAGTACGCCATCTTGCACGAGATAGAGCAGGGCGGGAATGAAACGGCCCAAATAGCCGAGTTGATCTCGACCGCGGTGTTACACCGGCATCTTGAGACAATGCTGCGGCTCGACATTGAATATGACTTTCTGCCGCGTGAGAGCGAGATTCTGCACTTGAAGTTCTGGGATGCTGCGTTTGAGCAACTCAAGCAAACCGGTGTGCTGTACTTCGAGACCGAAGGGAAAAACAAAGGCTGCTGGGTGATGACGCGGCCGGGCTATGTCGAAGAACAAAACGAGAACGGCCCGAAGGGTACGAATGAAGACGCAAAGGTGATTGTCCGCTCCAATGGCACGGTCACTTATGTGGGAAAAGACATTGCGTACCACTTATGGAAGTTTGGGCTACTGGGAAAGGACTTTGGTTACAAGCCGTTCTTCACTTATCCCGATCATGAGTGCTGGATATCCGCTGTCGTTGGGGATGAGCCGCATCCGCACTTTGGCGGTGCGCAGGCTATTTATAACGTGATTGACGCGCGCCAATCGGACCCGCAGGCCAATGTGATTCAGGCGCTACGGGGCATGGGGCATACTGAACAGGCGGACCGATATACACACTTCAGTTATGAGATGGTCGCGCTAACTCCGCGGTGTGCTGTCGAGTTAGGCTACGACGTTTCCGCGGAAGATTTGGCGCGGCCTTATATTGAAGTGAGCGGGCGCAAAGGGTTCGGCGTGAAGGCTGACGATCTGATTGACAAGTTGATTACTGCGACACACGCAGAGGTGGATGCTCGGCAGACTGGGCGCGACGATATCGAGCGGACCCGCATAGCGAAACAGATTGCGATTGGGGCGCTGCGGTACTTCATGCTGAAGTTCACGCGTAACTCGGTAATCGCTTTCGATTTCAAGGATGCGTTGAGCTTTGAGGGCGACACGGGGCCATACATTCAGTATGCGGCAGTACGTGTGCGCAGTATCTTCCGCAAGGCAGGCGTTACGCCGCAAGCGGTGCTAGCGGAGTTTGCGGAGTTAGACGGGGTTGGTGCCTATCTCGAGGGCGAAGCTTCAAAGGATATATGGTCATTGTGGCTGAGGGCGGGTCGGCGGACTCTGGTACTGGAACAATGCATAACTACTTCCGAGCCAGCTTACTTAGCCAAGCATGCCTTCCAGTTAGCGCAAGAGTTTAATAACTTCTTCCACAATCATCACATCCTTTCGGAAGAGGATCCGGCGCGGAAAACCTTCCTGCTTGCTACGGCCGCAGTGGCTCTGCGCGAGCTGATTGTGGTGCTGAGCTGGCTGGGTATTGAGAGCCCTGAAGCGATGTAAATGACCTTCGAAACGTTCAATCGGAGGGGTGTGCTACATAGCTGAAAAGGCTGCAAAAATGGTTACAAAACATACGAAAGGGTTGAACCTGTGGTTGCGACTCGTTGAGACACGTACCTTGCGGGCAGCCTTTTTGAGATGTTCCGGTTGTAGAGAGTTTAATTAAACGAGGCACAGGGTTGCGGAGATTTAGCCGTTTTTTTGGAAAATGCGCTGATTCTGCAGGAGATAGTGGCTTAAGTTATTGATTGTGCGTAAGTTATTTGGAATTTGTTTTCTGTGCAATTGCCACCTGCAACAAGCTCCGCGCTTTGCCTGACCAGAGGGTTGTGAGCCATCAATCTGTCGCTCGGCCTTGCAACTCAACGCCCGACCTCCACCTCCGCATACCCGGCTCCGCCCTTCAATTCTGAAACCGGCGCACCCTTCAAATACACATCGAAGAACGCATCGATGTAGCGCTCCGAAATCTCTATCTGCCGCGGGCCATTCATCATCCTGCCCAGCGTATGCATTACTCCCATCACAACGTGACTCTTCGTGTCGTCGCTGAATCCGTAATGGTTCGCCGTCCGCAGCGTGATCATCCACCTGCCGTCAGGGGGCAGCCGATCATAGATCCGCTGAAAATCCCCCATCACCTGCCTCTTCTCAACCCCCGACTCGCCGCTGTGATCGCTCATCAGAAACATGAATGGCTTCGCGATACCATCCGCAACCACACTGCCCAGCGGAAGCCCATCCACATCAATCCCCGCCTTGCACCGCACATCGTCATGGCAGAATTGCAATGCCGTTGCACCTCCCAGTGAGTGCCCAAACATCCCCACCCGCTGCATATCCAGCCGCCCCGTAAACCGGCCAGCCGGATCAGACGAATTCAGCTCTCCCAACTTGTCCAGTGCAAAGCTCGTATCCGCAACCCAATCCTGCATCAGCTCATTTGCCAGAGACTTCTGCTCCGCATCGCCCACAAGATCCAGATTGTTCTGCTGCGTCCTGCTCATTACTCGCCCATCCGGAAACACCGTCACCATGCTGCGATACGGCGCATCGAATCCCACCACCACATACCCATGGCTCGCCAGGTCCTCCACCAGGCTCGTGTAATTCGTTGTCAAAGCAGCAAGCCCCGGCCTCATCAGCACCACCGGATACTGCTTCTGTTCGCCAGACACCGCCGCATCCTGCAAACTGTGCGCACGCACACGCGACGGATCACGATTCATCAGCGTGATAAACCATCCGCCCTCCATCGCATTCCGCCACGCGGCAGGCATGTAGTCCGCAGTCTGCAACGTTGGGTTGCGCTCCGCCGGGTACCAGATCCACGCAGCCAGCTCTCGCTTCGTACCTGCCTCCGGAGCCAACGGATCAACCCGCACAGGGTCGCGCCAGTCAAACGTCACACGCCCCACGGCATAAGACCCCGTAGGCGCGGGCAACATCGTTGCCCGCGAATGGTCCATCCACATCGCTCCCAGCAGGAAACCGACCAGCAGCACAATGCCGGCAAAACCGTAGAGTGCCACCTTGAGAATGATCTTGAGTACGCGCATTTTGGGGGTCTCGTCTACAGATTGAAATAGAACACCGGCGCCATCGCAGCCAGTACCGCACCGGCTTGCATCGTAAGCACTCCCAACGCCTGCCACGGCGCACGCCGCAACCACTTCGCGGCAAAGAACACCAGCACCGGCAACTGGCCTGCCATCAGAATCTGCCATAGATGCGCAGTAGTCCCCTCATCGGCCTCGCGTGCCGCCCCGTAGAACGCGATATGCCCCACCACCAGCGCCAGCGCTGACAGCGACATGCCCACAGGAATGAATGCGCTCGGTTGTCTCATCACCGCGCCTAACGAATAGCTGGGTTGATTCACCTTGCCTCCTTGAGTCGGTGAGATGCGCTCCAATATCGCCGACCGAACCACATCCGTCCATGCACCCATCCCGCCGCGCCCGTCCTCAAGCAGCGCCTCAAACTCCGCCCCATAACGTTCGCGCCAGGCGCGGGGATACAGCGCAATCAGCAGTCGAGCCATGATCGCGGTCATAACGCCTCCAGCCGCTCCAACGCGGCTTTGGCAAACTGCTTCAGCGTGGCCAGTTTTGCGCACAGAACTCGCAGCCCCTCCTCGGTAATCTGATACGGCTGCCTGCGCTCCTCGGGCTCCAGAGGCTCAATCCAACCCTGCTGTTCAAGCCGCGCGATCGCCCCGTAGAGCGTCCCCGGCCCCAGGCGCGTTCCACACATTCCGGCAATATCCTCAATCATGGCGTGCCCATGCTTCGGCCCATTCGCCAGGCTCGCCAGCACCAGCAGCGGCGGATCGGAATAGTGGCCCAATCCGACGCCGTTTTCGTCCTCTACTACGTTTCGCGTACTACGCATGACGTAGTTATCTCACAAGTTTTCACTTTGCGCAACAAAGTTCTTCGCGTTATTCGAAAGAAGAATCCTGCAGAGCTGCAGGTCGCCCAGCCCCTGCCTCTGAGACTCGGAAGTCTAAATAAACTTCCCGCCGAGGCCCGCTGCGGGTCTATCCTTTTCTTGACATGATATTCGGAACCAAAATCGAGAAGATCGGATGGGTTGTAGCGGGTTCCTGGGGGGTCGTCACCGCATCGATGATTGCCTTGGAAGTTGACATTTATAGAATGCACAAATTTACCGCCGCGGACACGTTCTCATTAGCATGCTGGATCATGATTTTTCTGACGAGCGTCTTTCCCCTGCTCTTCGACCGATTGGAACTGAATGCCGGACAACTTCGTAAACGCGAGGGTTTCAGGACCACAAAGATTCCCCTCGCCGAGGTGACCCTCGTCAGAAAATATGGGCTTACAACCGGCCAATTGGTGATTGAGTTCGAACCAGCCATGCCCAAGGCAGACCCCAAATCCATCGTGGTCAATCCAAAAGATCGGAGCGGCTTCGTATCTGCAATGCGCCAGTTTGCTCCCCAAGCTACATTCGAGATCTAACGCCACCCGCCTGATTCACGCCGCCACAATTCCATACTTCAATTCCAAGAACTCCCGCAACCCCGCCGGCGCCAACCCCGCCAGTTCCTGCCAGGTCATCACCTTGCAGCGCGTCCGCATCTCCGCACTTCGCACCGCCTTCATCACGTCAAACCACCCCTCCCGCAAATCCGGCCGCCGCTCATCATGCACCACGCAGAAACTCGTCCCGGAAGCATAAGCCGCCAGCACATTCCTTATTAATTGATAGCCCGCATAACCCGGCTCAACCGGCTCCGCTTCCCGCGCCTTCGCGACAATCCCCGCCTGAAATTCCCGCGCGACTTCATTCGCCTCAAACTCCGGCAGCGCGCCGGGCTCCTCCCACTCCTGCGTAAACTCCTCCGCGAACTCGACTGCCGTCCGCCGCCGCGCAGCACGCAACTCCAATCGCGGCAGCAGCTCGCGCTCAAACACGACATCAAAATCCCGATACCCCTCAACCACCTTCGCCGCCCGCGTCTGAAGATCCGACTCCGTCAGCTTTGCTTCCACCAGCAGGCCACCCCAGCGCATATCAACTTCCGTCCGATCAAATCGTCCAGAAGCAAGCGGCACTCGCGCCTTCCACCCAAACACCGGTAGCCCATCCCCCTCAACTCCCAGCGCGCGTCTCAACCCGTCCAACTCACGCGCTCCAAATCCAAGAAACACATTCATCAGCAGCGCGTCCGAACTCATAGACGAATCCAGTTCCCGCCACCGCCTTCCACTCTCCGCCTTGGGCAGCGCCCTTCCTTGCGCATGAATCTTGTCGAACCGCCGCAGCCACTCCTTGTTCGCCACAATCGCCGCATAAGCATCATCGAAAAAATTCCCATGCCGCTGATGATTCGTCACTGGGGACCCCGCGGACAGGTCTTCGTCTGCGGGGCGTTCATCCGGCTCGTACACAATCACCGGCGAAGCACCATAGCTCTCCACATGCGGAAGGACACGCCCGCTGCCCTGCGCCCAAACGCGGTTCCGCCCCATCAACTCTCGCCGTAACTCGCCCGCGTACCACCCCGAACCCGCTGCCATATCCAGTCAGACTACTCCAGTCCATCGCCCACAAATTCCCTCTTGCGCCCATCCCAAATCCAATGCAAAATCCAAAAAAGGATTCTCGCCGTCTCCCGGAGCCACCATGCCCAAAACCGCCGCCAGCCCTCTAAACTTCAAAGCCAAGTTAGTCAGCCGCGGCCCCAACGGCGCGTGGACCTACCTTCAGATCCCTTTCAACGTTCCTGAAATCTTGGGCCGCAAGGGCCAGGTTCCCGTCCGCGCCACCATCAACGGATTCACGTTCCGCAACTCCCTCATGCCCCGCGCCGGGGCTCACATTCTTGGCGTCGGCAAAGACATTCTCGCCTCCGCAGCCGCAACGCCTGGCGACACTGTCCAGGTGGAGCTTGCCCTCGACGATGCTCCGCGTACCGTCACCGTTCCCGCGGACATCGCGGCCGCTCTCGCCAAAGTTCCCGCGCAGCAACAGTCCTTCAACGCTCTCTCCTACTCCCATAAAAAGGAATACGTTGATTGGATTGAGAACGCAAAGAAGCCCGAAACGCGTCTCAATCGCATCGAGAAAATGGCGGAGATGCTCGCCGCCCGCAAGACTCCCAAGGGTTGAACCATCCAGTCCTCGCAGTCCCTTCCTGAACCGCTCCTCCCCACGTCCCGCCGTATTTCTTCCGGAATCTCCGTGTTTTCCACCGTTTGTAACCGTTCCGAAACATGACAGTAATCGAACCTTCACATCTGGTTGTTAGTTTCGGTTGCAGCGCGGCAAAAAGTCGATGGACCATCCGCGCCCAACCATTCTTTTACCCACTTCTGGAGGCACTTCGTGACACACAGTCTCATGAGCGGACGCAGGCGTCTGTTCGCATTCGCCTTATCGGTTCTCATTTTGCTTTCGGGCAGCATGTTGCGCGCACAGGCAACCAGCTCGAAGATCGAGGGCACCGTCGTCGACGTACAAGGCGCCGCAGTTCCCAAGGCCACAGTCTCCGCCAAGAACGATGCGACCGGCGCGATCAAAACCGCCATTTCTGACAGCAACGGCTCCTACTCAATTGACGGTCTTGCTTCAGGAACCTACTCCATTGAAGCAACGGGAACCGGCTTCGCCGTCAACTATAAGAACAGCGTCGTTGTTGCCGCCGGTCAATCTGTGCATGTGCCTCTCACGCTGAATGTGAGCATGGTTGCCGAGCAAATCGTGGTCAACGCGGGCGTCGATTCCATCGCCTCACAAACCGCTCCCAGCGGCGGATTCATTGAGGAACGCTCGCCCCAGTCACTTATCTCCGGCACTTACATTCAGAACTTCACTTCGCCCGTCTCCGATTTCGGTGAGATCGTCCAGATCGTCCCAGGCGCCTTTACCACCAGTTCTGACGGCGTGGGTCTCGGCCAGTCCAAGACTTACTTCCGCGGATTCCCCGATGGCGATTACGACATCGACTTCGACGGCGTTCCCTTCTACGACACCAACTCCCCCACCCACCACTCCTGGGCCTTTTTCCCCTCGCAGTGGGTCGGCGGCGTCGACTTCGACCGCAGCCCCGGTTCGGCTTCCACCATCGGGCCCACTCCATTCGGCGGTTCGATCCACTTGCTCTCAATGCCCCTGACCAGCGAGCAGGATGTCCGCGGGACAGCTACTTACAGCACCTGGAACACCAAGCTTTTCGAGGGCTCGTATAACTCCGGTCTCTTCGGTCTTTTCGGCAGCCCCAAAAAATCAAACCTCTTCGTCGATGTGCACCACATGACCTCCGACGGATATCAGACGTTCAACTACAACACGCGGAACGCGGGCTCTCTGCTGTATCAATATCAACTCTCGCCAAAGACCGTGATCACCGGCTTCAGCGGCGTCATTCAACTCACCGCCAACACCTATGGATTGAACCCGACCCGCTGCCAGACCATCGCGTCAACTCCCACGTCTCTCTGTGCGGCGACCACCTCCATCGGCGGCACAACGTACAACACCGCGGCCAACGGAGTATTGCCCTACACCGGCTACGGCTATAACTTCATGATGGTGAATAACTCCGACCCCACAAACTGGCTGGACTATCAGTACAACCACTACAAGGTCCCCACCGACTTTGAGTATGTTGGTCTCAAGACCGAATTCGGCGGCAGCTGGTATCTCGACATAAAGGGTTACACCTACAACTACGACAACGGCGAGCTCTACTCCAACGCCGTGCCCATCACCGAGGCCACGCAGGCCGCGGCCATAGCCAATCCATCGCTGGTCCCCGGCACCATCATTGCCGGCACTGGCTCCAAAGCAGTGGCGTATTACAACGGCGCAAAGATCTCCCCCTGCGATGTGATCGCGACGGGCAAGACCAGTTCCTCTACCGGCCTCACCACCTATTCCGAGCCTTGCGCCGTGGACAAGTACAACAGCTATCGCAAATACGGCGAGACAGCTACTTTGTCGCAGACATCGAGGTTCGGCGTCGTCCGCGCCGGCATGTGGTTTGACTGGGCTGACACAAATCGCCATCAGTATCCCACCGATCCGCTGAACAATTGGCAGGATCAGCCGCTCGGCAACTTCGACGAAACGTTCTATACGGATTCGTACCAGCCTTTCGCTGAATTCGAATTCCACGCAACGCCGAAGCTCAATGTCACCGCCGGCTCGAAGTTTGCCTACTACACCTATGACGTAATCCATAAGGCCGACGACGGCAAGACCGTCGGCCCCCTCACCTGCGGCAGCACCATCGCCGCGTGCTCCGCAACGGCCACCGATACCGGCTCGTTTTACGCCACGCTGCCATCGCTCGATTTGAACTACCGTGTCCAGAACGATTGGGCCATTTACGCCCAGGCATCTACCGGCAGCATCGTTCCCCCCAGCAGCGTTTACGACTTCTCGCATACGCCCACGGCAGTGAATCCAACACCGGGCTTGCTGACCCCACCCAAGCAGCAGCGGTCTACGACTTATCAGGTTGGTACCGTGTTCAAGGCCAATCGAGTCTCAGTGGACGCGGATGTCTACCATGTGCGTTTCCAGAACAGCTACTCAAGCCTGATTGACCCTACAACTTCAGAGACGGTGAACTATCTGCAGCCCAGTTCTGTGACGCAGGGCGTGGAATTCGAAACTACGGCGGTGCTTCAAAAAGGTCTGAACCTTTACCTGAATGCAACTGCAGCAAACGCCTTCTACGCCGGCAGGTTGAACGCAGGCACGCCGACCGCACCGTTGTATGTCGATGCGCCCCGCAGCTTGTGGGTGCAGCAAACACCTAGCGATACCGAGTTGCAAGGGCTCACGTATCAGAACCATGGCTTCGACCTTGGCATCTTCAACAAGCGCGTAGGCGAACAGCGCGTGGACAATGGCGCTTATCACAACCAGGCCATCGTTCCCTCCTTCAGCACACTCAACTCGTTCATCAATTACACCGTCCGCAACCGCAACGTTTTCGATCAGACCAAGATCCGCCTGGGCGCCAACAACCTGCTCAACCAGCACAACCTCACTGCTGTCTCCTTGTCGGGCAGCCCGCTCACGCAAACTATCTCCGGCACAAGCTTCAACGATCCATTCAGCACTACCGGACCGACGCCCATCAGCGGCCAGGATCAGCCAACCTTCATGTCGGCCCGCAGCCTCTCGGTATCCGTCACCTTCGGCATTGCGCCGCGGGAACGCAAGTAGCACCAGCCCGAGTTGCAACCCGGCACACAAAACCGGCCGCGCGTGGAAACCCCACGTCACGGCCGGTTCTCTTTTTGCAGACTTAGATATGCGCATGGCGTTGCAGAAGTCGCTCGCCCGAATTACTGCTCAGCGCCCTACATCATTCGATCTACCCATCGCCTCGCCTCCCCATGAGAAAATGATCCTCGTGATCCAGTCAATAAAGCTCTACTTTTTCGCCCTGATAGCAGCCATCTTCCTTTCCGCCGCCCTCCCCGCTCACGCCTTCGGTGACAAAAACAAGGCTGACGAGGAAGCCGGTGCAGTCCTCTTCCGCGACAAAGGCTGCGCCTACTGCCACGGCGTCAACGGCGTTGGCGGCAAAAAGGCTCCCCCGCTTACCAGCCTCCGCACAGACAAAGCGTGGCCGCCCGCAAAAATCACAGCCCAGATTATGAACGGCGGGCAGAAAATGCCGCCCTTCGGCGACTCCCTCACCGACGCGCAAATTGCCCAGCTCGTCGCCTATCTCCGCGCCAAGAACCGCCCCATCCCGCCCCCGGCTCCCGCACAGCCCCCACCATCCGCGCAATAATCCACGGAAAAATCAGCTCGTTCGCCGCTGCTGCCGGTCTTAAAGCTTCCTCAAAACATTCCGCAGTACCATCAAACTTTTATTTCTCCCCGCAACGCAACTAATCCGCGCATTCCGGTTCTCCCCCTATATCGACTGGAAAAGAGCGCACAGCCGCGCATCCATCCGAGCTGTTCGTTCAGTGGCTCCATCCAGGGGCCCTTCAACTTCAAGGGGGACTGTCATGAAAGGCACCTCACTCGCTCTGCTCTCGCTGTTCGTTGCTTCGCCCCTGTGTCTCATCGGCGAGCAGCTCATTCCTGCCGGCTCTCTGGTCCAATGCACCGTATCAGAACCGAAACTCTCTTCCAAAACGACAGCGGTCGGCGACCCCGTCCTCTGCCAGCTTGGCCACTCCGAACGCTACGGACGCTCCGTTCTTCCAGTCAACAGCTATCTTGTCGGCCGCTTCGAAGATTACAAAGATCCGGGCCACTTCGTCGGCAAGGGTTGGATGGAACTGCGCTTCGACCGCATGATCATCGAGCCCAATACCGTCATCCCTGTCGATGCGCGCGTCGTCGCTGTCCCCGGCTACAACGTCGACAGAAACGGACGCATCCTTGGCAAGGGGCATGCGGTCCGCGATGTAGTGCTCTGGTCCGTTCCCATCCTCTGGCCCGTCGATTTGCTGATGCTGCCCATGCGCGGCCCCCGGCCCACCCTTAAGGAAGAAACGCGCATGACCCTCAAGGTCATGGACGACCTCACCATTCCAGACGTTGCTCCGTTGCAGCGTGATCCTTACGGGTTTTCCCAGCGCCCGCCTGTGGCCGAAATGGCTCCGCCGCCTCCGCTTCCAGGGCCCCAGGAGCCAATGTATGACCAGCAACCCGCCGCTCCCGAGACCGCCGACTATGCGCCTCAGGATGCTCCGCAACAGGACTACGCCCCCGCTCCGCAGCAGGACTATGCACCAGCGCCTCCCGTTTACGCCTACGCACCACCACCCCCGCCCGTCTACGTTTACGGTGGCGGTGGCGTCGTGTTGGGTGGATACGTTGGCGGATACGGCGGTGGCTATGGAGGCGGTTACGCACGCGGCGGATACGGCTACGCAGCCCGCGGTTATCGCCCCGCCCCTCGGCCCTATGGATACGGCTACGGCGGACAACGTGGCTACGCCGGTACTCCTCGCGCATATGGATACGCTGGTTCCCCACGCGGCTATGTATCAGCTCCTCGCGGATATGGGTCAGCACCGCGCGGCAACTACGGCGGTGGAGGCGCAAGAATGGCCTCTGGCGGCGGCATGCGCGGCGGTGGTGGTGGCGGAATGCGCGGTGGCGGCGGCAGAACAGGCCGCTAGAAGAGCCTGTCTACACCCAACAGTTCATTCCCATTCATCGCGCGATAGGGATATGTACTTGACGCCACTGGCCCCAACCTGTAGTGTTTGGGGCCATGGACGAGGATTTTCCGAGGACATTGCTTGAGCTCGAGAGGCGCTTTAGCAGCGAAGAGGCCTG
>Ga0302320_10006780_pt1 | contig 25338 bp, 26 predicted proteins | sample Bog_T0_3_FD_202130 | JGI IMG/M metagenome (GOLD analysis project Ga0302320, IMG submission 202130) | Peat permafrost microbial communities from Stordalen Mire near Abisko, Sweden - Bog_T0_3 | ecosystem: Environmental > Terrestrial > Soil > Wetlands > Peat | place: Sweden: Abisko, Stordalen Mire... | reverse complement strand
GTTAATCTGTGTTAATCCGAGGTTAAAAACTCTTTGTGTTTTTTGAGCCTTTTTGTGGCTAAAACCAATCCGTGTTAATTCGTGAAATCCGTGTCTAACGCGGTTTAAAAATTGAAATTTATGTTCCTTTATGTTCCCTTTTGTTCCCTCAATGGGGGCCAACCCCTCATGAAAATTCCAGTTTTCGGTGTCATTAGGTGTCATTAGGTGTCATTAGGTGTAATTAGGTGCAGTCATCGGCCTGTAGGACGATGTAAGGTGTCTGGGTGACCTGAATGGAAGGCCAACAGGAACTTTACCCTGAAAAACTTTTTTTTGGTAAAGAAAAGGTAAAGTTTTGAGTGCTCTATCAACCACTTACGACGATTCACCCTCTGCCTGGTAAAGAAATGGTAAAGTTTTATAATTCGGCATTTAGCGCCACAATGGCACACTCCCGTCATTACATCATCTGGCTTCCCAGCTCCATGCTCCATGCTCCTCATGGCGCGCACCAAAGAGGCATGACAAAAACGTCAAAACGCGCCAAAACGCGCCAAAACGCGACATGCCTCCTCAAAATTCGCCTGCCACGCCGAAATCAGATGAAGGCAGGTGGTTAACGATTAGCGTTTATTAGCGTGGATTAGCGGTTAAAGAAATTTGACCACCAGAAAAAATGCCCTCCCACGGTCAAGAAACGGTCAAGTTTTGAGTGCTCTATCAACCACTTACGTCAATTCACCCTTTTTTGCCCGAAAAAATGGTACAGTATTTTGTATGCGTTCTTTGCGTTCTTTGCGTTCCTTTGCGGCTAAAGCCAATCCGTGTCTATCCCTCCTGTTTTTCCATTGACGTATATTGAAACCACCGGAAACGCCTCCGCGATCTCTGTTTGCTCCTGTAAAGTAACCTTGCGGTCGCGGAACGGCATTTGTTAGTCTTATTTCACCATTATGGCGGCTATCGGCAGATTCCAAAGGGGCGAGGAAATTTTCCACGCCAAGGTTGTGGACGGCGAACTGTTCCGCCTGAACGGCGATGTTTTTGGCGCGCCGTCCTTCGACCGCAAGCCGACTCCGCGCAAGGGCGTGAAGACGCTGGTGCCGGTGGTGCCGTCAAAAATCATCTGCGTCGGTTCGAATTACGCCGACCACGCGCGAGAAACCGGCCACCCGCTGCCCAAGGAGCCGTTGATCTGGTTCAAGGCGACGACATCGCTGCTGCCTGAAGGCGGAAAAATTGAAATTCCATTCCCGGAACATCGCACGGATTACGAGGCGGAATTGTGCATCGTCATCGGGCGAAAGATCCGCAATGTCTCGCCCACACAGGCGTCGCGCTACATTTTCGGCTACACTGCGTCGGAAGACATCAGCGATCGCACGATCCAAAAATCCGACGGCCAGTGGGCGCGGGCGAAGTCATTCGACACTTTCACACCGCTTGGCCCGCTGGTGGAAACGACGATTGATCCGAATGCATTGAACATCCAGCTTTTTCAGAACGGCCAGTTGCGGCAGAACTCGAATACGAGCCAGCTCATCTTCAAGCCCGCCGAACTTGTCAGTTTCATCTCGACGAACCTCACGTTATTGCCCGGCGACGTGATTCTGACCGGCACACCCAGCGGCATCGGTCCAATCAAAAGCGGAGACAGATTGGAAGTGCGGATTCAGGGACTCGCGCCGCTGAATAACACGGTTAAGTAGAAAAATCATCGTGTCCTGGCATCTTTGCGGTTAATCTTTCCGCCCCATGAAGTGGACTCAAACGTTAATTCCGACCCTCCGCGAAGCCCCGGCTGACGCGGAAATTGTTTCGCACAAGCTGCTGCTGCGCGCGGGCCTCATCCGCAAGCTCGCGGGCGGCGTTTACACCTTTCTACCGCTCGGCTTGCGCGCATTGCGGAAGGTGGAGCAAATCGTTCGCGAGGAAATGGACAGGGCAGGGGGCATCGAAGTGCTCATGCCCGCATTGCAGCCGAAGGAAATCTGGGAGCAAAGCGGACGCGCCGAGACAGCCAGTAATGTTTTGTTCAAGGTAAAAGATGGTTCGAATCGTGAATGGTTTTTGAGTCCCACTGCGGAGGAAGTCATCACAACACTCGCGGCGAATGAGGTCAATTCCTACCGCCAGTTGCCGAAGAATTTTTACCAGATCAGCTTGAAATTCCGCGATGAAATCCGCCCGCGCTTCGGGCTGATGCGCGCGAAGGAATTCATCATGAAAGACGCCTATTCGTTCGACACCGCGGACGAGGGCGCGATGGCTAGCTACAAGAAGATGTATGACGCCTACACGCGCATCTTCGCGCGCTGCGGGCTGAAGGTGTTTCCGGTCGAGGCCGACACCGGCGTCATCGGCGGAAATTATTCGCACGAGTTCATGGTGCCCGCCGAGACAGGCGAGAACGAAGTGGCGTTCTGCGAGGCATGCGGCTACGCGGCGAACATTGAGAAGGCCGCCAGCGGAATTCCCAAAACGGCTGCGCGCGAGATTGGCACGGCCATCGAGAAATTTGCCACACCCGGCGTCGTGACTATCGAGGCGTTGAGCAAGGAACCTTACAAAGTTCCGGCGAATCGCCAGATCAAGACCCTGGTTTATATCGCCGACAGCAAGCCGGTCATCATTTTGATCCGTGGCGACGACCAGTTGAACGAGACGAAATTGCTGGCCAAGACCGGCGCGGTTGGGGCACGCCCGGCCACGGTTGAAGAAATCGTGCCGTTGCTCCGCGCGAAGCCGGGTTCGCTCGGTGCGGTCGTCAATGTTCCGGCGGAGGTGAAAGTTTATGCCGACGAGCGCTTGCAAGGCGCGAACGACATGACCACCGGCGCGAACGAGGACGGTTTCCATTTCAAAAACGTCTCCATCGAGCGCGATATCAAGGTGACGGCATGGTTTGATTTGCGGACGGTCACGGCAGGCGAGCCGTGCGTGAAGTGTGGCAAGCCTCTGAAGATTCGCCGCGCGATTGAAGTCGGTCACGTCTTCAAACTCGGCACCAAATACAGCGAGAAATTGAATTCGACATTTCTCGATGCGGACGGTTCGCGTAAACCATCGGTGATGGGCTGCTACGGCATTGGTGTCACGCGCACGTTGCAAGCCGTGATAGAGCAGGGGAACGACAAGGACGGCATCATCTGGCCGTTGAGCGTCGCGCCTTACACCGTTTGCATTACACCGTTGAGTGTTGCGCCAGACAGCGAGGCGATGAAGCTGGCGGAGAAGATTTATGCCGAACTGACGGCCAAATGTGTTGACGTGATTCTCGACGACCGCGACGAGCGGCCCGGCGTGAAATTCAAGGATTCCGAACTTGTTGGTTTTCCCATCCGCATTGGCATCGGTGAAAAATCGCTGGCGAAGGGCGAGGTGGAAATCAAACCGCGCGGCGGGGCATTGCAAGCCATCAAATCCGCAGATGCAGTGGAAGCCGTGATGAAACTGGTGGAGGAAGGCAACGTCACTTTGCGTGGCGCGTAAATGTTACCGTGGCAGTGGATGGAATGTGAATCGGGCGGGCCGGCTTGCCGCCGGGTCAATCTGCACGGTGTAATAACCGCCGTCATTTAACAGTTCAATGCCGGACAATGCGGGGCAGAGCCGCACGCGGAATGACCACCAATGATGGGCTTCATGCAGCGCCGAGGTGAAACGGTTGACGTTCCGGCCCAGAAACCCGATGCTTGGAATTCCCGACAGCAACCGGCTTTTCCACAAAATGAGGTTAGTGTGCAGGTGTCCAAGAATTGTTTGTTCCACTTGGGGCAGCCGGCGGCGCACTGATTCTTCACGTCCCAGAAACGGCAGCGCCGTCGGGTCGTGGCAGAACAACAACACGCGCTGCTCGGATTGCAAGTCATCAAATGCAGCGCGGATTTCAGCGAGATGCGCCTCGCGCAATTGCTGCCATTCATGCCATTCCTCTGGCAACGTGTCAGGCTCGTTCGCGGGTAGGGCTATGAGCGGCGATGACACGCCAATCAGCAGATAACGTCCAATTGCAAATTTCCAGAATGGTTTCAGTCCAAGCTGCCCGGTGGCGCAATGCCAGCTTGCCAGCCGGATGCCTCCTTTCCCGCCGAACATCGGCACTTTCCCCGATTCGTGGTCGCCAAAGGTGAACCATGCCCGGTCGCCGAATTTCGCGCGCAGCTTGTTGAGGCATTCCTGCGCGCTTTGGAATGCCGCCGGGTCGCTCACGCCCACAAACCCGCTGTCGCAACTGTAATCTCCATTCGCCACGAGATAATCCACAGGCGGGACCTCGGCTAGAAAACGGTCGAGCTGCCGTCCCTGGTCAAATGGATGGCGCATCCAGATCATGTGTCGGTAAGCGCGCGCAACTTCGCGGAGCAGGGGATTCGTGATGTTGCAAAGCTCATAATCCTCGCCGCGGGCACGTTCGGCGAGACCGGCGTAATGGACGTCACTCAAGATGGCGACGGTCATGTCGCCGGGTGTGCGGGTTTCCATGAAGCGTCAATTGACCACCGCGGATAGATCCAGGCAGTCGCGCACCGTCTTGGCGAGCACGGAATAAGTGTAGGGTTTTTGAAGAAAGCGCGTGTGCGACCGCATGAGCAGTTCCTCCCCGACCTCGGTGGAGGAATAACCGCTGGTGAAAATGATTTTCAAATCCGGCCGGTCAGCAAGCAGCCATTCGGCTAGATCCACGCCGGAAACACCTTCAGGCATCACCATGTCGGTGAGCAGCAGGTCAATTTCACCGGCAGATTGACGCCACACTTCTAGCGCCTCCCGACCGGTGCAGGCTTCCAGGACGTGGTAACCGCAGTCTTCCAGGATGTCGCGTGCCATTTCCCGCAGGGTTGCCTCGTCCTCGACGATGAGTACGGTTTCGGTTCCGCCAACCACCGGCATATCGGCGGAGGTTCCATTTGTTCCCGAAACGGCTTTTTCCCCGCCGGCTGACAAAAAAACGTCAAACATTGTGCCTTTGCCCGGTTCACTGCTCACCTCCACCCAGCCGTCGTGTTGCTTGACGATGCCATAAACGGTCGCCAGCCCAAGGCCGGTGCCTTTCCCGACATCCTTCGTGGTGAAGAAGGGTTCAAAGATGCGTCTCAACGTCGCGGCATCCATTCCGGTGCCCGTGTCGGAGACACGCAGGCGCACGAAATGGCCGACACGGGCTTCGGGATGCGTCTCGGCGAAGCCGGAGTCAACCGTCAAGGGCAGGATGCTGATGGTCAAGGTGCCGCCGTTTGGCATGGCGTCGCGGGAATTGACTGAAAGATTCATCACAACCTGCTCAATCATGCCGGCGTCGCCCTGCACGAATGGAAGCTCCTCCGGCGGCTGGAACTGGAGCGTGATGGTTTCGCCGATGAGGCGCTGCACCATTTTGGTCAGGTTGCCCACGACTTCGCGTAGATCGAGCTGGGTGCGTTGCATCACATTTTTGCGGCTGAACATGAGCAACTGGCGCGTGAGGCCGGCGGCGCGTTCGGCGGCGAAATAAACGGCCTGCACCGGATCCACCACTTCGGGCGATAGAGATGGTTTCGCGAGTAGAGCGCTGGTATGCCCCTGGATGATGGTGAGCATATTATTGAAGTCGTGCGCGACACCGGCGGCGAGCTGGCCGATGGACTCCATTTTTTGCGCCTGGCGCAATTGCTCCTCCAGACTCAACCGCTGCGTTATGTCCTCTGCATAAGCGTGTACGATATGGCTTGCGAGCATCGGATGGTACGACCACGAAAACGTGTGCTCGCAGATTTTTGATTCCTGATGCAATCTGCTTTTGCCCGTGGCGAGACAGCCGCGGATGATTTCATGCGCGTTTTCCGGCAACAATTCGCGCGGATGATTTTTTTCTATTGAAAGCGCCAGTTGTTGCGCGGCGTCGTTGAAATAAACCATCGTCCCGTCTTCGGCAAATTCCATTGCTGCGTTCGGGTTCATCTGCGCGAACGCGGCGAGCTTCTCGCGTTCCTTGATGCGCTGCTCCAGCGCCGCTGCCATGCGGTCAAACATTTTTGCAAGCTGGCCGAGTTCGTCGTCCGACGCCGGCAGCCCGGTTCGCGCCGCAAGATCCCCGTCCGCGATTTTCCGAGCGGTTTCCGACAATGCATGCGCCTGCCGCCGCACAAAATATTCACCGCCCATCCACGCCGCCGTTAATGCCAGGAAACCCACGATAAAGCCGCTCATCGGCAGGTCGTAAATATACATCACCAGCAGTGCCGGCGTGATGAGCAGCAGCACGCTGCCCACCAGCTTCATCCGCACTGTTGAGAATCTGAAAATGCTTTTCTTCATCTGGTGTTACAAATCCGCTCGAATATAGTCCAGGATGTGCTGCTCCGAAAGCGATTTCAAAAATCGACCGTAAGCGCCAGCGCGCGTCCTTTGGAAAGCTTTCCGAGGTGAAAAATCAAAAAACCATGCAGAAACTGCCCCAATTCGGCCGTTTGAGCGCGTGTCAGCTTCAAGCGCAAACACGCTGGCCAGCCATCTTTTAAGAGTGCGAGGACAATCTGTTTTGCGCCCGCGGTCAGGTTCGTCTTTTGCAGGTCAGGATCGAGTCCAAGTTCCCGCAACAATTTAAGTTCAAACGCCAAAACCAGTTGTGCCGCCGGTTTTTGGCTGCAAAGACAGTCGACAAATCCCCGCAATAATTCGAAAATGGCGGGCAATGGCGTTTCTGTTTCCGTCGCCTGCTCGGTGAGCGCGGTGATGTAGGCAGCCTGGCTTAATTTCAAAATGTCATTCCGGATTGCGCTGTGCATTTCGTGCAGGACGACTTCACGAAGAGTATGCAAATCCGAATGGCGGCTCCGGCTAAATGAAAAATTACCCTCGTAAAACAAATCCAGCCTGCCAAGGAAGGGTGATTTGAGACGGCGCGCACCCTTGGCAATGGTGGCGATGCGGCCGAAATTTGGGGTGAGCCAGTGGACAACCAGGCTGGTTTCGGTGAGCGGTCGCATGCGCAAAATCAGGCCGTTGGCGGATTCGGTCATAACCAAATCATTTTTGTTCTCGTTCTCGTCCTCGACTTGCTCATTTTCGATTACGAGGACGAGGAGGATGACGAGGATTTTCCTGGCGGCAAGTATTCCTGCGAAAGGGCGCCGAGGCTGATGATGTATTTGAATCCGTCAGCCACGGAGATGTCAAGCTTGGTGACTTTATCCACCGGCACCAGGATCAAAAAACCGCCCGTGGGAATGGGCGTCGTAGGGATGAACACACAGACGATTGTTTCGTTGGTTGCCCGGTGTATCGGATTATCCTGATCGCTCGTGATGAACCCGACCGAATAAATACCCTCCCGCGGATATTCGACGATCACGACGGTCTTGAACGAGCTTTTTTTGCCGGACGTGAATGCCTCATCCACCTGACGGATTGTGCCGTAAATCTTGTTCAGCACCGGCACGCGCAGCATCAGGCCGTCCGCCCAGGCAATCATCCGCTTGCCAAAGTAATACCGCGCCAGCACGCCGATGGTGGAAACGATGATGACCGCCAGCAAAAACGCCAGCACGCTCCAATACCAGAACATCGGCCCGACGCCATCGTTATCATGTGTCAGGCTTTTGGGCAGGAAAAACAAAAGCAAATCGGTCATGCTGGAGACCGTGCCGAAAAACCATTTGACCACGGCCAGCGTGATTACGCCGGGCAGCACGATCGCGAGTCCGGTAAAAAAGCTGGCACGCCAGCGCGCAAATAGCGATTTCTTCACGCGCGAAGTTTAGAAGCGCCGCCGATATGTGCGAGGGAAAACTTTTTGAAAAGGCGCGCCAGCAGGCGGTTTTCCTCCCGTTTCATCTTGCGCCGGGATGCGGCTTGAAGGTCGTCCTGGCCAAGCAGATGCAGAACGCCATGGACAAGGTAACGGACGATTTCCGACTGCCAGGTCGTCTTGAATTTTTTTGATTGAGAAATCGCTTCGTCCACACAGATGAAAATTTCGCCGTGCAGGGTAGGGCGCGTTACTCCGTGCGCGCCGCCGGCGGGCAGGGGACTGCGCGCCCTACCATCATCCGTGTAATCAAATGTGATGACGTCCGTCGAACCTTCATGCTGGAGAAAAGTCCCGTTGATCAGGGCCATTTCGCGCGCGGCGACAAGATTGATGCCGAGTTCGGCTCCTCCGATTTTCAAATCCGTCAGCAGGGCATCGCTGATTTTCCTCAACAGGCGCGCATTGATTTTTCGCGCGCGCTGGTGGTTGGCGATGACGATGTTCATCCGGCTTTCGTCTTGCCGCGGTGTTCCTCGTAGGCCGTGATGATGCGCTGGACAAGCGGGTGTCGGACAACATCGCACTTGGAAAATTCAATGACGGCGATGCCTTCCGTGTGTTTCAATGCGTGATGCGCTTCAAGCAGGCCGGAATTTTTATGCGGCGGCAGGTCAATCTGCGTTTCGTCGCCTGTGATAACCGCTTTGGAGCCGTGGCCGAGCCGCGTGAGGAACATCAGCATCTGCTCCGTCGTTGAATTCTGTGCTTCATCCAGGATGATGAACGCGCTGTTCAGTGTGCGTCCGCGCATGTAGGCCAGCGGTGCGATCTCAATCGTCCCGCGCTCGGTGTGCTTCGCGATTTCCTCCGCGGGCAGCATGTCGTGCAGTGCGTCATGGAGCGGACGCAGATACGGGGTGATTTTTTCAAACAGATCACCCGGCAGAAATCCCAGCGCCTCGCCGGCCTCGACCGCGGGGCGCGCCAAGATGATCCGCGATACCTTGCCATCACGCAATGCCGCGAGGGCGAGCGCAACGGCTAGATAGGTTTTGCCGGTGCCCGCCGGGCCGACGCCGAACGTGATGTCGTGCTTGCGAATCGCGTCGAGATATTTTTTCTGGCCGACGGTTTTGGCGGTGACGCCCGGCTTTTTTTCGTGCGTGGTCACGCGGTCGTTCACCAGGTTTTTCAGCGTCTCCGCACCTTCGTGTTTCACGATGTTCAGCGCATGGGTGAATTCCCGGTTTCGCACCGGCGAACCCGCTTTCAGCAGTGTTTCCAGCGACGCAAAGAAATGTTTGGCCCGGTCAATCGCGTCCGCTTCGCCTTCCAGCTTGATCCAGCCCTCACGCGCGGTGGCCTTGACGCCGAGTTCGCCTTCCAGCGATTGCAGGTTTCGCGGCTCGTGGTTGAAAAGCTGCTGCGCAAACCGCGCGTTCTCAAAATGAAGGGTTTCGGTCGGCACAACTCAGATCATTTCCCCAATTCCGCCCGCAATTTCGCCGCGATATCCCGCAACGCCTCCGGAACAACGCCGGTATTGGCGATGACCGGCATGAAGTTCGTGTCACCGTTCCAGCGCGGCACGACGTGGATGTGCAGATGCTCTGCGATGCCCGCGCCCGCGACCTTGCCGAGGTTGATGCCGATGTTGAATCCATCCGGCTTCATCAGCTGCGTCAACGCGTTGGCACATCGGCGCGTGAGTTTCCACAAATCGGCGAGTTCACCCTCGGTCAATCCGTTCAGATCCGCGACTTCCTTGTAGGGCACGACCATCAGGTGGCCGCCGTTGTAGGGATATTTGTTCAGCACTGCGAAACAGGTGCGGTCGCGGGCGATGACGTAATTGCCTTCGTCATCGTTGGATTGGGCGATGCGCATGAACAGGCCTTCCTTGAGTTCAGGCTTTGGTGACAGGATATATTCAATCCTCCACGGCGCGTGCAGTGATTCCATAGGTTAAGTGTAGGAGTCGAGGTAACGAGACTCAAATTGAATTTATCTGTGGCGGCGTCTCGGCAGAGCGCCGAAAAATCCGGCTTTCTGCCGAAAGCCGCTACGATTACCTTAACAAACCCAAAATCGCGGAGGCCGCGCGCGGGCTTGCCCCGGGTGCGCCCAGCGAGGTAACAACTTTGGCGAGCTGTGATTTGATTTTTGTCCGGCGCGATTCGTTTTGCAAAAGCTCCAGCGCGGCGTGCGATATGTTTTCCGGCGTCGCCGCGTTTTGGATGAATTCAGGAAAAATTTCCTCGTCCGCCAGAATATTGGGCATTGTCGCCCATTTCACTGTGACGATGCGTTTGGCGATTTCGTAGTTGAACCAAGACGTTTTGTAGAGCGTCACTGTCGGCACACTGAAGAGGGCGCACTCCATCGTCACCGTGCCGGTCGAGGCAATGGCGACGTCCGCCTCGGCGAGTGCCTGCGGCAGGTTGCCGGTTTGGATTTCGAAATTTGACAGGAATTGTTTTGCAAGGTCATTTGCCACCATGCCGGCCAGCGATGCGGCAATTGGTTGGTCTGAACGGACAACGGTGCTGATTCGCGCGGCCAGAATCCAAATCAGTTCTTCCAGCAACCGGTCATTGGGCAAAACCATTTTGACTTTGGCCGCCGGCAATTTGTCCAGGATGATTTTCAAGGCATCGAGCATCACGGGCAGATGCCGGCGCAACTCATCAGTCCGGCTCCCCGGCAGCAAAAGGATTTGCGATTTGCGATTTGCGATTGACGCGGTTTCCGGTTCACGGCTCGTAAACCGCAATTCGTCATCTGTAAATCTTCCAATCATGGGATGCCCGACAAATTCCACCCGCAACTTCGGTACGCGCTTTGCATACCAATCTTTCTCGAACGGGAAGATGCTCAAGAGCAAATCATAATCCGCCCCCAGCCGGTGTGCGCGCCTCGGACGTGACGCCCAGACCTGCGGCGAAACAAACTGGATGATTTGCGGATTCCACGGCGTGGATACGGACCGATGATTGCGTACGTATTCCTTGATGGCGTGACCGAAGCGCAGGTTGAATCCACCGAAATCCACGCCGATGACGACGTCCGGCTTGCGTTCGATGGCGAGCGCGAGCAGTTGGTTGAACAGTTGACGGAACTTGAAATAATTTTTAAGAACATCGGAAAAACCTACGACCGAAAGCCGCGTCAGATCAAACGCCAGATCCACTCCGGCTTCAGCCATTTTCGCGCCGCCCGCGCCGAAAAAAACCGGCGAAAATGGAGGTTTGAGAATGGAAGATTGAGTCCGAAGCGCGGAAACCAGTTCCGCCGCGAGCAAATCCCCACTCGCCTCGCCGGCGATGAGCATGAACGATTTTGGGTTCATTTGCTCTGCTGCACCTGCCGCGTGATTTCAAAGGCCAGATCTAGCGCGCGTTTGGCGGATTCGCCGCTGACGACGGGTGTGTGTTTTTCGCGGACGCAATCCACAAAATCCTGCAGTTCGAGCTTGAGCGGTTCGTCCTTCGCAATCGGCACCGGCTCGCGCACGATACGCTTTCCGCCAAATTCGCTGACGATGGCGGAGTCCTTGCCGATGCCCAGTTTCGCGGCGAGCAGTTTTTTCAGGATTGAACTTTCTTCCTCGCCGTCTCGGGCGATGCGATAGATGAATCCTTCCTGTGCGCGGTAATCGAGCGAGATGTAGCTGGGAATTGCACCGCCGCTGAATACACGAATCTTCCGCATCCGCTCCGGGCTGACGCGGCTGACGGTGAGGTTGGCGACGCAGCCGTTGGCGAAACGCAGCCGCGCGTTGGCGATGTCCTCGCTTTTGCTTAACACGGGAATACCCACGGCGTCCACGCTCGTGACGGGCGATTTCACGAACGCAAGCACCACGTCCAGGTCGTGAATCATCAAGTCCAGCACGACGCCGACATCGGTCGAGCGGGCGGGGTAGGGTGAAAGCCGGTGCGTCTCGATGAAGCGCGGCTCGGGCGCGGCGGTTTCGAGATAGTGGAAAACAGGATTGAACCGTTCAACATGGCCAACTTGCAGGACGCAGTTTTTTTGCTGGGCAATTTGGATCAGTACCGCGGCTTGGGCGGAATCGTCAGTCATCGGCTTCTCGACGAGGACGTGTTTGCCTTCAAGGAGCAGTTGCTTTGCGATTTCGAAATGCGTCGTGGTGGGCGTAACGATATTAAGCGCATCGCTGGCGGCGGCGGCTTCGGCGATGGAATTGAAGACGCGCGCGTTGTGCCGGGCGGCGATTTTGCGGGCGGCGTCGATATTCGCGTCGAAAACGCCGGCAAATTCCACAAGCCCGGCGTCGGCAAGTTCGGCGTAAATGCGGACGTGGTTCTGGCCGAGTGACCCGGTGCCGAGGACGGCGACTTTGACCTTTGGTGCCATGCGCGGAGCTTAAGGTTCAGGGTTCGCGGTTCAAAGTTCAAAATTCAGAGACGAAGACGTGGTGTCGCAACGTTCCAAGACTAAAACGTCAAAGATTTCAGCTTGCGTTTTGAGTGGTCAGCGGAAAAACTGTTAGTTCAATATGCAAGCGCAAGACACAACGACATTGTTTCTTCTCAAATTGTGGCCGTGGGTTGAAACCAACAAGAACCGGCTGATTGGCGGAGCGGTAATCGCCGTCCTTGCCATTTTTATAATCTGGTTCGTGGCCTGCCAGCGTGAGGCGAAGGAAGTCGCTGCGGGACAGGCGCTGACGCAGGTGGCCATTTCCAGCAGCGGGCCGTCGTCCGACGCCTATTTGCAAATCGCCCAGCAGCATCCCGGCACGGCTGCCGGACAGCGGGCACTGTTGCAGGGCGCGGCGGCGTTGTTTGATTCGGGCAAATACACCGACGCGCAGGCGCAGTTCCAGAATTTTCTAGACGCGCATCCTGATGGTGATTTTTCCGGTCAGGCCGCGCTTGGTGTGGCGACCAGCCTTGATGCCCAGGGTAAAACAGATCTGGCTGTCGGTGCGTATCAGCGGGTCATCAGCATTTCCTCCGACACTGCGGCCGTGAATGCCGCGAAATTTGGCGTGGCCCGGATTGAAGAGTCACAGAACCGGTTTAACGATGCACTCGTTCTTTACCAGGACGTCGCGCGCGCCGACCCGAGCGGCTCTCTCGGTTCCGAGGCCACCATGCGCTTGATGGAATTGCGGAACAAATTGCCGGCAACTAGACCCGCCTCGGCTCCGGCGGCTTCTTTGTTGAATTCGAGTCAATAAATCATGAAATTGACAATCATCGGGACGGGCTATGTCGGTTTGGTCACGGGAACCTGTTTTGCCGAGGTTGGCCATCATGTTGTGTGCGTGGACAACGATGCGTCGAAGGTCAAATTGCTTCAATCCGGCGGCATTCCCATCTATGAACCGGGCCTCGAGGAGCTGGTGAAGAAAAATGTCGCGTCCGGGCGACTGGAATTCACGAACAGCACCGCAGAAGGCGTCCAGAAATCCGACGTGATTTTCATCGCGGTGCCGACGCCGCCGCAACCAGACGGCTCGGTGGACTTGAGTTTTATCGAGCGCGTCGCGCGCGACATCGCCGCCGCCATGACGGAATACAAGATTGTCGTGGACAAGAGCACCGTCCCCGTCAAGACAGGCGAAAAGGTTTCGGAAACCATCAAGCGCTATTGCAAAGCACAGGTGGAATTCGATGTCGTCAGCAATCCTGAATTTCTTCGCGAAGGCTTTGCCGTTGGCGATTTGATGAGGCCCGACCGCGTGGTCATCGGCGTCCGCTCGCAACGGCCTGTTGCCGCGATGACGGAAGTTTACCAGCCTTTCAAGGCGCCGATTGTCGTCACCGATATCAATTCCGCCGAACTCATCAAGCACGCGGCGAACTCCTTTCTCGCCCTTAAAATTTCCTACATAAACGCCATCGCGAATATTTGTGAAGCCGCCGGCGCTAATGTGCAGGAAGTGGCCAACGGGATCGGGCTGGACGAACGCATTGGCCGGCGATTTCTCAACGCCGGCATCGGATTCGGAGGCAGTTGCTTTCCGAAGGATTTGAGTGCTTTCATCAAGATCTCCGAGCAGGTCGGTTACGAGTTCAAGCTGCTCAAGGAAGTCCAGCGCATCAACGCGGATCAAATGGACCGGTTTGTTAAAAAAATCACCGACACGCTCTGGGTATTGAAGGACAAAACCATCGGCGTCCTCGGTCTCGCGTTCAAACAGAACACCGACGACGTGCGCATGTCTCCGGCCATTGACCTTTGCCAGCGTTTGCAAAAGGAAGGTGCAACCCTCCGTGTGCACGATCCAAAGGCGATGGAAAAGGCGCAGGCGGTCCTGACCAATGTGACTTATGTTGACGATATGAATGCCGTGGCCGAAGGTTGCGACGCGCTCGTCGTGGCGACGGAATGGGACGAATTCAAAAAACTCGATCTCGGCCGCGCCAAAAAATCGCTGACGCACCCCATCATATTCGACGGCCGCAATCTGTTCGACCCTTCTGAAATGGAGCGTCTTGGCTGGATTTACAAAAGTGTCGGACGGTAAAAAACAGATTGAAGTTTCCGCCGCGCTGATTTTTCACAGGGGCCAACTGCTTATCGCCCAACGACGTGCCGGTGCGCATTTGGGCGGTCTTTGGGAATTTCCCGGCGGCAAGCGTGAGCCGGACGAAACCTTCGAGGAATGCCTTGTCCGCGAGTTGCGTGAGGAGCTCGGTATTGAAGTTGAAGCAGGCGGTTTGTTTGATGAAATTTCGCACGCCTACCCCGAAAAAACCGTCAGCCTGAAATTTTTTGCCTGTAAACTGGTTTCCGGCGAGCCACGACCGTTGGGTTGTGCCGCGTTCAAGTGGATCGCAAAGGCGGAGTTGGACAAATTTGAGTTCCCCGCCGCCGACACGCGGTTGCTGGATAAATTGCGCGCTTACAACTTTCCGTAAAGTTCCTCAACGACCTGCCGTAAATTATTTTCGCCCGGTTTGACGATGGCAAATTCGCGCCTGGCATTGTCCACCGAATCGCTCGCGTGCGCGGCGTTGACAGTGATGTTCGAGCCGAATTCGCGGCGGATGGAGCCGGGAGGCGCCGTGGACGGGTCGGTCGGCCCAAGCACGTCGCGGATCTTGCGGACGGCGTTCACTCCTTCATAAACCAGTGCGATGCACTTCTGCGTGCCGGGCTGCCGGCGTTCCTCCTCGGTCTTGAACTCGGACGGTATGTGCCCGGTCATGAACCGCATGATGTTGTCGAACTGATTGTCGCCGTGGAGAGGGCCGATGATTTCGCCGAGCGCCTGCTGTTGTTCCGCCGGGATTTTGAAGCCAAGTTCCTTTTCCAGCAGATGGGCGGCGCGTTCACCGACACCTTTCTTGAGCTTGGTGCGCAATACTTCGCGGACCGGGCCGTAAAATTCCAACGCCTGCGCCAGGCTCATGTGCAACACTTTGACGCCGACGATGTAAAGTCCCGTGCGTGAAAAGAAATCAATCACGTTGCCGGGGCGGCCGGTGGGGAATCTGAAATTGTCCGGCTTGATGAGTACCAGCGTGCGTTCGCCGGTTTGTCCGGGCGGATAAGCGATCACATCTTCCAAAATGCCGCCGTCGGAATCAGAAAACCGCGCCCACAATTTCAGTTTGGCCTCGGCTTCCACCGCGTTTGGGGCGGCCAGCACGGCAGGCTCGAAGTAGCGCACGGTTTTTCCGTCGTCATCCATGATCAAATCACTGTAGGTGTCGCGAATGGTTTCACCGCTGCGCCGGTCGGGACTCAAATTGCCGACGACCGCGCGTACTTTGCGCACCGCATCCTCGCCGCGAAAAACCATCACCATCACACGTCGGCGGCGTCCTGTCTTCGGATCAGGTGAAAGGTCATGCAGAACATATTTTTGAAGCAATTCCTGGATCTTCCGGTCCTGCGGGTCTTCGGCGGAAACAATCGCCTCGGCATACTGCTTTGCCAGTTCGGCGCCAGGCGCGAACATTCGCATCGCGGCCAGGTCGAGGCCGGTTCGCGTTATCAGACGGCTCAAAATGCCGCCGGTGCGCGACTTGTAAAGCGAATAGGGAGTGACGATGACGTAGGCGAGCTGGTGCGACATAATTAGCTCGTCGGCGGATTAATGGGGGTTGCGGCCGCAGCGGACTTGCCGCCCAAAATTTTGAACATGACCGTGCCGCAAGTCGGGCATTTGCCCTTGATGGCCTTGCGCCCGTTCTTCATCGTTTCCTCGATGCCATCCGAGATTTCCCGTTTGGCCTTGCATTTGACGCAATATCCTTCTGCCATAAAAACTGTTATCGCCCGCGCTTCATGCCCGAACGATATGAATAGCTTAACCAAGTGAATTACGAAGTGCAACTCGGAAAGGGGGGTGGCTTAACTTGTTGAAAACAAAACGCTTACAACAGCTATTTTGCCCCCTGTTTGCGTAATTCAGTCTTCAGGATTTTCCCGGTCGCATTTTTAGGCAGCGCGGGCAGTATGATGATTTGCCTGGGCACTTTGTAGTCAGCCAGTTTTGCCCGGATGAACTCTAGCAGCACCTTTTCGTCGAGCGTCTGTCCTTCCGCTGCCGCGACGAATGCCACGGGCTGCTCGCCACGCCTCGCGTCCGGCACGCCGATGACCGCCGCCTCCTTCACGCCGGGAAAATGGTAAATCACCTCCTCAATCTCGCGCGGATAGACGTTGATGCCGTTGACGATGAGCATGTCCTTTTTGCGGTCGGTAATATAGTAATAGCCGTCGACATCGCGGTGGCCCACGTCTCCGGTCAGCAGCCAGTCGCTGCGCATTGCTTTCTTCGTTTCTTCGGGCTGATTCCAATAGCCCATCATCACGTTGCCGCCGCGCACGCAAATCTCGCCGGTCTCGTTCACCCCGAGCATTTTCCCCGATTCGTCCTGTACGCTCATCTCCACGTTAGGAATTGGAATGCCAATCGAACCGGCCTTGTGCGCGCCGCGGAGCGGATTTTTGGAAACCACCGGGCTGGCTTCGCTCAAGCCGTAGCCTTCGATGAGCGGCACCTTGAATTTTTCCTCAAACTCCTTCAGCGTCTGCATGGGCAGCGGCGCGGAGCCGCTGATGAAAATCCGGATTGGCTGAGGTGTGGGCAGTTGCGCGCCGAGAATCATCCGGTAAAACGACGGGACGGCGGGCAGTATGGTGGCGCGGCGCGAAAATATTTCCTGCAACATTGCGCGTGGCGGATGCAGCGATTTTACCAGCACGATGGAGCCGCCGACGGTGAACGGCAGGAAAATTCCCACCGTCATCATGTAGGTGTGAAACAGCGGCAATATCACCGCAAATGAATCCTCTTCGACCATGGAAAGCACCAGGCGGCAGCTTTCGACGTTGTGCAGCAGATTGCCATGCGAAAGCATCGCGCCCTTCGGTTTTCCCGTCGTGCCGGACGTGTAAATGATGACGGCCAGGTCTTTTTCCGAAGAAAAAGGTAACTGTGGCTCAGAAGCCGGCGTTGCCAGCGACGTGATTTCTTCAATTCCGAAAAAATTGATTGATGGTCGCGCCGCTTTGAGTTCTGCCGAGTGCGCGCCCAAATCCGCGTCCGTGATCATCACGGCAATGCCGCCATCGTTCAGGATATAGGCAACCTCTGCCGGTTTGAGGAAATTGTTGATGGGCACAACCACACCGCCTGCCTGCAAGATGCCGAAGACGCACGGGATGAACTCCGGACAATTCTTCAGCCAGAGCGCGACGCGGTCGCCCGGCTTCACGCCAAACTGGTTTTGCAAATGCGCGGCAACTTTTTGCGATTGCGCGAGAATCTCGGCGTAGGAAAATTCGCGGTCGCCCCAAAAGAGGGCTTTCTTCTGCGCGTGCTTTTGCGCGCAGTTTGCAAAGGTGGCGGCGAGGTTCATGGGCAAAACTTAAACCACCCGGATGCCGGGATACAAAAACAATTTCTAAAAACTTTATGACTTCCTGTCTTTGTGGTAATTCTTTAGCGTGATTGAAACTGACGAAAAGCTCGCCGCATGGCTGCCAAAATTGCGCGTGGCAAAATGGGTTGCGGTGGACACCGAGGCCGACAGCCTGCACGCCTATCCCGAAAAAGTCTGCCTGATTCAAATCAGCACGGCCGATGGCGACCGGCTGATTGATACGCTGGCGAAAATAAATTTTGCGCCGCTGCTCGAAGCGCTCGACAAACACGAACTCATCATGCACGGCGCGGATTACGACCTGCGGCTGTTGCGCAAGCACCATGATTTCACCCCCTCTTCGATTTTTGATACGATGCTCGCCGCGCGGTTGCTGGGCGAGCGGCAGTTCGGCTTGAGTTCGCTCGTTGAAAAATTTCTCGGCGTGAAGCTGGACAAGGGTTCGCAGAAGGCCGATTGGGCGAGACGCCCGCTGACGGAGAAGATGGAAACCTATGCCCGCAACGACACGCATTATCTCAAATCCCTCGCCGACAAGCTCAAGCTCGAACTGCAGCAGAAGGATCGGCTCGCGTGGCATCAGGAAAGCTGCGCGCGATTGATTGACGAATGCTCGCAGCCATCCGTCGTGGGCGGCGATTTCGTCTGGCGCATCAAAGGCAGCAGCCATTTGAACCGCCCGGCGCTTGCCGTTTTGCGAGAACTCTGGCACTGGCGCGAAAAGGAGGCCATCACCGCGAATCGTCCGCCGTTCTTTATTCTGAACCACGAGAAGCTGGTGGATATTGCGGGCGCGGCGGTTGATCAGCAGCCGGTGGAAAATCTGTTGTCACCAAGAATGTCGCCGCGCCGTCGCGAGGCTTTGCTTGAAGCAGTCAGGGCCGGACTTGCCGTTCCCGCTGACCGGCAGCCGGATATCATTCGGCAAAAATTCGAGCGCCCGGGCGAGGCTGAACGCCGCCGTTACGCCGAACTGGCCCAGCGCCGCGATGCCCACGCCCTCAAGTTGGCCATTGACCCCACGCTCATCGCCAGCAAATCCACACTGGGCGACCTCGCGCGTGATTGGGACCGGCACGCGCCGGAATTGATGAGATGGCAACGCGAATTGTTGATATGAAGTCCGGCGATGACTCGCCACAAATAAAATGACCAACCCCACCATCGGCGGAGTTGGCCTTTTGACTTGAATCTAATCTGACAGCCTGTTGCCTTTTATGCCACGGTAACCGTCTTGTCGAGATAGACATCCTGAATGGCGTTGAGCAGACCAACACCTTCCTTGAGCGGACGTTGGAACGCCTTGCGTCCGGAAATCAAGCCAGTGCCGCCGGCGCGTTTGTTAATGACCGCGGTGGCGACAGCCTGTTCGAGGTCGCCCTTGCCCTTGGATTCGCCGCCGCTGTTGATGAGGCCTGCGCGGCCCATGTAACAGTTGGCCACCTGATACCGGCAGAGGTCAATCGGATGGTCGCTGGTCAGTTCGGTGTAAATTTTTTCGTCGAGCTTGCCGTAGCTGGAGTTGCCTGTGTTGAGCGCCTTGAAGCCGCCGTTGTTCTCCGGCAGCTTCTGTTTGATGATATCTGCCTGAAGCGTCACGCCCAGGTGGTTCGCCTGGCCGGTCAAATCGGTCGAAACGTGATAATCCGTTGACTTGCCATCCGCACCCTTGATCTTGAAGGCATTGTTGCGGAGATAGCACCACAATATCGTGGCCATGCCCATTTCGTGCGCATGCGCGAATGCCTGGGCCACCTCCACAATCTGCCGGCCGCTGTTGTCGGAGCCGAAATAAATCGTCGCGCCTACCGCTGCGCAACCCATGTCCGCCGCCTGTTTGATCGTGCCGAACATGATTTGATCGAACTTGTTCGGATAGGTGAGCAGTTCGTTGTGGTTGATCTTCACGATGAACGGAATTCTGTGCGCGTATTTGCGGGCAACCGCGCCGAGCACGCCGTAGGTGGAGGCGACCGCATTGCATCCGCCTTCCACGGCCAATTTCACGATGTTCTCCGCGTCGAAATAATCCGGGTTTTTCGCGAAGCTCGCGCCGCCGGAGTGCTCGATGCCCTGATCCACGGGCAGGATGGACAGGTAGCCGGTGCCACCAAGTCGGCCATGGCCGAACATTCGTTGAAGGTTGCCGAGCACTCGGTTGTTACGGTCGGACAAGCTATAAATCCGGTCAACGAAATCCGGCCCGGGCACGTGCAGCCGGTCCTTCGAGATTTTCGGATTTTTGAAGTTAAGGAGATGATCGGCCTTGTCGCCGAGGAGATTTGCGATTTGTGTCATAATTAATTTTCTTTCAGTTGAGGCCATTGGCCTCCGTTGTTGAAGCAATCCTAACAATGACCACCCGCCTTGACAAACCTAATTCTGTCTTTCAATCAACATTAATTGCTCCGATTGAACGTGTGGAAGGCCAATTGACCTCTTCGTTAATAGAGAGTCAAGCAGCACTATTCCGGCGCAACCGGCCTGCGCGATGCCTTTTTCTCGGCGTGATGGGATTTATCGGCCATCATCCGGGCCTTTGCCCGGCGGGAACGTTTCCGTTTCTGGCGGCGGATTTTCTCAATCTCGGCGCGCTGCGCGGCCACAAAGCCTTTGGTGCGCGCCTCAACCTTGTCAAGCAGCAGGCGGCGGGCGATGAAGCGGTTGAGTCCCTGCTGGCGGGTCTCCTGGCATTTGACCTGCAAGCCGGTCGGGCGGTGGAGTAGCATCACGCAGGTGGATGTCTTGTTGACGTTCTGACCGCCGTGACCACCGGAACGGACGAAGGTCTCCTCAATGTCCGCCTCGCGCACGCCCAGCGCGGCCATTCGCTGCGCAAGTTGGACTTCCTTTTCCGGGCTGACGGGAAACGTGCTCATGGCCTGGATGTTATCTTACCAATTCAAACGCAAAACCCTTCAGGTACTCCGTCTCTGGAATCATGGGAATAATCGGGTGGTCTGGACCCTGAGAGAATGATGCAACGCGGCGCAGAATATGGCGCGTGTCAAAGGCAGCCGACAATACCGTGTCTTGGAACAATTCCGCATTGACGTGGTGCGAACAGCAGAAGGTTGCCAGTGTGCCTCCGGCTTTGAGCAGCTTCAGGGCGCGCAAATGGATTTCCTTGTAGCCGCGCAATGCATCGGGCACTGAAGCCCGATTGCGTGTGAACGACGGCGGGTCGAGAATGATCAAGTCGAACCGCGGGATGACCTTCTCGTGCGGCTTCACGGCGGTTTGCGCCTTCAGCCAGTCGAAGACATTGATTGCCTCGAACGAACATTTTTCAGCGAGGCCATTCGCGGTGGCATTTCGCTTCGAGGCTTCAATCGCGTCCGCGCTTTGGTCGAGCAGACGAACGTGTGCCGCGCCGGCGCGGGCTGCGTGCAAGCCGAATCCGCCAAGAAAACTGAAGCAGTCCAAAACCTGCGCGTCCTTCGCAAACGCCGAGACCGCCTGATAATTCGCCTGCTGATCGAGATATAGGCCGGTCTTGTGGCCGCCGACCAGATCCGTCTCGAATTTCAGTCCGTTCAAATTCACCAAGACCGGGCCGCTTAATTCACCCGCCAAAAGGCCATTCGCTTCCGCCAAGCCTTCAAACTTGCGCGACGCCATGTCACTGCGCTCAAGGATCGCGAGCGGTGAAAAGATCTTTTGCAACGCGGCGACAATCAGCGCCTTGCGCTGATCCATGCCAAGCGAGGAAACCTGCACGACGAGCGCGTCCTCGTATTTATCCACGATGAGGCCGCTCAAAAAATCGCTCTCGGCATTGACGACGCGGAAGGACGTGGCTCCGGGCAGGTGCTTTTGCCGGACGGCGAGCGCGGCACGGATGCGTTCCTCAAAAAACTGCTCGTTCACCTCCACACGGTCCGGCGAAAGGACACGGACGACGATTTTGGATTTTGAATTGAACAGGCCCGTGCCGATCAACCGCTGGCGGTGATCCTTGATCTGGACGAGTCCGCCGTCTGCAGGGGGCTGGTTGACGCGGAGGATTTCACCGTGATAAATCCACGGATGGCCGGCAATGATGCGGTCGGCCTCGCCCGGTCTTAGTAAAACAGTCGGCAATGAGTCCATGGTTTTGTAAACAGTTGAATGGAAGGTCTCAATGAACTGCCGGCGCGGAAAGAAAATAGTTGAAACATTTTACTTGCAAGAATGGCTAACCGGGTGGATAAGGATATTAAACCTATGAAATTCAGCGTTCCGATCAGCTCGTTGTTGCACCACAAGGCCAAGGCCATGTGGTCCATCTCACCCGATGCCACCGTCTTTGAAGCCATCAAGATCATGGCCGAGAAGAATATTGGCGCGCTCCCCGTCCTCTTGGATGGCAAGCTCGTCGGCATGTTCACCGAGCGCGATTACGCCCGCAAGATTGCCCTGCAAGGCAAGTCGTCCAAGGAAACGCGGGTGCGCGAGATTTTCACCGGGGTGGTCATCACCGTCAGACCGGATGATTCAGTTGAAGACTGCATGAAGCTCATGACGGAGCACCGCGTCCGGCATCTGCCCGTTGTGGACAAGGAAAACGTCGTCGGCATCGTCTCCATCGGCGATCTTGTGAACTGGACAATTTCCGCGCAGGACGCCGCCATCTCACAGATGGAGCAATACATTGCCGGCGGTGTTGCGGCGTGAGATGACCAGCAGAAATCAGTTGGTGGTTATTCCATCCAATTGATTCTGGTAGTCGGTGGACTTTTGCCGCATCTGGGACGAAGGACCGAGATGCTTCATTGCGCCGTTAAATACCGTCAGGCAGACCTTCTGAAGCTCGACCCGGTGGATAAACGCGACGACAAATATTGTCATAACCAGCAGGAACTTGAATGTTCCCCAGATACGTTGAAATAAAGCGCGCCGTTTTTTCTCGCGTTCCTTCCGTTGCTCCCCGGCCTTGTATTCGTCGATTATCTTTCGCTCGTCGCTCATGTCCTGGGTGGAATGTTATGTTCCTGACAATCAAATGCGCAACGGAAATTCGAGACCGCTTATTGGGAGAACGTTTTGGGAACCGCCTCCATCCCGGGTTTGGCGTTCGGCATTCTTGAATTGCCATTGTCTCCGCCAATGACGCAACAATCATCATGCTCTGCTTCCGGCACGATGAGAATGATGGCAAAAGGCCGGGTCTGGTAAACTCCCGGTTCAAGCCGCTTCGGATGCCTCGTTTCCCCCTCCTGATAAACTGTTGGCTCGGAGCTGAAGGGCGCAAGATTATGGTTTGTTGAAGCGGTGGCAAACGGTTGCGAAATCAAGGACGGCTGTTCATTTGTCAGAGCAGCCTCCGCAAACAAGGTTGCCAGCAATAATCCCACAACGCCAAGCACTACGGACCCTGTCAAAGGCTTCATCAATTATTCGACAAGGATTCAAGCCGGATGTTCAAGCTTGAAACCTGTCCACGCTCTCCCCGTTCGTTCCGCGATGTGACGAAACAAATCCAGCAGACTCTACGGCTTGGCCGGTGGTGAATTCGTGTCCGTCGTGGCCGCAGGTTGCGTATCGCCATCCTTGACCCGTTTGGCCACCAGGTCCTCCTCGGCAAAGTCGCCCACCTTGCGGTGCATTTTGATTTCGTCGCCGGACACCTTGCCGGTGTATTCGATGCGGACGTCGTTGCCGTTAAAGCTGAGCGGTTCGACGAATGTGATTTCGTCCAGGTTGATTTTGCCATCGGTGATGGCCACGTCATTGGTTCCATTGTCGCGGATGCCGACGGCCCGGCCGGTGAGATTGGTTCCGTCCGCCTTGAAATCGTAGGTGTAAGTTTGCGTCCCGATTTGGGAATCAAACTGCCCTTGCCATTTTCCGGTTACGTTGACTTGTGCTTGAGCCGTTCCAACAAATGCCAGCGCGAACGCCGCCAGCCCGATTGTTTTGACGATAGCTTCGATGGTTTTCATGGATAGATTTTTGATTGAACTGGATTGGGACAAGACAACCACAAAAGGGCAGGGTGGGGAAGCATAATTTCTGCTACGTCTTCGGGAGCGCCTGCTTACATTATACGATGGCGCTCCAGACCGCCAATATGTAGGCTTATCCAAGTCAGATTTATGAAAATAAGAAAGATGGTCTGTTCAATTCTCGTTTTATTCCCGCTGGCGCTCATGGCGCAGGAAGCGCCGCAGGTGATTCATCTCTGGCCGAATGGCGCTCCCGGATTTGAATCGCGCAAGGACATCCCCGAAGCCGGCACTCCTGCCATGATCAAGAGCGTGGATAATCCATCCCTGACGGTTTTTCTTCCACCCAAGGAAAAGGCGAACGGCGCGGCGATGATCGTCTGTCCCGGCGGCGGCTTTTATCAATTGAGTTTCATCTCCGAAGGCACCGATGCAGCCCGGTTTCTCAACAGCAACGGCGTGGCGGCGTTCGTCCTCAAATACCGCCTGCCGCGCCTGACAAATTCAGTTTACACCCTGGAAAGCCCGCATGAGGATGGCCTCCGCGCCATGCGTTACGTGCGCAGCCACGCGGATGACTGGGGCATTGATCCACACCGCATCGGCTTGATGGGTTTTTCTGCGGGCGGCGAAGTCACCTCGATGACCACCTTCGGCGACACCGTCGGCATCACGAATGCGCCCGATCCGGTTGACCAGGCGGATGCGCGGCCGGATTACGTCGTGGAGATCTACCCGGGTCCCGCCGGGATTCCGCAGGTGCTGCCCACCAATGCGCCGCCGGCCTTCCTGCTCGTGGCCGACGATGACAACCATACCGAATCAGTCCTCAAGCTTTTCACGTTGTATCGCGCCGCGAAGATTCCGGTGGAGGTTCACGTTTTGACCAAGGGCGGACACGGCTTTGGCATGGGCAAGCGTTCCCGGTTCACGACCGTCAATGAATGGCCCGAACGACTGGCCAGTTGGATGGGTGACAACAACATCCTCAATCCCGCCGCGCCCCCGAAGGGTGTCAAATGATTGTAGCAGCCGGCAGTTTCCTTATTTAATTGTAGGGCATGACGTAAGCAATGCTGACCCAAACGACTCGTCACCTCGTCGCCTACAAATTAGGATACTACCCAGCAGCCGGGGCAAGACGGCTCATTGTTTATCCGGCGCGGTCAGTTACTTCGGCGATGTTTCGCTTCCGTGCCTGTCAACAAACTCCGAGCGGTTCGGGTGAAAGCAAAAAGTCAGCAAATGGAATTGTTCCATGTGTTTGCAGCCTTGCGGACGGGGATTCAAACACAGACACAAGCCGTCCATTGCCCTGCTCAAAACGCGGCATTCGGTCGTGTCCGGCAGACTTTCATCATGGCCTGATACAAATTCACGTGCCATAGATTGGATCTCAATTTCCAATGTCCACGCTTCTGGACGGCCTGTCAAATTCTTTTCCGGGAACCGTGTTAAAGCGAAAAAGCCGGGCAAATATGCCCGGCCTTCGCGGTGACGAGGTTTATACGCCTTCACCGAGGCGTTCAGAAGTGCGGCGCGGCTAACCTGTGGAGTGCTGTCCGAACCGCACCGCGAGCAAAACCTCTATGCCAACCCTTAACGGACAGCGAAGTCCGCAAATTGAGACCGCTGTTCCCGCCAAAATGTTCAAAAATGATTGGCAATGGCGGATTATCCTTCACAGCATCGCGTTCTTCCACATCGTGTGACCTAAGGTGTCACAGGTTGTGGCCAGACCCAGTCGAGCACCCCGTAGTTTTGCCAATACAAACTTGACGATATGCGCCCCCTTTCAAGTGAAGGGTTGCCATTATCGTCC
>Ga0302320_10006778_pt1 | contig 25343 bp, 22 predicted proteins | sample Bog_T0_3_FD_202130 | JGI IMG/M metagenome (GOLD analysis project Ga0302320, IMG submission 202130) | Peat permafrost microbial communities from Stordalen Mire near Abisko, Sweden - Bog_T0_3 | ecosystem: Environmental > Terrestrial > Soil > Wetlands > Peat | place: Sweden: Abisko, Stordalen Mire... | reverse complement strand
TGTGTCTGGAATACAAAACCAGGACCGCACTGATCACGTAACAGATGGCGATGCGCTGGAGCACGCCATAAACGCGCCAATAATGCAATTGGAATCCTGCGCTGAAGCCATGCAGCAAAAAGCCAATGGCGAAGAGGATGACGCCGCGCCGCACCACGTGGGCCAGCAGAGTCCGTCGCGATTCGCCGCGACGCAGCCGGCTGGCGAAGGAAAACGGCAAGGCAACCCCGACAATGAACAGAAAGAAAGGAAAGACAAGATCGGTCGGGGTCCAGCCATTCCAGTGGGCGTGCTTTAGCGGCCAGTAGGCAACTCCTTCATCCTGGTTGTTGACGATAATCATGAACGCGATCGTCGCGCCCCGAAATATATCGAGCGAAGCCAGCCGTTCGGAGGGAAGGTTGGCGTCCTTTGCCGGCACGGCGGCTGCAACGGTGGTGGCCGACGATTGAGACATTTGTCCCCTTTCCCGGAGGGTGTTCTTGCGCTTATGGCTTCGTGTCCAGCGGGTGCTTGCTCTTTTCGTAGAATTCGTTTTGCAGCTTCAGGCTTTCGTCGTCGGCTTTTACCGCCTTGATTGTCTTGGTCAGCGTATCGATCCACCAATCCATTTGAAATTTTCCCAGCTCTTTCGTAGCGGCGGAGCCGTCGCCGGAGTAGTGGTTGGGGAAGCGCGCGTACCACCAGATTCCGGTGTAGACGTCGTCGGGCAGGTTCTGGTGGTGCTGGTCGGCGCCGGATTCCTGGCCGGCGCGATCGAGGTGGACCAGGTCGGGGCGCGAGATCAGCACATTCGAGGTCTCGCCTTCGCCGGCGTGCATATCGATCTTCGTCTTCTTTGCCGGACCTCCTGACGGCGGCGAAAGTCTGTCGAACACATAGACCACGTAGTCGTGCGGCTTGTCGAGCTGCGTCTGGGCGAAGAACGGCAACAGGCTGTCGTTGCCGCCGTGGCCGTTTACGATCAACACCTTCTTGCAGCCGTTGCGCGCCATTTCGTCGGTGGTTTCCTGCAGCAGGGCGAGTTGCATCTCGCGGCTGTAAGAGACGGTTCCGGGCTCGTGGCGGGCTTCGGCGATCTGTCCAAAATAATATTCGGGGAAGACGATGGCGTATTCCTGCTCGGCGGCATGCAGCGCGGCGTAACGCACGTCGAGCAGGTCGGTGCCGAGCGGGAGATGCGGCCCGTGCTTCTCCAGGATGCCGAAGGGCAGCAGGCACGTGCCTTGCGAGCGCTGAATGCCCTCGCGAAAGTCGGCAGCAGTGAGTTCTTCCCAGTGCACGGAAAGCTTAGGCTGCGCGGCCTGCGCGGCGCTCGGGATGGTTGAGAGCAGAACCACCAGCAAGATGGGAAGGATTTTAGGGCGAGTGTTGATCGTCGTCATGGGCAAATTCCCTCGGCGGCGAATTCTAGCACGCTGCGTTGCTTATCCTCGACCGCTCAGTCTTCCCGAGCGAAGCGAGGGACCTTGGTTTCTGCCCGGGCGGCTGTGAATCTCATGCCCAATACAAATCTGTCGAGCATGCGCCGGACTACTATCGGACGCCGCTCACTGGCTGGACTCCTTCGCGGCAAGCTGCCGTTGGAGCCTCCGCATTTCGACGCGGCACTGCGGCCCGATACACCTGGGCCGCGGGACAGCCGGCGGCGGCTGTCCCCACATGTCGCTTTAAACCGGGCTTTACGCGGGCATGCTTCAGTTGGGTCGCGCTTTAGTGGCGGCCGCCGCCGTGTCCTCCATGCCCGCCACCGCGGTATCCGGGAAGGGCGTGTTCGGACTTCGCGTCATGCCCGGCATCGCCTACGTTGCCGTGGCCATCGCGCGCCTCGTTGCCCTGGAAATGGTTGAAGCGCTCCGCCCCGCGGCCCGGCAGGGGGCCAGCATAACCGTGATGGAGATCGAAGCGGTTGTCGACATGGCCGTAAAAGCCGTGCGGGCCATGAAACCAAGGGCCAGCGCCAAGAAACACGCCACCCACAAACCAATCGGGCCCATAGTAGCCGTAGGGAGCGCAGTCGTAGGGCTCATAGTCGAAGTAGCCGTACGGGCAGATGGGAGCCGGTCCGATGTTTACGCCGATGGCGACCTGGGCGGGCGCGACAGGGGCACAGCATAAAAGGGCCGCGGTGAGAGCTGCGAAAACGAATACCCTGAGTTTGAACATGATTTCCACCTTTGCTTCGTTGAGAGTTTAAAACTTGGACTGCTGAGGGCCAGCATAATCCCAAGAATCAGTAATGGGCAACTTGGAAGTGGGGCGCAGTATGGATGTCGGCGAGGGGGAAGTTTCGATATGGACAAGCTGGCGGCGGGCCCGCAGTTGGGCGCTGCGGCTGCGGCCCGAGACACCTGGGCCGCCGGGCGGACGAGGGCGTGCGTCCCTACACGGGCTTAGGTTGCGGGGCGGCGAAGAGGAGCAGGTTGCCGTCTGGGTCTTTGACTACGAAATTCTTCGCGCCCCAGGGCTGCTTTTTGAGCTTCAGGTGAAAGGAGACGCCGGCGGATTGGAACTCGAGGAACAGCAGCTTGATCTCGTCGGCAGTGGCGATGGTCATTGTCGCCGACAAGAGTTCCTCGCGATCGCGCAGTGTCGACTCGATGGCTGGCCGCTCGACGCATCTTAGATTGAGGCGCGCGGCGTCGCGGCACACCTGGGCATAGAACGGAGGCTGGCCGTAACTGAAGACCAGCGAGAAGCCTAACTTCTCGCGGAAAAATTCGCACGATCTTTGGATATTAGCGACGAGCAGTTGGGGTTCGGCACCGGTAATGGTAGGTCTTGTTTTGGAGGGCGATGATTTCGACTTGGGCAGCGTGGTGGAGAGTCCAGTTTTCAGGGCTTGCCAACTCGCGAAGCCTTGTTCTCTGGCGAGCAATTCTTGCGCGTCGCTGAGCTTGAAGGTGGCGGCAAGAATTTCAGAGTCGGGCATATTCGCGAAGCGAGGCAGTTGCGCGCGGATTTGTGCAGCGACGGGATAGTGGCGTTCGCGATGCCAGCGCAGGATGAGCTTGGCTTGCTTCTTGAGGTTGTCGAGATTGGGCATGTGAGCCTCCACGATGAGATCGTAGGTGGGCATTGCCCTTCGGCGGTGAGCCGGTGCTTCCTACATGCGTAGATCGCAGTATCGGCGAGGGGGTTGGTGGTTGTCAATTCAGAAGCACGTGGTGGTTTATAAGCCCAGGGCTTGGACCTGCTCTTCGGTTTCGTAGCCGAGCCAGTGGGCGACCTCGTGCCAGACGACGCGTTTCACTTCGGCGCGCAGGTTTCCTTGAGAGCAGCGCAGGATGGGGCCGCGAAAAACGAAGATCAGATCGGGGGCGTACTTCAGTTCGGTGAGTGATCGTTTTGTCCTGAGTGTGCCGCTGTACAGGCCCAATAACTCGGTGCCGCGGCGCCATTTCTTTTTGTGCTGCATGTCTTCGAATACCTCGGCGGGAGGTTCGTCGAGGACTTGAATGCCGGGGAAGTCGGACAGGTCTTTGATTTTCTGGGGCAGGGTGCCGTAGGCCCACTCGACGATTTGCTCGAAGGTTTCGGGATTTGGGGCGAGGGGCATTAGGGCAACTTTATCACTGGGTGGCTGGGCGTGAGCACCGCGGCATTTGGGCGCTGAGCTGCGGCCCGATACACCCTGGGCCGCCGAACAGCCGAGGTCGGCTGTCCCACATAGGAACTGGCGGGTGAAACGTATTGGTCTCCTGGTTCACTATTCAGGCAGATTGCTGCTGCCGAGCGGGGGCGATCGCGACTTGTCCGAGAGAGGAAGACCGGCGCATGCAAGGTGCCCGGCAAAGGAGAATTCTATGTTCGACCGCAGGAATTTCTGCGTCATCGCTATGAGTTTGATGTTGATGGCGGGCGCTGGGCTTGGCCAGACCAAGGAGGCCACGCAGGCGAAATCTCCCGAGCGCGAGACCTGGCGCAAAGCCATGGTGCGAACTGCGTTGCCGAAGAAGGGATGCTTCCATGCCTCGTATCCGGAGAAAGAGTGGAGAGAGGTTGCGTGTGTGACGCCGCCGCCGCAACGGTTCCGGCCGCAGACGACGGGTGCTGGAAACAAAGGGCCGGCGAGTACCGTGGGAGGGGACTACACCAACGATTGGGCGGCGCAGGTTTCGGGATCGTTAATATCGAGCGCGGAAGGGTCGTTCAACAGCGTCACCCCTGGGATCAGCGAGGCCAGCGGGCCAGCCGGGGGAAGCAGCGGCACCACGAGCAACTCCTTTTCCCTGCAGCTCAACACAAACTTCTTCACGAACAGTCTCACGACGACGCTGTGTGCTGGCGCCAAGAACCCGTCGATGTGCCAGGGCTGGGAGCAGTTCGTATTTTCTAATAACAACCCTCCGCCTTATTGCTCGGCCTGCGTGTTCGTGCAGTATTGGCTGTACCCTTACGGCGGAGCAACGTGCCCGACGGGATGGCAACCGGACGCCGGGGATTGCTATTCGGGTAGCTTGGGTACGCCGGTGGCGCTAGCGACCGTAGGGGACTTAAGCACGATGACGATGACCGGCCAGATTTCGGGTGGCATGGATACGGCGACTCTCGATGGCAGCAGTGGGCTCAGTGCAATAGGAACGGATAGCACGCTGGATCTGGACTTAAGCTGGACAGCGGCGGAGTTCAACGTGTTCGGCAATGGCGGAGGGGATGAGGCTTACTTCAGCACCAGCCCGGGATCGACCATCGTGGTGAAAACCACCGTGGACGATGGGACGACCAATGCCCCTACCTGCTGGGCGCAGAGCTTTACCGGGGAGAGCAATAATCTTGACTTGGCGGACATCAAGGGGACATCGAACCTGGTTTGCTGCCCCTACGGCAGCCCATCGCCTACGATCGAGTTTATGGAGACCAATGCCACGCCTCCGCATAGCGCCGTGTGCGGCCCCACGGCCCTGATCGGGGACCCGCACCTGACGACGCTGGATGGAACACACTATAACTTTCAGGGCGCGGGAGAGTTCATCTCGTTGCGCGAGCCTGACGGGCAAAACATTCAGACCCGGCAGAAGCCGGTTTCCACCACGTTCATTGGCAGCGATCCCTATGATGGGCTGACCACCTGCGTCAGCCTGAATACGGCTGTGGCGGCGCGCGTGGGGGAGCACCGCCTGACCTATGAGCCCAACCTGAGTGGCGTGCCCGACCCCAGCGGCCTGCAGTTACGCATCGATGGCGCGCTCACGGCGCTGGGTGCGTCGGGAATAGCTCTGGGAGCTGGCGGGAGCGTGATCCCCACGGGTGGGGGCAGTGTGGAAGTGAATTTCCCCGATGGCAAGACGTTGTTTGTGACTCCGCAGTGGTGGGCGTCGCAGAGCGAGTGGTACCTGGATGTCGATGTCACGCACCACGGGCTGGTGAGCGGGGAAGCTTCGCGAACTTCCACGGGCGGAATTGTGGGTCCGATCGCAGAAGGTAGCTGGTTGCCGGCGCTGCCTGGTGGTGCGTCGATGGGGCCGATGCCGAGTACTCTACCGGAACGCTACCACGCTCTGTATAAGAAGTTCGCCGATGCCTGGCGGGTGAGTAAGAAAGACAGCTTGTTTGACTACGCCCCGGGCACCTCCACTGAAACCTTCACCATGAAGGACTGGCCACCCGAGCAGCCGCCGTGCGTGGTGCGCGGAGAAAAACCAGTGGAGCCAGGCAGCCAGCAGGTCGCGCAGGCAGCCTGCCGGCGAGTGCTGGATGCGAACCGGCGTGCCGACTGCATTTTTGATGTGATGGCTACCGGCAACGTGGGCTTCGCCAACACTTACGTGACGACGCAGCGCATTCTGGCCGATTCAACCAGCACCAGCTTGACGGACGATGTAGATCCTTCGCAGGCGGGAGAGTGGGTGAGTTTCACGGCGATTGTGGTGGCAAACACGGCGGCCTCGGGGGTTCCGAGCGGGACGGTGCAGTTCGCCTTGGACGGAGCGAACGTGGGAGAGCCGGTCATGGTGAATGCCAAGGGCCGCGCAACCTGGGCGACCTCGCAGCTCAAGGTGGGTACGCACCGGGTGACGGCGAGCTACATGCCCGGGGCGGACAGCTCGTTTCTGCCCAGCGTCAGCCTGGAGAAGCTGCAGACCGTGAAGCGCTGCTCTTGCGGCGCGGACCACGACCAAAAATGAGGGCCAAACTGGACCACCTGCGACGGGGCGGCTGATTCTCTCTGGAGGCTCAGCCGCTTCGTTCTAGGGACAGAGTTGTGAGCGGGCCTCGCTGCGCTCGGCGGACGGGCGAATGCGCCCGTCCCCACATGAGTCTGCCGAAGCCCGCAGCCCGAAAGCCGACGCCTTGTTACGGGGCTTCGATCAGTTCCATTTTGCCTTCGCGGGTGCGGTGCAGGATCATCAGTTTGCCTTTGGGATCGCGGAAGACGAAGACGTCGCGATCGCGGAAGTGGGCTTCTTTGATGGCTTCTTCGAGGGTCATGGGGCGCATGGCGACGGCTTCGTCGGAGCGCACGAGGTGGACTTCGGTGGTTTTGGCCACAGCGGGATAACGGTGCACCGCGACCGCTACTGCGGTTTTTTCGGTAAGGCCGACTTTGGTCTGTGCGCTGGCACCCTCCGGCTGCGGGGAGTGGCCGTTCCACTTTTTTACTTCTTCGCTCTTGCGGGCGGAGCGCTTCTTGGATTGCCAGCGGGTCTTGTATTTCACCGCCTGCTTTTCCAGGTGCTCGAGGGCTTCGCTGACGGCGACCATCATGTCGCGCGCCTGGGCCAGGCCGACGAGCAGGCCATTCCGCAGGCTGATGGTGATTTCGGCTTTGTGGCGGTGTTTTTCCACGGTGAGGATGACATGGGCTTCGAATTTGTCGCCCAGGATTTTGCGGATTTTGGCGAGTCCGGTTTCTACTTCCTTGCGGATAGTGGGGATAATTTCGTAGTGCCTGCCGGTGTATTCCACGTTCATGAAGCGGCGCTCCTGAGGTCAGAAGTTAGAAGTCAGAATGCAGAAGTAAATCAAAATCCTAAACCCAGGGGGAAAAAAACCTTAAACACAGGGGACACAGAGGTCCACGGGGTAATCCGGTTCTTTCTTACTTCTGCATTTTGACTTCTTACTTTTGACTTCTTTTTCATTCTTTTACTCTGCGCTGGTGAGTGCTGGGGATGCGCATGTCTTCACGATACTTGGCTACGGTACGGCGCGTGACTTGAATGCCTTGCGATTGCAGGATGCGGGTTAGTTGCTCGTCAGTGAGCGGACGAGCGGGATCTTCCTCGTCGATCAATTTCTTAACGCGGCGCTTGAGGATCAGCAGACTAGTGTTGCCACCTTCGGGGCCCTGCACGCTTTCGCTGAAGAAGTAGCGCAGCTCGAAGACGCCCTGCGGGGTGTGGGCGTATTTGCTGGCTACGGCGCGGCTCACGGTGGAAGGATGCACGCCGATTTCTTCTGCGACTTCTTTGATCATCATGGGCTTGAGCTGGTCGATGCCTTTTTCCAGGAAATCCTGCTGGCGGGCGACGATGCAGTAGCAGACTTTGGTGATGGTCTGCTTGCGCTGCTCAATGTTTTTGATGAGCTGGATGGCGCTCTTGTAGCGCTCTTTCACGTAGTCGCGCGTATTTTTGTCGTTGGTCTCGCGCGTGATCAGTTTTTTGTAGGCTGGGTTGAGGCGAAGTTGTGGCAGGTCGTCGTCGTTCATCAGGACGAGCCACTCGTCGCCGTGCTTGATGAAGGCGACGTCGGGTTCGATGAGGCGGGCGGTGACTTTGTTGTATTGCAGGCCGGGACGCGGATCGAGCGTGCGAATGTAATCGATGGCCTGCTGCACGGCATCCGGCGGGCGGCCGATGGCCTTGGCGATTTCTTTGTGCTGCTTGCCTTGCAGAGCGCGCAGGTGCTGGTCAACGACGGCGATGGCATCCTGCAGGACTTGCCCGGTGCCGTTGCTGTTCTTGTTTTGCGCGAGCTGTTGCTGATGGTAGCGCAACTGGGTGAGCAGGCATTCGCGCAGAGTGCGGCAGCCTACGCCAGGAGGATCGAGCTGGCGAATGACTTCGAGTGCTTCAGCAAGATCGGTGGCCGTGAAATTTGATTTCTGAACGGGGCGGAGCGGCGGGACCGGCGCGGCTTCGGGGGCGGGGGCGACGGCTGCGGCGGAATCTCCGTTGCGCGAGCCGAAGGAAGTTTCTGCCGGAGAGATCGCGGGCTGAGTGGCGGCTTGGGAAAAGATGTTTTCGGCCAGCGTGTCGGCGGCGGAAAATTCGGCAGCGGCGGCGGCGGCGCCGATGAGTTCGGTGAAGTCGGGCGCGGCAGAGTCAGAACTAACCTCGACGTCTTGGGTAGAGACTGTCTTCCCCGAGGTTGCTTCGCTCACGGCCTCGTCGGCCGCCAAGCCGAGAGCGGCGGCTTCGCTGATGATATTCTTGGCGGCTTCCGCGTCGGCCTCGGGAGCGGCGGGCGGAGCGATGCCCAGCATCTCTTCGTCGCTGGCGATCAGGTATCCATCTTCATTGAGGTTGCCGACGATCTGCTCGGCGGCTTCGCGCACTTCGCGGCGCAGGCTCAGCGCGCCGAGTTGCCAGCCCAGATGGTCCGTAAGATTCGTCGGCTTGGAGAGAAAATTTTCAAACGACGGACGCTCGATATCTTCCATCTCGCCGCGAGTGCGATAGCCGGGATCGAGATAGTCCTGGAAGAACGATCCGAAATCGATTTCTTCGAACGGATCTTTCTTTTCGGCGACGATGGGCGCTTCGTCGGTGGAAGTCTTGGCGGTGAGGCGATCACGGTCTTCTTCTTTCCGGCCAACTTCGTCGATCAACGGGACGGATTCTTCAAGCTCTTCGAGAACCGGGTTCTCGACCATCTCGGCGTTGATCATGTCCTTGAGTTCAAGCTTGTTGAGCGCGAGGACGGACACCATCTGCACCAGGCCGGGAGTGAGGATCTGGCGCTGGGATAGCTTGACGCTCAGTTTATGTTGAAGAAGAACCATGTCGTTAGTCGTTAGTCGTTAGTCGTTTGCCATTAGTCGTTCGCCGTTCATCGTTGCCGCCGGCTTTGTGCCTTCGCCAGCAATCCCGCCGTTCCTTCAGAAACTTCGATGACGAGCTTTGCCACCCGGTCTAGCTGGCGATCATGCTTTTCGCTTTCCAGCGACAACAGCTCTAAATTGCGATTCAGCGCTTCCAATCGTTCGTCAATCGTCATCGCTGTCTCCCCCTTATTAATCTTCTTCCACAACTATCTGCACAATGCTCGGCGGTTTTCATTCCCTCATTCGCCACCGCTTGCTTTGCGCTGCTCCACTTCGCCTCCGAAAAACGTTACCACCCAGCGAGGCACGCCCCTGTACCCGATGTAGCCCCCGCCCTCCTCGCGATTGCGAAATATCTGGACTGTGGCACAGATAGCCAACACCAACAGAAACGTCAGCCACACTGCGTTCCAAACTGCGTCTACCCACCGATAACGCCTGTCGAGAGCAAGAGAGCCTAGAAACAGCGCCCAAAAGACAATGCCTGGGATCCAGCTTCGGTACTTTTTGTTCATGATTTCTGTCCAGCGGCTCCCGAACCGGCGGGCCGCGGTGTATCCACCGGTTTTGCCAGCGACCAACGACTAACGACCAACGACTAACAACCAACGACGTTTCTCTCACACCAACGAAAAGCTTTCTCCCAAGTACACCCTTCTCACTTCCGGATCGGCCGCCAACTGCTCGGGCTGGCCCTGGCGGAAGATGCGACCGTCGTCGATGATGTAGGCGCGGTCGGTTACTGAAAGCGTTTCGCGCACGTTGTGATCGGTGATCAGCACCCCGATGCCGCTGGCCCGCAGGCTGCTGATAATTTTCTGCAAGTCGAGAACGGCGATGGGGTCGATCCCGGAAAACGGTTCGTCGAGCAAGATGAAAGTCGGGTTGATGCACAGGCAGCGGGCGATTTCGACGCGGCGGCGTTCGCCGCCGGATAACGCGTATCCCCGATTCTGCCGGATGTGCTCGAGCCCAAGTTCATCGATAAATTTCTCCATCTTCTCGCGGCGCTCGTGCCACGACATCGGCTGAGCCTCCAGCACCGCGAGGATGTTTTCCTCGACCGTTAGTTTGCGAAAGACCGACGCTTCTTGAGGGAGATAGCTGATGCCATACTGGCGCGCCCGCAGGTACATGGGAACGTCAGTGATGTCCTGACCGTCGTACAACACGCGGCCAGTATCGGGGGGGATCAGGCCAACGATGGCGTAGAAAGTAGTCGTCTTGCCAGCGCCGTTGGGGCCGAGTAAACCCACCACCTCGCCCTGTTCCACGCGCAGGCTGACACCGTTTACGACGCGACGGCCACGATACGATTTGCCAATTTCATCCGTGGCCAGGGTACGCATTTATCGTGCCATTTACTTTACAACTCGCGTTTGAGTTACCACAGGAGTACTTGCTTCGCCTTCTACGAGCACCCTATCATCGGCCCTAAAGAAAGTCAACGATCCGCCGGTAATCTTGCCCCGTTCGGCATCAAAAATGCTGGGCGGCCCCCCGGTCATGACGAATTTATCGTCGGAAGCGGTGTAGACCAGGGTCTGACCTTCGGCTCGGCGGTTGGGCTGCTGCACGACCACGTCGGTTTTGGCGACTAGGTGATCGAGCTGCCCTGGCCCCGTAAATGATTGATTACCCGAGACTTGGCTGCGGGGGACGAAGTAGGCGTCCAGGCTGCTGGAGGTCGCCGTGAAGCCGGTGCCTTTGGCCACCACGCCTCCGTCATAGTGGGCGTGGCGGTCGGAATCGGCATAAGTGAGGCGGGCCGCACGAATGGCGATGGGGCCGTTCTGGGCAGACTTTTCCTCAGGTTTTCCGCTGGTTTTGAGCCCCGGCTCAGGCAATTTTTGCTGGTCTAATTTTTGCTGGTCTAATTTTTGCTGAACCAGAACGGTGGAGACCGGTTGCGCCTCAGTGCCTTGGGCGATCAGAAAGCGGCGGTCGCGGTCGAACTGGATCGACGGGGCCTGGATCACGTTGGCATCCTGCCACAGCCGCGCGTTGCCCTGGTAAAGCGCGATGGCGGGCGAGTTGTGCGCGGTCATGCTGGCGGCCGTGACGTGAATCGGCGATGCCGACGCCAGCAAGGCTCCAGTGGGATCCTCTTTGAGCTCGCTATAAGTGCTCTTGACGTCGCCCTCGCCAAAGGCGTCGTCGCTGGCGCGATTGATGCGGATGGTTTTCGCCGTGGTGACCATGCTGCCCTCGGCCACGCGCGGGCTGCCGGTGAGCACTAGAATTTTGTCGCCCGGAGTGTAGCGCGCCTTGTCGGCCCAGGCTTGGGTGCGTTTGTCGGCAGGCTGATTGTCGGTGTAGGCGACGCTTCCCTGCTGCACGATCGAGCCGATGCCGCCTTCGGCGAGAAATGCTGCGTCCAGCATTTGACTAGTGCTGACGCGGTCGGGCAGGCCGGGAGCGAGGCTGACGACCCTCGCGTCGGGCGCGCCGTGGACGGAGGTCAGGCGGCTGGAGCCTTTGGTGGTGGCGGCGAATTTTGCGTCGAAGCGCCCGGCAGTGATGACGGTACGCTGGGCAGCCTGTGAGCTTGCTGAAGTGGAAGTCGAAGCTGGTGAGATTGTAATCTGCGCCGCGCCGGAGGTTTCGGCATGGGTAAGACGACGGCCTTCGGCGACGAAAAAGTCGATGATGGGCGCGGTTATGTCGAAATCCTGCGGCGGCGAGGCGTTTGCCGTAGTGTCTCTGCTGGTATTGTGTTGCGCCAGCCGGACTCCATCCAGGGCGTGCACTTTTTGCAGTTGATTCCTGCCGAGGAAATCGAGGATGGCGCGGCCGGCATCGCCTTGCATGGGCTGCGAGCCGATCCGCTCGACGTGGACGTCGCCGGTTAACGTGGCCGTGCGCAGCAGGTTTTGCTTGCCGGTGAGCACTAACTCGGCTTCATCGGCGCGAGCGCGCAGCTGGTCGGAGTCTTGCTGGTTCGATTCCGCGTTCACATTCCCTGTGGCCAGCACGCGCTGCACTTCGTTGTCGGGACCCAGAAAAAACGTGGCCTGTTCCGCTTGCAGGGTTCCGCTGGCACGCTCCATGCGGGCGTGGTCCAGCACGATTACGTGGGGAGTGCGCGTGAAGATGCCACGCATGGCGAAGAGGGTGGCGGCATTCGGCCCGTCCAGCGTGACATGCACCTGCGAAACCAGCGTGAGCGTGTTGGTTTTGCCGGAATATTGCACGCCCACGGCCCAGCCGCTGGCCTGCGGCGTGTGGAAATCCACGCGCGCGTTGGTGGAAGCGTCGCCGCTGTTTTGGTTGAAGACCAGGTCCTTGGTCTTGAGGTGAATGGGATTCTTCAGTTCCTTGGGAGTGCCCTGGTCGGGACCCGTCTGACCCGCGGGGTTGGCTTCAAGATCAATCTGGACGTCGCCGCTACCCGTCACGTCGCCGGACTTCTTGTCGTAAGTAAAATTGTCGCCGTAGATCTGATCGAAGCGGGAGGAATCGCGGCCGTAAAGAACGATGCTGACGTCGTGCAGCTCAGCGCTGCCATCCAGCTTGAATTGCTTGAGCTTGCCGGCCTGGACGGTGAACAGAGTGCGCTTGCCGTCGGACTTGGAAAACTGGAAACCCTTCGCCGTTTGCTGAATGTCGATGCCAATCTTGTTGGGTATTTCCTTTAACACATTGCGCAGGCGCATGCGGGCGTAGAAATAGGTGCCCGCCACCATCGCGATGAACAGGACGGCGATCACGGCCAGCCAGCGGCGCAGGCGGTAGATGGGGAGCGGCATCAGATTCAGTCTATCGGAAGAGGACGAGAGAGCAATCAGCGGACATCGGGAAAAGTCGGGATGGCGTCGTCCGCGAATAATCCCGGGAGAGAGCGTATAGTGGTTTGCCGTGGAAGCTTTGGAGGTGTCTCATATGTCGTCCATCTCAGTTGTCGCCCCGGACGAGACAAGGCCGAGACTGGCAAAGGCCAGCCCCATTAACCTGCGCGATGCAGGCGTCACAGAAAGCTGGCTCGAAGATGTCATCGAGAAAGAGCCAGCAATTATCGGGTTGGGGGATGACCTTGCGGTTGTTGAGCGGCAGCGTCGGCAAGAAAAAGCGGGAAGGCTAGACCTCTTGCTGGAAGACGATTCAGGCGACCGACGATACGAAGTCGAATTGATGCTAGGCAGCACAGACGAGAGTCACTTGATACGGGCGATTGAGTACTGGGATATAGAGAGACGGAAATGGCCCGGTTATGACCACACCGCCGTGCTGATTGCCGAAGAACTTGCGGCCCGATTCCTGAATGTGATCAGCTTGTTCAGCGGGTCGATACCTATTATTGCTATCCAAGTGAATGGCCTCACCGTGGACGGCAAACTGATTCTCCATTTCACGAAGGTGCTCGATAGCAGGGCAACCCGGAAGGACGAGACGGCTCTGCTGCTGGCGAAAGCCACAGATAGGCAATACTGGATCGCGCGCGCCAGCGCCGCCACAATGGAGCTGGTAGATCGCTGCCTGGAGATGATCAATGCCGCTGTCAGCACACCCCGACGGTTGACCTACAACAAAGGTTTCATCGGACTTAATGACGGCATTCGTCCCGGTAACTTCGTGACGTTCAGGCCGAGCAAGCTGGTTCTTAGGGTGAGTCTTTGGTATTTGAGCGACGTCGAATCCTCGGTCAAGCGATTGCAAGAGTCTGGACTGGAAGCCCGCACCAAGAATGACGGCGTCCGCGTGGAACTGACGCCAAAGGCTTTCGAGGAGAACAAACAGCTAATCACCGAGATGCTACAAGAGTGTGCGAAAGGCTACGAGAAGAGCTAGCCAAGGCCTGCTGGCATCGCTCTCAGCTTGCGCCGATGTTTTCAACGCGGAATGCCATGTTTCTGGCGCATCTCGGAAAGGAAGTCGGCGGCGGGGCGGGTGCGTCCGGCTCTCACGTCTTCATGGCCTCGCCGGATACCTTCAACGGCTTCCTCAAAATCCTGCCGCTCCCATTCCAGATAGGCAGCCAAAGCTTCGTCGAGTGCGATAGCGGGGTCTTGGCCGCGTCGCTGAGCGTACTCCTCCAGTTGCGCCTGGCGTTCCGGCTTGAGCGGAATCATGCCCATGACTTGTCTATTGTAGACGCTCTACCCGGATGGCACTAAATTTTTTCGCCGTGGATCCACAGGCAAGGCCCCTGCAGCGACTGGACTTCTAAAATCCCTTAGCGACAATTCCAGCCCTCCGAAGTCGGGGTGGTCGTTGTGGCCAATGGTGAACGCGATGTCGATGGCGTCGCCGGCCAGGAGGGGAGACTGCTGCAGGCGTTCGGCCATGCGCCAACCCAGCGCGTCAAAACAAGTTCTCAGTTCTCGGTTCTCAGTTCTCAGTTGAAAGCCTTTGGCGTCGGCTTTCTCTTCGCGTCTTATCGCCGCGCCATCTGGATGGCAGCTCGGCGTCACCAGGATTGCTACTGCTGACAGTTCTTCTTTGCCAGATGCTTCTGGCGTGAATTCGAGGTCACGGGTGCGCTCCCCCGCTTTCAGCTTCAGCTTGATGTGTTTATCTTTCAGAACCTTGGGTGGAGCGATCAGGCGCACGCCGCGGGCCGAGAATGCGGGTTCGTGATTCGCCGCTCCGTGCGGTTCGAGCAGTTGCAAGGCTTGATACAGTCCGGGAGTAATTTCATCGAGGTTGAGTTCCTCCTCCACGTCGAGCACGGGATCGAAATCTGCATCGGTTAGGCGTGTGCGCGCGAAGGCATCCAGTTCGGTGCGAAGCTGCGCCACGTTTGCCGACGGCATGGCGAAACCGCAGGCGTGGGAGTGTCCGCCGTAGCGCGTAAAAAGATTGTGCGAGGCTTCGACCGCTTCGAGCAGATGAAAGGGGCGAATAGAGCGGCCAGAGCCGAAGGCTTCCCCGCCCTCGCGCGAAATAACGAGCGCGGGGCGGTGGTAGCGTTCGACGACGCGGGTGGCGGCGATGCCGATGACGCCGCGGTGCCAGGCTTCTCCATCGACCACGATGCAGTAGGCCTGGCACAGCGCGGGATCGCCAGCAATTCGCTCGTCAATCGAGCGCAGAATACGCCGCTCTTCTTCCTGGCGTTCGGCGTTGAGGCGGTCGAGCTTTCCGGCCAAGAGACGGGCTTGATCCGCATCTTTCGCGCTGAAGAGATCGATCACATCGCGGGCGATGTCCATGCGGCCGGCGGCATTGATGCGAGGCGCGATGCGGAACGCAACTTCATTCGAGGTGGGCGGACGCTTGCTGGAAATCTGCGCCACCTCGAGCAGAGCTTTCAGTCCGGGATTCACGGCGCGGCGCAGTTCGTCGAGGCCAATCTTGGCGAAGACGCGATTCTCTCCGGTCAGCGGCACGGAGTCGGCGATAGTGGCGATGGCCACCACTTTCATGAACGAACGCAACATGCGAGCCTGATCTTTTTCGGGGAGTCGGCGCTGCATCAATCCTTGCGCTACTTTGAACGCGACTCCGGCGCCGCAGAGTTGCTTATAGGGATATTCGCATCCCGCCTGATTAGGATTGACCACGGCCAGTGCGCGCGGCACGCCGTCCGGGCCGGGCAAGTGATGGTCGGTGACGATGAGATCGACGCCGAGGCGCTGCGCAGTCTCCGCGGGCGCGAAGGCGCGGATGCCCATATCGACACTGATGATGAGGCGGATTCCATTCGCTGCGGCGTTCTCGATTACGTCGTCGCGCAGGTCGTAGCCTTCGCGAATGCGGTGCGGGACATGAAAATCCGCTGCGCCGCCGCAGAGTTCGATGGCAGTTTTCAGAATGATGACCGCCATGGTGCCGTCTACGTCGTAGTCACCGTAGATGAGGATGGGGTCTTTTTGCTCGATGGCTGCGGCGATGCGATCGACGGCGGCGGGCAGGCCGGTCATTTTTTCCGGCTCATGCAGGTGAGTAATCGATGGAAGTAAGAAACGGGCGGCTTCGTCAGGATCGGACAAACCGCGGCGAATGAGTAAGCGGGCTAACGTGTGAAGAGGGCTACCGATCCCGGTCGCATTTCGCGCGCGATTCGAAATCGGCAGAGGCAGGTCGCGCAGAGCCTCAGCCAGAGCCTGCGCCCGAACTGGATCGTCGCCCGCCAGTTCCCAGCGCACTTTATCTTAGCCCTCGTCGTCCTGGTCCGGTTCGTCGATGGGGATGCCGCCGAAATCTTCCGACACTTCCAGCAGGCGCTGGTAGCGGTCGTACCAATCGGTGCTCACCTCGCACAGAAACATCGACCCCTGATAGGCCCAGCCGAGTTGCAGAAATCCCACCTTGCCGGTGTGGGCGCGCAGCCAGCGCGCATCTTCCACGTCGTCGCCGTCGGAGAACTCGGAGTGATGGAGGCGCTCCACCAGTTCGTCCAGTTCCTCGCGCTCCAGCTTCCAGGAGTGCATGGTTAGAAACGGCGCGCCCGCGCTCTTGGCCAGTTCGACGAAATCTTTCCAGCCGTCGGGATTCGTGCCCATCTCCCACATCACGCACTGCACCTCGTCGTAATCGACGTAGCCGTGGAAACGGCTCATGCCATGGCCTTCGATGAAGGCGATCATGTCATCTTTGATGATGGTCAAATCTTCTGGTGTGGGCGACATAGCGGGACCCGAGTCAGTATTGTATGCCGTTTGGGTGGGAAGGTGCCAGCGCGGGTCAACTTGAAGTAGAAGATGATGCAGGTTGCCGATGCGAGCCCTCCTGAGACAGCTGTAACTCCTCCCGAAGAGAAGAAGGGAGTCTTCGATACGCCTCAAGGCATTTCTGGCAGCCGCCAAAGCGATATGCGTCTAGATACCTGGCAAGCGATTGCCCGAAGTCTGGGCCTTTGTATTTGTCAATCCCGACGAGAAGCTCGAAGTAGTAGTAGAAATATTTCAGATCCCGGAAGTTGAGAAGGTGGATATCGGTGAAAGACTCAAGTTTACCAAAGAAATCAAAGAATCGATCGAGCGCTCTTCGGATCGCCGCCTCGAGCGGAGGCCACTCCAGATCCCATTCGACGACCTTCATAGCGTTGAGGAGATCGGCGTTCCTAAACTTGTACGGGTGCCCCTTCAAGATGAAGGTATCTTTATCGTAATCAAACAAGTGACAGGCGGCCCGGATTTCTTCGTCGGTCTCAAACTCGGCGATAAGGGGCAAGAGAAGGGCTACCTTTTGCTGGCGTTGCGCCCTTATGTACTGCCAGAGACCTACGATGAACGCCGTGACAAAACCGATCGCACTAAGTGCCCACTGAAGAGAAAGGTCGCACTTCAAGGTCATGGGATTACTCCTTTTTCACAGCTATGACCAGGAGACTGCAAGCCAGCGCATTGAAAGGCCAGATGTTGTACACGAGGCGCTCAAGACGGGCCAACACCTCAAAGAGCACTCGCACAGAACGCGGCGCGTCCGCGCGGTGGAGGACGGTACTGGGAATTATATTTGTGAGAAAGTGCAGACCCCAGCGACTCTCGACGGAGAGGCCCACCGATGCGAGTTCCCGACTCAGTTCGCTCGCCGTAAAAAGCTTTAGCGGCATGATCACGGTCTCGCCGGACTCGCGAACGAAGGAGTAGTCGGTTCGAGAACCGACAGTCCACGGTGGAAGAAATTGCCTCAGAGCGTTTCCTAGGGACTTGTCATAGCCGAGACAGTTGCCGGTCAGCGCGTTCAACACTTCCCAGAACATGTCCAGGGTCCACTTCCCCTCGACCTCAAGAAGCAGCTTCCCGCCCGGTTTGAGGCACCGGGAAATCTCTTTGAGAGCGAGGCGCCAGTCTGGGATAAAACTGAGAGTGGGTCCGCAGCAATTGACCACATTGGCAACGCAGTCATCGAACGGCAGGCTCGTCGCGTCGGCATGTTGGAAGCGGGCGTCGGCGCAACCAGCGGCACAAAGCTTCCTCTGCGCAACAGAGATCAGATTGTCGGCAATATCAATGCCTTCGACGCGGTAGCCTAGCTCTGCCAAAACTAGCGACTGGATGCCGGTCCCGCAGCCGACATCGAGTGCGGCGGGCTTAAATCCGGCATTCGTTCCCAAACAGAACTTCGCCCGGAGGACGCGCTCGATTTCCCCAAATGTGTAGCCGTACCAGAGATCCTTCAGGTTGTCGTATTCGCCCGCCATCTCGTTGAAAATCTTGGCGACGTACTGCGTCTGACCGACCCTCGCAGTCTCTTCGATCGTGTCGGAACTTCGAGTCACAATTCCCCCGTGTTGCAAGACTTAGCCCAGCTAAGTATGCGCCGTTGTGAGGTCCCTGAGCCACCGATCCGTCCAAGTGCGGTTCCGCTTATTGTAACGAATTTAGCCGCAGTTGATGAATGGTAGCCTCTTTTGTGACGTCCAGGAACCCGCCAGCGCGGGTGGCAGCTTGGGAATTCTCAACCACGTAGGACACGAAGTCGCACTAAGGAAAACACAACAACCCGCCGCTAGTCTGATGCAGCCTTACCTACCAGGCGCTGGAATTCGGGATCGTCGTGCAGGCAGGCGAGATCAGGATCGCGCAACGCCCACTCGATATTGCCGTACCCGGCATCTCGAGCACGTTTGAGCAGCGCTAGAGCATCGCGTTTTTGTCCCATGATGCCGTAGGTGCAGGCGGCGTTGTACAGAATGTTGGAGTCCTTGGGGCGCATGGTGACGGCCATCTCTAATTCGCGCACGGCCAGGTCATTGGTTTTGCGGCTGGCGTAGAGAGTAGCGAGAAAGATGCGGGCCCGTACGTCTTCCGGGACCAGTTCGAGCTGTCGCTGTAGCACGCGGACCCAGCGGTCCTCGTGCACCGCGGCCTCCGCCGTTCGTCCCACGGTGCGCAGCGCATTCAGATAGGGCGGGAAGATATTGTAATCGTCGCCATTGACGGCCACGGCGCGGTCGGCCAGATCGGCAGCTTTGCGGCTCTGGCCCGAAGCGAACAGCGCGCGGCCGAGCACGTCGTAGACGCCCTCGCAGTCTGGCTTGCTCCGAATCGCTTCCTCGGCGAAGCGGCAGGCGTCTTCGTACTTTCTTTCGGCGAAAGCCAGGCGAGCGTGAGCGACCAGCAATTCCGGCAGGTTCGGCTGCAGGGTCAAACCGCGCTCGCAGGCTGCCATGCCTTTCTCAATCCAGCGCGGGTGCTGCTCGCGCCATTCGTGGTACTGGCCACAGGCGTTGGCCAGGCCGGCATGGGCAAGCGCGAAATCAGGATCGAGATTGATGGCCTGCTCGAACATCTGGATGGCGAACTCCAGGCTGAGCTGGCGGGCATAGCTGCGGCCGCGGAGATAAAAATCATAGGCCTGAAGATTCTCGGTGGGCTTGCTGGCGATAATCTTTTCTTCTTTCGGCGAAAGCGTGATGCGCAGCGCCTGGGCGATGCTGCGGGCGATTTCTTCTTGAATCGCGAACACATCTTCCAGTTGGCGGTCGTAACGCTCGGCCCACACGGAATGCCGGGTCGAGGCTTCCACCAGCTGCACCGTGATGCGGACCCGATTGCCGGCGCGGCGGATCGACCCTTCGAGCACGTAGGCTGCGCCAAGTTGCTGGCTTACCTGTTGCGCCGTAACCGGCTTGTCGCGGAAGGCGAGCATCTCCGAGCGGGGAAAGATTTCCAGTTGCGCGATTTTCGAAAGCTCCGTGACGATGTCTTCCGTAATCCCATCGCGGAAGTATTCGTCTTCTTTCGCGCCACTCTGGTTTTCGAAGTAAAGCACCGCAACCGATCTTTGCCGGTCGGCAGAAGGAGTGGTCCCGGAACTCGAAACGGTCTTCTCCGCGGGCCTGCGGCCGCCGGATTCGGTGTCCCGCTTGAGCCGTTTCAAGTCGGCCCGGAGTTCGGCCGCGGTCTGGCAGCGCAAGTCGGGATCTTTTTCGAGGGCCTTACTGAGAATGTTGTCCAAAGCTGCGGGCAGACGCGGATTTAGCTGCTTGGCCGGGGCCGCCGCGGAACGCAGGATTCCGTCGAAGACAACCGCCGAAGTTGCGCCCGAGAACGGGACCGACCCGGTAGCCATCTCGTAGAGCACCACGCCGAGCGAAAACAAATCCGAGCGTGGGTCCAGTTCTTCCCCGCGCGCCTGTTCTGGCGACATATAGGCGATGGTGCCGACCGAGCTACCCGGGCTGGTCAGTTGGTCTTTATCGAGAATATGCGTCTGCGTTTGCATGGCCGCGCTGCCCACCGATTCGGCGGCGGGCCGGCCCGCTGGCGCCAGCTTCGCTAAACCAAAATCCAGAATCTTCGCCTGCCCACGTTCCACCAGAAAGATATTTGCGGGCTTGATGTCGCGATGCACGATGCCCTTCGAGTGCGCCGCATCGAGGCCATTCGCGATCTGAATGCCGATCTCCAGAAGCTCCGATAGTTCGATGGGCTTCCCGCCGATGCGGTGCTTGAGAGTCTCGCCCTCCAGCAACTCCATCGCGATAAATGGCCGGCCTTCGAATTCTCCAATGTCGTAGATCGTGCAGATGTTGGCATGATTGAGAGCGGAAGCAGCCCGCGCCTCGCGGCGGAATCGCTCGATGGCCTGGGGAACCTGGGAAATGTCGTCGGGGAGGAATTTCAGCGCGACATTCCGTCCGAGTCGAGTGTCTTTGGCTTTGTAGACCACACCCATTCCTCCGCCACCCAGTTTTTCCTGGACGTCGTAGTGGGACAACGTTTGGCCGAGGATGGAAGATGAGTCAGGCATTGGCTGGGACATTCTACGCCAGCGTGTCCATCGGGGCAATCGCGCGAGATCAGCGGGCGGTGCGGCGAATCTTATGGTTTCAAATCGGCGGGCCAGTTGGTGATCAGGGTCAGTGGTTCGGTGATGGATTGCGGCAGAACCGTATTCATTACGAATTTCTTGCCGTCGGCGGAAACAGTGTAGCGGCCAGTGGAACCGCTCACGGTGGTGGCTTTGAACAGGGCGTGGGGCGCGCCCAGTTGCAGGCTGGCGCCATTCTGGTTAACGTCCACGGCCATGACCTGCCCGTCAGACGACAGAAAAAAAGTTCCTTGCCGTCCTTCCTCCAATTTGGTGTCGCTCCTCCGGCGGTTGATACCTGCCAGCGGCCAGCGCCGCTGGGGAAAGGCTGAATGTAAACCTCAAAGCGGCCAGTCTCATTGCGTGTGGCGCTGGCCTCTTTTCCCCACTCCATTTAGAATCTTTTGTCCCGCTTTCATTCGCATCGATTGAGGAGCACGCTTTGATCCCGCGTTACACCCGCCCGGAAATGGGCCGCATCTGGAGCGACGAAAATCGCTTCCGCACCTGGCTCGCCGTGGAAGTTGCGGCCACCGAAACTTTGGCCGAGGCCGGCATGGTGCCGAAAGCGGCGGCTCGGGCGATCCGCGAGCGCGCCGATTTCAGCGTGGAGCGCATTCACGAGATCGAGGCTGAAGTGCGCCATGACGTGATCGCCTTCACCACAGCAGTCGCGGAATTCGTTGGTCCGGAGTCGCGCTGGTTTCACTACGGACTCACTTCGAATGACGTGGTCGATACGGCGCAGGCGCTGCTGATCAAACAGGCCTCGGCGCTGATTGCGCAGGACCTGGAACGGCTGGCGGAGGTGCTGGAACGGCGCGCGTGGGAGTTCAAAGATACGCCGATGGTGGGGCGCACGCATGGCATTCACGCCGAGCCGATTACGTTCGGCTTCAAGATTGCGAACTGGTATTCCGAGACGCAGCGCAACATCGTGCGCTTCGCGGCGGCCGCCGAAGACATGCGCGTGGGAAAATTTTCCGGCGCGGTGGGAATCTTCGCGCATCTCACGCCGGAGCTTGAAGAAAAGATTTGCGCGCGATTGGGACTGAAGGCAGCGGCGGTTTCGTCGCAGGTGATCCAGCGCGACCGCCATGCGCAATATTTGGCAACTTTGGCGGTGATCGCCTCGACTCTGGACAAAATTGCGACCGAGATTCGTCACCTGCAGCGTACGGAAGTACGCGAGGCTGAGGAGTTTTTCAGCGAAAAACAAAAAGGTTCGTCGGCCATGCCGCACAAACGGAATCCCGTGACCTGCGAGCAGATCAGCGGCCTGGCTCGGGTGGTGCGCGGCAATGCTCAGGCGGGATTTGAAAACGTGGCGCTGTGGCACGAGCGCGACATCTCGCACTCTTCAGCGGAGCGTGTGATTCTGCCGGACTCGACCACACTGATCGATTATCTGTTAAACAAAACCAGCAATCTGATCGACACTATGTTCGTGTATCCCGCGCGCATGCTGGCGAATCTGGAGAGCACGCAGGGACTCATCTTCAGCGGGCAGTTGCTGCTCGACCTGGTGGAGCACGGAGTCTCCCGCGAAGACGCCTACCGCGCGGTGCAAGCTCATGCCATGCGAGCGTGGAAGGAAGGCCTGGACTTCAAACAGCTGGTGCTGGCCGACAAGGAAATTACGGGGAAAGTTCCGCGCCAGCAGATCGAGCGCGCCTTCGACCGGTCGCGGCAACTGAAGAACGTCGACAAAATCTTCGTGCGCGTGTTCGGGAAGAAACGCAGCGCAGTGAAATCAAACGCGCGGGCAAAGACTTTGCCCGCGCGAAGCCGCAGGCGCTAAGCGCACCTGTCCTCAGTTTATTGAACCCCTCCGCAACCACAAAGTTGCGCAGTGAATCTTCTCTGTGCGCCCTTAGCGCGTGCATCTCCCCTCCGCAACTGCGCATCGAAGGAATTAACCATGCAGTTAGATCGTGAAGTTTCGTCAAACGTCGGAGGTGACCTGTGTTTATGTTGAACAAGCAATCGAAATTCATGGGCGGGTTGATGGCGGTGACGCTGTTGAGCGCAACTCTGTTCGCGCAGAACCCAGCCGCAACCCGCTACGACAATCAAATTGAAACCGTAATCGCGCAGAAACTGGCAAAGAAGAAGCAGTTCGCCAACGTGCAATCCAGCGTGGAAGACGGCATCGTGACCCTGACCGGCACAGTCGATCTCTACCAGCGCAAGCTGGACGCGGACAAGTTCGCTCGAAAAACTGCGAGCGTGCAGGGGGTGCGCAATCTGATCGCGGTGGCGGGGCCGAACGTTCCCGATGCGCAACTCGAGCAGAAACTGGCCAAGAAGCTCACCTACATGCGCTCCGGCTACGACAGCACGTTCGACTACTTCGCGCTGGGCGTGACCGATGGCGTGGTCACGGTGCAGGGCGAAGACCGCACCGGCGTGGGCCGCGATGAGGCCCTCGGCGATATCGCGAACATGCCGGGAGTGAAGGATGTGATCGCGAACATCGACCTGGAGCCGGTTTCGATGATGGACGATGGACTGCGTTTGCGCACGGCTCGCGTCATTTACCGCGACCCGGTGCTGAGCAAGTACGCCATCGATCCGGCGCGGCCGATTCGCATCATTGTCGAAAATGGACACGTGACGTTGTACGGAATTGTGGACAGCGCCATGGACAAAAACCTCGCCGGCATTCGGGCCAACCAGATTCCCGGCGCGTTTCGTGTGGAGAACAAACTGGTGGTCAGAGCAAATCCCGCGGACCAGCCCGGCATGTAAGGGGATGGAGTGGCGACTGGGGCGCGGCGCAAGCCGCGCCTTTTCTTCGTTGGAGTCGGTTGATCATAGCCGGCTGATCATAGTCGGTTGATCAGCGACGCAACGTAACCGGCGCCGAATCCGTTGTCGATATTCACCACGCTCACATTCGACGCACAGGAATTCAACATGCCGAGCAGCGCTGTCAGCCCCCTGAACGACGCACCATAACCCACGCTGGTAGGCACGGCAATTACGGGGACGCCGACGAGGCCACCAACAACGCTGGGCAGCGCGCCTTCCATACCGGCGCAGACGATGACAACGCGGGCTTTAGTCAGCGCCTCGCGATTGGCCAGCAAGCGATGAATGCCCGCGACGCCCACGTCGTAGAAATGCTCGACCGTGTTGCCCATCAGTTCGGCAGTGACGACCGCTTCTTCGGCGATTGGAATGTCGCTGGTCCCGGCCGAAACCACCGCGATCATTCCTTTGCCGTGAATTTTGGGGTCGCGCTGCAACACGATGGCGCGCGCCAGTTCGCGATATTCCGCTGCGCACACTTTCTTCTTCACGGCGGCAAACTGTTTTTTATCGGCGTGGGTGGCGAGAACGTTGCCGCCATGCTTCGCCAACCGCGCAAAGATTTCCGCCGTATGCAACGGAGTTTTGCGCTCGCCGAAAATCACCTCCGGCATGCCCGCGCGCAGCGAGCGATGATGATCGACCTTGGCGAAGCCGAGATCTTCAAACGGCAAGTGGCGCAGACGATCAACGGCGGCGTCAGGCGTGAGTTTACCCCGGCGCACTTGCTCGAAGAGTTTGCGGATGGATTCGGCATTCACGGCGGGTTCTAGATTAGCATTCCGCAGCGGACCCGGCGCAGACCGTGGCGCCGGCGTCCCGCCGGCTGTCCGGAGAGCGTCCCGCTCTCGTCGCAACGCTACTTTGATGCCGAACGAATCTTCGCGATCACCGCCGTGCACACTTTACGCGCCAGTCCCGGCTGGTCGAGATGAGCGAGAAAAAGCCGGCGCAGGCCACGAGGCTTCACTTTTCCGGCGAGGTAGACGTTGTAGATCTGGCTTCCGATGCGGTATCCCCACTCGCGCGCGCTGGATTCAAGCTTCTCGCCATCGGCGCGGATGGCTGTCTGCGCGGCCTTTTCCAGCGCGGCGCGCGACAACGCAGGCGAATCTTCTGTGCCAGCCGCAGGCCTTGCCGGGTAGAGCACCCGCGAGCCGAAGTAGGCCACCGCGTCTTCGAGAACTCGCATGTAGAACAAATCCATCATGCCGGCCGCGCCATTGTTCGACGCAGTGCTGTTCGCTTCGCCGCCGGCGCCGTGTCCATTGGCGCGCTGCGGCAAACCACGGCAGGCGTGATGTAGAAAGCGCGCCGCATCTTCAGCGGCATGCATCATTTGAAATTCGCGGATATGGAAGGCGTTGACTTGGGGCAGATACGCGCTGCCGCGTTCTTCCACACAGGCCAGCATGGTTTCCAGTTGGCGCTCGCTGATGCCTTTGCGCGACAGCAACCGGCGCAGCATCGCGTCCGACGAATGGCCATGCACCTCGGGCAACATATCGATGAGGAATTTCGGCTGAGTGCCGTTGTGCGGCGAATAACGGTTGATCTCGAGAAAGCTGGCCAGGCTGTCGATCAGGTTGTAGATCGTGGGCGCGAAATCGGGGCCGTTCTCGCATCGGCTCCACTGATCGAGAAACAGACGGTAGCTTTCGTACTTCTCAAGCGGTGTCGCGTTGAACACGCACAGCACGTCCTCGTTCACGCGCACTGCATCCACTTTGTCGGCCCGCTCGCCCGCGGCGCGCCAATAGAGGGCATCGACGTTTTGCAAAACCGTGAGAACTTTAGCGCCCGGCGTTTCCTTCTGCAGAATGCGCGGCAGATG
>Ga0302320_10006776_pt1 | contig 25351 bp, 19 predicted proteins | sample Bog_T0_3_FD_202130 | JGI IMG/M metagenome (GOLD analysis project Ga0302320, IMG submission 202130) | Peat permafrost microbial communities from Stordalen Mire near Abisko, Sweden - Bog_T0_3 | ecosystem: Environmental > Terrestrial > Soil > Wetlands > Peat | place: Sweden: Abisko, Stordalen Mire... | reverse complement strand
CAACCAGGCATCCAGCCGTAAAGGCAGCGTTCCGTGTCGGTCAGCTGATATGCCGCGTGCGGACGGATCCCGCATAATAAAGCGAAACAGGCCTGCCTGAATATCCGGGTAAACGCCTGGGTATCCGGGCTATGTCCGCTGTGGTCGAGGAAATAGATCTGCTGGCGCATGACCAATTGCTGGCCACAGTCACCGCCGTCGCTCATAATGCTGTGACGTGACGACAATCGTGATTCCCGCGCACAATGAGGGCCGAGTAATCCGGCGCCTGCTTGAGCAGCTCATAAACGGCGCCGACCCGGGCGAGATGGACATAATAGTCGTTGCCAACGGCTGCGCAGATGACACCGCCGAGGTGGCGGCCTCATTCGGGCCGGCCGTCCGGGTCCTGACCCTTCCCGTCGCCTGCAAGCATGCGGCGCTGACCGCGGGAGACCGCGCTGCCGCAGGCTTTCCGCGCATTTATGCCGATGCGGATGTCGAGTTGCGGGTACACGACGTCCGGGCACTGGCGGCGGCGCTGTGCCGGCCGGGGGTGCTGGCTGCCGCGCCGCGGCGAGAACAGGTCATGACCGGACGGCCGTGGCAGGTGCGCTGGTACTACGACGTCTGGGCGCTGCTGCCAGGGGTCCAGCGCGGACTGTGGGGCCGGGGGGCCATCGCCGTGAACGAGGCCGGGCACCGTCGCCTGGCCGGCCTGCCGCCGCTTCAGGCCGACGATCTCGCCGCCTCGCTGATGTTCGAACCGCACGAGACGGCGCTGGTGCCCGGCGCCCGGGTCATCATTCACCCGCCGAGGACGTTTGCCGGCCTGCTGTGCCGCAGAGCCCGCTGCGTGACCGGGGTCGCGCAGATCGAACGCGCGCAGGGTCTCGCTGACTCGGCTGGCCGGACGCGGATATCCGACCTGACCGCCATCATCCGGCGTCGGCCGGGCATGCTGCTGCGGGTCGGGTACTTCCTGTCGGTGGGCGTCTTCGCCCGGCTCAGGGCCAGCCGCGCCCGCGCCCGCGGCGACTACCAAACCTGGCTGCGTGATGAGAGCAGCCGCACCGCCTCCGCCCAGTCGGCCGCCCAATCGGCCGCGCCGCCCTCCTGAGCCAGGCCCCGCGGTTCCCGTGACCGCCGTGCCCCGTCAACTGGAGGGCGGGACCATGTCCCGCATAACAGCTGAATCGTCGGCGCCCGGCAGATCTCGGACATACCGGCGGTCCTCGCCGCCGCCCCTGCAGGCTCATCGTTCCGCTGGTTAGCGTGCCGCAAGAGGATCTAGGGGAGATCAGCGCGCGATGGCGGTCGAACCGGCAGGTGGTTAGCTTCACGCCGGCCTAGGATCCTGGATCCTGCTGGGAGCTGCGGCCGCGGCCGCGGACCCCCCGTCGCACTGGCGCTCCGGGCGATCCGTCCCGCTGGGGATGCGGCGCCTTATGCCCGAGCCCGCTCCCTGAATACCCGGCCGCGGTACCGGCCGGGTATTCAGGCCCGCCCGCGCGTTCAGGCCCGGCCGCCCGCTCAGGCCCGCCCGCGCGTTCAGGCCCGGCCGCCCGCTCAGGCCCGGCCGCCCGCTCAGGCCCGGCCGCCCGCTCAGGCCCGGCCGCCCGCTCAGGCCCGGCCGCCCGCTCAGGCCCGCCCGCCCGCTCCGGGCCGCCCGCCCGCTCCGGGCCGCCCGTTCAGGGCCGCCCACTCAGGGCCGCTCACTCAGGCCCGCCCGTTCAGGGCCGCCCACTCAGGCCGCCCGCGCGTTCAGGCCCGGCCGCCTGCTCAGGCCCGCCCGCCCGCTCCGGGCCGCCCGTTCAGGGCCACCCACTCAGGGCCGCCCGCTCAGGCCCGGCCGCCCGCTCCGGGCCGCCCGCTTAGGCCCGGCCGCCCGCTCCGGGCCGCCCACTCAGGGCCGCCCACTCAGGGCCGCCCACTCAGGGCCGCCCACTCAGGCCGCCCGCGCGTTCAGGCCCGGCCGCCCGGCCCAGGCGCGGATTACGCCGTTCAGTAATGCTGGCCATCCCGCACCGCGGGCCGCGCTCCAGACGGATGCCATGACCCGCCCGGCGGTCGACCGGGCCAGGTCGCTGGCCAGCCCTGCCCATGGGGCCCCGCGAGACAAGTCCGGGCCGTGAACCCCCGTGCCGTGTCGTCTGCCCCGGCAGCGACCCGCCTGCAACACCACCGTCACCCAGCCGAACTGGCGCTCCGGGCGACGCGTGCGGCGGGAGCCGCCTCGCCGGGCCCTGCGGGGCAGGCGGACGCGGATGCCGATCCCGCCGGAGTCCGCGGCGCAGGGGCGTAATACCCGGGTCAAAAGGCCCCCGCGGAAAAGGAAATCGGGGCCAAATGAATCGGGCCGAAATAACCAAGTCCCAAAGGACAGGGAAAACGCTCCCCTACACACAGGGAATTGTCCTCTGAGGGACGAAAGAAATATCGCCAATAGTGATTATTGACATCGCAGAAGCACCGGAGAGAAGGCCATGTCATGACCACCAAGCGAAACGCCGCCACGCATATCCGCATCGGGCGGAAGGCGCCCGCCTCGCCCACCTCGCCCGCATCCGGCGCCCGCGCGTCCACGGGCCGCCGACGCTGGATGTTCGGCGCGGCCGTGCTCGGCGTCGCGACGCTCACCGCGGTGGGTACCCTGGTCGGCGTTGAGGGCCCGGCACACGCCGGGATGCTCACCAACTGCGCGGCCACGCCCAGCAGGTGTGGTTACCCGGGCGCGACGAACACCGGCGTACCCAGTGGGACGACCCTGAAGTCGGTCCCGAGCCAGGTGTCCAAGGGGCCGGGCTGGCAATACAGCGCCGCGGGTAACGACGTGATCGTAACCAAGACCGGGACGGTGCTCAGCGGCCTTTACATTCCCCACGAGGTCGTGATCGAGGCCCCCAACGTGACGGTCAAGAATGTCCAGGTCGTGACCAACGGGAATTTCGGTATCGCCCTCGCCCACACCAAGGGCGTAACGATCGAGAATTCCACGATCAGCGGCCAGAACTCGACTTCGGGCCGCGTCAACTCGGCGATCGATGATGTTTACGGCGACTCGACGGGGATGGTGATCAAGAACAACAACATCTCCAACTTCAGGACCGCCGTACAGATATCAACCGGGCTGGCAGAGGGCAATTACATTCACGACCCCGGCTACCTCGCCGGAGATCACACCAACGGCTTCTACGTCAACGGGGGCACCGAGCCGCTGACCATCGAGAACAACACGATCTTCGACAGCTTCGGGCAGACCGACGCCATCAACCTCGACGCGGGAACCTCCGGCGTGCCGGTGGCGAACAAGACCGTCGAGAACAACTTCCTCGCGGGCGGCGGCTACACCATCTACGGCGGCACCTCCCCCGGCAACCCCACCTCGCACATCGTCATCGAGGGCAACCGGTTCGGCCAGCAGTACTACCCGAAGGGCGGCCAGTGGGGTCCCGGCGCCTACTTCGCCCCCACGGGGACGGGCAACACCTGGTCGGGCAACTTCTGGGACACCACCGGGAAGGCCATTACCTCCCTGTGACCGCCGCACCGCGACGGTGCAGCACGCCGGCGTCGCCGGCTCGCGTACAGCGGGCCGGCGACGCCGGCGTTGCGGGTCGCGGCGGCGTCCGCTCGCCGGCCCGCGCCACGTCAGGTGCGCCGGCGTCGGCCCGATTGAGCTCGCCGGACCGCCGGCCTCCCGAAGCCGCCAGCCCTGTCTCGCCGATTCCGCCAAGTCTGGCGAACACTCTTGGTAACTTTTAATGACACAATGCAGTCGGCGTTCTCGGCGCGTCCCGGTTGCTTGTCGGCGGACGTGAGACACCCTCCGGCGGGAGGGATCGGCCGTCGGGAGGGACCGGCCGTCAGCAGAAACGAGGTCCCGTTGAAGGCACGCATGCTCGCTCTCAAAGTCTCCCTAGCCCTGATCGTTTTCGGTGGCACCGCGTCGGCCCTGGTCCTCCACCTGATCCTGGCCTCAGCACACAGGGCTCCGCCGTCCGGGGCCGGGCCGTCCGGGGCCGCGCAGGTCCTGGGCGACTGCATCATGGTCCCGCATGCGTGCGGCTTCCCTGATGCGACCAACACGGGCGTGCCGAGCGGGACGGCCCTGCGGTCGGTCCCCGGCCAGGTATCCAGCGGGCAAGGCTGGCACTTCGACCCCAGGGGCGGCTACGTGGTGGTGACCGCGCGCGGCACCGTGCTCAGCGGCCTGTCCATCCCCTGCAACCTGGACATCGACGCGTCCGACGTAACGGTGGAGGATGTAAGGGTCGTGACCGGCAAGAATTTCGGCATCAGCCTCAGGCATACCACGGGCGTCACGATCGAGGACTCCACGATCAGCGGCCAGAACCTGGCCAGCGGCCGGGTCAACTCGGCGATCGACGATATCTACGGCGACTCAACCGGGATCGTGATAAAGGACAATAATATCTCGCGATTCAGGACAGGCGTGCAGGTATCGACCGGGCTGATAGCCGGCAACTACATTCACGACCCCGGGTACATTCACGGAGATCACACCAATGGCATATATGTCGCCGGGACGACCGAGCCGCTGACGATCTACGGTAATACCATTTTCAACAATCTCGGGCAGACCGACGACATCAACCTCGACGCATCGCGTTCAGGCCAGGACGTGGCCAACAAGATTGTGGTGAATAACCTGCTCGCGGGAGGCAGCTACTCCATCTACGGGGGCGGCTCCCGTCATGACCGGACATCGAACATCCTCATCGAGGATAACGAGTTCGGCCGGCTCTACTACCCGGAAGGCGGCCAGTACGGTCCGGCCGCCTACGTCAACCCCCGGCAGGCCGGGAACGTCTGGTCGGGGAACGTCTGGTCGGGGACGCGCCTGCCCGGCAAGGTCCTGCACGGGCGTCTCCAGCCGGTTACCGTGCCGCCCGGCGTGCCCCGGTCAGGCGCGCGGCCGGGGGACGCCGCGGCCGGCTAGCGCTGCGCCCTCGCCATGTCATCAACGCTCCCCGGGCCGCCCGCCATCCTGCCCGATATCGCGGTCGTGATCGTCACCTACAACAGCGCTCCCGTCATCGGCGATCTCCTTGATTCCCTGCCGGGGGCCCTCGACGGCCTCAGGGCCGACGTCGTCGTGGTCGACAACGGGTCGACCGACGGGACCGCCGAGCTGGTCGCGGCGCTGGGGGCATGCCGCGTCGTGCGCTCGGCCAATGTCGGCTACGCCGGTGGCATCAACCGCGGCGTCCGCGAGGCCGTACCGGCCCGGGCCATCCTGGTCCTGAACCCGGACGTACGGCTCCACCCTGGGTCGCTTCCCCCGCTGCTCGCCGCGCTGCGGGAACCTCAGGTGGGCATCGCGGCCCCGCGGGTGCTCACCCCGGAGGGGAAACTGCACTTGTCGCTGCGGCGCGAGCCCACCCTGGCGCGGGCACTGGGCCTCACCAAAACACGGCTGGCGGTCTTCTCCGAATACGTCTACGACCCGTCCGCGTACACCCGGCCGTGCACCGTGGACTGGGCGCTCGGCGCTGCCCTGCTCATGTCGCGGGAATGCTACGAGGCTCTGGGCGGCTGGGACGAGACCTACTTTCTTTACTCCGAGGAGACCGACCTGGCGCTGCGGGCACGGGACGCCGGCTTGCTCACCCGGTACGAACCGCGGTCGGTTGCGGTCCACATCGGCGGGCAGTCGGGCCGCAGCCACCGGACGCACTCCATGCAGATGGTCAACCGGGTACGGCTGTACCGGCGCCGCCATGGCGCGCTCGCGTCCTGGGCCTACTACTGGCTCATCGTGGCCAACCAGATGTCGAAAGTGCCGCGCGGGCGCCGTGAGTCCTGGCATGCGGTTGTGGCGCTGCTCAGGCCAGGGCGGCGCCCGGCCGAACTGGGCTGCCCGGGCAGGCGCATGCCACGGTAATACCGCCGGAGGAATAGCACAGGCCGCCTGGATTATCAGATCCTGATGTAAAGATGTGATGGCTGTCGTAGTGTGGCCGACCGGCATTACACGGGCCACCGGGCAGAAGCGCGGGAGAGATAAGAATGGCTTGGCACTGGATGGGCAGGAATGGCCGGATAAACGAGGATGACCGAATAGGCGGGAATGCCGGAAATACGCCCGCTAGCCGTTACGGCCCGGCATGACGGGATATGGCCCGGGCCCAGCCGCCCTGCTCACCGGTCATGACGCCGATGTCGGCCGCCCGCCACGGAGGATCGACGCGGTCACGCTGCTGAGCTGCTACGCGTTCCTGCTGATGGCCATACCCTCGTCCCTGGTCGTCGGGTCGTTCGGGGCGGCAGGCGCGCCCGCCGCCCTGCTGGCGGTCGGCATACTGTGCTGGTACCTGGTGGCCCGCCAGCACCCCGGCCTCGGACTGGACCGGGGCACACAGCCCGTCCGGGTCGCCGCGACGATCTTCGCCGGCACGGTCGTGGCAGCGTACATATCGGCCAGCCGGCATGCCGTGCCCGCCGCCCAGCAGAGCGGCGCCGACCGCGGCCTCATTGTGCTGGCCGGATGGGTTGGCGTGCTGGCGCTCGCGGCGGACGGGATCGACCAGGCTGACCGGCTGAGGACCCTCCTTCGCCGGATCGTCATGCTCGCCACGGCCATGGCCGCGCTTGGCGTGATCGAGTTCTGCACCGGCGTGGATCTCACCAAGTACATCGTGCTGCCCGGCCTGTCCGTACATCAGCAGCTGACGGATCTCATGAGCCGCAATGGCCTGGTCCGGGTGATGGCGACGACCGGCCAGCCGCTCGAGTTCAACGCGGTGCTGGCGATGAGCCTGCCGGTCGCCCTCCATCAGGCCCGCTTCGCGCCCGCGGCGCTGCGGGCCCGCCGCTGGCTGCAGGTCGCGCTCATCACCGCGGCGGTGCCGATGACCGGATCACGCTCCGCCTTCTTCGGGCTCGCGGTGATCTGCATCGTGCTCTTCCCGACCTGGCACCGCCGCGACTGGTTTCGCGCCTGCCTGGCCGGGCTCGCCGCGGCGGCCCTCGCGTGGCTGGTCAAGCCGAGCCTGATGAGCAGTTTCGCCGCGCTCTTCGGCCAGCTCGGGACCGACCGTAGCAGCCTGTCTCGTGCCGGCGCGTACTCAGAGGCGGTGCCCTATATCGCCGCACACCCGTGGCTCGGCCAGGGGTTCCAGACGTTCTTCCCGCAGACCTATTTCTTCGTCGACAACCAGTACCTCACCTCGCTGCTTGAGACCGGGGTCCTCGGGCTCCTCGCCCTGGTGGCGTGCTTCGCGACGGGCTGGTTCACCGCTCGGAGCGCGCGAGCCGAGGCGGCCGATGCCCGGACCCGCGACCTGGGGCAATGCCTGGCCGCATCGATCGCGGCGGGCGCCGTGTGCTTCGCGTCGTTCGACGCGCTGTCCTTCTCCATCGCGGCCGGCCTGTTCTTCCTGCTGCTCGGCTGCGTGGGCGCGGCATGGAGACTGGGGCGCACGCAGCAGCCGGCCGGGAACTAGGCCGAGCCCCTGCAGATCATTAACGGCTGACGTCCCCGCGGCCCGCTCGCCGGCCCGTCGGCCCGGATGCCTGGCGTGGCGGGCCGCCATTGCGGGCGGGCGGCCAGGAGGACGGGGGCAGCCGTGGCTCGCCCCGGGCCGGGTCGTCGCCGGCCCGCTGATGGGCACTTCGGGTGGCTCCTCCTGGGAAGGCCAGCTCCACCGGGATGGTCGGCTCCTCCCGGAACGCCGGCCGGTGCGGGAAGGCCGGGATATCACGGAGTGCCCGGTCCTGAGGGAGCGCCGAGTAGTCCGGGAGCGCCGACCGATCCCTGAGCTGCCGCCGGGTAGCCAGCCCGTCCACGACGATTGGGGTCCCGAGACAGATCACGAGCAGCAGCACGCCGGCGGCGACCAGTGGCCGTGCCGTCTGGCTGATGCTGAGCGTCGCCTGCGGCGTGAAGGAGAGCGTCTCGGCGCGCACCTGGCCGCGGGCCGGGATACCGAGCTGCAGCTTGGCCAGCTGAGGGCCGATCTGCGCGGTCACCGCCTGGAGCGTGCGCTGTACCCCGGCTGCGTCCGTGCCCGTGACCGTGAACAGCAGGACGGATCCGGTCGTCGAGGTGGTATAGGGCGGGAGCGCGACGGTGTACGGGGCGGTGAATCCCTGTGCGCCCAACTGCCTGACGGTTCCCGGTGCCATCAGCGCCCTGCTGACGGCGTCGGCGGTCAGGGTCAGCGAGGGGCTGAAGCTCAGGAACGGGTTGCCGCCGTTCTGCATGGAGGCCACGGGTGATGCCAGCAGCACCACGGAGGAAGCCGACTGGTAGGAACGCGGCATCTTTGCCGCGGCCGCGGCAGCGCCGGCCATGGCCAGAATGAGCAGCACAGAGGTCAAGATCCACCGCGCCCGCCAGATACGGACTGCTTGCCTGAGGTCCATCCATCCCGCCTAAATACTCGAATGTACGGCTTTTCGTGTCGGCGGCACGCACATTTCCCGGGAAAACAGACCATAAGGGATTGCCTGGATGAGGGATGCCGTCTTCTTCTATCCTGAGTTTACGGATGATGAAGTGCCCGTGCGCCGCCTTGGTTCACTATAGTTGTCCCGCGCCGGGCCGGTATCGGTCAGACAATTTCCGCGGTTTTCGCGGGGGCAGCGGAAAGCACGGAGGATGCGATGGCGGTGGCGCGATGAATCCTCTCGGAAAGGCGAGAAAAAGGCTTCGCCTGACCCTGGTGGTGGCGACGCTGCTCCTGGCGGCCGGGGCGGGGTACGACATCGGGACCAGCCCGCATATGTACCTCGAGAGCGCGACAGTAGAGTTTTCCCTGCCTAAAGCCCAGAATGCCCCCAATGCCTACTACATGTTCGCGCCGTCTCTCATCACCAGCGGCGAGGCAATGGTCCAGATCCTGATGAGCCCGTCGGTCCAGCGCCAGATCGGCGCCACGGGCCGCGGCGCCCGTGTCAGCCTCGCGCTCGTCAACCTGTATAACGAGGAATATCCCTATTACGGCGTCCCGCTGGCCACGCTGACCGCTACCTCGCCGGTGGCGGCGGATGCCCGCCGCACGTTCGCGGTCGCGGCGCGCATGCTCGGCCTTCTCCTCGCGGCACAGCAGCAGCAGGCGAGTGTCCCGCCCCGCGACCGCATCTCGGCCCAGATCTTCGGGGACAGCGGGCCCATCATCCAGACCGGCTCGCGCACACGCGTGTTCGGCGGCCTGGCCCTCCTGGCGGCGATGACGGTCGGCCTGGCCTGGGACGGCGCCGGGCGGTGGGGCACGGGAGCCGGGTCGGGGCCAGCAGTCACCGGGAGCCGCTGGCCGCCTGCGCGGCGGCGACGTTCTCCGCGGCCCGCCCGTTGACTTCACCCGCGACCGCCGGGTCGCGGTCAACGAGCTCCTCGTCCGCGCCGCCGAGCAGACCTGGTGACGGCACACCGGCGGCACCGAGATCTGTACGTGCAACCCCACCTGCTCCATGCGCTTGCCGATCGCGGCCAGGACCACTCGGCCTGGCGGCGGTGACGCAGCCGGCTCAGCTAAAATCTCCTTCTCGTGTCGGTGCAGGGTGATCAGGGCTCGCCACTGCTGCTCGCCGAGCTCGATATCCGCGTCGGCCAGCAGCGCCGAAGCCAGCTCAGCCAGGAGTGCCCGGGCCGTCGCCGGGTCGCCGAGCGCCTGGCCATCTTCCGCCGCACGGGTGAGGGTCAGCTCGATCCGGGTCAAGTCCTGCTCAGTCCGCACAGCAACATGGGCCCGAGCGCACGGACCCGCGTCCGCCATCGCCAGAAGCATCAGCTCAACGACGTCGGTGATGGCGAGGGCGTCGATCGCCTCAGCGCCCACTGGCCAAGGGCCGGTACTCACGGTGATCGGCCTCGCGAGCAGCCACGCGGTCCGCTGCTGCAAGCACACGGCCAGGCGGGTCTCGGGCACCCGGAGAGCCCCGGTTCCCTGCACCAGCCAGCGCAGTGACCGGGCGGCGATATCTAGCCGCTGCAGTACCGTGTCGATCGACTGAGCCGTGGCGGCCGGTGCCGATTGGCGCATCATATGCAGGTCAAGGGTGGCCGCTGCCAGCTCCTGGAGCGGGCCGTCGTGCAGGAAATCGGCCTGCTCGTCGCGTTCCCGGTCGCGGAGCCGCCGGGTCAGTTCCAGCAGCTTCCCGCCGCGGGAAGTACCGGCCGCCGGCTGGCTTGCGCCCGGCGCTGCTGCCGGTGATGGCGCGCCGGAGTCCGGGGCGGCCTCCGGCCACCGGCCGGGGGCCGGAACAGTGTGCGGCTGATGCAGCGCACGGACGGCTTTGATCAGCTCGCCAGGCTCGAAGGGCTTGGCCAGGTAGGCGAGGCCTTCAGGGATCATGCCGATGGCTCCCCCCGTCATCAGCAGACACCGCCCGGTCGCAGCCGGGTCCTGGGCACACAGCTCTTCCACGAGATCCATGCCTCGCTCATTGCCCAGGCGGGCGTCCACCAGCACCGCCGCGTAGTTGCCCGGGTGCATCCCGCGCGCCTCGGCAAGCGTGCCCGCGACATCCACCTCATACCCGCTGTCGGTCAGCACCCGGCGGACCGCCCTTCGCATGGCATCAGCGTCATCGACGACCAGAACCCGCACCGCCACTTGTGCCCCCCTGGTATTCAGCCAGCCAGTTCGATTCGCACACTGGGCCTGACCTCGCAGCGCGGCCGGCACCCGGACGCTGCCGCCAGGGCTTTGTCGCACTGTCCCGGCAGCCCGCTGGCGGAACTATCTGCTACTGAAAGTAATATGGTACTTACGGACGGTTGCTATAGCCCATCTGGGCGGGGCTCGGGACCCGCCCGCTGTCCAGCCGGGCAGTGCCCGCGGGTCCTTCCTGCTGGCGATCACGAGCCGGCCGCGCAGGTGTAAGTCCCGCGGACGCAGCCGGGCGCGGAAGGAGCGGAAGATGAACGCGAGCAGCGAAGCGGCGACCGACGACGGGGACGCCCGGATCAGTGTGTTCCTCCTCGATGACCATGAGGTCGTGCGGCGCGGCCTGCGGAACCTGCTGACCGCTGAACCGGGCATCGACGTGATCGGCGAGGCCGGGACGGTGGAGTCGGCGCTGGCCCGGGTGACGGCGCTGCGGCCAGACGTCGCCGTGCTCGACGTACGGCTGCCGGACGGTGACGGGGTGTCGGCCTGCCGTGAGATTCGCTCCAGGCTTCCGGGCACCGCCTGCCTCATGCTGACCTCCTACGGGGATGAGCAAGCGCTCCTCGGCGCGATCATGGCCGGCGCTGCCGGCTACGTGATGAAGCAGGCCTGCGGCGCCGAACTGGTCAGCGCGGTGCGCACCGTCGCCGCTGGGGAGTCGATCCTCGATCCCCATGCGACACGGCAGGTGATGGAGCGGCTCCGGGCCCCGAAGGCCGGCGCTGACCCGTTGTCGGCCCTGTCCGCGCAGGAAAAACGGGTCCTGGAACTGATCGGCGACGGGCTGACCAACCGGCAGATCGCCGAGCACATGTTCCTGGCGGAAAAGACCGTCGGGAACTATGTGTCATCCGTGTTCGCCAAGCTGGGCATACACCACCGCACGCAGGCCGCCGCACTTTCCGTGCGCCTCGCGGCGCACGAGCCCGATTAATTACGCCTTTCCCCTTTTCCGGCACTTGTCGCCGTTCCTTTCCAGGGAAAATCATAATGGATCCCCTGTCCGGGGAAATGTGCCGCCTCCGCACCGATCCGGCTGGGACGGAATCCGGACAGAGGGGCGATTCAGCAGGCGGGGTGACGTGCCGTCGGCCGCCTGCACATGGTGAGCAGTCCGATGGGAACGGCGAGCCGGGAATCAGCTGTCAGTATTTGCCTTATTTCCTGGCGTTGCACAGGTAAGGCAATGAGTTCGGCGGAATCGTCCATTAGGGAGCCCGCTGACGGCCCGGAAGCTTGCCCGGCGAAGGAATATAGTTACCTTTCGCTGACCTCATTCACCTTGGCCCTGATAGCCCGTCTGCCCCGAGGTCAGCCGCACGATTAATGGAGGTTTTCGCGGTGCTGACCGTCCCCGAGATCATCACGAGAATGCGTGCTGTGGCACCGGAAGGCCGACCGCGCCTGAGTCGTCCGGAGTCGCGGAGGCTGGCTGATCTGACGCAGGCTCTGCTGGCCGCCAAGCCCGATGCGCTGCGGGAGTACAGCCGGTTTCTGGCCATAGGCCGGCGGAGCATCGGGCTGCCCCGCGCCGAACTCGAGGCGTCGCTCCACGGCAGGTCGGTGCTGGTCACTGGCGGGACAGGGTGCATAGGGTCAGCGCTGCTGGCACAGCTCGTTGGCTTGCGCCCGCGGCGACTGGTGAGCGTGAGCCGCGGCTGCGCCGGGGGGCCGCGGCTGGACGGCGCCGAGTACGTCTGCGCCGACGTCAGGGACCTAGGCCGGCTGACCAATGTCTTCGGCGACATCCTGCCCGATGTCGTCTTCCATGTGGCGGCTCAGCGAGACCCGGGACTGGCCGAGCACGAGGTGCACCGCACCGTGACCACGAACGTGCTCGGTACTCGCAACGTGATCGCCGCCGCCGCCGGATCCGGCGCTTCCCAGGTGGTGTGCGCTTCGACCGGCAAGGCCCTGCGCCCGTATTCCCCCGATATATACACCGCGTCCAAGCGGGTCACCGAATGGCTGCTGTCACGGGCAGCGGCGCGCGGCGCGGCCAGCTACTCTGCCGTCAGGTTCACCCATGTAGTCGACAACTCGATTATCCATGCCCGGCTGCTTGAGTGGTGCGAGGGCGGCGTGATCCGCTTGCACAGCCCGGATGCCGCCTTCTACGCGCAGTCCGCGCTCGAGTCGGCCCAGTTGCTGCTCGGGGCCAGTGCGGGCGCGGGCGCCGGCGCGCTGCGGTTGCATGCCATCACCGACCTCGGCTGGCCGGTGAGCCTGCTGGACATGGCGCTCGGTGTCCTCGTGCGGACCGGTTCTCACGCGCCCATCTACTTGAGCGGCTATGACCGTGGTTACGAGGCCGTGCCGTTCCCCGGGTTGTATGACCCGGAGACGGCCGGCGCGGTGAGCCCGTTGCTCAATACCTTCGAGGCAGCCCAGGCTGGGTGCTCACCGTGCCCGGGGGCTGACGCCTTTCCGCTGGAGGTGGCGCCCGTCCCCGAGGTGACGAAGCGCATGCAGGCGCTGGATGAGGTCTGCGCGCGAACGCGGCAGCCCGGGCCGGTGCGGGCGGCCCTCGATGAACTGTCGTGGTCGTTGCTCGACGCCACCCTGAAGGCTGTCCCGTGCCAGGCGCTGGTCCGGGCGGCGGGGCTGACCGCCCCGCACCGCGACAGCCTGAACGCAGAGCACCGGCGGCTGCTGGCGGTGATCGAGCACCACATGGCAGCCGCTGAATCCTCTCTTGTGTGAGCTCATCCCTACGGCGCTGCTGCCACCCCAAAGCGCGCCAGGGTGCTCCTTGGCGTGCCCGAACAACCCGGTTCCGGCCCAGCTCACAGCCCATGACCAGGCGCGATGCTAGCAAACAAGGCCAGCCCGAAATGCCGACAAGCTGCGCAAGCCCGGCCAGGGCCAGCAAGAAGATGTGAGCGACATCACATGGTCAAGGATGGGCGAAAGCTGCCTGGAGAGGGGCTGCTTCTCAATACGCTGCGTGAATGAAATATCACCATCAGTGACAGTGCCAGAGGACTCGAACCCGGGGGCCGGGTAGCGGGCCGCAGGTCTCTTCCGGGGCGTCCTCATGGTCTGCGGCCGGCCTGACAATCTCACGGGGGAGGATTTGTGCGAAGTCTGTACGCCCAAGGAGAGCTCGCGGAACGGGTCTCGGTCGTGATCCCCGCTCGCAATGAGGCGCTCAACTTGCCGTACGTGCTTGACGCCCTGCCAGCAGGCCTGCACGAGGTGATCCTGGTAGACGGCCATTCCGTGGACGGCACTGTCGAGGTGGCCCGGCAGATCCGTCCGGACATTAAGATCATCCATCAGGGGAGGCGGGGCAAGGGCAACGCCTTGGCCTGCGGATTCGCCGCGGTGACCGGCGACATTATCGTGATGCTCGACGCCGATGGGTCGGCCGACCCCGATGAGATCGCCGCCTTCGTGGCGGCGCTCGCGTCCGGGGCCGACTTCGCCAAGGGCACCCGGTTCAGCAAGGGCGGCAGCAGCCACGACATCACCCGCCTCCGGCGGCTAGGCAACGCAGCCCTGAATGGCCTGGTCAACCGCCTTTTTAGCACGGACTACACCGATCTTTGCTACGGCTACAACGCATTCCGCGCCTTTCTGCTCCCGGTGCTCGACCTGCCCCCCGTGCATTCCCCTGGTGTGTCGGCCGACGCGATGCGGTGGGGCGACGGGTTCGAGATCGAGACCCTGATCAATGTCCGGATGGCCCACGCTGGCGTCAGCATCACCGAGGTCGGCAGCACGGAGAGGGCTCGCCTGCACGGAGTGAGCAACCTGCATGCGCTCCCGGACGGCCTCCGGGTGCTGCGCACCGTCCTGGCGGAGCGCCGCCGGCCGGTCCGGATGGATCGCATCGCCATCACCAGTCAGGTGCCGGTCAACATCCCCATCACCAATCAGCTGCCGGTAAACGCGGACCTCGTCGAAGAGCCGAGGTGACCGGCCGGATGGCTGCGGCGGGCACGGCATCCGTCGTTATCGCGGCATATACGCTCGAGCGCTCGGCGGGCCTCACCCGGACCGTTGCTTCGGCGGTTAGCCAGCAACCACGGCCGCACGAGGTGATCGTCGCGGTGGACAACAACCTCGATCTGTACAAGTGGGTATGCCGGCAGGTCCCAGGTGCGGTCACCGTGCACAACCAGGGGGCCAGGGGCGCCTCCGCGACCCGCAACGCTGGTGCGTCGGTGGCAGCCGGCAGCGTCCTGGCGTTCCTGGACGACGATACGGTCGCCGGGCCGGGGTGGCTCAGAAACCTGACCGCGCCGCTCGCGCGCGCAGATGTGGCCGGGGTGGGCGGCTACGTGGAGCCGATGTGGTTCGGGCGCACGCCGGGCTGGATGCCGGAGGAGTTCCTGTGGGTAGTCGGCGCCTCTTACCGCGGCCAGCCGAGGACCGCCACCACCGTCCGCAATGTGTGGTCAGAGAACATGGCGGTGGCCCGGCATGACTTCTGGGCTGTTGGCGGCTTCCGGGAGGGATTCGGCAAGCTCGGCCAGGTCTGCCGACCCGAGGACACCGACTTCTGTATCCGGCTGACCACCGCGCTGGGGGGCAGGCCCTGGTGGTACGAGCCGTCGGCCCGGATAGCCCACAGCGTGCCGCCGCACCGTGGCACCCTCCGGTACTTCGTTCTCCGCTGCTACAGCGAGGGCCAGGGAAAGGCGGAACTGGCGGTCCTGCTGGGGCGGGACGAAGGGCTGCGGGACGAGCGACGGCATGCCAGCAGGACGCTGCCACGGGGAATCTGCCGCGAGCTCCGGCAGGCGGTCCTGGGCCGGGAGGTCGGTGCCGCACAGCGGGCGTCGGCCATCTGCGTCGGGCTTACCGCGGCTGGCCTCGGCTACCTTGTGCGCCGCGGCCGGCCGCCGGGCCCGGCCGCCGGCGCCGGGTACACGGTTCCGGCCCGATGACGGCGGCGCGCGCTGAACGCGGATTCGGGAAGGACCCGTCGTGACTGTCCAGGTGGAGCTCGGGGCGGCGCAGCGGCCTTGGCTGGTGGCCGAGGTGGACCTCGCGGACGGCCTTCCGGCCCTGCCCGCGATGGACGGCACGGGCCAGCCGGTGGGCGGGGCCTTCGTGCTGGTCCGGGTGTTCAGCGAACCGGTCGCCGGGCTGTGGGTGGCCGTCCCCGACGCGGGCCTGTCAGCCGAGGAACTCGGCCGTGCGGCGGATGCCCAGGCAGGACGCGAGCTGCGGGCCCGGCTGCGCGCGGCGGGCTGGCGCGATCATCCGGCCGGCCTCCCGCTGAACGGCGTGGTGCCGGACAGCCGCCCGGCCTGGCTGCGGGGACTGGACGCGGCAGAGGCCAGTCCGGTGAATCTCACGGCGGTCCTGTGCACGCGGGACCGGCCTGAGGACGCGCGGCGCTGCCTGGACAGCCTGCAGCGGCAGAGCTACCCACGGCTCACCGTGATGGTGGTCGACAACGCTCCCCGCGACGATCGGATACGTCAGTTCGTGGAGTCGGGGCAGTTCCGGGTGCCAGTCCGGTACGTGGCTGAGCCGGTGCCCGGCCTATCGCACGCCCGCAACAGGGCCGTCGCCGAGTGCGAGACGGAGCTGATCGCGTTCCTGGACGACGACGAGGTGGCCTGCCGGTACTGGGCGTCGGAACTGGTCCGCAGCTTCATCGAGGAACCGGCCGTGGACTGCGTCGCCGGGCTGATCGCGCCTCGTGAGCTGCGGACACGGGCCCAGCAGCTCTACGAGCGGTTCGGTGGGCACAGCAAGGGGCGTGGTTTCCGGCCGGAGATCTTCGACGGCCGCGAGATGGGGAAGACCAGGGCACTTTTTCCGCTGCCGCCCTTCGGCACCGGCGCGAACATGGCTTTCCGCCTGGCGGTGCTTCGCGAACTCGGCGGCTTCGACACCGCACTTGGCGCCGGGGCCGCCACCTGCGGTGGCGAGGATACCGATATCTTCTCGAGGCTGCTGCTAGCTGGGCGGCGCATCGCCTACCGGCCCGCGGCCTTGCTCTGGCACTATCACCGGAGCACGCACGAGGCGCTGCGCAGCCAGCTGTACGGATACGGCGTGGGCCTGACGGCGTCCTACGCGGCGGTGGTGGCCCGGCATCCGCTGCACGCGTTCCGGTTGCTAGCCCTGGCCCCGCGGGCAATTCGTGAGCTAGTCGGATCCGGCGGGATCCGTGCGCAGAGCTTCGGGAAGTCGTTCCCGGCCGACTTGCTGGCGGCAAACCGCAGCGGGCTGGTCCATGGCCCGGCGGCGTACTGGAGGGCCCGGCGACAGCAACGGCGGGTGGCTGGGCGGTGAGTCAGGATATGGTCCCGATCCGCCTGCCGACCGCCAGCCCATCCGGGCGGAACTATCCGGCCGCGGCACGGGCCACCGGCCTGCAGAGGCGAGCAGGCGGGGACGTCGGGGGGCCTGTTGCCTTCCCGCTGATAGCGCTCCTCTCGTCGGTGGGCACCCTGGCCGTGGCCGCCGCTTACGCCGCGGGCCGGGAAGGATGGCCGTACCTCAGCGCGCTGTTCTGGCCCGGACAGCTGCTGGTTTACGTACCAATCGCGCTCCGCGCGTATTCGCCCCGGCTCACCGCTTCGGCCGAGGGCTTCGCATTGCTGCTCCTGCTGTTCGTCCAGCAGACCCTGCTCTTCAGGATGTACAGCCCACTGGCGCTCAAGTTCCCGGACGAGCTGCAGCACTGGCGCGGAACCGTCAACGTGATCCAGTCCGGCCGCCTGGACCAGGCCAACTACTCCCTCCCGGTGGCTGTCCACTACCCGGGGCTGGAGGCACTGGGCGGCGCGGTGAGCGCATCTACCGGCCTGTCCCTGACGGCAACCGCCTTCATCGTGGCGGCCCTGCTGCATCTGCTGCTGGTCTGTGCACTCTACGTGCTGTGCCTGCGGATCAGGGCGGACTGGCGCGTGGCCACCCTGGCCTGCGTCATCTACGCGGCCAACCCGCTCTTCATGTTCTTTGACGCCATGTACATATACCAGTCCCTGGCCCTGCCGTTCCTGCTGCTGGCGGTGTGGGCGCTCCGCCTGCTGCGATTGCCGGGCCACGCCGCTGGCCGCTGGGTGGTACTGCTGATCGCGATCGGCATGGTGACTGTCTCCCACCACGTCACATCGTTCGTGATGGTCGCCCTGCTGGGCAGCTTGGCAGCAGCCGGGCGGTGCCGGCCCCGGCCTGGCCGGGAGCTGCAGCCGGTGGCCGCGTGGCTGATTGCCACGGCGGCGGTGCTCGCGTGGGTGCTGCTGGCCGCCCGGGATGTCTTCGGCTACCTGGCCCCGGTGGCAGGTTATCTCGGCGACAGCGCGACCGGATTGCTGCACGGCCAGCTCGGGGGGACGGCGCCGGGGGGGGCGTCCGTGGCGGAGCCGCTGGACGAGCGCCTGGCCGCGATCGGGGCGCTGGGCATTCTGGCGTTCCTGGTGCTGCGCGGCAGCCGGTACCTGTGGCCCGAACGTCATGCTGAGCCGTGGACGCTCCCGTTGATCGGCGGCGCCTGGCTGATCTTCGCGGCCGGCGGCCTGCGCTTCGTGGCGTCAGACGGCGCTGAGCTGTCCGGCCGGGCGTCCACCTTCATCTACATTCCGGTGGCGCTGATCGCTGCCATCGTCCTGCACGACATCCGCCGTCGCGGCCTGGACCACCACGACACGGGCCGCCGCGGCCTGGCTCTGCTGGACCGAGCGACTCCGGTAGTGGCCGCTGCGGTGATCTTGATGGGTGGTGTCGCCAGCGGCTGGCCGCCGGCCTGGGATCGGCTGCCCGGGCCGCACCTGGCCGCCGGGTTCGAGCGGTCCGTGGATCCACAGGGAATCGCGGCCGCCGAGTGGGCCCTGAGCGCGATCGGCCCCGGGCACCGGTGGGCGGGGGACCTTACCGCGTACACCTTGCTGGCCACGATTGGCGACCAGAACACGGTGCGTGGCGTCGCGGTGCTGTTCGACGGCAGGGGAGCCGATGCCGCGGCCAGCTCATTCGTGAAGCGTCAGGACATCGAATTCCTTGCGGTCGACCTGAGGGACAGCATGCAGCTTCCAGCCAGCGGCGCCTATTTCCCGATAGACCCGAACGCCGGACGGTACAGCTCGCCACTGCCCCGAACAGATCTGACCGCCCCAGACCGCGTAACCGGCGTAAGCCTCATCTACGACAGCGGTGACATCGACCTTTATGACCTGCGAGGTTCAGCGTATGACGGTTGAGGGAGACCCGTTCGCCCGATCCGGCTGGCTCGCTACCGTGGTGGTCGCCGTGCCCCTGCTCGGCGTGGCGGATGCGGTCGGGCCACGGCCGTTCGCTGTCCTCGGGTTCGCGGCAAACCTCACCGTGCTGGGCGTGGCCGGCGGTCGCGCGCTGCTCGGCCGCGCCGGGCTGTCCGCGGTGGAACGGGCCACCGTGGCCCTTGCCCTGCCCATAGCCGTGCTGGTGCTTGGCACCATAGCCGCCGCGGCGCTCCGTCTCCACCTGGACCGCCCGCTCTGGGCCGCCTTGGTCGCTCTGGCGGCAGAGGCCGCGGCAGTCGGAGTGCTATCCCGGCGGGGCCAGCCGAGCGAACCACGCAATCCGCGCAGGTGGCGGGCCATGCGGCCGCAAGGTGGTAGGGGAATCTTCTGGGCCACGTCGCTGACCGCGGCGGGAGCCATGCTGGCCGCCGCGGTCGCTCTATCCGTGTGGACAGCGGGCCGGCAGAGCTACCCCGTCTTCAGCGCGCTGTCCGCGATGCGTGCGGGCGGTGCCGAGCGTTCGGTGGAGATCGAGCTGACCAGCGAGGAGGCTGCGCCGACCCGTTTCATAGTGGCGGTCGCCGTGGGCAGCGCGAGGCCGGCCTCGATAACGCTCCGGCTGGCGCCAGGGGTTACCTGGCGGAAGACGGTCCCGGCACCCACGTCGGCTTCGGTGACGGTGGTCGCCTATCGCGGGACCAGGTCGCGGGTGCCTTACCGGGAGGTCCACCTCGTCCCCCGGGGGACCTGATGACGGCGGCGGAGTTGCTCGACCGGGTCGGCTGGTCCTGGGTAAGGCAGTTCGGGGACGTGCTGGGCCCCTCGGCGTCCCTGGTTGGTACGACGGCCGTCACGTCGGCCCTCGGCTTCGCCTACTGGTGGGCAGCGGCCCGGATGGCGCCGATCCACGAGGTCGGCGCGGCGACCGCGGTGATCTCGTCGGTGACTCTGCTCGGCGCTATCGGCATGTTCGGATTCGGCACCATGCTGATCGCGGAGGCGGGCCGGTGCCGCGGTGCGATGGGTTCGCTGATCGCGACGAGCCTGCTTACGGTGACCGTACTGGCGACCGCACTGGCTACAGTCTCCTGGGCCGCCCTGCGGTTCTCGGACGGCGCTATCGGGGCGGACATGGCGTCGCCGTGGGTAGCCGCTGGCTTCATTATCGGGGTGGGACTGACCGCCGCCGGGCTGGTTCTCGACCAGGCACTCGTCGGGATCCGGGCGAGCAGCGTGCAGTTCTACCGGAACAGCTACTTCAGCGTCGTGAAACTGGCCCTGCTCGTCCTGCTCGCGGTGGCCGTAGGCAGTCACTCGCAGGTGACCATGGTCTGGGCCTGGGTGGCCGGGATCGCAATCTCGATGGTGGCGACGGCGGGACACCTGGCCGCCCGCAGACACCGGCTCGGCCAGCCGGTCCGGCTCTCGTCCCTGCAGGGCCGGGGCGTCATGACGTTCCATCACAACACCCTGAACCTTTCCCTGTCGCTGCCGCGGCTGGGACTGCCGCTGCTGGTCGCTTCGCTGCTCGGCGCGCATGCCACCGCGGCCTTCTACGAAGCCTGGATGATTGCCTCATTCCTGTACATCCTGCCGACGCACCTGTCTACGGCGCTCTTCGCGGTGGCGGTCGGCGACTCCCGCGCGCTCGCGCCCCGGCTGCGTGCGGCGCTGCGAGTCAGCCTGGTGCTCGGCGGCTCGGCGGCCGTGGCTATCGCCGCGCTGGCCGGCCCGGCGATGAGATCGTTCGGCCCGGGTTACGGGATCGCCAGGACGGCGCTCATCATGATGGCCATCGCCTACTTCCCGAATGTGTTCAAGCAGTGCTACGTCGCCGTGGCCCGGGTCGACAACAAGCTGCGGAAGGCTGGCGCGGTCTGCAGCGCCGGCGCCGCCCTGGAGTTGGGCCTGAGCGGTGTGGCGGGCTGGTTTGACGGGCTGACCGGGATCTCGCTGGGATTCCTGGCCGCGGTGACGCTGCAGGCCGTCTACTACGTGCCGCGGGTACTGCGGGCTCTGCGGCCCGGCAGTCCGCAGGCAGCACCGCAGGGGTTGTCCCCGGCCCGGAGCCAGCATGCCGGGTCGTCAGCGCCATCGCCTGAACGAGACGGCGGGATGGCCACCTCGGCGGGGCCAGGAACACCCCGGATGCCGTGTCGTCGAGAGAAGGGAGTGTAGCCATGCCAGGCGCATCGCCGTGGGGTGAAGCCGTTCAGCCTCGGGTGTTCATCGAGCACAGTAGCTATGACCTGCTGAACATCGGTGACACGGCGATGCTCAAGACCACCGTCACCCGGCTGCAGGATCGGTGGCCGCGCGCTCGTCTCCAGATCATCACTACCAGCCGCGAGCGGCTCGCCGCGCTTTGCCCCGGCACCGATCCGATCATCTTGACGCCAGAGCGCGGGCCAATGGGCTGGCTGCCGGACCGGGTGCGTGGCGGCATCGGCCTGCGATACAAGCGGGCCGTATCCGCGCGGCCGTGGGCCGCCTGGCGGTTCAGCCCCGGCGCGGGTCAGTTGCTGGACGCGTTGCAGGGGTGTGACCTTGCCGTGTGCTCCGGTGGTGGTTTTGTCAATGACAGCTTCCTGCTGCACGCCACGGGGGTGCTGGCCGCACTGCGCAGCATGCAGCGGCGCGGAGTGCTGACCGCCATGCTCGGTCAGGGATACGGGCCGCTGGCAAATCCGCGGCTGACAGGTCTGGCGAGCACGGTGATCCCGCAGCTGAACCTGATCAGCCTCAGGGGGCCGCAGGGCCAGCGGACGGTGGCCGGGTTGCGTGGCGGGCGGGGCGAGCCGGCGGTGACCGGTGACGATGCGCTCGAACTGGCCGGCGCGGGGCGGCTGGCCGCGGGGCCCGCGCTTGGCGTGAACCTCCGGGCCACGGCCTACACCGGGCTGGAGTCCAGCTTGGCCGGCCAGATCGCCTCGGCCGTAACGGCCACAGCGGCCGAGGCGGGCCTGCCGATGCGGGGCCTGCCGATCTCATGGCATCGCGGCGGCGAGGACTGGCGGGCCCTGGCAGGCGCGTTCGGCGCAGACTCCGCGGTGGCCCGCACGGGCCGGCTGGTGCGCGACATCACCTCGCTGGCCACAGCGGTGGCCGACTGCCGGATCGTGGTCACCAGCTCGTATCACGCGGCGGTTTTCGCCCTGGCCCGGGGAATCCCGGCGGTGGGTATTTCCTCGACGCCCTACTACGACGGCAAATTCGGCGGCTTGCGGGCACTCTTCGGTCCGCGGGCCGTGTCGGTGCTGGCGGTGAGCCAGGCTGGCTGGCCGGACCGGATGCGGAGCCTCGTGCGTGCGGCCGTCGAGCTGGACGATGACGCCCGCGCCGCCGTGGCGGAGCGGTCGGCGGAGCTGGCCAGCATGTCCCGGGGCGTGTACGAGGCTCTCTTCGAGCTGGTGGAGTCCAGATCGGGGCAGCCCGCCTGGCGGTAGGCCCGCACGCCCGGCACCCGCACCCTGAGCACGTCCAGGCCGGGCATCGTGGCCGCCTGGCGGAAGGGCACGCTGGCGAAATGGCCGAGGCCACCGCGATGATGATCATCGCGGTGGCCTCGTGCTGGGCGTCGGCCAGGCAGGCCTGGCCCCAGGTTCAGAAACCTGCCTGGTAGGCCGCTGAGGCCTTGGGCACCCGGGTGCCAGCTCCGTAGACCCCGCCGGTGCTCGGGCCCTGGAAGTTGGACTCCCAGGCGGTGTTCGCGGAGTGAGCCCGGAAGAATCCGAGCATGTCGTTCACGTACGCCGGGTCGTCGCCGCCTGCGTTTTTCCCGGGCGCTGTGCTACCGGGCATCATGTTGCCCCACTCGGGTACCGCGAACTTCTTGCCGTGCGTCTTCGCGAAGTCGAACCAGTACATCAGTCCCTGCGTCCCATTGAGCTGCTGGTTCCAGTTCGCACTGGTGGTCGCGGCGGGCCAGCTGTCGTAACTATCGACCCCGACCGTGTCCACGTAGGCGTCGCCGGGATAGGCCAGGGTGGGATCGGACAGCCCGGCTGACCTTCCGCGGTTGACATTCCAGTCCCACTGCAGGCCGGGCGCGGTGGTCCGTGCTGAGGTGACGATCTGCTGCCAGCACTTCACCCAGGTCGAGGGGTTGCTGGCCTGCCAGATGTACCAGTTCCCGTTGAATTCCCAGCCCAGCCTGATGATCGACTTGCCGAGGCCGTAGGCGGAGATATTGGTGCCGAACTGGCGCCAGTAGGAATTGTAGGAGCCGGCCGCGCACGCACTGATGGACACTCCCGCGACGTTCTGGGGCAGCATCGGCTCCCCAAAGGCCACCGTTACCGGTGATCCCTGCCAGCGCTGGTAGAGCCACGACGGATCCACGATGTCAGCCCAGGTAGCACGGTCCGGCCAGACGGTGACGACGTCCACCGGGGCCCCGCGCCAAGTACCAAAGGCATCGATGGACGCGGGGGTGGCGCTCGGCAGGTAGACGCCGCTGGACCAGGACAGCTTCCCTCCTGCGGGATTGGGCGCCGATGCCGCATACGCGGGGACCGTAGCGAGCGCCAGGCCCACCGCGGCGATCCCCGCGGCAACGGCAACGGCAACGGTACGCGTCCGATGAGCCCGGCCGAACGGCGCGCGGAATACCGGTGCCTTTCTCAGGGCCGTGGCGGTGGTGCTGGGCTTCCGCTGGAATTTCATGGCCGTTCCCTCTTTCGCTTTCTGCTACCTGAGCACCACTCTCCGTAATTTGCTGGTGCGGCCGCAGAGGCCGATCCCTCAATTGAACCGGGTATTTTCCCTGTTATTTGACCCGGGTAATTTGACCCGGGTAATTCGGCCCGGGCTTAACGGCCCGCGCTATTCGGCCCAGTCTTGAACGGCCCCAGGGCGGAGGCGGCCAGGGCAGGCACCGCGCCAGGCGCGAGGGCGGGTGAACGGGGCAGGACCGCCCGCGGCAGGCATAACCAAGCCCCCAGCGGCCTCGCGTGCTGGAACCTGCAGTGAGAACGGGCCTGGCCACAGGCCGATGGCTGGCTAGCGATTCTTGGTCGCTAGAAGCGTCCCGACAGGAAATTTCCGGTCCCATTTAGCGGCGGGCTAAGGCCCATTCACCGCCATGCTCGGCAAGAAGGGCAACCGACGAGGCGCATGATGGCATCCCGGCCCGGAAATATGCCGCCCAAATCGGCCCGCCGGTGCATCTCTTTAGTCCGGCGCCGCCGCGGATTAAATTGCTGCACACCTGCCGCCAGATCTCGCGAGGGAATGCGAGAAGGCCGGGGTGCCTCACTTTTGCTGGCAGCGGGAAGCGTGGCCGATTGGCATTAAAGCTGGGCTAGATGATCAGCTGCCCGTGCCACCACACCAGCACCATCTTGCCGATGATGCTGGAGCCCTTGATCGGCCCCCAGTACCGGCTGTCGCATGAGATCGCCCGGTTGTCGCGCAGCTGGTACAACTCGCCTGGCGGCACCCGGTAGGGGTGCTGGCTGCTGGCGTCCGGTATCGGCGGCCCGAGCGGGTCGTAGTGCGGCAGGTAGGGCTCGGCGCGGCTCATCGAGACCGCTGCCGCGGCGGTCTAGGCCACCGGGTGAGCCCGGCGCCCAGCACATCTGCTGCATGCGCAGAACGCGCCTGATAGCCGGGCGCCGGGCCGCATCCCCAACCCCTGTGGTACGCCATCCGATGCCCATTTGTCCATAAAATCGATCTAGATTGTCAATAATCGATGGGGCTCATACGCTTGGCGTCGTGGACGATCGCAGCTGGGGACCCGGGATCCGCATCGGCAACCCGGCGGTCGCCGTCTTCGAGGAGCGGACGGCCAGCGGGGGGGAAGGCATCGGCGCGGTAGCGATCCCCAGCAGGCAGGCGACGGAGCTGCTGACCTGCACTGCCCCGGCTGCTGCCGGCGACCATCTGGTGGCCAGCGCGGCACTGGGGGGCGCTGTGCGCGGCATGTTCGGCGTCACGGCCCGCAACCTCAGCCAGGTCGTCTGACCGGCATGGTGGTGGACTTCCGGCCCTCACGCCGACCCACGCTCGGAATCGAATGGGAGCTCGGCCTCGTCGATGCCTGCACCGGCGACCTCGTCTCCGCGGCTGCGGAGGTCGTCGAGGAGGCTCGGGCTGGGATATCGGCCGGCGAGTCGCGAGTGCACCGGGAGCTGCTGCGCAACACCGTCGAGCTGGTCACCGGGATCTGCGAGTCCGTGCCGGAGGCGGCTGGCGACCTGCGCGAGAGCCGTGACGTCGTCCGGCGGGTCGCCCGGCAGCGCGGGCTGGAGATCTTCAGCGCCGGAACGCACCCGTTCGCCCGCTGGTACGACCAGGAGGTCAGCGAGGGCGAGCGGTACGCCGCGCTTATCGAGCGCACCCAGTGGTGGGGCCGGCACATGCTCATCTTCGGCGTGCACGTGCATGTGGGCGTGGACTCGGTCGGCAAGGTACTGCCGATCCTCAACGGGCTGCTGCGCTGGTTCCCGCATCTGCAGGCGCTGTCGGCCTCCTCGCCGTTCTGGGGCGGGGCCGATACCGGGTACGCCAGCAACCGGGCCCTGATGTTCCAGCAGCTGC
>Ga0302320_10006774_pt1 | contig 25351 bp, 8 predicted proteins | sample Bog_T0_3_FD_202130 | JGI IMG/M metagenome (GOLD analysis project Ga0302320, IMG submission 202130) | Peat permafrost microbial communities from Stordalen Mire near Abisko, Sweden - Bog_T0_3 | ecosystem: Environmental > Terrestrial > Soil > Wetlands > Peat | place: Sweden: Abisko, Stordalen Mire... | reverse complement strand
CGGCCACCTCGGCCGAGGCGCTGCGCCAGACGTCGCGCCGGTTGGCCGACTGGATCGACGGCCGTGCCGACTCCGAGCCGGTGCTGGCCTCGGACCTGGCGTACACGCTGGCCCGCCGGCGTGGGCACCGGCCGGTGCGCACCGGCGTGTTCGCCGCCGACAACACCGAACTGGTCGGGGCGCTGCGTGCGGTCGCCGACGGCGACACCCCGTACCAACCCGCGGTGGGCCAAGACGACCGAGGGCCGGTGTGGGTGTTCTCCGGACAAGGCTCGCAGTGGGTGTCGATGGGCGCGGATCTGCTGGCCAATGAACCGGCCTTCGCCGCGACCATCGCCGAGGTGGAGCCGCTGATCGCGCGGGAATCAGGGTTTTCGGTGACCGAAGCGATGACGGCTGCCGAAGTGGTGACCGGTATCGACCGGATACAGCCGACCCTGTTCGCCATGCAGGTCGCGTTCGCGGCCACCATGAAGTCCTACGGCGTCCGCCCTGGCGCGGTCATCGGCCACTCACTCGGCGAGGTGGCGGCGGCCGTCGTCGCCGGAGCGCTGTCCCTGGACGACGGGGTGCGCGTGGTGTGCGGCCGTTCGCGGCTGATGTCCACGATCGCTGGTTCCGGGGCGATGGCGTCGGTGGAACTGCCGGCCCAGCAGGTCCGCGAGGAACTGACGAGTCGCGGCGTCACGGACGTCGTGGTCGCCGTGGTGGTTTCGCCGCAGTCCACCGTGATCGGCGGCGCGACCCATACGGTGCGCGACCTCGTCCAGGCGTGGGAAGCGCGCGAAATCATGGCCCGCGAGGTGGCCGTCGACGTGGCCTCGCACACCTCGCAGGTCGATCCGATCCTGGATGAACTGTCACAGTTGTTGACCGATCTCACACCGATGGAGCCAGATTTTCCCTACTACTCTGCGACGCTGTTCGACCCGCGCGAACGGCCAGAGTGCGATGCCCGTTACTGGGCGGACAACCTGCGGCACGCCGTGCGATTCTCGGCTGCCGTCCGGGCCGCCCTCGAAGACGGCTATCGGGTGTTCGGCGAGCTATCACCGCACCCGCTGCTGACTCGCGCCGTCGAGCAGACCGCCACGAGTCTCGAGATCCCGGTCGCCACTGTGCCCGCGATGCGGCGCGAGCAACCACTGCCGCACGGGCTGCGCGAACTGCTGGCCGAGCTGCACGGCGCGGGCGCCGCGGTGGACTTCTCGGCGCTCTACCCCACCGGGCGGCTCGTGGACGCGCCACTGCCGGCGTGGACCAAACGGCGCCTGATGCTCGAGCCCGACAGCACGGGCCGGCACTCACACACTGCCAATACCGTTGCGGTGCACCCGCTATTGAGATCGCATGTTCAGCTGATGGAGGAGCCGGAGCGGCACGCCTGGCAGGCCGAGGTCGGCACCGCGGCACTGCCGTGGCTGGGCGACCACCAGATACACAACGTGGCCGCGCTTCCCGGTGCCGCCTACTGCGAGATGGCCTTGGCCGCGGCTCGGACCGTCCTCGGCGAGGCGTCCGAAGTGCGCGATATCCGGTTCGAGGATTTACTGCTGCTGGACGACGACACCACCGTCGGCGCTGTCGCGTCGGTAACGGCTCCCGGCCTCGCCCCATTCGTCGTCGAGACGGCGCAACAAGGCGAAAAGGTGCGGCGAGCCTCGGCGGCGCTGCACGCCGTAACCGACGAAGCCGCGCCACCGACGCGGGACATCGCTGCCCTGCTTTCAGCGCATCCGTGTCGCCGTGCGGGCGATGAGCTGCGGGACTGGTTCGAACAGCGCGGAATTCAGTTCGGTCCAGCCTTCACCGGCCTGGCCGCCGCGCATGTCGCGGAAGGCGCGATCAGCGCGGTATTGGCCGAGGTCGGCCTGCCGAGTTCGATCCGGATGCAGCAAGCCAGCTATTGCGTGCATCCGGCGCTGCTCGACGCCTGCTTCCAGTCCGTTGCGGCGCATCCCGCGGTCCAGCTGCTGGGTAATGGCGGCCTGCTGTTGCCGTTGGGTGTGCAGCGGCTGCGCGCCTACGGCTCCACCCGCAACGCCCGGTACTGCTACACCCGCGTGACCGCGGGCGGCACCAACGTCGAGGCCGATATCGACGTGCTGGACGAGCACGGCACCGTCCTGCTGGTTGTGCGCGGGCTGCTGATGGGCACCGGGTTCTCGGAGAGCGCCGACCGCGATCGCCAACTGGGCGAACGGCTGCTGACCATCGAATGGAAACAAAGCGAGCTGCCCGAACAGGACCCGCAAAAGGCTAAAGCCGGGGCAGGAACCTGGCTGCTGATCAGTTTCTCCGATGCCCTTCCAGATGCCCCGGACCCGCTGGCTACGGATTTGACCTACGCGCTGAAGTTGCACGGGGCGGAATGCACGACCATGCACTGGTCTCTGCGCGCCGACCATTCGGCCAATGCCGAGCGGCTGCGCAATCAGCTCGACGACCGTGGGTTTACCGGCGTGGTGCTGCTGGCATCGCCGAGCAACGGCGGCCCCGATAACGAGAGCGCCGGTCTGGACAGTGATTACGTCCAGCACGTGGTACGCATCGCACGCGAACTGCCGGAGGTCTCGGGCGAGGCGCCCCGGCTGCACGCCCTCACCAGGGGCGCGCAGACAGTCCTGGCCACCGACACCGTCAACCTCGAACAAGGCGGCCTGCGTGGCCTGCTGCGGGTGATCGGCGCCGAGCACCCCTACCTGCGCACCACGCACATCGACGTCGACGAGCAGACCGACGCCGAGCAGCTGGCCCGCCAGCTGTTGGCCGATTCCGAAGAAGACGAGACGGCGTGGCGCGGCAACAAGTGGTACACCGCCCGTTTGTGCCCGGGTCCGCTGCGCCCCGAAGAGCGGGAAACCGTCATCGTCGACCATGGCCAAGACGGCGTGCGCCTGCAGATCCGCACGCCCGGGGATCTGCAAACCATGGAACTGGCTGCGGCAGAACGTATTCCGCCTGGCCCCGGGCAGATCGAAGTCGCGGTCAACGCCTCCAGCATCAACTTCGCCGATGTCTTGGTTGCCTTCGGCCGCTACCCGTCTTTCGACGGACAACTGCCGCGGCTGGGGACGGATTTCGCCGGCGTCGTGACCGCCACCGGACCCGACGTCGTCGATCATCAGGTCGGCGACCACGTCGGCGGCATGTCCTCCGACGGGTGTTGGGGCTCGTTTGTCAGCTGTGACGCCCGGCTGGCCACGACGCTGCCACCGGGCCTGACTGACGCCGAGGCCGCGGCGGTGACCACCGCGCACGCGACCGCCTGGTACAGCCTGAACGATCTGGCCCGCATCAGGGCCGGCGACAAGGTGCTGATCCACTCCGCAACCGGCGGCGTCGGCCAGGCTGCGGTCGCGATCGCCCGCGCCGCCGGCGCCGAGATCTTCGCCACCGCCGGCAGCCAACAGCGGCGAGAGCTCCTGCACGGCATGGGAATTACGCATGTCTACGACTCACGCAGCATCGAGTTCGCCGAGCAGATCCGTCGTGACACGGACGGGTACGGCGTCGACATCGTGCTCAACTCCCTGACCGGCGCGGCTCAAACCGCCGGAATCGACCTGTTGTCCTTCGGCGGGCGGTTCGTCGAAATCGGCAAGCGGGACATCTACGGCGACACCCGGATGGGACTGTTCCCGTTCCGGCGCAACCTCACGTTCCACGCCGTCGACCTGGGATTGATGTCGGTCACCCATCCCGCCCAGATACGGGAATTGTTAACCACCGTCTACCGGCTGACCGCCGACGGCACGTTGCCGATGCCAGAAAGCACACATTACCCACTTGCCCAGGCGCCCAATGCGATTCGGGTGATGAGCGCTGCCGAGCACACCGGCAAGCTCATCCTCGACATCCCGCACGTTGGCCGCAGCAGCGTGGTGCTGCCACCCGAGCAGGTCGAGGTCTTCCGCCCCGACGGCTCCTACATCATCACCGGCGGCCTCGGCGGCCTCGGACTATTCCTGGCCGACAAGATGGCTTCTGCAAATGGTGGAGCCGGCGCCGGCCGGATCGTGCTCAGCTCCCGCTCTCAGCCCAGTCAAATGGCATTGGAGACAATCCAACTCATCCGGGCCACCGGCTCCGACATTGTGGTCGAGTGCGGCGACATCGCCGACGCCGACACGGCTGAGCGGCTGGTCGCGGCGGCAACCGCCAGCGGGCTTCCGCTGCGCGGCGTACTGCATGCCGCCGCGGTGGTCGAGGACGCCACCTTGACCAACATCACCGACGAGCTGATCGACCGGGACTGGGCGCCCAAAGTCCATGGCGCGTGGAATTTGCATCGGGCCACCGCAACCCAGCCGTTGGACTGGTTCTGCTCGTTCTCCTCCGCCGCCGCCTTGCTGGGCTCGCCAGGTCAGGGCGCCTACGCCGCCGCCAACAGCTGGCTGGACGCCTTCACCCACTGGCGACGCGCACAGGGCCTGCCGGCCACCGCAATCGCCTGGGGAGCCTGGGCCGAGATCGGCCGTGGCGCCGGCCTCGCCGAAGGCGGCGACACCACGATGATCGATCCCGACGAGGGCGCCTACGCGTTCGAGTCACTGCTGCGCCACAACCGCGCATACAGCGGCTACGCCCCGATTATCGGTTCGCCCTGGCTGACCGCGTTGGCACAACGAAGTCAATTCGCCGAGGATTTCCGATCCATTGGTCAGAATCGCCCGGACAACACCAAATTCCGCAGCGAACTCATGGAGCTGCCTCTCGACGAATGGCCTGCACGACTTCGGCGCTTGATCTCCGAACAGGTCACTCTGATTCTGCGTCGAACTGCCGACCCAGATCGGCCACTTTCCGAGTACGGACTCGATTCATTAGGTAACCTCGAACTGCGTACGCGCCTCGAAACGGAAACCGGGATACGCTGCGGCTCCACTGACGTCACGACCGTGCGGGAATTGGCTGACTACCTGTGCGAGAAACTGGCGCCCGTTGAGGAGGCGTCCGCGACCTGCTAACCCGCTACCAAAGGATTCAAAACCGGGCCTGAATACGCATTTCAGGACCCCTGGGAGCGACGGGAAGGAGCATGATGGTCGCAGTCGGCAAGGTCGCGTTGGCAACCGTCGATAGTTGGGCGCCGGCCCCGGGCTCAGTCGTCCAGTGGCGCTTCTCGTCAGCATCTTTGGAAAAAGCCCGGCAAGCTCCGATAAGCGCTGTGCCACCTAGCTACATCCAAGCCCGACATCTGCGTAACTATCGCGATCACTTGGCGCGCGGGCTCAATATGTCACGGTTGGGCATTGCCGCCTGGGACATCCCCGGCCAATGCGACGTTCGCGCGATGACCTATGTCATCAACTCCTACCTTCGCCGGCACGACACCTTTCGGAGCTGGTTTGAATTCAACGATGTCGGCGGTATCGACCGGCACACCATCGCGGACCCGCGCGATATCGCACTGGATCCCGTCGGTGTTGGCGAGTTGACACCGAAGGAGTGGCAGAACTACGTATTGAGCACGCCGAGCCCGCTGGAGTGGGATTGCTTCAGGTTCGCCATCATTCAGCGTGGCGACCACTTCACCGTCTGCGTGAGTGTGGACCATCTGCATGTCGACGTGATGTTCATCCTCGGGCTATTCCACGAGATCCAGGCGATGTACGACACGCTGATAGATGGTGGCGCTCCCATTGCACTGCCCGATGCGGGCAGCTATGACGCGCACTGTGTGCGGCAGCATGAATACACGTCTTCGCTGACGTTGGAATCGCCAGAGATTGCGGCCTGGATCGAGTTTTTTGAGAACAACGCGGGCGCGCTTCCGCCCTTCCCGTTGCCACTCGGTGACACAACGTCACCCACTTCCAGTGGCACACTGCGCACCGTGCAGCTGTTGAACGCCGCACAGACCGCCCAGTTCGAAGCCGCTTGTGTACGCGCGGGCGCGCGGTTTTCTGGCGGGGTGTTCGCCTGCGGCGCACTCACGGAGCACGAATTGACCAGCACCGAGACGTATTGCGGGATCACGCCGATTGACATCCGGGCGACTCCCGCGGAGTTCATCACCACCGGCTGGTTCGTCGGCCACGTTCCGCTCACCATCCCGATTCGCCCGTCGTTCGCTGAAACGGTCGCCAGCGCGCAGGCTTCCTTTGATGCGGGTACCGGGCTGGCTAAGGTGCCGTTTGAACGGGTCTTGGAGTTGGCCCCGTGGCTTGATCAGCCGCAGATTCAAGCGGGTTTTCCGATTCTGTCGTTCCTTGACGCGGGTGTCGCTCCCCTGTCCGCCTTCGTCACCGCGGATTTGGACAGGTTGAAAGCCGGGATGTACGAGGACGGCGGGGTCCCGGCGCGCGTCTGCCTGTGGGTCAATCGGCTTCCGGACGAGACTTCGGTGACGGTTTTTCTTCCGGACAATCCCGTCGCCGACGACTCTGTGACGCAGTATTTGGCTGCGATGAAATCCGTCTATGTGCGCGCCGCCGAGGGCCGCAGCGTTGTGCGTACCGCCGCGACGACGTCTCCCTGAAAACCACTTGTCACCGAGCGGAAGCGGGCGGACGGCGGGGCCGCATTTGTTTGCTAGACACCTTTGCCAGACACCGCGGCCGAAGTTCAGTCGTTTCGCCACGGGGATTCGCGTTGGCACCTATGATGGATCTCATTTACATCACCGGCGCATAACCGGCGCCGCGTAGTTAGATGCGCGTTTAATAGCACCTGCCTGGACTTCTCCAGGATAGGCACTTTAGCTATGTGATTTTTGTAACATTCCGGGCGCTATTACCGACAACTCGCTGTTACATTCCCCCATCACGCGGGGCCGGGTCACAACCGGTCCCCAAACCGGCGTACCGCCACCACGCTTCGCCGGAAATAATACCAAAACCGCGGATTGGCCTGGGCGAAAGCCCCTCTACCACTGCCTTTAACGTCCCCAAGACGCTGCCAAGACGCTGCCGCAGCGACCCGAAACTGTTGATTGATCAGTCAGTCACTCCGGGCATCCACCTGCCGGCCATCTGAGCGTTGTTAATTTTTTGTACGTCAGCACGATTTTTCCACGAGGGACGGGCCGAGCGACTACTCTTCTGATCGGCGCCAAGTTCTCAACGGGTGGCTTCGATTGCGGGGGTCGGTGGGTTGTATGTGCGGCGCGAAGTGCGCGGCTCGCACTAAAAATTCAGCGAAGTTTCTCGAAGCACTGATAAGACCTTGGAGCAGTGATAGGACTTTGAGGATAGGCGTCGAGAGGTGAAGGATCTAGTGGGTAGGGCAGGCGTTACCCCGGTTGCTGTCATAGGGATGGCGTGCCGGCTGCCGGGGGGCATCAACTCCCCCGATCTGTTCTGGGACGCGTTGCTCCGTGGGGACGACCTCGTCACCGAGATTCCCGACGACCGCTGGAGTGCCGAAGAGTTCTACGACCCCGAGCCGGGCGTGCCTGGCATGTCGTCGTGCAAGTGGGGCGCTTTCCTGGACAACGTCGCCGACTTCGATGCCGATTTCTTCGGGATCGGTGAAGCAGAAGCCACGGCGATGGATCCGCAGCAGCGCCTGCTGCTGGAGACCTCCTGGGAAGCCATGGAGCACGGCGGGCTCTCTCGGGAGACGCTCGCCGAATCCACCGGCGTGTTCGTGGGTTCGACGCATTGCGACTACGAATTCGTGCACACCGATGCCCACGCTCTCGAGGGGCCCTACGGAAACACCGGCACCAATTCGTGCATGGCGTCCGGGCGGGTGGCCTACGCGCTCGGGGTGCACGGTCCGGCGGTCACCGTAGACACCGCCTGCTCGTCTGGCTTGTTTGCCATCCACCAGGCCTGCCGCAGCCTGAACGACGGCGAAAGTGACCTCGCCCTGGCCGGCGGCGTCTACGTGCAGTTGGAACCGCGGAGATTGGCTTCGGGGTCGGCGGCGGGCATGCTCTCACCCAGCGGCGCCTGCCATGCGTTCGACATCAAGGCCGACGGCTTCGTGTCCGGCGAAGGTTGCGTCGTCCTGTTGCTCAAGCGGCTGCCCGACGCGCAGCGCGACGGCGACCGGATTCTGGCTGTCGTGCGTGGCACCGCCGCCAACCAAGACGGTCACACCGTGAATATCGTGACGCCGTCGGCACGCGCGCAGAGCGCCGTTTACCGCGCGGCGCTGCAGGTGGCGGACGTGGACCCCGGCACCGTCGGGATGGTCGAGGCCCACGGCCCCGGCACCCCCATCGGCGACCCGATCGAATACGCAAGCCTTGCCGAGGTATACGGCAAGGACCACCCCGTCGTGCTCGGGTCGGTAAAGACCAATTTCGGGCACACTCAGGCGACCGCCGGTGCACTCGGGATGATGAAGGCGATCCTGGCCGTACAGCATGGCGTGGTTCCGAAGAATTTGCACTTCACCGAAATGCCTGACGAAATGGCCCAGATTGAAACGGGCCTCTTTGTGGCGCAGGACATTACGCCGTGGCCGACGGACGATGGCCAACCACGACGGGCGGCGGTGTCCTCGTACGGCATGTCCGGAACCAACGTGCACGCGATTATCGAACAAGCCCCCCAGCCGATTTCGCGAAACGGCTCGGACATCACGCCCGGGCTGGACGGCACGCTGCTTTACCCGCTGTCGGCGAGCTCGGCCGACGGCCTACGTGACACCGCTAGGCGGCTCGCCGACTGGGTCGAGGCGCACGCATCGACACTGGCTGCGCCGAGTCTGGCCTACACCCTTGCCCGCCGGCGCGCGCACCGCCCGGTGCGCATAGCAGTACTGGCCGGCGGCATCCCGGAGCTGGTCGAGGCGCTGCGAGAGGTCGCCGGCGACGAGCATCCCTACCAGGAAGCGGTGGGCGGCGACGACAAGGGTCCCGTGTGGGTTTTCTCCGGCCAAGGTTCGCAGTGGGCTGCGATGGGCGCCGACCTGCTGGCCAACGAGCCCGTGTTCGCCGCAACCATCGCCGAGATAGAACCACTGATCGCCGGTGAATCCGGATTCTCGGTGACCGAGTCGTTGACCGCACCGGAGAAGGTGACGGGTATCGACCGGGTACAGCCCACCCTGTTCGCCATGCAGGTGGCACTGGCCGCAACGATGAAGTCGTACGGCGTGCGCCCCGGCGCGGTCATCGGACACTCGCTCGGCGAGTCCGCCGCGGCCGTCGTCGCGGGAGCGCTCTCGCTCGAAGACGGGGTGCGCGTCATTTGCCGCCGCTCGAAACTGATGACCCGTATCGCCGGTACGGGCGCCATGGCGTCCGTGGAATTGCCTGCCCAGCAGGTACTTTCGGAACTGATGTCGCGTGGAATCAACGACGCCGTGGTTGCGGTGGTGGCCTCTCCGCAGTCCACCGTGATCGGTGGCGCAAGGGAGACCGTTCGCGAGATGGTTGCCGTGTGGGAACAGCGCGAGGTGATGTCCCGCGAGATCGCCGTCGACGTGGCATCGCACTCGCCGCAGGTCGACCCGATCCTGGACGAACTCTACGACGCCCTCGAAGAGATCAGCCCGTTGACGCCGGAGGTCCCGTACTACTCGGCAACCCTGTTCGACCCGCGCGAGGAGCCTTACTGCGACGCCGGCTACTGGGTGGAAAATCTGCGTCACACGGTGCGGTTCGCCGCGGCGGTGCAGGCGGCGCTGGAAGATGGCTACCGGGTTTTCGCGGAATTGGCACCGCACCCGCTGCTGACCCACGCCGTGGACCAGACCGCCCGAAGCCTCGACATGTCGGTAGCCGCTCTCGCCGCGATGCGGCGCGAGCAGCCGCTGCCGCACGGGCTGCGCGGTTTACTCGGCGATTTGTACGCCACCGGTGCCGCTGTCGACTTCGCCGTGCTCTACCCCAGCGGTCGGCTGCTGGACGCGCCGTTGCCGACCTGGGCGCACAAGACGTTGTTCCTGACCCGCGACGGTCAGGGTTCGAGCTCAACCGGCACCAGCATCGCGGTGCACCCGCTGATGGGCCCGCATGTGCGCCTGCCCGAGGAACCGGAGCGGCACGTTTGGCAGGCCGACATCGGCACCGACGCGTTGCCGTGGCTGGCCGATCACCTGGTGCACGGCGCGGCTGCCCTGCCGGGTGCTGCGTACTGCGAGATGGCACTGATCGCCGCCCGCACCGTCTTCGGCAACGCGTCCGAAGTCCGCGACGTCCGCTTCGAGCAGATGCTCCTTCTCGATGGCGAAACCGAGGTCAGCCTCGTCGCAACCGCGGAGACGCCGGGCGCCCTCACGTTCGCGGTGGAGACGAATCGGGACGGCGAGCACACGCGGCGCGCCACCGCGGTTTTGTCCGCCTTGACGGACCCCGCCGACGAGGACCAGCCACCCGCGCACGACATGGAGTCCTTGCTGGCGGCGCACCCGAGCGTGATAACGGGCGCCGAGCTTCGAGGCGCGCTGGATGAACGCGGTATCACCTACGGCCCCGCATTCGCCGGCCTGGCCACAGCGCACACCGCCCACGAAACCGGCAGCACAGTGCTGGCAGAGATTGGGCTGCCCAGCGTGATCCGCAAACAGCAAACCAGCTTCTGCGTGCACCCCGCACTGCTCGACGCTTGCTTCCAGTCCGTTGCGGCGCATCCCAGTGTTGCGAACGCAGGCCACGGCGGTCTGCTCTTGCCGCTCGGCGTTCGCCAGCTGCGGGTCTACGGCCCGGTCCACATGACCCACGCGGCCCGCTACTGCTACGCGCGGGTTACCGCGGCCGCAGGCAGCAGCGTCGAAGCCGACCTCGACGTGCTGGACGAGCACGGAACGGTGCTGCTCACGGTTCGCGGGCTGCAGATGGGCACCGGCTTCTCGCCCAGCAGCGACCGCGCCCGGATGATGGGCGAACGGCTGCTGACTGTCGAATGGCAGCAGCGGGAGCTGCCCGACGTGGCTGCCGAGACCGGAACATGGCTGCTGGTCAGCACCTCTGATAACGGTCTGATGGCGACGACGTTGACCGATGCGTTCAAGCTGCACGAGGCCGAATGCACGACCCTGTCCTGGCCTCTGCATGCCGACCACCCGGCCAAAGCCGCACATCTGCGCGATCTGATCGCCGGTGGCAGCTTCACCGGCGTGGTCGTTCTGACCGACCACAATGACGGCGCCGACGATCAGTCACCGGTCCGTGGCGCTGACTTCGTCCATCATGTGGTGCGAATCACCCGCGAACTGCCAGAAATTATGGGCCAAACGCCTCGGCTGTGTGTCGTTACGAGGAATGCTCAGGTGGTGCTGTCCGATGACCAACCAAACCTGGAGCAAGGCGGAATCCGCGGCCTGCTCCGGGTGATCGGTACCGAGCACCCGCACCTGCAGACCACCCAGATCGACCTTGACGACCAGACCAGCGTCGAGCAGTTGGTGCGCCAGCTGCAGCTTTCCGGGCCCGAAGAAGACGAGACCGCTTGGCGAAACGGCGAGTGGTACACGGCCCGCCTGTGCCCCGCGCCGCTGCGGCCCGAAGAACGCCAAACCACCATCGCGGACCACCAGAGCGACGGGGTGCGCATGCAGATCCGCATGCCTGGTGACCTGCAATCGATGGAGTTCGCCGCTTTCGACCGGGTCCCACCGGGTCCCGGACAGATCGAGGTCGCGGTCAGCGCATCGAGCATCAACTTTGCCGATGTCCTGCTCTCGTTCGGCCGATACCAGAGCCTCGAAGGGATTCTCCCGCAGCTGGGCACCGATTTCGCCGGTGTCGTGACGGCTGTGGGATCCGACGTCACCAACCATAAGGTCGGCGATCACGTCGGGGGTCTGTCGCCCAGCGGCTGCTGGGCGACATTCGTCACCTGTGACGCACAGCTGGCCACCACGTTGCCGTCAGGCCTCACCGACGCGCAGGCCGCGGCGGTCACCACCGCGCACGCCACCGCCTGGTACGGCCTGAACGATCTGGCTCGCATCGGGTCAGGCGACAAGGTGCTGATCCACTCCGGAACCGGCGGCGTCGGCCAGGCCGCTATTGCCATCGCCCGCGCTGCTGGCGCCGAGATCTTCGCCACTGCCGGCAGCCCGAAGCGTCGCGACTTGTTGCGCAGCATGGGCATCGAGCATGTCTACGACTCCCGCAGCGTCGAGTTCGCCGACGAGATCCGCCGCGACACCGACGGCTACGGCGTCGATATCGTGCTCAACTCGGTGACCGGCGCCGCACAACTCGCCGGGATCAAACTGCTCGCGCTTGGCGGCCGCTTCGTCGAGATCGGCAAGCGCGACATCTACGGCGACACCAAGCTGGGCCTCTTCCCGTTCCGTCGCAACCTCGCGTTCTGGGGCGTCGACCTGGGAGTGATGTCGGTGAGCCACCCCCGGCAGGTCAGCCAGCTGCTGAGCACGGTGTACCGGCTGACCGCCGAGGGCGTGCTGCCGATGCCCGAAAGCACGCATTACCCACTCGCCGACGCCGCCACCGCGATTCGGGTGATGAGCGCGGCCGAGCACACCGGCAAGCTCATCCTCGATATCCCGCAGGCCGGGCGCAGCAGCGTGGTGCTGCCGCCCGAGCAGGCACCAGCCTTCCGGCGCGACGGCTCCTACATCATCACCGGCGGTCTGGGCGGTATCGGGCTCTTCCTCGCCGAGAAGATGGCCGCTGCCGGCGCCGGCCGGATCGTCCTCAATTCCCGCTCGGAGCCCACTCAAAAGGCGCTGGAGACAATCGAACTCATCGGCGCGATCGGGTCCGATGTGGTGGTGGAGCGCGGCGACATCGCCGACGCGGACACCGCGGAGCGGTTGGTGGCATCAGCAACGGCGACCGGGCTTCCGCTGCGTGGCGTGCTACACGGGGCCGCCGTGGTCGAGGATGCGACCCTGCTCAACATCACCGACGAGTTGATCGACCGCGACTGGGCACCAAAGGTGTACGGCGCGTGGAACCTGCACCAGGCCACCGCATCTGCGGAGCTGGATTGGTTCTGCTCGTTCTCCTCGGCGGCGGCCCTGCTGGGCTCGCCGGGCCAGGGCGCTTATTCGGCGGCCAATAGCTGGCTGGACGTCTTCACCCACTGGCGCCGCGCGCAGGGCCTGCCGGCCACCGCAATCGCGTGGGGAGCCTGGGGCGAGATCGGCCGCGGCGCGGGCTTCGCGGAAGGTAGCGGCGCCGCGATCACTCCGGAGGAGGGCGCATACGCCTTCGAGGAGCTGCTGCGGCACAACCGCGCGTACTCGGGCTACAGCCCGCTGATCGGCACACCATGGGTGACTTCCTTCGCGGAACGCAGCAAGTTCGTCGAGATGTTCAAGTCCGCTGGGCAGAATCGCTCCGGAACAGGCAAATTGCGCGCTGAGCTAGCAGAACTCCCGCTGGAAGAGTGGCCTTCGAGGCTGCGGCGGGTACTTTCTGAACAAATTGGTCTCATTTTGCGACGCAGCATCGATCCGGACCATACACTTTCTGAGTATGGCCTCGATTCACTGGGCAATCTCGAATTGCGCACACACATCGAGGCAGAAACTGGAATACGCATCACCTCGAGTGACATCACTACCGTGCGGGGTTTGGCAGACCACCTGTGCGCGAAGTTGGCACCGAAAGAAGAGGACGCAGCTACACCTGCGTGAGGTAGGTCCTGACGTCAAAGTCGACTGCAGCGCATGGGACGGAATATGAGGAGGGAAACGTGTTAATAGCTGGAGGTTCCGCGCAGGTCGGCCTTGAAGTTGGAACAATTCACGACTGGGACCCGGGTCAGGGTTCAGTCATTTGTTGGGCACCGACACCCGCCTCACTAGCGAAAGCCCGCCAAGCGCCGATAAGCCCGGTACCGCCTAGCTCCATGCAGGTCGGCCATCTTCGCGGATTTGTCGAGTTCGAAGAGCGCGGGCTCGATTATTCACGCCTCGTCATGGGCTCCTGGGACGTACCCGGCCGTTGCGATGTCCGCATTCTTACCTACGTGATCAACGCGCACCTTCAGCGGCACGGGACATACCACAGCTGGTTTGAGTACAAAGACGAAAAGAATGTCATTCGTCACACCATCAAGAACCCCCGGGATATCCGCTTTGTCCCGACCGAGCACGGTGTGTTGACGCAGCCCGAATGGCGCGACCTGATACTGTCCACCCCCGATCCGCTGCAATGGGATTGCTTCAGGTTCGGCGTTGTCCAGCATGACGAGTACTTCTCGCTGTTCGCCGCGGTCGACCACCTGCACTGCGACCCGATGCTGATCGCCGGCATGTACGTGGAGTGCATCATGAACTACCACGCCCTCCTCGAAGGCAAGGCACCCGTCACCCTCGGGCCTACCGGCAGCCATGAAGATTTCTGTGGCCGGGAGGTCGCCCGCGCGGATGCCATGACCCTGGAATCCCCAGAGGTGCGCAGGTGGATCGAATTTGCCAAAAATAACGGTGGATCCCTGCCCGATTTCCCGCTACCACTCGGCGATCAGTCGATTCCGTGTGGCGGCGATATCCATGTGGAAAAGCTCTTGGGCCAGGCAGACACGGCTAAATTCGAGGCCATCTGCCAGCGGGCGGGTGCGCGATTCAGCGGCGGCCTGTTTGCCTGCGCAGCCCTGGCTCAATACGAGTTGACCGGCGCGGAAATGTACTACGGAATGACTCCGATCGATAAGCGCAGTAGCCCGGAAGAATATATGACGGTGGGCTGGTTCACCGGCCAGGTCCCATTCACCGTTCCGGTCGACCCGAACTCGTTCGAAGAAACCGCGCGCGCCACTCAGGCGTCCTTCGATGAGAATTTAGACCTCGCGAATGTGCCATTTGACCGGGTATTGGAGTTGGCACCTTGGCTGCGGAAGGCTTCGCCGCAGTTCACCATGATGAACTACATGGACGCGGGTCTTCCTCCCCTTTCCGCCGTCGTTGCCACCGCATTGACCGGGGTAAATGCCACCGCCTACAACGATGGCAGGAGCCCGGCCTATATGTACATGACGGTGTTCCGTCTCTTTGATGAGATTTCGCTAATGATCTTCTTCCCGAACAACCCGGTGGCCCGGGAGTCCGTGACCCGCTACGCGGAGACGATGGCTTCCGTGTTCGGGCGGGTCGCAGCGGGTAAATTTGCGGAAGCACCAGTTCGCGTATCCAGGTAGAAGTCGCAGCACTTCGTTCCCCCGCCCGGGAGTGGCCGGTATCGCGGAGCCAACGCTCCGCGATACCGGACTGAAAGGCTGAAGTTCGCCGATGAAATTTGTCCTGGCAACACACGGAACTCGCGGCGACATCGAACCTTGCGCCTCCGTCGGACTTGAGCTGCTGCGCCGGGGACACGACGTGCGGATGGCGGTCCCGCCCAACATGATTGGGTTCGTCGAGTCGGCGGGGCTTTCCGCGGTCGCCTACGGGCCGGACACCGACCAACAAATAGTTGCGGTCGCCGACTTCATGCACGACTCCTTCAAGATCCAGAATCCGGTCAACGTGGCGCGCGCCTTGAAGGAGCTGTACGTCGAGGGCTGGGCAGAGATGAGCCGCACGCTCACCTCGCTGGCCGACGGTGCCGACCTGCTGATGACGGGTCAGACATACCACGGCGTGGTCGTCAATGTCGCTGAGTACTACGACGTTCCGGTGGCGGGGCTGCATCACTTCCCGATGCAACCGAACGGCCAGATCGGACTTCCGTTTCTGCCGGCGCCCGCGCCAGTGGTTCGCTCCATAGTGAAGGCGGCCTGGAACCTCTATGCGCAGATAACCAAGGCGGAAGAGCGCGCGCAGCGCCGCGAACTCGGTTTACCAAAGGCCACGGCGTCGGCGCGGCAACGGATGGTCGAACGTGGCTCGCTGGAAATCCAGGCTTACGACGTGGCGTGCTTCCCAGGGCTCGCGGAGGAATGGAAAGGGTTGAGGCCCTCCCAAAGGCCCTTTGTTGGCGCGCTGACGCTGGAATTGGGGGCCGACACCGACGATGACGTCGCGTCGTGGATCGCCTCCGGAAAGCCGCCGATCTACTTCGGTTTTGGCAGCACGCCTGTGCAATCTCCCGCCGAAACAGTGGCCATGATCGCCGCGGCGTCCGCTGAGCTGGGCGAACGTGCGTTGATCTATTCCGCCGACCGTTCCGACTCGATTCGGCACGCCGACCACGTGAAGCTTGTCGGCCAGGTCAACTACACGACGATCCTGCCGACCTGCCGCGCAGCCGTCCATCACGGTGGCGCGGGCACCACCGCCGCCAGCCTGCGAGCCGGACTGCCCACCTTGGTGCTCTGGGACGTGGCCGATCAGCCCATCTGGGGAGCTCAGGTGAAAAGCCTGAAGGTCGGCTCGGCGCGTCGCCTCACCAGAGTTACCCGGAAATCGCTGGTCAGGGATCTTCGCTCGATCCTTTCGGAAGAATGCACGGCCCGGGCCCGGGATATCGCCCCCCGAATGACTAAACCCGCGGACGCCGCCGCCAGCGCCGCCGATCTCTTGGAGCAGACGGTACGCGTCGGCGTCTGATGCGCTGGGATCAGCCTCCGCGCGGACTCGTCGAGGAGGAAAGCGGGAATGGCTTGCACCACTTGCGGTTATACGTTGCCTCGACTTCACGCCAGATTCCGATCGCCGCGGCCAAGCCATGCGTTCTACGCAACCCTCGCACCATTGCAATCTTCCCGCCCCACTGATAGCGGAGACCGCCGTAGCGGTCGTTGGCCGTCTTAGCTCCGAAATGGTTGATGTAGGCCATTTCGGTTGTGTACAAGCCATATCCGGCGTTTCGGGCGCGCAGCGCGAGATCGAGGTCGACCCCCCACCCGTAGCGACCGAACTTGCGCAGCTCCAGCCCGCCGGTCTTCTCCCAGCATGCCGCGGACATCATCAGCGCCGTCCCCTCGACCGCGGGCACAGCCCGATATTGGGGCCGGGGAACGTAGTTCGCAGCCTCCGGCTTTTCGTGCGTCACCGCGTACGGGAACCCGTGGTCGAGCATCGGCCCGACGATTCCCGCGTCGGCGGGCAGGCGCGGGTCGACCAGGGCGGCGACAAATCCTTTCGAGATCCGGGTGTCGTTGTTGAGCGTCATCGCGTGGGAGTAGCCCTCCCCGAACGCGATTCGGAACCCCAGGTCGCTGCCGCCGGCCCAGCCGAGATTCTCACCGGGTGTGGTGACCCGCTCATTGCCGATCTTGGGGTAGTCGCCGCGGTTGTCGACGATCAGATACTCGGCACCCTCGCGTTCCAAGTCGGCGATGAGCGCGTGGGTGTACTCGTGCTGTCCGAACACCGGCACCGTAATGAGTAGTGACACAAGGCAAGCCTACTCCAGCCACAACCCCCTTAAGGGCCAGTTCAGCCAGAACGGCCCCGGCGGGCGGCGTCTTCCAAAAGATCGGCGGTGGCGTTGACGCTGTCGGCGGGTTTGGTCATCCGGCCCGCGATCTCGCGAGCCCGGGCGACATATGGCGGCGCCAGAATTTGGCGCAGGTCCGCCGCCAATGTCTCCCGGGTGGTCGTCGAGAAGCGCCGGGCCGAGCCGACTTTCAGCCGTTTGACCACATCGGCCCAAATGGTCTGATCGAACGCGATCCAGAGAATGAGCGTGGGGATGCCCGCTCGCATGCCCGCGGATGTGGTGCCCGAGCCACCGTGGTGGACCACCGCGCGGCACGCGGGAAAGGTGGCCGCATGGTTGACCGCAGCCACGACTTTCACATTGTCGAAATCTTGGGCGCCGCTGAAGTCAGTCGCCCCGGAGCAGATCAAGGCCCGCTCCCCCAACTCCGCACAGGCCGCGCTGATCATGGCGACGGTGTCGGCGGGCGATTCGACCGGCATGCTGCCAAAACCGAAGTAGATCGGCGGTGTTCCAGCGCCAATCCACGACGCGATCTCGTCGTCGGCGCCCGTCGTCAACTCCATGGTGAGCACGCCGACAAACGGCCGCTGGGGGAGGCTTTGGAGTGGCGTGAGCCTGCCCCATTCTGCGGCCACCTGGGGAAAGCAGAACTCGTCGTAGGTCTGGATTTCCAGCGATCCGCGGTCGACGATCCGTTGCAGGGCAGGGCCTGTTGCCTTTGGCAGGCCCAGTTCACGGCGCTGCGCGTCCTCCACTCGCTTCGTCATGCGCCAATACACCCAATTGGCCAGCCGCATCCCCGAACGGATCAACGGCGAAGGAACAGTCACCGGCAACGGCGGAATCGGAACGACATAGCCGTTGATCCGCTGCGGGAAAGTCTGCAGCGCGGCAAACGGAATGTCGTAATACTCGGCGACGTTCGCTGCCACCTCCTGGTAAGGAATCCCGGTCAACAGCAGGTCGGCCCCCGCCGCCAGCGAGGTCAGCACCGCTCCCATCTCCGCCCACGGCTTTGTCACGGGCTCCATAGCTCTGCGCAGCAACGTGACCGGATTCTGGATCTTCCAGGAGTTCCGGAACAGATCGGGGTCCATCAGCTCCACGAAACCGGGCCCGTAAGCGACGGCGGAAAGCCCCGCCGACTCGACGAAGCCAACCAGGTTGGCCGGGGCCGCCACGCGAACTTCGTGTCCTCGGCGCTGCAGCTCAAGCCCGACGGCAGCGCAGGGCTCGATATCGCCGCGAGTTCCATGGCTTGCCAGAGCAAATTTCATCGACCGAGTCAGCCTTTCACTTCCGGCGCACACGATAACGGATTACCGACATCCGCGGCGGCACATCACACAATGACCGGGCCGGTGTCCCGAGTCACACCCTGACCAGCGGATTTGCCAGGTCACAACGAGGTCACGGTCACCCGCGAGATCGCGATTCAGCAACGCGGCTTAGCCCATTTCTGTAGGGTGAACGGGTGTCAAGTCGCATTGGCGCAGGTGAGGAAGCAGCGCCTGGGGGGTTCTTCGACCGCGTCGGCTCCTTCGTCCTACGACGGCCGCTGATAGTCATCGCGGCCTGGATCCTGCTGGCCGCCGTGCTGGCGCTGGTATTTCCGCCGCTGCCGGCACAGACCAGTAAGCACCCGCCGCAGCCCTTCCCCGACGACGCCCCGACGATGGTCGCCAACCGGGAGATGACCAAGGCATTTGGTGACGACAAGGGGGGCGGCGCCCTCATTTCGATCATCTTGACCGATGAGAAGGGCATTTCACCCGCCGACGACGACGTCTACCGCAAACTCATCGAGAAACTGCGCGAAGACACACCCGATAAACTCTCGGTGCAGGACTTCATCAGTACGCCCCCGATGCGCGAAGTCTTGGCCAGCAAGGACGGCAAGGCCTACAACCTGCCGGTCACCGTCCCCGGCGATATCGCCGCGCCCTCGACAATTGCCGCGTTCAAACGGGTCTCTGCGATCGCGAAACAGGTCACCGCGGGTACCACGCTGACCGCCAATCTTGCCGGTCCCACGGCCACCGTCTCCGATCTCACCGATGTGGGCTTCGAAGACATGGACAACATCGAGATCGGCACTATCGTCGCCGTGCTGCTCATCCTGTTCGTCATCTACCGCAATGTGGTCACCATGCTGGTGCCGTTGCTGCTGATCGGTGCATGCATCGGAACCGCGCAGGGCGTCTTGTCCGGGCTCGCCGAGCTGGGCCTGGCGGTGAATATGCAGACCCTGGTCTTGATGAGTGCGGTCTTGGTCGGGGCGGGGGTGGATTACGCGGTCTTTTTAATCAGCCGTTACCACGACTACGTGAAGAACGGCATGGATTCCGATCAGGCGGTCAAGAAAGCCTTGATGTCGATCGGCAAGGTTATCGCCGCGTCGGCGGCCACCGTCGCGGTCACGTTCCTGGCCATGGTCTTTACCCAGTTGGAAGTGTTTTCAGAAGTCGGTCCGGCAATTTCCGTCTCGATCATGGTGGCGTTTCTGGCTGCGATAACCCTGCTGCCCGCCATCCTGGTGCTCACCGGGCGGCGTGGCTGGATCAAACCACGACGCGACCTGACCACTCGCTTCTGGCGAATCACTGGAACGCGCATTGTGCGCCGGCCACGGATTCATCTGGCCGCGAGCCTGGTCATCCTGTTCACCCTGGCGGCTTGCTCGAGCCTGGTGCGCTTCAACTACGACGACCTCAAGTCGTTACCGGACGATGTCGACAGCTCCAAGGGATACGACGCGATGGGGCGGCACTTCCCGATGAACTCGATGACTCCGCTGATCATGTTGGTCCAGTCCAAGCGAGACCTGCGGACGCCCGACGCCCTGGCCGACCTCGAGCAGGTGGCCAGCCGGGTCAGCCAACTGCCCGATATCACCATGGTGCGCGGCCTGACCCGGCCCAGCGGTGGGCCGCTGGAACAGACCAAGGTGTCGTTCCAGGCCGGCGAAGTCGGCAGCAAGCTGGACGAGGCCTCGAACCAGATCCAGAACCACGGGGGCGACCTGGACAAGCTGGTCAACGGTGCCAACCAGTTGGCCGATGCCTTGGCCCAGATCCGGACTCAAGTCACCGGGGCGGTTTCCAGCCTCAGCGGAGTGGTCTCGGCGCTGACGACCATGGAGCAACTGATGGGCGGCGATGCTCTGATCAACACTCTCGAACAAGCCGGGCAGCTCACCGGGCAGATGAAGTCACTCGGTGACAGCCTGAACGCGTCCACCGCAGACGCTCAAAACATCGCCAGCTGGGCCACCCCGATGGTGCGGGTCCTCAATGCCAGCCCGGACTGCGATGCCGATCCCGGCTGCGTGAGTTCGCGGTCCGGGTTGGCGGCGCTGGTTGCAGCAAACAACGACGGAACCTTGAATTCGATGAAGAGTCTGTCCCGCAACATGCAAGCGACCCAGGGAACACAAACGGTCGGCCAGACACTGACCAAATTGCAGCAATCACTGAACCAGGCCGTCACCGTCCTGAAGACCATCAAGACACTCCAGTCCACGATGAACGAGTTGGAAATGGGGTCGGGTGCGCTCGCCGACGGCAGCCGAGCGGTGGCCGGTGGGGTGAAGTTACTGGTTGATCAGACCAAGCAAATAGGCAGCGGGCTCGGCGAGGCGTCGTCGTTCCTGTTGGGAATGAAGCATGACGCCGATAGGCCGTCCATGGCCGGCTTCAATGTTCCACCGCAGGTCATGGGAAGGGACGAGTTCAAGAAGGGCGCCCAGATCTTCATCTCGCCGGACGGGCACGGGGCGCGTTACCTCGTACAAAGCGCAATCAATCCGTTCAGTGTCGCCGCGATGGATCAAGTCGATACCATCCTCGGCGCCGCGAGGTCGGCGCTGCCGAATACCGAACTGTCGGACGCCAAGATAAACCTGGTGGGAGTCCCGAGTGGGCTTCGGGATACGCGTAACTATTACAACCAAGACATCAACTTCATTATCTTCGCAACTGTCATCATTGTTTTTCTGATTCTGGTGGTCCTCTTGCGGGCCCTTGTTGCGCCGGTGTATCTCATTGCGTCGGTGCTACTTTCGTACATGTCGGCGCTGGGCATCGGCGTCATCGTGTTTCAATTGATACTCGGCAAAGACCTGCACTGGAGCCTTCCCGGACTCTCGTTCATCTTGCTGGTCGCCGTCGGCGCCGATTACAACATGCTGCTCATCTCCCGTATCCGCGACGAGTCACCGCACGGCGTGCGTGTGGGTGTTATTCGCACCGTGGGTTCGACTGGTGGCGTGATCACGTCGGCCGGGCTCATTTTTGCCGCGTCGATGTTCGGCCTGATGACGGCCAGCATCTCGACCATGGCAGAGGCCGGCTTCATCATCGGGGTCGGGATTCTGATCGACACGTTCCTGGTGCGCACCATTACCGTGCCGGCTTTGGCCGCGATGATCGGCCAAAAGAACTGGTGGCCATCACAGCTGGGTAAGAGCACGGCCGAGGTGAGCGCGGCTCACGTCGAAAAGCAGCGCCAACGGATGCGCTTGTTCAGCGAGCTGACCCGGCTCAGGATCGTCCCCAACCGCAAGACCCGGACCGCGTCGGCCGCCCTACCGGCGACGTCCGATAAAGGCGGGCGCGCGGCGACAACGAGGGCCGAACCGTCGGTCGAGTATGTGACCTCCCACTCGCTGCCCCTGTTCGATCTGAGCGGCCTGGAGCATCGGCTGACCGACGACCTACGCAAGTCGAGATCGGTTGCCCCGTCGACCACCAAAGGCCATGCCGACGGCACCAAGTCAGCTGACCGCTACCCGGGCCACGCGCTGCCGCTCTTCGGCGCCAACGTTCTTTCCTATCGGCTTGCGATACCAAACAACGGCCACGCGAAAAGCACCGGGCTCACCAACGGTGACAACGGCAACGGCAACGGCAACGGCAACGGATCAATCGACCACTACGAACACGCACTCCCGTTGTTCGGCTCTACCGGTTTGTCGCACGAGCCAACCAACGGCGACACGACTGACAGCGTTACGGACCGAACCGAAGGCGAACAGGAAGACGATTCTGACGTCACCCATCCGCTGCCACTGTTCGGCCCCACCGCGTGACCGATTCGGTGCGGTTGAGGCGACTCAGGCGTCTAACCGGGCGAACTCTTTTTGTTGGTAAAGCTCGACGCACTGCAGGCGTCTGATCTTGCCGCTTGTGGTGATGGGGATCGCGCCCTGCGGTACCAGGACCAGGTCCGCCACGCTCAGCCCATGAGCCTTCGAAATCGCCGAGGTGACTTCACGTTTGACGATTTCCAGGCGCTCGGCCACTTCTTCGTCGGGGCCGTCTCGTTTTTTTAGTTCGATTATCGCTACCAGCTTTTCAGCACCGTTATCCGGGACCGCGATCGCCGCGCAGCGCCCCGGGGTGACCTCCTGGATCGTCGCCTCGATGTCGTCGGGAGAGTGGTTGCGCCCGTAGATAATCAAGAGGTCCTTGATACGACCCATGATGAACAGCTCGCGCTCGGAGAAGAAGCCCGAATCTCCGGTTCTGAGCCAAGGGCCTTCGGGGGTGTCGCCCCGCGGATCGACGATCTTTGCGCCGAACGTCCGCATGCTCTCTTCGGGTTTGTTCCAATAGGCGTCAGCGACATTGTCGCCGTGCACCCAGATCTCGCCGACCGTTCCCTCCGGGCACTCGCGGCAGGTCTCGGGGTCGACAACGCGCACCTGCATCGAATCCGGGGCACCGTAACTGACCAGCGGTGTGCCGGTTCCGGTCGCGCATCGGATCGCCTGCCCGGCGGGCAGTTTGCCGGAGTCGAAGTGAGCGATTTCGGCCGGCTGACGCACATCACGAGCCGCGATGTACACCGTCGCTTCAGCCATGCCGTATGCCGGCCGGAGCGCCTTTGCGGAAAGGTTGAAGGGGGCGAACCGGTCACCGAATCGCTTGAGGGTCAACGGCTGCACCCGCTCGCTGCCGTTGAGGATGCTGTACACACCCCCGAGATCAAACCCGGCGAGGTCGTCGTCCGATGTCTTGCGCGCCGCCACATCGAACGCGAAGTTCGGTCCTGCCGAGATCGTCTGACCCTCGCGCGCCAGCAAATGCAGCCATCGAGCCGGTCGTTGCAGAAATCCCATCGGGCTGGTGATCACGGTGGGCGCGCCCGCCAGAACCGGCAGGATGATTCCCAGCAGCAGCCCCATATCGTGATAAAGCGGCAGCCAAGTCACCGCAGCGAGGTCAGCCGGAGCAACCCCGCCATCGAGCACAAAGAAATCGCTCATGATCTGCTCGAAATTGGTGAAGACATTTTTGTTCGAGACTCCGACACCGGCCGGCGTGCGGGTGGACCCCGAGGTGTACTGCAGATACACGAAATCCGAGCGGTCACTACCGGCGCCACTGGATCCAGGCCTGGCCGATCGCCGCCGAACATCGAGGTCCAGCGAATCAAGTTCGACGATTGCCGGTGCGGGCTTGTCTTCCTGCGGCTGCACATATTCGCTGACAATGTCGACGACGGCGGAGGTGGTGAGGATGACACTGGGCGACGTGTCGGCCAGCACCGAAATAGTGCGTTCGTCGTGGGCGCCGCCACCAGGCACCGACAGCGGAACCGCGACAAGTCCGGCCTGCAGGGCGCCAAGAAAGCCCACGATGTAGTCAAGTCCCTGAGGTGCCAGTATCAATGCCCGGTCACCGGGCGCCCCGGAAAGTCTGAGCTGTGCGCCAAGGTTTACCGCTCGCTTGTACAGCTGCGACCACGTCAGGGATATCTGGGCGCCGTCCCAATCCTGCTCGTAATCAATATATGTGAACGCCGTATCGTTGGGCTGCAGGCTCGCGCGTTCGCGCAGCACCGCGGGAAGTGAAGACTGAACCACGGATATCAGGTTACCTTCGTCGGGAGCGTTTTTCGGCGGGACCGGTAAGATGCAACCGTATCAATCCCGCGTGTTGCCCAGCGACCGGCCAGAACGCAAAGCACGACGCACCGCGTCGCCAATAAACTACGGTGGGCTCAGTGGACAATCGACTCGCACACATGGATCAGGCGTCATATCTCGGTGTGCGGGCGCTCGGCTATGGGGCGCTAATGCAGTTCACCTGGATATACAACCGCCCGATAAACATTGACGGGCTGCGGCGTTTTCACCGTAATCTCGGATACGGGTTCTTGGGGCGACGGATCGAACGGTCTCCCCTGGCTTTCGCGCGGGACCGGTGGGTCTACTGCCCGGGGCCAGAGGACGTGGAGATCACTCAAACACCCCGTCCGCGTGCCGATCTGCTCGCCTGGTGCAATGAACGCGGGCGCCTGCCGGTCGATCCCGAACACGGGCCCAGCTGGCATCTTGCAGTGCTTCCGTTAGAGGACGGCGGAACGGCGATCAGCCTGGCGGCTTCGCACACTGTCATCGACGGCCTGGGAATCGTCCACGCGATTGCCGACGCTGCCAGCGGGCGGACCAACTACCTGGGTTATCCGCGTCCAGATTCGCGGACCCGCGGGCAGGCGCTGCTTCAGGATGCCCGGCAAACAATGGCGTCGGTGCCGGAGCTGGTGCAAGCGGTGGCTGCGACAGTGCGCTTCGCCCGAGACCGCCGTGATCACGTCGCCGCCTCGCTCGCATCGGCACCATCGCGCCCGCGGATAGCCGGCGACGATCAGACTGTGCAGGTGCCTTCGGTTCTCGGTTATGCCGACCTGGCGGAATGGGATGCGCGCGCTAAAAGCATTGGGGGAAACGGCAACACGCTGATGGCGGCATTCGCATGCCGACTGGGGGTGCGAATGGGGCGCGTTTGTGACGACGGAACCGTCACCTTGTCGTTTCCGATCAGCGTACGCACCGAAAGCGATACGCGCGGCAACGCATTGGTATTTCCCAGCGTCTCCGTCGAGCCGAAGTGGTTGTCGTCGGACCTCGGGGAAATTCGGGTCAAGCTCAAGCAAGCACTTGCCGACGTGGCAGAGACCACCGACCAGATGTTGGCGCCGCTGCCACTGGCATCGATGACTCCGAAATGGGCGGCACGCCGGGCAGCGGGAATTCAGTTGGGTGCCGCCGGCCTACCCGTCGGTTGCTCCAATGTTGCTGACATGCCCCCGGCTTCGAACCGCCCGGATGGCACGGACGCCGACTACATGTGCGCG
>Ga0302320_10006773_pt1 | contig 25354 bp, 19 predicted proteins | sample Bog_T0_3_FD_202130 | JGI IMG/M metagenome (GOLD analysis project Ga0302320, IMG submission 202130) | Peat permafrost microbial communities from Stordalen Mire near Abisko, Sweden - Bog_T0_3 | ecosystem: Environmental > Terrestrial > Soil > Wetlands > Peat | place: Sweden: Abisko, Stordalen Mire... | reverse complement strand
TGCCATCGTGAAGGTATCCATCGCGGTGCGCAAGCTGGGATTCACCAATGCCGAGCGCAAGCGGCTGATCGAGCGCGTTAACAAGACCGTCGACAGCATGCGTTCGCTCGACCGCCAGGCTGGCAACCTGGAGCGCAAGGCCGACGCCACGCGCAGCGAAGAGCAAAAAAAAGAATACCGCCGGCAGGCACGCGCCGTAAGAAGTGAAGTTGAGAAGCTCGAAGTCGAAGCCGGCCTGTTGTTCCAGGAGATCAAGCGCACCCAGCGCGAAATCATCCAGGGCGACATGGACGCTGAGCAGGCCAAGCGCGAACTGATCGAGGCCAACCTCCGTCTCGTAGTTTCGATCGCCAAAAAGTACACCAACCGCGGCCTGCAGTTCCTCGATCTCATTCAGGAAGGCAACATCGGCCTGATGAAAGCCGTCGACAAGTTCGAATACCGCCGTGGATACAAGTTCTCGACGTATGCCACGTGGTGGATTCGGCAGGCGATTACTCGTGCCATTGCTGATCAGGCGCGTACGATTCGCATCCCGGTGCACATGATCGAAACCATCAACAAGCTGATCCGCACCTCGCGGCAACTGGTGCAGGAACTGGGACGCGAGCCGACCAGCGAAGAAATCGCCAAGCGCATGGACATTCCTGTGGCGAAAGTGCGCAAGGTGTTGAAGATTGCGCAGGAGCCTATCTCGCTCGAAACGCCGATCGGCGAAGAAGAAGATTCGCATCTGGGAGACTTCATCGAAGACCGCGCCGTAGTCTCGCCGGCCGAAGCCGTGATCAACGTGAACCTCAAGGACCAGACTGGACAGGTCCTGCGCACGCTGACCCCGCGAGAAGAAAAAGTGATCAAGATGCGCTTCGGCCTCGAAGACGGCAGCGAGCATACGCTGGAAGAAGTCGGGCAGTCGTTCGCCGTAACCCGCGAGCGCATTCGCCAGATCGAAGCCAAGGCGCTGCGGAAACTGAGACATCCATCGAGGTCGCGGAAGTTGCGGGCATTTATGGATGGGGTTAGGGACTGAGGCGGCGAGAGAATGCAGCCCAGGCCGCAAGCCCTGGGTTTATTTTCGAAAGCGAGAATCAAGCCCCGAAGGGGCGAAAGACAATCAATTCCAAATGTAACGCTCGTCATACGCTGCGGCGTAAACTCTTTTCCACAGCCGCACCCTGTGACATCTAACCTTGTCCAACAATTCAAATCGCGCAATGATGCTAGAGGCCGTGACGGTCGGGCGAACCCCACATCATCCCGCCCCGAAGTCCTTTGTTTCATGGATTTTGGTATCTAAGTTCTTTGACAAGCGGATTTTGCGGGGAATTTCTTGCTAACCCGATGATTCCAAAGATTGAGGGGGATACCCCGGTTTTTAGCTCTCCAGCAGCCGATGCCGATCCTGACTCAAGCAACCCGTCGAGAATTATTTTGCCGTGACATTCACAGCCTGCTCGTAAGCACTCGCCAACCGCAGCACCAGATCCTCCCGCCAGTGCGGCCCCGCGATCTGCAGCCCGATAGGCAGCCCGCTTTTCGTAAAACCGCAGGGCACTGAGACGGCAGGCAGTCCCCACACATTGAACGGCCGCGTGTTGCGCAGCAGCGTAAGTTCCGCGGGGCGCAGCGCAGCAGGGTCTTTCTTCAGATCGGCAATCGCCGGAGCCGGGATCGGCGTCGTAGGCGTGACCAGCAAATCCACTTCGGCAAAGAAGTGACGAGCCCGGAGCCTTTCCTGCTCCAGTTCCCGCCGCCGCCGAATATATTCCACCGCGGAAATATCCGCACCCCAGCGGATGCGACGCAGAGTCTCCGGTTGATATAGCTCAGGCGTCCGCGCAACATTCTCCGCGTGATAAGCAAAAGACTCGGCATTTTGCACAACGCGATCCGTGGGTATCTCGATCGCCACTTCCCGCATCTCCGCCACCAGCGTCTCAATGACGGCAAGAGCTCGGTCCATCGCAGCACGGACTTCATCATCGAGCTCATCAAAAAAGTGCGCCCGAGGAATCCCAACGCGCAGACCCTTCGCTCCGTCGCCGAGTGCAGAAAAACGACCAGAAACATAATCGCCCACTGGAACATCCGCACTGCCCAGGTCGAGCGCATCGTAACCCGCAATGGCCTGCAGCACCACAGCCGCATCGCTAACGCTCGCAGCCAGAGGCCCAACGTGATCGAGCGACCACGAAAGCGGAATCACGCCCCGCGCGGAGACGCGTCCATAAGTCGGCTTGAGCCCCACGCACCCGCACAGCGCAGCCGGTTCGCGAATCGAGCCAGCAGTATCAGTGCCAATCGCCACGTAGCAAAGCCCCGCAGCCACAGCCGCAGCCGAACCTCCCGATGATCCTCCCGCGATGTGCGCGGTGTTTCGTGGATTGTGAACGTCACCGAAAAAGCTGACCAGCGAACTGCCGCCATAAGCGAACTCGTGCAGATTGTTCTTGCCGAGTATCACCGCGCCCGCCCGTCGCAGCCGCCGCACCACTTCCGCATCCTCCGCGGGAACGCGGTCCTGAAAAAGCGCGCTGGCAGCGGTTGTGCGCGTTCCCGCCGTATCGATCAGGTCTTTCAACGCAATCGGGATTCCGTGCAGCGGTCCGCGCCATTCCCCGCGCGATATTTCGATCTCCGCCACGCGAGCCTCTGCCAGCGCGGACTCGGCGGTCACCGTGATGAAGGCATTCAGAGCGGGATTGAGCTTCTCGATGCGATCTAAACAAGCGCGAGTCAGCTCGACCGGAGAAATTTCCTTCCGCCGCAGACGCGGGGCAAGCTCAACGATGGTTTCTAGAATATGCATGGACCTAACGGTCTTCATTGTAGTAGAAGGAATCCGCTCCTCAGTGGGCTCCTGTGCCCTCTGTGTTTAATGATCTTGCTTTCCAGAAAAAAGCAACCAACCGCCAAGGCCTATAATCAAAAGCGTTTGTCTGCACGCGGAGGCCAACCATGCCGGAAATGACGCTCGCCCCAGTCGCGACCCACGGGTTTTTTATGGACGGCCGCTGGATGGAAGATGGCGACGTGGTCGAGATCCGCGCGCCCTTCGATGGCAGCGTAATCGGCCGCCTGATCCAGGCTCGCCGCGAGCATGCCGAGGCCGCCATCGCCGCCGCCGTGAAGGCTTTCGGCACTACCCGCCGACTGCCCGCCTTCGAGCGGCAGCGCGTGCTGCGTCGCGTCGCCCAGTCGATTGCCGAGCGCCGCGACGAATTCTCCCGCACTCTGGCGCAGGAAGCCGGCAAGCCCATCAAACTAGCGCGCATCGAAGTTGACCGCGCCGTGTTCATTTTCAACGTCGCAGCGGAAGAGGCCACGCGCATTTACGGCGAATATCTTCCCCTCGACTGGCAGCAATCGACCGCGGGGCGCTGGGGCATCGTAAAACGCTTCCCCATCGGTCCCATCGCAGGCATCACGCCCTTCAATTTTCCGCTCAACCTTGTCGCCCACAAGGTAGCGCCCGCCATCGCGGCAGGCTGCTCCATGATATTGAAGCCCGCGCCGCAAACTCCGCTCTGCTCGCTGTTGCTGGCGGAGTGCGTGCAGCAGGCAGGCTGGCCCGATGGCGGACTCAACGTGCTGCCGCTCTCGAACGAAGACGCCAGCCTTCTGGTCACCGACGAGCGCATCAAGCTGATCAGCTTCACCGGCAGCGTGCCCGTAGGCTGGGACATCAAACGCCGCGCCGGCAAGAAAAAAGTCGCGCTCGAACTGGGAGGCAACGCCGGCGCCATCGTGCACAGCGACGCCGATCTTCCCTACGCCGCCGAGCGCTGCATCTCCGGTGGCTTCGCCTACGCCGGTCAGACTTGCATTTCCGTGCAGCGCATTCTGGTGCAGCAATCGGTCTACGGCAAGTTCACCGATCTTCTTGTCGACGGCGTCAAGCAGCTGAAAACCGGCGATCCCATGGAGGAATCGACCGACCTCGGTCCGCTGATTCGAGAGAGCGATGCCGTCCGCGTCACCAATTGGATCGAGGAAGCGGTTCGCTCGGGCGCTCGCTTGCTGTGCGGTGGCGGCCGCAAGGGTTCCATCGTTGAGCCCGCGGTGTTAACCGGCACCAATCCCGAGATGAAAGTGAACTGCCAGGAAATCTTCGGCCCCGTGGTTACCGTGGAGCCATATCAGAATTTTGACGAAGCCCTGCGCCGCATCAACAATTCCAACTACGGCCTGCAAGCTGGCCTGTTTACTCGTGACGTCAAACTGCTCTTCCAGGCCTACGACGAACTGGAAGTCGGGGCGTTGATCGCGGGCGATATCCCTTCATTCCGCATCGACCAGATGCCCTACGGCGGCGTGAAGGACTCCGGCCTCGGCCGCGAGGGACTGCGTTACGCGATCGAAGAAATGACCGAACCGAAACTGTTGGTGATGAATCTCCGTTAGCGATATCCGCCTGAGTATGGAGAAACGCAACATTACCTATTTCCAGTAGTGTTTAGTTTCGGGAAGTTTTTCCGCTCCCGCCGGGGAAAGTACGCGACAACTGTGCCCGAAATATTTATAATCTCCAGTTCTCATCCCTGACGCGAAAAAAGCAGTGGGTGTTTTCTTTTGCGCCGCAACCATCACGCTCCATAATATTGGAGATCTGCTGGGTCTCATTCGTATTTTCTGAAGCTCGTACGTAAGCATGTCGCAGATTTTTCATCGCAGTACGAACACCCTGTCCCGGGCCACGATCTTTGGCGCGGTTTTCGTCGTTGCCGCGCTCGGATGGGTGGCGATGGAAGTCCAGCGTTCGCCCTACATTACCTATGCGGGCGTACGCAAGCCGCAGCCCGTGCCCTTCAGCCATCAGCATCACGTCACCGGACTCGGCATCGACTGCCGTTACTGCCACACTTCGGTTGAGACTTCGAGCTTCGCCGGCATCCCTCCCACCAAGACCTGCATGAACTGCCATTCGCAGATCTGGACCAACGCCCAGTTGCTGGAGCCGGTCCGCGCCAGCTACCGCTCCGGTCAGTCGCTGCAGTGGACGCGAGTGAACCAGCTACCCGACTTCGTCTATTTCAACCACAGCATTCATGTGAATAAAGGAGTGGGTTGCAACACCTGCCACGGTCCCGTCGACCAGATGCCGCTCATGTATCAGCAGGAATCGTTGCAGATGGAGTGGTGTTTGAGTTGCCATCGCGCGCCGGAACAGAATCTGCGCCCGCGCGATCAGGTATTCAACATGCGCTACCAGCAGCCCACCAGCGCGAACCCGGTGGTGGTGGATGGACAGAGTTATACGGATCAACTCGACTTAGGCTCGGCGCTGGTGAAGAAATACAGCGTGCGAAGCGTGAAAGACATTACGAGTTGCAACACGTGCCACCGGTAAGAGCGGAAATATGAGAACTTGTCATCCTGAGCGGAGTGTTTGCTCCGCGAAGCGAAGCAAACACGGAGTCGAAGGATCCCTAGCGCCGCGTCAGCTCCATGGTGGTAGCGATCCTTCGACTGCGCGAGAATTCGCTTCGCGAATTCTTGCTCCGCTCAGGATGACAGAGTGTGTAGCGTGGAACCAATGAAGATGGAAGAACAAAATGGCGGCGCGCCCCGCGAGACGAAGAAAGAAGAAGTTTGCCCCAGCCAGAAGGGCAAGCTGGATCTGGAATCGGTGCGCGCGAGGCTGGACGAAGCCTCGAAGACGCACGCCGGCCCAGAATACTGGCGCAGCCTCGAAGAGCTTGCGGGCAGCCCCACGTTCCAGGAAGCGTTGCACCGCGAGTTTCCCAAAGGCGCTTCCGAGTGGGTCGATTCCGTTTCGCGCCGCGGCTTCTTGAAGGTGATGGGCGCCTCCATGGCGCTGGCCGGCATGACCGGCTGCGTGCGCCTGCCCCTTGAGCCGATCGTTCCCTACGTTCGCCAGCCCGAAGATGTGATTCCCGGCCGCCCACAGTTCTATGCCACGGCGATGACGCTCGGCGGATACGCCAGCCCGCTGCTGGTCGAAAGCCATCTCGGACGTCCGACAAAGATTGAAGGCAACGACAAGCACCCCGCGTCGCTCGGCGGCACCGACATTTTTGCGCAAGCCCACATCCTCGGCCTGTACGATCCCGACCGCTCGCAGAGCGTCGTGTCCATGGGCGACCAGCGCTCCTGGCAGACTTTCCTCACCGCGATTCGCGGCCCGCTCAGCGCGCAGAAAGCGCTGCAGGGCGCGGGCATTCGCATCCTTACGCCGACCATCTCTTCGCCCACGCTCGCCGACCAACTGCGTAACTTCCTGAAGATTTATCCGCAGGCCAAGTGGCATGTATATGAGCCGGTCAACCGCGACAACGTGCTCGAAGGCGCGAAGCTGGCCTTCGGCCAGCCGGTCGAGACGCGCTACGATTTCGAAAAGGCCGACGTAATCGTCTCGCTCGACGCCGACTTCCTGTATGCGGGCTTTCCGGGGAATGTCCGCTACATCCGCGACTTCGCCAAGCGCCGCAATCCCGACGGCAAGATGAACCGGCTGTACGTGATCGAGAGCGGGGCGACGACTACGGGAGCGAAGGCAGATCATCGGCTGGCAGTGCAGGCGTCAAGAATAGAGACATTGGCTGGGGCATTTGTTAACGGTACGGTTCCGGTGAAAGTGGGCGGCCCCGCGACGGAGGAAGATCGGCGGAGAATTGAGGCTGCTCCCATCGGAAATCCGGCAGTGGGGCTGCTTTCTGAAATGGAGCGGCGATTCTTTGGTACGGTTCTTGTTGATCTCCGACTTCATGAAGGCGCGAGCCTGATAGTCGCTGGCGACCATCAGCCGCCAATGGTTCACGCTTTAGCGCATTCGATCAATGCGCAACTTGGCAACGTCGGGAAGGCCGTCTTCTACTCCAACCCGGTCGATGCGAACCCGATCAACAACACGGACTCGATTAAAGAACTCGTTGCGGACATCGAAGCTGGCAAGGTCGATCTGCTGATCATTCTGGGCGGCAATCCCGCTTACGACACGCCTGCTGATCTCGACTTCGCGAGCGTCCTAAAGAACGGCAAAGTTCCACTGCGCGTTCATCTTGGCCTCTATCAGAACGAAACTGCCGAGCTTTGTCAGTGGCACGTCAATCAAGCCCATGAACTCGAAGCGTGGGGTGATGCCCGCGCTTACGACGGCACGGTCAGCATCATTCAGCCGCTGATTGCTCCTCTGTATAACGGCAAGAGCGCGCTTGAATTCGTCGCGCTCCTTTTAGGTCAAGCCGACGCCACGGGTTACGATCTGGTCCGCGCGTACTGGCAGAAGCAGCACTCCAATGCCGACTTCGAGCAGTTCTGGCGCAACTCTCTGCATGACGGATGGGTCGAAGGCACGACCTTCGCTCCCAAACCGGTTACCGCGAAATCTGCAAGTCCCAGCTTGGAAGTTACGACTGAACAGAACTCTATCGAGCTGAACATCCGCCGCGACCCCACCATCTACGACGGACAATTCTCCAACAACGGCTGGCTGCAAGAACTTCCCAAGCCGATGACTAAGCTCACCTGGGACAACGCCGTGCTCATCGGTCCCAAGATGGCGGAGCGGCTGCAAATCAAAGTGGAAGACGTTGTCGAACTCGAATTGAATGGCAAGAAAGTCACGGGCCCAGTATGGATTCAAGCCGGCCATCCCGACAACTCGGTTACGGTAACGTTAGGCTACGGACGCAAGCGGGCCGGCCGCGTTGGCACTGCGGTCGGTTTCGATGCCTACGCGCTGCGCACTACCGCCGCCCCGTGGATCGCCACCGGACTGCAGATCCGCAAGACCGGAGAAACCTACAAGCTGGCCTCGACCCAGGGCTACCAGAGCATGGACACGCCCGACGGCGGCCATCGTCCGCTGGTCCGCGAGACCACGCTTGAGGAATATCGCAAAGAACCCGCCTTCGCCAAAGAAGAAGAGCCCGCGCCGGGGCTCACGCTCTACAAGCCTTATCCCTACAAGGAAGAAGACTATGCGTGGGGCATGGCGATCGACCTGAATTCCTGCGTGGGCTGCAACAACTGCATGCTGGCCTGCCAGTCGGAGAACAACATCGCCGTCGTCGGCAAGGAGCAAGCTGTCATCGGCCGCCACATGCACTGGATTCGGATTGATACCTACTATCAGTATCCTGATCCGGAGGCCCGCGACCGCGACAATCCCAAAGCATTCTTCCAGCCCGTCCCGTGCATGCAATGCGAGAACGCGCCCTGCGAAGTAGTTTGCCCCGTGGGCGCGACCAACCACTCGAGCGAAGGCCTGAACGACATGGTCTACAACCGCTGCGTGGGCACGCGGTATTGCTCGAACAACTGTCCGTATAAAGTGCGCCGCTTCAACTTCCTCCTATTCCAGGACTGGGTAACGCCGCAATACAAGATGATGCGCAATCCTGACGTCAGCGTGCGCAGCCGTGGCGTGATGGAAAAGTGTACCTACTGCATACAGCGCATCAACGAACACAAGATTGACGCTGAGACCGCTTCGGTGCGCGAGGGCAATCAAATTAAGGTCGGGGATGAGTTGCAGACCGCCTGTCAGCAGTCCTGCCCGGCGGGCGCGATCATATTCGGCAATCTCAACGATCCGGAGAGCAAAGTTTCGAAATTGAAGGCACAGTCGCGGAATTACAGCCTGCTGGGCGAACTCAACACTCGTCCGCGGACCACGTACCTGGCGGAAGTCAGCAACCCGAACCCGGAGTTGAAGTCGTGAAAATCTTAAACACGGGGGACACGGGGTCTCACAGGGTAGTGCAACGGCGTTCGGAGTGTGAGGGTCGGGAAGGGCACGACTTCAGTCGTGCCGTATAGGCGAGTTTGATTTGGGGCTTTAGCCCCTGAGGGGCACCTAGCAAGAGCATGGACGAGCAATACAAAATAACGGCAGACGCGCAGGCCCCCGTCATCGAGCCGGGTTACACCTTCGGCTCGGTCACCGACAAGATCAGCGCGATCGTGCTCACCCGTCCCGCCTCGAACGGCTGGTTCCTGGGCTTCGGCGTCGCCTTCATGATGACGATGATGATGCTCTATGCTATCGGCTACCTCGTCCTGAAAGGCATCGGCATCTGGGGCGTGACCATCCCCATCGGCTGGGGCTTCGCCATCGTCAACTTCGTGTGGTGGATCGGAATCGGCCACGCCGGCACGCTCATCTCCGCCATTCTTCTTCTTCTCCGGCAATCGTGGCGCAATTCCATCAACCGCTTCGCCGAGGCCATGACGTTGTTTGCCGTGGCCTGCGCTGGAATCTTTCCGGCCATCCACGTCGGGCGTCCATGGCTGGCGTACTGGCTGTTCCCTTATCCCAGCACCATGGGCGTATGGCCGCAATTCCGCAGCCCGCTCATGTGGGACGTTTTTGCCGTCTCCACCTACGCCACGATCTCGGCGCTGTTCTGGTTCATCGGACTCGTCCCCGACTTGGCCACGCTGCGCGATCGATCCACGAATCCCGCAACCAGAATTATCTACGGCATCCTCTCGCTGGGCTGGCGGGGATCGGCGCGCCACTGGCACCGCTACGAAACTGCCTACTTATTGCTCGCCGGATTAGCCACGCCCCTCGTGCTCTCCGTCCACACCGTCGTAAGCTTCGACTTTGCCGTCGGCATTGTCCCCGGCTGGCACACAACGATTTTTCCTCCTTACTTTGTTGCCGGCGCCATCTACTCCGGATTCGCCATGGTCCTCATGCTGGCCATTCCCATCCGTAAAATCTACGGCCTGGAAGATTTCATCACCGAGCGCCACCTGCAGAACGCGGCCAAAGTGATGCTCGCCACGGGATTGATCGTGGCCTACGGTTACGGCATCGAGGCCTTCATGGGCTGGTATAGCGGCGACCGCTACGATGCCTTCACGTTGTGGAACCGCTTGCACGGGCCCTACGCAGGCCTTTACTATCTGCTGCTCATCTGCAACATCTTCATCCCGCAAGTGCTGTGGATTCGCAAGCTGCGCACCAGTCCGATCGCGCTCTTCTTCGTTTCCGGCGTCATCCTGGTGGGCATGTGGCTGGAGCGCTTCATCATCGTGGTGGTGAGCCTGCACCGCGACTTCCTCACCTCGTCGTGGGGCATGTACTACCCCACGCGCTGGGATTGGATGACTTACATCGGCACCATCGGCATGTTCCTCGCGGCCATTTTCCTGTTCGTGCGGCTACTGCCCATGATTTCGATCTTTGAAATGCGCACCCTCCTGCCGGAAGCGGAGGTTAAGGAATGAAGCGCGAACCTATGTACGGCATTATGGCGGAGTTCGATTCCGCTCAGGCTCTGATCGACGCCGCCAAACGCACGCACGAAGCCGGCTATAAGAAGATCGACGCCTACAGCCCGTTTCCAATCGAAGGCCTGGCGGAAGAACTCGGCTTTCACCGCGACGAGGTTCCGCTGGTCGTCTTGATTGGCGGCATCGTCGGCGGCCTCACCGGCTACCTCATGCAGTACTGGATGTCCGCCGTGGACTATCCACTCAACATCGGTGGCAAGCCCTATCATTCCTGGCCCGCATTCATCGTGATCACGTTTGAGATGACGATTCTTTTTGCCGGAATCTCCGCCGTCTTCGGCATGCTCGCACTCAACGGCTTGCCCATGCCTTATCACCCGGTGTTCAACGTGCCGCGCTTTGCGCTGGCCTCCAAAGACCGCTTTTTCCTGATCGTGTTTTCTTCCGATCCCAAGTACGATCCGGCCGGGACGTTCGATTTTCTGCAAGCCTTGGAACCGCGCTCAATTTCGGAGGTGCCCAGCTAGCATGCTGCGTCACCGCCAAACTTTGATTCACTTGTTGAGCGACGTGTGTCCCACCTCAAAAGATGGGTGCCCCATTCTTGCGCGTTCTGTGCGCAAGAGTGGGATTCCACGGAAGTTTCAAGCTTGGCATTTTCTCGCGTTGACGCTCCTGTTGTCGGCGATCACTCTGCTCTCCGGCTGCCGCATCGATATGCACGTCCAGCCGCGCGAGAATCCGCTCTCCCGCAGCGACTTTTTCCCCGATCAGCGTTCCGAGCGCCCTCCCGTCGAAGGCACAATAGCTCGGGGCGAGTTGCGTGCAGATACTTATTTCTACACCGGCAAAACCGGCAACACTCCCGGCGACTACATGCCGTTTCCCGTAACCAAAGAAGTTCTCGAACGCGGACGCGAGCGTTACAACATTTATTGCGCTCCTTGTCACTCGCGTGTCGGCGACGGGAATGGCTTCATCCCATCGCGCGGCTTTCCGCGCAAGCCGCCGTCTTATCACATCCCGCGCCTGCAGAAAGCGCCGCTCGGTTACTTTTATGACGTGATCACCAGCGGCTTCGGCATCATGCCCGACTACGCTTCGCAGATTCCACCGCGAGATCGCTGGAGCATCGTGGCCTACGTCCGTGCGCTGCAACTCAGCCAGAACGCAACCCGGGCGGACGTACCCTCCGGACAGGACCTGCCCTCGGAACCTCCGAAGTTCCGCGGCGAGCCCGGTTCAGGCGCGACTCTCCCGGTAATCGCACCTGAAACAACTACAAAGCCAGAGGAACAAAAATGAGCGCCGCCGCCACGCCACATCTCGATCTAACGGCGCCCGAGGTCGTAAAGAAAATATCGCAGCGCTCGCTCGTGATCGGCATAGTCTTCGCCATGATCGCAGCTATCTTGGCTTTCCTCCGTCCCGATGAGTTCTATCGCGCTTACTTGCTCGGCTTCATGTGCTGGTTGGGCGTTGCGCTCGGCTCCATGGCGATTCTCATGATCCGCCACCTCACCGGCGGCGGCTGGGGTACGGTCATCCGTCGCATCCTGGGCGCGGCCATGCGCACGCTGCCTTTGTTGGCTGCCCTCTTCGTTCCCGTCATTCTCGGAATACACCGCCTCTACATCTGGGCGCAGCCGCTCGGCAACATTGAAGACAAGCATCTCCGCGAGCACCTCGAAAAACTCACCCAGACCTACCTCACCGTAAACGGCTTCATCATTCGCGCCATCTTCTATTTCGCGGTCTGGAACCTCATCTCGTTCCTTCTCTCGAAATGGTCGAAGCAAACCGACCACGCGGGCGCTCCCGACAACAGCGAACGTTTCAAAGCAGTCAGCGGCCCTGGCCTGATCCTCTACGGATTCACCATCTCCTTCGCCGCCATCGACTGGGTCATGTCCCTCGACCCCAGTTGGATTTCCACCATCTTCGGCCTGGTCATCCTCATCGGCGAAGTGCTCTCCGCCATGTGTTTCGCAGTCGTAGTCGAGCGCATCCTTTATGACTACAAGCCCATGTCGGAGATGTTGACGCCCGACTTCGTCCACGACCACGGCAAGTGGATGCTGGCCTTCACCATGGTCTGGGCCTACTTCAACTTCTCGCAATGGCTCATCATCTGGGCCGGCAACCTGCCTTCGGAGATTACTTTTTATCTGACACGACTGCACGGCGGTTGGGGATCGATCGGATTGATTCTGGTGCTATTCGCCTTTGTTATCCCTTTCGCTATGCTGCTCTCGCGCCCCTTCAAGCGCGACATTCGCCGCCTGGTGTGGCTTGCGGCCTGGATGTTGCTGATGCGCTACCTGGATCTGTTTTGGATCATCGAACCGAACTTTTCCAAGACTTTCGTTCTAACCTTGGCCGACGTGGTTGTGCCCATCGCCATCGGTGGAATCTGGCTCTGGTATTTTTCCCGCAATCTGGCATCACTGCCGCTGCTGCCGGCCTATGATCCGGATGCCCATGAAGTCCTGCAACCGACGCATGAAATGCATGTGTAACCAGCATGTGGAACGAGAAATGATCAACGAGAAATGACCAACGAGATCAAACACGAGAACCCAGCCGAGAAGGAGAGCTTCGAACACCAGGATCTTCAGGCGTCCGGCGTTCTCTATTTCCTGCTAAGCCTGGGCGTGGCTACCCTGCTGGCCGCTCTGTTCCTGGTGGGCGTTTATAAATTTCTGGGTAAGCGCGAAAAGGCGAACCAGCCGGCCGTGAGTCCACTGCTGGCGGATGTGCCCCAGCCGGTACTCAAGACCAAAGGGGACTATGAAGAGCACGCGGAGAAGGCATTCCCCGACCCGCGCCTCGAGACCGATGAACGAAATCAGTTGAACAAGATTCGCGGGCGCGAAGACGGCCTGCTGAACAGCTACGGCTGGGTCGATGAAAAAGCCGGCACAGTGCGCATCCCCATCGAACGCGCCATGGATCTGTTAGTGCAGCGCGGTCTTCCAGTGCGTCCGCAAGACGCGGCCAGCAACGCGCCGACCGCGAAAACGGAAACAACCGACGAAATCGGCAAGAACGGAACCGGCAAGAAGGGTGAAAAGAAGTGAGCTGCGAAGTAAGCCGTAAGCACAACAATTCGATCTCCCCCGCGCGCGTCTTATTCGCGCTCGCGCTGCTGGCGATTTCCGCCCTGGCCCAGATGAACAATGGCGTCATGTCTCCGCCCGCCAACTCGCGGCCTCCGCTGCTCGAGAACGTTGGCATCGAGCAACATCTGGACGCGCAGGTCCCGCCCGATCTCACTTTCCTCGACGACGCCGGCAAGACCGTGAAGCTGGGAGACTATTTCGGCCACAAGCCTCTCATCCTCAACCTGGTTTATTACAACTGCACCATGTTGTGCGGCGAGGCTCTGGCCGGGCTCGCCAGTGCCATGCGCCTGGTGAAGTTCGACGTGGGCAATCAATTCGACGTGGTCACCGTCAGCTTCGACCCGCGCGAGACTCCCGAGATGGCCGCCGCCAAGAAGAAAGACTACGTCGCTCGCTACGGACGACCCAATGCCGCTTCAGGCTGGCATTTCCTCACCGGCCAGCCGGACTCGATCAACGCGCTCACCAAGGTTGTCGGCTTCCAGTATCAATATGACCCCAAGCGCAATCAGTTCGCGCATGCCACTGCCATCATGGTGCTCACGCCGCAAGGCCGCATCTCGCGCTATTTCTACGGTGTGGATTTCCCTCCCAAAGATCTGCGCATGGGGCTAGTGGAGGCTTCGCAGGGCAAGATCGGCAATGCCGTCGACGCGGTGCTGCTCTATTGCTATCACTATGATCCTGAGACCGGGAAATATGGCGCCATGGTAGCCAACATCCTGCGCCTGGCGGCCGCCGCCACAATTCTCTTCATGGGTGTTTTCCTTTTCATCTTGTGGCGGCTCGACCGCGCGGTAACCAAGAAGACGGCAGCAAAGACACGGTATGCTCAATAATTTTCCATTATGGCCGGAGCAAGCCTCCACGATGGCAGGCCACGTGGATGCGCTCTACATTTTCCTGCTCATCGTCACCGGGATGATGGCCCTGCTGGTCTTCGTCCTGGTCATCTTTTTCGCGGCTCGCTTCCGTCACCGTCCCGGCGTCCGGGCGGAACAGATTGAAGGTTCCACTGCGCTCGAAATCACCTGGAGTGCTATCCCGTTCCTCATCTTCATGGTCATCTTCGCGTGGGGCGCCATCGTCTACTTCAAAGAGCGCACCCCGCCCGACGATGCGACCGAAGTTTACATCGTCGCAAAACAATGGATGTGGAAGGTGGAACACGCCGAAGGTCAACGCGAGATCAACGAACTACACGTTCCCGTGGGACGCGACGTCAAACTAATCATGACTTCGCAGGATGTGATTCACAGCTTCTACATTCCCGCCTTCCGCATCAAGCAGGACGTGCTTCCCGGCCGCTACACCGTGGAATGGTTCCGCGCCACCAAGCCTGGTGTCTACCATTTATTCTGTGCGGAGTATTGCGGCACTCAGCACTCCGGCATGGTCGGCTCAATCGTAGTGCTGGAGCCGGCTCAGTATGAAGCCTGGATGAACGGTGGTTCGACCGGTCCACTCTCCGCGACCGGCGAGAAGATTTTCGCCGAACTCGGCTGCTCTACCTGCCATCGCAGTGACACGCAAGGCCGGGGCCCCAATCTGCACGGAGTTTTCGGCAGCCCCGTCCAGCTTGAAGATGGCCGCACTGTCACCGCCGACGAAAACTACGTTCGCGAGTGTATCCTCGACCCAGGCGCCAAGCGGGTCAAGGGATTCCAGCCCATCATGCCCACCTTTCAAGGCTTGGTCAGCGAAGAACAGGTAAACGCCCTCGTCGCCTATATCAAGTCGATTTCCACAGCCAAGCCGGGCAATGCGGTCGAGAAGAGTAGAACCAGCGCCAGCACGGCCGCGCCAGCAGTTCGGGAAAACGCCCAACCCGATATTCAGCGAAATGCTCAGTCCAAGGGAAGTCAGGTGCGATAAGTATGCCGACCGCGATTCCTCAACCCGTCGAACGTGAAAACTACTTGAACAAGGAGTACGGAGTCTGGTCGTGGCTGCTCACCACCGACCACAAACGCATCGCGCTGCTTTATCTCCTTTCCATCACGTTCTTCTTTTTCATCGGCGGCTTCTTTGCCCTGCTCATTCGCCTCGAATTGCTCACGCCCGCGGGCGATCTGGTGCAGGCCGATACTTATAACAAGCTCTTCACCATGCATGGCATGGTCATGGTCTTCTTTTTCTTGATTCCTTCCATCCCCGCTGTGCTCGGCAACTTTCTCGTACCGCTCATGATCGGGGCCAAAGACCTCGCCTTCCCCCGCATCAACCTGCTGAGCTGGTATCTCTACGTCATCGGCGGCGTGATGATGCTGCACTGCATGCTGACCGGCGGCGTCGACACCGGTTGGACGTTCTACGCTCCCTTTAGCACCTCCTTCACCAACACAAAAATAGTCGAAGCCGGACTCGCGATCTTTGTGGCCGGATTCTCTTCCATCCTCACCGGCCTGAACTTCGTCGTCACCATCCATCGCATGCGTTGCCCAGGCATGACTTGGTCACGTTTGCCCCTGTTCATCTGGGCGCATTACGCCACCAGCATCATTCAACTCCTGGGCACGCCGGTCGTTGCCGTCACCATCGTGCTGGTCGCGGCCGAACGCACTTTGCACCTCGGCATCTTCGATCCCAAACTCGGCGGCGATCCGCTCCTCTTTCAACATCTGTTCTGGTTCTATTCCCATCCTGCCGTCTACATCATGATTCTGCCCTCGATGGGCGTCGTCACTGAGATCATCGCTTGCTTCTCGCGCAAACGCATCTTCGGTTACAGCTTCGTCGCGTTTTCCTCCATTGCCATCGCCGTTTTCGGCTTCCTGGTATGGGCTCACCACATGTTTGTAGCCGGAATTTCCGTCTACTCCGCTCTTGTATTTTCCTTCTTGAGCTATGCCGTGGCTCTGCCTTCCGCCATTAAAGTCTTCAACTGGACGGCCACTCTCTACAAGGGCTCGATCCACTACGATGCGCCGATGCTCTACGCCTTCGGCTTCCTCGGACTCTTCACCATCGGCGGCCTCACCGGACTATTCCTCTCGGCTCTCGGAATCAACGTTCACGTCACCGACACCTACTTCGTCGTCGCCCATTTCCACTACATCATGGTTGGAGGAGCCGTGATGGGCTATCTCGGAGGAATGCATTTCTGGTGGCCCAAAATCTCAGGGCGACTTTATCCCGAGGGCTGGGCGCGTCTGGCCGCGCTGATCGTTTTCATCGGTTTCAACCTCACCTTCTTCCCGCAGTTCTTGCTCGGCTACATGGGCATGCCACGCCGTTACTACGATTACAGCCACATGCCGGAATTCCAGGTGCTCAACGTATTGTCGACCGCCGGTGCAACCGTTCTCGGCGTCGGATATCTTCTGCCCATGATTTATTTCCTCTGGTCCATGCGCTACGGCAAGCCGTCGTCCGACAATCCCTGGAACGCCGCTGGACTCGAGTGGAAAACATCCTCGCCGCCGCCGACCTTCAACTTCGACGAAGAGCCCGTCGTAACCTGGGAAGCTTACAACTACGACGAACTGGACGCACCCTACAAGCAGGAGGTCCCCGTTGCAAAATAACGCCAGCTCCGCCGCAGCCGTTCAGGCAGACGCTCACGGCGAAGCCCACAACCCGGCTCTCTTGCACCATTTCGCCGAGCCCCAACAGCAGCGCGACGCCGCCAGCCTGGGCATGTGGCTCTTCCTCGCCACCGAAGTCATGTTCTTCGGCGGACTGTTCTGCGCTTATCTGGTGTACCGTCGCTGGTACTTCGGAGATTTCGCCGCCGCTAGCAAGTCGATCAACATGCCGCTGGGCGCCACCAATACTGCAGTGCTCATCTGCAGCAGCTTAACCGTGGTCCTGGCCGTCTGGGCCGCGCAAACCGCTCGGCGCACTCTGTTGCTCGTCAGCCTCGCCGTCACCATGCTCCTCGGCCTCACCTTCCTCGGCATCAAAGGCATCGAGTACAAAGACAAATTCGAAGAGCATCACGTTCCCGGAGCTTCCTTCAGTTTCCAGAACGTTCCGATCCCCGGACATCCCGATCAATACGCCGACCCGCACCACGCGCAGCTTTTCTTCTCCCTCTACTTCGTCATGACCGGCCTGCACGCGCTGCACATGATTATCGGCCTGGGAATTTTTCTCTGGCTCTTCGCCATGGCCTGGAAGGGACGCTTCACCCCCGAGTGGCATACTCCAGTCGAGATCGGCGGCCTGTACTGGCATTTCGTCGACATTGTCTGGATTTACCTGTTCCCCTTGCTTTACCTGATCGACCGGCATCCGTGAGGCTCTATGTCTGACCATTCATCAGCAAAATCGCCGCTGCCCACATACTTCGCAGTCTTCTTTGCGCTCCTCATCGGCACCGCTCTCACCGTTTACGCCGCAACGCTCGACTTGGGAAAATTTAACGCTCCCGTCGCCCTGACCATCGCCAGCATCAAAGCCACTCTGGTCGCTCTCTTCTTCATGCACGTCAAAGGCGCCAGCGAAAAGCTCACCAAGCTGGTCGTGATCGCCGCACTGTTCTTCCTTCTCCTTTTGCTGGGACTCACCATGACCGACTACGCCACCCGCCTGTGGAACTAAGATGTGATTGTCATCCTGAACAAGCGTTCTTTGCGCCGTGAAGGATCTGAGCGAGCCGTGCGAAGGGTCGCGGTCTTGGCGACCCAATAATCGCGCGTTTGGCTCGCTTCCTTATTTGCACCACGACCTGGGGGACATCGCGCTCTCTTTCCCTTCAATCTGCGGTATACTCGCGCCGAACGTGTACAACCGCATGCATATGAGGTGACTTATGGCATTCTGCAATTCTTGTGGCACGAATATCGTTTCCGGAACCAGATTCTGCAGCAAGTGCGGCGCACCCATTCTCGCTTCTACGCTTCCGCCGTCATCCGCCACTGCTTCGCCGGCCGCTTCAGGTTCTCCCACGCCCTTGCCTCCCGCCAATCCTCCTCAGGGCGGCGGTGCTCTTAAAGTCATTCTGATCGTGGTGGGCGTAGTCGTGCTTCTGGGAATTCTCAGCGTTGCGTCCATTGGGATCTTCGCCTGGCGCATCGCTCGTCATGCGCACGTTCATCAGGACGGCAACAACGTGAAAGTCGAGACCCCGTTCGGCAGCGTCGAGACCACAAAAGACCCGGAAGCGGCGGCTCGCAATCTCGGAGTGGATATCTATCCCGGAGCGCAGACTCTGAAAGAAGGCGCTGCTTCGGTCGATTTCGGAGGAGTTCACACGGCATCGCTAACCTCCGAGAGTACCGACTCGGTAGACCAAGTCTCGACCTTCTATAAATCGAAGTTCCCCAATGCGATGGTTACCACTTCCGATGCGGGCCGCTGCACCATCATTTCCAACGACCGTAGGACCATGATCACCATTAACATCGAAGCCCACGGCGACCGGACAAAAATCCAGATCACCAAGGTGAGCCATAACTCTGACGCGGGGAACTCGTCCTCGAACTGAAGAGAGGTCGGGCCGAAATGCCAGAGCCATTCGCAGAACTTGCCCAGGCCGCAAAGTCGAAGTCCGCGCAAGTGGACGCCCTCGCTCTGGCCGAAGGTCTGCGCGCACAGATTCACGGTGATGTCCGATTCGACCGCGGCACCCGCGCCCTCTACGCCACCGACGGCTCCAACTATCGCCAGGTCCCCATCGGCGTCGTGCTCCCCCGCGATGCCGACGATGTCTTAACAACCGTCGCGCTCTGCCGCGAGTTCGGCGCGCCACTCCTCTGCCGCGGCGGCGGCACCTCTCTCGCCGGCCAGTGCTGCAATGTCGCCGTCGTCCTCGATTTTTCCAAGTACATGGCGAGGATTCTGGAAATCGATCCCGCCCGCGGCATCGCCCGCGTACAGCCCGGAGTCGTGCTTGACCATCTCCGCGCCGCTGCCGAACAGCATCACCTCACCTTCGCGCCCGATCCCGCCACCCACGACCGCTGCACGCTCGGCGGCATGATCGGCAACAACTCCTGCGGCGTCCATTCCGTGATGGCCGGCAAGACCGATGACAACATCGAGCAACTCGAAATCCTCACCTACGATGGCGTCCGCATGAAAGTTGGAGCCACGTCCAGCGCGGAACTCGACTACATTCTCCAACACGGCGGCCGCCGCGCCGCCATCTACACGAAACTGCAAACCATCGCGGCCACCTATGGCGATCTTGTCCGCCAGCGTTTTCCGAACATTCCGCGCCGTGTTTCCGGTTACAACCTGAACTATCTTCTGCCCGAGAACGGCTTCCACGTTGCCCGCGCCCTCGTCGGCTCCGAAGGCACCTGCGTCACAGTTCTCGAAGCAACGTGTCGGCTGGTCGAAAGTCCTCCCGAACGTGTGCTGTTGGTCGTCGCTTATCCCGACATTTATCAGTGTGCTGATCATGTCCCCGAAATCATGCAGCACGAGCCCATCGGCCTCGAAGGCTTCGACGATCTTCTAGTCGGCTACACGCGAACGAAGGGCATTAACTCCGAAGGTCTCGCGCTTCTGCCGGAAGGCGGTGGCTGGCTGATGGTCGAGTTCGGCGCCGAAACCGCGCCGCAAGCCGAATCCCAGGCCCGCGTTTTGATGCAGTCCCTTAGCCGCAGTGCCAGCCCTCCCAACCTGCGGCTCTACACCGACAAGCAGCAAGCCAAGCGCGTGTGGGAAGTGCGCGAATCCAGTCTCGGTGTGACCTCGCATGTCCCCGGCGAACCGCTGAACTGGGAAGGTTGGGAAGACTCCGCCGTTGCGCCCGAGAAACTTGGCGGCTATCTCCGCGACCTGCGCAAGATGATGGGTGCCTACGCCTACAAAGGCTCGCTCTACGGCCACTTCGGCCACGGTTGCGTGCACACCCGCATCAATTTCGATCTGCAATCGAAAGACGGCATCACCAAGTTCCGCAAGTTTATGGAGGAGGCTGCCGATCTCGTGGTCAGCTATGGCGGCTCCATCTCCGGCGAACACGGCGACGGGCAGTCCCGCGCCGAACTGCTTCCGAGGATGTTTGGCCCCGAGTTGGTTCAGGCTTTCCGCGAATTCAAGTCGGCGTGGGACCCCGAATGGAAGATGAATCCCGGCAAGCTGATTGGTTTACCGGGAAAGCCGCCCTACAAGCTCGATGAAAACCTCCGTCTTGGCGCGAACTACTTTCCATGGGAACCGAAAACCAACTTCCAGTTTCTCGACGACCATGGCAGCCTTGCCCAGGCTACTCTCCGCTGCGTGGGTGTAGGCAAGTGCCGCCGCGAAGAAGGCGGCCTGATGTGCCCCAGTTTCCGCGCCACGCACGATGAAGAACACTCCACTCGCGGCCGTGCTCACTTGCTCTGGGAGATGACGCAAGGCCAAGGCCGAAAAGATGGGGTCATCCGTGACGGTTGGCGGAGCGAAGAAGTGAAGCAGTCGCTCGATCTCTGCCTCGCCTGCAAGGGATGCAAAACCGAGTGCCCGGTTGGCGTCGACGTTGCCACCTACAAATCCGAATTCCTCTCCCATTACTACGAGGGCCGCTTCCGCTCGCGCCACGCCTACGCTTTCGGCAACATCGATCTCTGGGCTCGCGCAGCATCGCACGCCCCCGGTCTCGCCAACCTCACCACGCAACTCCCATTCCTACGCGACCTCTCAAAGTTGGTCGCCGGAATCCCCAAAGAGCGCGCCATCCCCGCGTTCGCTCCAGAGACTTTCAAGTCTTGGTTCCATCGCACGCGGACACTTAGAGCGCGAGGCGCTAGGAAAAATGGTTTTGGGTGGCGCAGCGCTTCCAGCGCTGCGATCAAGCCTTCCTTTGATAAAGGGCCTTTAGCCCCTGACGAGGCCCCGCCCGTCCTCCTCTGGCCCGACACTTTCAACAACTATTTCCAGCCTCAGACCGCCAGAGCTGCCGTCGAGGTCCTGGAAACCGCCGGCTTCCGCGTCATCGTCCCGCGAGTCAACCTCTGCTGCGGCCGCCCGCTCTACGACTTCGGCATGCTCGACCGCGCCCAATCGCTCCTGCTTCAGATCCTCGACGAACTCTCTCCCGAAATCGAAGCCGGCATTCCTATCGTCGGCCTCGAACCCAGTTGCGTTGCCGTCTTCCGCGACGAACTCATCAACCTCTTTCCCCATGACGAACGTGCCCAAGCCCTCTCGCGCCAGACTTTCCTGTTAAGCGAGTTTCTCGAAACTCATGCCCCACGTCTTCCTTTGCCCCGGCTGAATCGCAAAGCCATCCTCCACGGCCACTGTCACCACAAGTCGCTAATGAAGATGACCGCCGAAGAGTCGGTCCTGCGCCGCCTCGGTATCGACTTCCAAAGTCCCGCTCCCGGTTGCTGCGGCATGGCCGGCTCCTTCGGCTTCGATCCCGATAAGTACGACCTATCTATCGCGATCGGCGAACTCGAACTCCTCCCCGCCGTCCGCCGCGCTCCGCCCGACTGGCTGATCATCGCCGACGGCTTCAGTTGCCGCGAACAGATCGCCCAGGGCACGCCCCGTCACGCTCTGCACCTCGCCGAAGTCCTGCAAATGGCGCTAAACTACGACGCTCCCGAATCCCGCCCCTACCCCGAGTCCTCCCGCATCCGCCGCCACGAAGCCGAAGTCTTCCAGTCCATGCAGCGCACCGGGCTAGCCATAACGGCCCTGGCAGCGGGTGGATTTCTATTATGGGAATTGTCCAGAAGACGCTGATTCTGCACCATTTAACCGCGATTTATAGCCCAATGCTAACCCCTGCCCCTCGCCAGATTACCCTTATTCTGGGACAATAGACTTCTCGCCGCCTCTCCACCCAGCCAGACATAACATCGAGGCGGGACGAATTCTCAGTACGCATTCTCAGTTAGGAAGTTATGGATCCCGAAGTAATGGGTTACGAAGTAATGGATCCTCAAGTCTCAGGCAGTTCAGCCTTGGCTGCTGAAGTCATGGATCGTGAAACCACCATCACCGCCCCAACCATCGGCAAGGTCCCAGCCGAGGCCCTGCCCACTCTCGTGGCAACCAAGCCCCCCGACGCGCCCTTATCCGGCTCTGTCCTGGTGCTGATCCAGTTCGACGTTTGCGAGGAGATTCGCCTCGACGAGCTTCGCCACATCCTCGGCGCCCGCACCGCCGATGCCAGCTTCAAACACCTCGCTCCCGGATACGTCCGCTACCAGCGTCCTCCGGTCGAAGAAGTCCTCGAACCCCTCGTTCTTGAAAGCGGCGAGCGCCTCCAGGGCGACATCAAGTACTTCGACTACGGCGTAGTCAGCGTGGTCTTCGAGCTTCCCTTCTCCGGCGATTGGGACAAGCTCGTCCAACTTTCCAGCCGCTGGGTCTGGGACACCAACTTCGAAAGCCTGGCCACTCGCATCGTCAAGCAGAAACTCGAGCGCGCCGCCCCCGCCCTGGTCAAGCCGTATTCCACCGAGTGGTTGCAGGAAGATTATTTCATCTTCCATCTTCGCGAGATAGAAGGCTCACCCTCCGCCACCGATCTTCTGGCTTCCCAAGGAGGTTTTATCTCTCAAGTGGTGCGTGGCGAAACCCAGCCTCTTTCCGATGGCGAGCGGCAGGAGATTCTTCAATCCCGGATTTCCTACTATCCCCACGACCTCGCCGTAATCGGCTGGAATGCCGCCTTCATCTATGACAATCCAGTCGGCGCCGAAACCGCCATCCAGCTCCTGCAGTACGCCAACTCCCAGTTGCTCGAGTTCCGCCACTACGACGAATTGCTGACCAAACAGCTGGAAGGTGTCTATGACTTCCTCGAGCGCGGAGGCCGCGGCCTGTGGTCGCGCTGGCGCACCGCCCGCGCCGCTTCAAAACTCCACACCGTCCTGCTCGACGTCAGCGAACTCACCGAGCGCGCCGACAACGCCATCAAATTCCTCAGTGACATGTTTTCCGCCCGCCTCTACAAGCTCGCGGCCTTGAAAGTCGGCGTGCCCGACTACAAGGACCTTGTTCAGCAAAAACTGCAAACCGCCGAAGAGCTCTACCGTTTCATGGTCGACGAATTCAACCAAAGCCGCGCTTTCGTCCTCGAACTCATGGTCGTCATCATCCTGATCATCGAATTGGTCTACTTCTTCCGCGGCAAGCCTATCTAGTAGCGTCGTCGGCGTCTCGCCCGCCAGATCTTAGGTGGTGGGTCAGTCTGATTGTCATCCTCAGGCGATAAGCCGGGATCTAACGGCGGGTGAGATGTATCGCACGACCGTCTGTGCTAGCGTGGGGTATGGACAAGAAAGAGATCAACTCGACGAAGATGACGCTGAACTTCCTCGTCTGGATTGGCGGGGTGTTCATGCTGTTGCTGTTTGCAGTGCTGGCCCACTTTGTGTGGAGGCTCTTCTAGGAGCCTGCCACAAAAAGTGTGGCCCCATTGCTGGGGCCACGTTTCAAAGAGGCAAGTTGGTAGGCGATTGTCAGGAAAGGCGATGCAAGTTGCCGCTCCGCCAGCCGGAACGGCAGTTTGGGAAACGTTTTGAAGAGAAGAGAGTGAGGGTCATTGCTTTAGGTTGCGGCCTCTTTAGTACATTGGGAACAAGCACTTCCCGAGCCAAAGGCGGGACGTAGCCGATGGGATCTCTTAGTTGCGCAAGTTGTTGACTGTTCGTGGCTTAGGACAAGGAAACAACGAATGGAACTGTCTGACGGCCAGCCATCGCGGCCTCGACGAGTGCAGAAGCATGCACATTGACTGCACCGTGAGGGTAGGATCACTGCGAGCCGCCAGTCCGAAACCGGCGGCTCGAATGGGTTAAAGCTAGCTGTTTCCGGCCACTGTGCGCAGCTTTCCGGGCAGGAAGTGGTAAGGCGGCCAGGGTCCGCTGATGGCCACCTGGCAGTTCTTCAACTGCTTGGCAGCTGTGTTGTAGCGGTTCTGGTATTTCTCAACCGACTTGGTGTCGATGAGATGGGCGATGTCGATGAGCATGCCTTGGGGCGCAACCTTCTTGCAGCTCACTTCCTCTTCCAGCGGGTTAAACAGCTTGTGGACTTGCACCGAGAGAGCACGGGCCTTGGTCTGGCGCTCGCGTTCCCGGGAAGCCTTGACGCGCAGCTTTGAAAGATAGTCGCCGCCGACGGTGTCGGGCAGGATGACGTCGATCATGGCCTCACGCAGCGAGCCGTCGGTGACGGTCAGCTTAATGTGCATCTCGGACTTCCCACGGAGCTTGGCGACACTCACGCCGAACGCACGCCGGTTGACCCGGACGGCTTGGCGAAGCGCGTCGTCACTCTCGAAGATGGTTCCGAAGCGGAACGGCAATACAGTGGAATTGCGGAAGCAGCCGCTGACCACGCGGGCATGCTCGATGGCCGATTTCTGATCAAGTTCTGCAGAGTTGGGATCGTATTCGCTCACAATCACAGCAAACTCGCCGCTGGGATAGCTGAGCACTGGGGCTCCGTTCACGCCTTGGACGTTTTCAATGACAAATGGGCGTCGGGAACGGGTGCCGTTTGGAAGGGTCTGGTGCTCGGTAAGGCAGTATGCGTACCACGACATATTGAACTCTCCGAACCGGGACGGAGGCGGACCAACCACCTCTTATGTTTTTGCACAGGCCGAACTGCAAGTCTGGAAGTTAGTTAGCGGTACAGGGTCCGAACTGGGAAACCATCGTGCCCCGTAATTCATATTACTTCCGATTGAATCGAAAATGCAACTTTTTCGTTGCAGAAGGCATCGCCGAGGCTTTTCTCGCGGGAGAGGAGGGCTGAAAAGGGCGTTGAGGGGACAAAACCGGATCACGGCTCGTCGGGTCGGCCAATCAAGGACAAAAGCGACCGACACCCGCCCTGTCTCCGCAAAAGGCGCGGAGACAATGACGGGGGCACCCTGGGAGTAGGTAGGAGCGCTCGTTACTCGTAGCGCAGGCTTTCGACCGGGTCGAGGTGGGCGGCGCGGGCGGCGGGGACGGTGCCGAAGATTACTCCTACCAGCGACGAGACCAGGATGGCGATAATGGCCGACAGGCCCGAGATGGGAACGCGATACTCGGTGAGGAAGCGGATCGAGTAGGGGATGGCGAGGCCGACGACGATGCCGACCAGGCCTCCGATGAGGGAGATGAGAATCG
>Ga0302320_10006772_pt1 | contig 25358 bp, 15 predicted proteins | sample Bog_T0_3_FD_202130 | JGI IMG/M metagenome (GOLD analysis project Ga0302320, IMG submission 202130) | Peat permafrost microbial communities from Stordalen Mire near Abisko, Sweden - Bog_T0_3 | ecosystem: Environmental > Terrestrial > Soil > Wetlands > Peat | place: Sweden: Abisko, Stordalen Mire... | reverse complement strand
CTCAAGCAGAATAAATTCGACGAGGCCCTTGTGCTCTACCAGCCGTTGACCGATGCCCCGAAGCCGGATGTGGCGGCGGCGGCGCGCAACAAGATCGGCGGGATTTGGCTCGCGGCGGCCAAGTCGTGGGGCGCGTATCAATCGATGCCGCTTGAGACGCGGCCCGAGGCCGAGAAGCGTTTGTCCAATGCCGAGGAGGCTTATCTTGAGACGCTCAAAAAGTTTCCCGGGCAGCTCGACGCGGTGGACGACGCCTTTGATGGCTTGGTGAACGCGATCAAGCAGCGCCATTCGTGGGGACTGCTGCAAGATGCCGATTTGGAAAGCTATCTGGGAAAACTCGCGGCTGGGGAAAACCTCACGACGCCTGAAATGGAGGCGAGGCTTGAGCTGGCGAAAGCAGGGCTGGTGTTTGTCGTGAAGGACGGCGCGAAGCAATACCCGGCGGCGTTGGGGCGGTTTAAAAAAGTGATGAGCGCCAATCCGAGCCTGCCGCTGACCCGGCAGGAGTCGTTTCAGTACGGCGAGTTACTCCTGACGACGCAGGATTATTCCGCGGCTTTGCAATTCTTCGGCGACCTCCTGGCCAATGCGGCCCCGACCGACGAGTTTACGCAGGGCAACGTCTATTACGGTTTGGGCGCGGCCAATTTCGGACAGGGACATCTGGCGCAGGCGAAGGAATATTTTCTCAAGCTCAAAGCGCTGCATAACGGCGGCGAGTGGCATCCGCACATCCTGGATGCCGATTACGGAATCGCGTTCGTCGATGAGCAATCGAATCAAGCGGCGCAAATCGACGAGGCGCAACAGCTCTACGCCGAGGTGATGCGCGACCAGAAGGCGAGCCCGGAATTGCAGGCGAAGGCGCTGCTCGGGTTCGGGCGGCTTTTGGAGAGGAACGGCCATGCCATTACGCCGAGTTCGCAGGGACCCAATGAGTATGCGGTCCATTACTATCAGGAGCCGCACATCCTGTCGGGCCGAGCGGTGCCCGAGCTTAGCGCGGAAGGTCTCTACGACACGGGCCAGGCCTATGAAAAAGCGGGCGACTCGGCCAATGCGAAAAAGCAGTACGGCGACTTGATCTCGAACTACGGCACGACCGCGCCCGATTGGGCTGCGAAGGCGAGGTCGGCGAGGGCCCGGCTTGGGCCGTGACTAAAGAAAGGTTCGCACAGAGGACTGCGGAGAACTGAAGAGGAAGAACCTGTTTGAAAAAGATGACGCCTGCCGAACGCGCAAAAGCACTCTGCAAAATCCTGCCGCGGATTTATCCCGACGCGCATTGCGAATTGGATTTTTTCAGCCCGCTCGAATTGCTGATCGCGACGATTCTCTCCGCGCAGTGCTCCGACGTGCAGGTGAACAAGGTGACGCCGAGGCTTTTCAAAAAATATCGGACGGCACGCGATTACGCGGAGGCCGATCCCGCCGCGCTCGAACACGATTTGCGCGCCATCGGACTCTTTCGCGCGAAGGCGAAAAATATCCGCGCCTGCTGCCGGTTGCTGGCCGATGAGCACGGCGGAAAAGTGCCCGAGACGATGGATGCGCTGCTGCGTCTTCCCGGCGTGGGACGCAAAACGGCCAACGTGGTTCTCGGGAACGCATTCGGGCAAAGCGTCGGCGTGGTGGTCGACACCCACGTCGGGCGGCTCTCGGCGCGGCTCGGCCTGACACGCCACACCGATCCGAAGAAGATCGAGCCGGTGCTGATGAAGCTGGTGCCGCAAAAAGATTGGACGCTTTTTTCACACTGGCTGATTTTTCACGGGCGGCGACGCTGCAAGGCGCTGAAGCCCGACTGCGCGAATTGCGAGCTGAAGGATTTGTGTCCGAGTTTTTCCCGGTTTATGAAATTGCAGGCGACGCGCGCATCATAAACCGATCCCATATAAAAGTGCTGTCATCCTGAGCTTGTCGAAGGATCAGTTCGGTCTGACTTTTCTCGTTCCCAAACTCCATTTGGGAACGGGATTGTCGGCGCAATTCCATTGCTCTGAAAACCGAATCGGCAACGGAGTTGCCTCAGCAAGTGCGTTCCGAAATGGAGTTTGGGAACGAGAAAAGTCAGGGTTAGGCCGGCCGGCACGCCGGTCGTCGGCCCTCGAGTTGAGCTTGATCTTTCCCCGCGATCCCGTCATGACACCGGGGTTCCATGAGTCGTCTCATCCTTATTTTCGCGCTGAGCCTGCTCGGTTTTCCCGCGTTGGCCCATGCGGCGGAGCCGTCGGCAAATGCCACGCCCTTCCCGCCGCCGCTCGAATCGTATCAGGACAACGCCACGGCGGACGTCTGGACCGTCCTCGTCAATCGCGTTCACGCCGAGCCGTTCAACCTCATCGCGACCGCGATTTTTCTCCTGGCGATCATCCACACCTTTCTCGCGCCAAAAATCCTCGGCCTGTCGCACCGGATCCAGCACGAGCACGAGGCGCGGCTGCGGGAAATCCACGGCCCCGATTTCGAGCAGGAAATCCCGCGCCACCTGCGGCAAAGCATCCCAGCGGCGGTGCTGCATTTTCTCGGCGAAGTCGAGGCGGTGTTCGGCATTTGGGTGATCCCGCTCGCGGTATTAATGTGGATGTACAAAGGCCCCGGCGTGACGCGCCATTACCTCGACCAGGACGTCTCCTACGTCGAGCCGCTGTTTGTCGTCATCATCATGGCCATGGCCGCCAGCCGCCCCATTGTGCAGGCCGCCGTGCGCGTTCTGGGGCTGATTGCGGGGCAATCCCCGGCGCGCTGGTGGCTGGCGCTGCTGACTCTCGGGCCGCTGCTCGGCTCGTTCATCACGGAACCGGCGGCGATGACCATTTGCGCGGTGCTGCTGGGACGCGAATTTTATCGGCTCGGCCCGAGCAAGCCGTTCATGTACGCGACGCTGGGACTCCTTTTCGTCAACATCTCCGTCGGCGGGGCGCTGACCGATTTTGCCGCGCCGCCCGTGCTGATGGTCGCCGCGAAATGGAACTGGACGACGGCCATCATGCTCGAACAATTCGGACTGCGCGCCGTGGCCGGGATCATCGTGGGCAACGCCGCCTACTTCCTGATTTTCCGGAAGGAATTCGCGCGGCTCGCCGCGCTGCGCCGCGATCTCCCGCCCGACGAATTGACCCGCCCGCGCGCAGAGGCGATCCCGCTTTGGATCACCGGCGTCCATTTCGTGTTTCTCGGCTGGACCGTCCTTGTCGCGCACGAACCGGCGCTCTTCATCGGCGGTTTTCTTTTCTTCCTCGCCTTCCTCATGGCGACCACGGCCTACCAGGACGAATTGGAAATGCGCTCGCCGATGCTGGTCGGCTTTTTCCTCGCGGGACTGGTCGTGCATGGCGGCTTGCAAGGCTGGTGGATCGAGCCGGTGCTGGGCCGCCTGGGGCACTATCCGCTGCTCATCAGCGCGACGGTGCTGACCGCCTTCAACGACAACGCGGCGGTGACGTATCTCGCCACGCTCGTGCCGAATTTTACGGACCCGCTCAAGGCCGCGGTCGTCTCCGGCGCGATCTGCGGCGGCGGCCTGACCGTCATCGCCAACGCGCCCAACCCGGCGGGGCAGTCGCTCCTCCAAAAATATTTTCCCGGCGGCAGCATCGCTCCCGGCGGCCTTTTTCTCGCCGCGCTCGGCCCGACGCTCGTCATGCTTTTCTTCTTTGCGCTGCCGAGGTGAAGACACGCGGCAGCCTTGAATTCCGCTTTTGGCCTGCCATATCATCGGCTCTGTGCCTGTCCCTGTTTTTCCTGTACGACTTGCACGTCAATCGCCGACTTCCTCTAAGCCGGGAAGGTACTGAGTGGATGTTGCGGACTTGGTTTAAGACAAGAAGAATTAATTGACCGAATTAATATTTCTGATAGTTTCCTGCGGCTAGGTGATTATGCCGGGCCGAAAAACGCTTGTCCTAAACTCGGTTCGTTCGGGCCTGACTATGAAATTGGTTCCCCATTTTCTGTTGGTGTTGATGCTGTTCCATGGCATAGCCCGGGTTGCCTTAGCATCCTCCGCAACCGAGTATTTGCTCGGAATACAGAATTTGTCCCAACAAACAGGTAGTTCTACATTCGTCGGAGGGTTCGGCACCAACGATCAATATTCCTTGAACGCGTTTGTGCAAACGGGCGGCGCTGACCTCTCCGCCGCTCCGATCCTTGGGCTCCCTGTTCCAACCAACACTTACCCGAGCGGCAGTATTACGTTTCCAACGGGTACTAACATCTCTCCGACTTGGCCCACCGGCAATGGATACGACGAATATAAATATGGAGAGGGTTGGACGAGTGAGGCCTTGTTGAACTCTGTCTACGGTAGCGGCAACTTCACCTTCACTATTGGCAACGCCACAGCACAGCCGATACTTTCCATGAATACCGCCAGCCCCACTTTTCCGATCTCCCCTACACTCACGAGCGGTGGGACATGGAGTGGCGGAGTCCTCGTGGTGGACCCGACAGTGACGAATACTCTGACCTTCAACACCAGTGCGTTCACCGGCTATTCAAGCGGTTTGGGAGGCCAGATTAGTTTTAAATTTGTCGACTCGAACTTAGAGGATATCTCGACGCCGGAATTGTCTCAAAACGTCCCCGACCTTGGTATAGAGCAGCCGGCCTTAACCTCCTTCACCATCGCTGCCGGCACCCTGGTCGCTGGGCAAACCTACACTTTGCAGACGGATTACACGCAGGTGGAACAAATAAATACGCAGTCGTTCACCGGCACGGGCATTACAGGAAGCCCGGTCGGAATCTCTTACTATCAAAACACAACCTTTATAACCATCCTTGCGCAGGGTTCTCAGTCCCAAACGATTACTTTCCCCCCCATCGCCACTCAGCAGTATCCGGGCCCAACGGTTGCGCTGAGCGCAACGGCCAGCTCTGAATTGCCGGTAACCTATACGGTTACATCCGGCCCGGGCACCGTCTCGGGCAGCACGTTGACGCTCACCGGCGTTGGTTTGGTCACTGTCACAGCCAGCCAGGCGGGCAACGCTAGCTATCAGGCTGCCCCCAGCCAGTCGCAAACCGTTACGGTCACATCTGCCTCGCCTCAGACCTTCGCTCAGTGGGAGACGTACTACGGCATTAGCGGCGAGCCTCCCACCGCGATGCCCGAAAACGACGGCGTGCCCCTGTTGCTTAAATATCTCGACAACCTCGTCCCGACCAGCCCCATGAGTGCAACTGAGCGTTCCGCTTTGCCGACCGTGGGCATGACTACAGTGGGAGGAACACGATACCTCACGCTAACCTACACCGAGTACCTGTTGGAAACCGGGATCACGGTCAATGTGCAAACCTCCCCGGATTTGCAAACCTGGACAACAGTGAGTCCTCCCGACTTTGCCCAGCAGGTCGGCACCGATTCGAACAACGATCCCATTATCGAAGTCGGCGTCGTATACAACGGTAACAAGCAGTTCATTCGGGTTAACGTCACCCAGCCTTGAGCAGGTATTCTCGAGTGAAAAAGATGACAGGCATCTTTCCCCCTGCCTCCTCATTCCGTTAATTCCGTAATTCCGTCAAAATTCAACAACTACACCGCCGCCCGGCGTGCGGCGGCTACCAGAAGTCAGGGTCAGGACGGAGTCTGACTCTCCATGATGATGGCTGGGGTGCTCGGCTGCCTTTGCGGCAGCCAATCGATCTTGCGGCGGAGGAAGGCCAGCCAGCCGAACACCGCGCCGAGCTGGCGCATGATCTGGAAGACGAACGGCTCCGAGAGGGTCGCGCCGAGGGATTGGACCCAGAGCTTGAGGGAAAAGGTGACAGGCACGCGGTGGCCTTGAATTCCGTCTTTGGTCCGCCATCCTCCGCTCCGTGCCTGTCCCGAATGGCACTATTGAATGGTGATGGGAATCGCGGTTAGTCGGTAAACAACACTGTTCGTCCAGTCACCTGCGCAAAACACCCAAGCCTTCGTTCCATCTGCAGAGGAAAATTTCGGGCAGATGCCCGGACAATAGTAGCCTGCGGGCGTAAAGTTTTGCGATCCGACCGTCCGCCATGGCCCCCAAGGATGGGACGCAACGCGAAATTCCCAAGCGGTTTCAATATGGGCATCTGGGAGCTTGCCGCCGCCTTTCGGGTAGTACCATGTTATCATCAGATAACATTTTTGAACTGGAAGATAGGTCGCTCCCGTTTCGCCGACATGACCGGGATCGTCGATTACCCGCCTGGCCTTCCTGCGATCATTGCTCCAAGCCGCATCCTGGCTGCCGTCCCCGCCCGTATAGTAACTCCAGGAATGCCGGTCCAGATTCGGCATGTCCGTGCGCAAACAGCGGCCAAGGACCATGTAATCGCCGTTGTCCCAGTAACCGTTGTTCGAGGTAGCGTAGACGTACTTTTCGCTTCCGTCCGCAACTGCCTCGTGCCCTTCTTGTCCGTAGTTGATGAAGTAGGGCGTGACAAAGCTGGTGCCGGGAAATTCCGGATGGTCGTAATTATCTTGGGCGGATCGTGTCCACGTCTTGCCGCCGTCGGTCGATTTGATAATGCTTCCGTTGTGCGCATCCTGCCGAAGGAAGCGATCTCCGCCTTCTTCACCATATTCGTGTCGCGCGATAGCCCAATAAAGCGCTCCATCCAGCGCGAGGCAGCCACTTGATTTCCATGTGCAATTGTCGGGCCCATGTTGGGTATCGCCGCCAAAGTCGGTCATGATATTGATGGTCTGGCCAACTAATTTTTGAGGATCATCGCCGTCAATCCGATTGAAATTGATGTTGCTGCTATGAACATTGCCGAAACCATGATTGTCATTGCCCGGACTCATAACCGAGCCATCTGCCATCCACGCTGCCGCCCAAGTATCCCCATCTGAATGGTCGGGACCGGCGACTTCGTAGGGAGGAGCTCCCACGTGGACCGAATGGATGGCCGAATCGTCGGCGTGAAGTATTGAGCTTGCGACGAGGAAGCTGGCGATTAGACGAACGATCATACGTTGAATTGGCTAATTAGACCGCTTTGGAATGTAATTTGGTAATATGGGTATGTACATGACTCCACTTTTCCCGCCAGTTGTGTTCGCCTCGCTCGGGCACCGCAAGCCGTAGCGTTGAGTGGAGTCACGTAAATACCCCTATTTGGTAAAAACAATTCTGTCATCCTGAGCTTGTCGAAGGATCAGCTACCAGCAGATGTAGCGTAACCCACCGGAGGCTGATCCCTCGACAAGCTCGGGATGACGGAGCTTTTTTGCCAAGTAATGGCTACAAGTGGTATTAGCACGAGTTCCACGCCTTGTTAGCAGAAATCTCAGAAAGATTCATTCGTAGATTCTGAACGCTTTCATAACACGGGAAAAAGCAGGGAAAGAGGACTGGCACGCAGCACCCTTGTATTCCACCTTTGGCCTGCCATCCTCGGCTCTGTGCCTGTCCCCGTTTTTTCAGTCCCCCGTTTTTTCAGTCAAATTCTCGGAAACTTTCCGTGGCGAGACGGGTTTACTTGAAATGATTTCCATTTGCCGTGCCGTCGCGCTTTCTTTCGTGGCGTTCCTCCTGGTCGGTCATGCTTCCGCCAGCGACTCGCAATGGGTGCGTCCGGAAAAGGCGGACGGTCTTCTCGTCTGGGGCCGACATGACGGGATTGTCTTCGGGCTGCCGTCGACTCCGGATTGGGGCGTCCCGCGTGGATTGATTCGCGTGGGAATTTTTCCGGCGGGGGAGACCGGGCCGAAACTCCTGAACTATATCGCGGTGGAACCGGTTGTCGATTTGCCGACCTCTCGAAACTACAAGAGCTACAGTGAAATGGAGCCGAGCCAGCTCGACGCGGGCAAGCAAGGCAAGCGGCTGTGGGTTGACACAAGCGCCGGGCCGGACGCATGGAGAGGCCAGATCACGACGCTTCAGCGGGAGGGTCAAACGATCGAGCGGTTGTCGGTACCGATCTGCGTGGAACGCTTCAACACCAGCAAAGCCTATGTGCGCCTGATCGCCTCTGTGGACAGTGACCATCCGAGCGAAGTGCGGTTTACCGTCTTCGCGCAGGACGACAGCCCGCCGATCAAGGAACTGACGCTCTCGGCGACGATGGGGAACTTCGAGCGGTTGAGGCTCATTTGGCTGGCGGACCAGGTACTGGACAGCCGGAAGCTCGCGCCGGACTACAAGGGCAAGAGTTTTACTGCGGATTCGAATAAATATCCGGTGTCGGAGATCCTGCGATTACCGGGGGGCGATCCGATTGTCTATGCGTCATCGAATGAAGCCGATCCCGCATCTGCTAAGACGGCAGGATGGCCCTACGGGCTGCCGAAGCTGACGCAATATTGGTCGGTGCCCGCCGGTGACGTGCAGCCCGATCTGCGGGTGCGCGTGAACGAGCGGTATGATTACTGGCGATCCGAAACGCCCGTCTTTGGCGGCATCGCGTTCGAGAATTTCGAGGTTCGCCAAAAATATGTGCCGGGCCAGATGTTCATCTTTGGCATCTCTCCGAAGGAGCCATGGGATTTATATCCGGGGCCGGAAAAGTTGAATCCGTATCCGCTGGATACGCCCGCGCCGTAGGCCAAGCATATCTCGTCTACTTGAATAGGAGAAATGGAAATAGAGGACTGGCGCTCGGCGGCCTTGAGTTTCATCTTTTGCTGCCATCATTTAGCGCCGTGACTGTCTCGTTTTTCTCTTTAATAAAATGAATCAGGATGGACTCTGACCTTCCAGAATGATGGCTGGCGCACTGACCTGCCTTTGCGGCAGCCAGTCGATTTTGCGGCGGAGGAAGGCCAGCCAGCCGAAGACCGCGCCGAGCTGGCGCATGATCTGGAAAACAAACGGCTCCGAGAGGGTCGCGCCGAGGGATTGCACCCAGAGCTTGCGGGAGAGCGGAATGCCGAGCCAGCGCTGGTAAAGGACGATGGAATAGGCATGGAGGGCCAGGTCGAAAAGGAGCTTGGCGATGATGAGTTTAACGATAAAGCTGTCTAGAAAATGCCTCGTAATCAGCAAAACTACCAAAACTACCGCCGCCGCCAATGCGTAGATCGGCAGGAGTAAATCGAGCGTTTTGAGGCAGAGCATGTACCGGCCCACCGTCCCGTAGCGTCTGTTTCCGACCATGTCCTGATACTTGAAGTGGGTCGCGATGAAGCCGGCAAACCAGCGCCGTCTTTGGTTGAGGAACATGGCGATGGAAGCGGGCGCGTCTGTCGTGCCGCGCGCGCCGGAGAGGGTCTTGACCGTGACGCGCCGACCCGCGTTGAAGGCCTGCTGATAAACGCGGTGAGTCAGTTCGTAATCCTCGACCCAGCTTGTCGTGTCGAAGCCGCCCGCCGATTCGAGCACGCTGCGCCGGTATGCGGCGAACGCGCCGGAAATCAGCAGCAACATGTCGTACTGCATCCAGGTCAGCCGCCAGAGAAAGCCGCGTGCGTACTCGAAGGTCTGGAAGAATTGGAAGAACCCGGCCCACGATGTTCGGCGGCAGACGGGCACCAGCACGCCGCCCGCGATGCCCAGGGCGGGGTCCTCGACGAAGCCGTCGCGGATGGCGGCGAGCGCGTCCGGCTCGACGAAGGTGTCGGCATCGAGCGTGACGATGATTTCGCCTTGGGCGATTTTCCAGCCGAGGTTGAGCGAGTCGGCTTTGCCGGTGTTCGGCTTTTGCCAGACGCGCAGGGCGGGCCAGCGGGCGGAGCGGCCTTCGGCGGAGTTTGCTCCCGCAGGCTCGAAGGCGAGTGCGTACTCAGTGGTGAGCCATTCGAGCATGCCGTCGGTCGAGCCGTCGTCGAGGACGATGATTTCGTCGGCCGGCTCGGTCTGCGCGGCGAGTGCGCGGAGACATTCCGGCAGGACGAGGCGTTCGTTACGCGCGCAAATGAGGACGGTGAGGGTGGGCCGGGGCGTTTCTGGCGCGAGGTTGGCAGCGGGCGCGGTTTTCTTGCGGCGCTCCTGGCGCGTCACGGCGATCTGGCTGGAGACGACCATGAAGCCGAGCAGGAGCGAGTCGTAGGCGATGTAGACCAGTCCGATGGTCCAGGCGGCGGGGCCTTTGAAGGCGAAGGAGGCGTAGAGGGTGAAGAGGAGTACGCCGACGACGGCGCTAAAGAGGAGATGCCAGCGGAGGGATTGCACGGGGGAGAATACCGCAAGATTGCCGGTCGCGCGAATCGATTTGCGCGTTGGACGCGGCGACTGTCGGCTCCAACCCGGCCGCTTCTTTTCGGGTTGCGCATCCGCTGCGGCCAAGGCTCAGGCAAAGATGCCTGCTCTTTTCCGCAACGGCTCGTTAATGGCTACTTGGGTTCCACTGCTTTTTTCGTCTTAAGCACTGATATCAATCAAGAATGTTTGACTGTAGGTGCCAGCGGTATTAGTTGCGGTCACGGTGCCGGAATAGAAGTTGGCCGTGGTTGGCGTGCCGGAGATGACGCCTGCTGTAGAGAGCGAAAGTCCAGCAGGCAGCGACCCCGTGGTCACCGAGAATGTTGGCGCCGGTGTGCCGGTGGCAGTATAGGTGAAGTTATAAGCCGTACCGACAGCGCCAGTCGCGGGAGGCGGCCCATTGGTGATCGCAGGGTCCGCGTACACAGTTATCGAGACCGCTGCGGTGACGGCGTTAGGAGAGATGCCATTGTTCAGGGTCACCACAATACCGTTTTCGGTAAAGGCCTCTGTTGGTGTGCCGGAGATAACGCCTGTCGCTGGATTAAGCGAGAGTCCGGGGGGTAGAGATCCCGAGGTTACCTTGAAGCCTGTCGGCCCTGGGAGCGGAAAACCGGTGGCCGTATACGTGAAGAAGTTAGGATAATAAACGTTCTGTATGGCGGTTCTCGGGATGGATGACGCGTTGGTGATGGTAGGCGCTACTCCCGCCGCCACGGTGATCGAGAAGTTCTGATTGGCGGTGCCGGCGGTATTGGTTGCGCTCACCGTACCTGTATAGTTGCCATTGGCGCTTGGCGTGCCGGAGAGAACGCCCGCTGAAGAGAGGCTGAGCCCAGTGGGCAGAGATCCGGAGCTTACGGAGAACGTTGGCGTCGGATAACCCGTGGTCGTGTATGTGAAGGTGTTGTAAGCCACATTGAGCGCAGTCTGGGACGGGGGCGGACCGTTCGTGATCGCCGGTGCCGTTGTCGGCAGGGTGTAGGTGTCCAGGGTTGTGCCGTTGGCTACGATGCCAACTGCGGTGATTACGCCGCTGCCGTTGACCGTGACTTGCGGGGTGAGGTTTTGCCAACTGGTGCTGGCGTTAATTTCAACAACTGTGGCCGTGTACATAACCGCGGCGGTTGATGTCAGCCATGCTCCGGTGACACCGACGTCGGGTCCCGACCATGACGAGTCATAGTCCCCTGCAATCTGGGTCGCGGGGCCATAAGTGCTGTAGGTTTCGGTGCCCAATACGGAGACCAGTCTCGCTTTCGAGTTGGTCGCCGCGGTCCACTCAAGCCCGCCTGAGCCATCAATGGAGAAGGTTGGAGCGGCCGTGCCGTTGACTGCGTTACTGGTGCTTCCGTATCCCCACCAGCAAAGCCTGACGTTGTAGGGTGTTAGGAGGCGGTCCACGATCACAATCACATTGGCGGTGCCGATGCTCGGCACGATGCTGTTGACGCTCGGTACAAGAACGAACCGGGTCCATTGGTTCGTGCCGGTAATCAGCTCCGTTTGCAGACAGTAGACGCTGACGCCCTTGGAGCTGGTTATTGTGGTGGCTGCATCCGCCCGGGGGTCAGCCAGGCCGAAGCCCCGAGGCAGGATGATGTAGTCCGACGGTTCCCCAATGAGAGTTCTCGTGGCCTGGGGATAACCGACTCCCAGCGGATCGGCTATCATGGGTATATTCTGGGCAAGCCAGTTGGTGAAGTATTCTTCGTGAGTGTTGCCGCTGTCGCCATTGGCGCCATATCCCGGAATGCGAAGCACCGGTTCCCCGCCGCGATAGGCCACCACGTTTCCGTTATCGGCATGGGGATGCCCGGCCAGAGAGGGGACGTTTGTGACGCCGGGATCGTATGGAGTGGGCGTGTTTTTTAACAGAACCATCAAGTCGGTATTGGTCGATCCTGTACGCGCCACGTTGATCCCACAGCCGAGTGATTGGACATTAGGCAGGGCTGCGGGTGCCGGAGAGCCCGCCATCACCGTATCCATATCCGTATTGCCGAGGCAAAGGTTGCTCACATTCGGATACTGCAAATATAGGCGCTTGGCGGCATCCAGCCATTGCTGCTTGGAGGCGGAGGGACCCCACGTCGCAAGATCCATAAAAGATTCGATCGTCGCGTCTCCCGTGATCCAACTGTCATCAAGACCCATCGCAGACCACACGGGAGTGGTGCCTGAGATCGCGGTTTGCGCCAGAATCGCCAATTGCCCGCTCAAATACTCCGTGAGGGGCTTGGTGGTATCGCCAAGCGTCAACGTTGTGTTCGAACCCGAGTAGTACGGAAACATCGCGGGAGCATTCGTGTTGGCGATCGACAACGCCTGAACCCAGGCCATGAAATAAGGTGCCCAATAGTTGAGATAATGAGGCCCTTCATAGTAATAGCAGGCGCCACTGGTCACGTCATAATTGCTTGTGAGAAAATCGACTCCATATGTCTGGGTATATTGCAGGGCCCATGTGTAATCCTTATATCTCTGAGAAGTGGTATTTTCCTGCGAAAGCCAATCCGACATCGCGAGCGCGGCCATGCCCACGCCGGAGATTTCGCGTCCAGTCCAGTTGTTGCCGCAGTATCCTCCGCTGTTCCAGCTATAGCCGGGATAATTCGACTGCATATGTTGAACCAGCACGTGAAAAATCCCGTCCGCCAGATTTTCGTAAAGATCGGCCATCACTTCATACTCCAAATACGCCTGGATATTGGGAGAGGAAAGGATGTCAAAAACAAGCGCATAGTACCAGAGGGTGTTCGACCCATTCTGAACTTGACCCCAATTGCCGGATAAGAACCCCCCGCTCTGGCCCGTGCAGAACTCGATGCTGTCGATTCCCATCCGCACGCAGTCGAGATAAGAGAGCATCGATGGATCTGGAATATTCCAGCCCTGCGTCAGCGGGCGAATTCCGGTCGGATTGAACCAGGCTAAAAGCGCGGCCATGAAGAGGGTCGTGCTGCGCGCATCTTCATACGGATAGGTGGGAGCCAACTGGCCTTCAAAACCGGTGTTTCTCATGTTGATGACGGAGTTTTCGGTAGCGGAAGCGGTCTTGCCGCTTGCGCTGTCCGAAGGCACCCAAGGGGGGCCCGGGTACCCGCCACCGGTTCCATAAGTGGAACCGGTTATGATGTTCATGATCGCCGGGTAACTGCCGCTATTGTTATAGAGGCACCAGGGGCGAGCTATGGGGCCGGCCGGTATCGTGGCAGCCTGCGCGGGGGTGCTGAGCAGCGTGGGGAGCGCGAGGCTGAGAGGCGCGCCAACGAGGCTGGTGCGCAGGAAATCGCGGCGTGTTGACATATTGAATTTATTCATAGGCTCTTCCGATCTTTGGTTGCTAGATGATTCTATATCTGATTGTTTTTACCGGCCTCATTCGGCACTTAGTTGCGGATCGTATAGTTCCATGTGTCTCCAACCCAAACGTTGCCGCTCGCATCCACCGCGATGCCTCGTGGATAGTAAAACAGCGCCGCCGTGCCCGTGCCGTCGGCGCTGCCATAGCTGCCCGCATACCCCGCGATTGTCGTCACCACCCCCGCCGACGTGATCTTGCGCACTGTGTTGTTGCTGGTGTCGGCCACGTAAACGTTGTAATTCGCATCGACCGCCAGTCCGTTCGGATTATAGAATAACGCCGCCGTGCCCGTGCCGTTTGCGCTGCCGATGGAGCCCGCCGTGCCAGCCAAAGTGGTCACCACCGCGCCGGTCGTGATCTTGCGAATCAGTTGGTTGCCGGTGTCGGCCACATAGAGATTGTTGCCGGCATCTATCGCGATGCCGAAGGGATACTTAAATAGCGCCGCAGTCCCGGTGCCATTCTTGCTGCCCTGGGAGCCCGCCGTTCCCGCAAAGGTCGTCACCACTCCGGCCGTCGTAACTTTGCGAATCTCGCAATTGGTGGAATCCGCGACATAGAGATTGCCGCTTGAATCGACCGCAACCGCGTAGGGGCCGCTAAAGCGCGCTCCGGTGCCTGTGCCGTTGGTGCTGCCCATCGAGCCCCCGCTTCCGGCGATGCTGCTCACCACTCCGGCCGTCGTAATTTTCCGGATCAACTCGTTGCCATAATCGGCAACATAAAGATTGCCGCTCGCATCCCTCGCCAGGCCCGTGGGATAGTGGAACAATGCGCCGTTACCCGTGCCATTCGTGCTGCCCTGCGACCCCGCAAGTCCCGCGAAGGTCGTCACCACTCCGGTGGACGTCGAAATCTTGCGGATCGTGTTGTTGCTCGCGTCGGCCACATAAAGGTTGCCCGAGCCGTCCAGCACCATGCCCCAGGGATGGTCAAACCGCGCGCCGGTTCCGGTGCCATCTGTACTGCCATCCGAGCCTGCGATTCCCGCAAAAGTCGTCACCACGGTTTGCGCTTGGGCGCCCAGAACGAAAAGCAGGCTTCCAACCAATGCCGCAGCCATCACACGAAACCAACACAACGGATATCGTTGAAGCGCAAAACCGTCAGGAGACATGAAAAATGATTTTGATACATCGGACTTTATTGTTTGCATTATATGATCGCCTTTCACAGGTTCCGTTTGCTATTTTTTACGTCTATACTAGTTTTGGAGTTTGATGAAGTGAATTGAATTTCAAACATTCGGAATAAGCATTCATGCCGGGACGCATCACCATCTGCGATATCGCAAAGAAAGCGGGCATTCATTTCAGCACTGTTTCACTGGCGCTGAAAAATGATTCGCGCATCAATTCCAAGACTAAAGAACTGGTGATGAAAATCGCCAAGGAATTGGGCTATATGCCCGATCCCATGCTATCGGCGCTGAGCGCTTATCGCCGTCTTAACAAGCCTGTTCAATATCACGGGACAATCGCATGGGTTGTCGATAACGCGCCTAGTCCGAGTTGTTTTGACAGCTATTTTTCAGGAGCCTCTGAACGGGCCTTGCAATATGGCTATCGCGTGGAGAGATTCTGGCTGAATGAACCCGGCATGAATCAGGAGAAAGCCGGCAAGGTGCTCGTCAGCCGTGGTATTCGCGGCTTGTTGCTGAGTCCCTCCGAGAACTCACAAACTCATTTCAATATGGATTGGGACAGTTTTTCAGTTGTGAAGTTCGGCTATTCTATAATAGAACCGCCAGTGCATCTGGTGACGTCGGCGCATTACAGCGCCGTCGCGACCACTATGAAAAAACTCGCCGCGAAGGGCTTTGCCCGCATTGGATATGTCAGCGCGCCGAATTTCGAACAGCGTGTCGACAGCAATTTCATGGCGGCTTTTTTGACCGCCCGTTTCAGTTTGCCGGAGAGCAAGGCGGTCCCGGTTCTATTTTGTGAAACCTTGTCCAAACCGATATTTATGGATTGGTTTAAAAAATATCATCCCCAAGCCATTGTCACGTGGAACAACGCTGTTCCCGGCTGGTTGCGCGAAGAGGGCCGGCGCGTCCCCGACGATGTTTGCGTTGCGATCCCCAATTTGCCGGATGTCGCGACCGGCGAAAATACCAAGGGGCTTTGCGGAATCCTGGATGCTTCGCGCGCCATAGGAAGCACTGCGGTGGATTTGCTTTCCACCATGTTATTGCATGGCGAGCGCGGCATCCCGGCGAACCCGCTGAAAATGTTGATAGAGGGAACATGGGTTGATTTTTCGTCCGAGCCGCAACTTCTAAAGAAAAGTCCTCTTGCGCGGTTGTGACTTTATAAATCCTTTTGAAAAAATGAATCGGGCGGCGATTTGAAATGGCAAATTATCATCCGATCAAGGGAGTAATAAATGAACTTGTACGATTGGAAAAAAAGGGGGATTGAAGCACTGATTTTCGTCCTGCTGGCGGGAGGGCTGCTGGTTAGTCCGGTCTGTTCGGCGCAACCGTACCAGATCGTCGGAACCGGCCAGACAAAGTGTTACAGCGACACGGCGGAGATCGCGCCGCCACAGCCGGGGCAGCCGTTCTACGGGCAGGACGCGCAGCATCCGGGGCCGCAGCCGAGTTACAAAAACAACGGCGACGGCACGGTGAGCGACCTCAACACGGGCCTGATGTGGGTGAAGGCGCGCGGAGAAAAGATGCCATGGGCGGACGCCGTCGCGGGCGCGGCGGGTTGTCGCGTTGGCGGTCACGACGATTGGCGCATGCCGACGATCAAGGAGCTCTACTCGCTGATCAATTTCAATGGCGGCTGCGCAGGCACGGTGGCGAACTCGCGGCCCTATCTCGACACGAATTACTTCGAATTTGTCTATGGCGATGAATCGAAGGGCGTGCGGATCATCGACTGTCAGGACTGGTCGGAGACGCAGTATGTCGGCAAGACGATGAACGGCAACGCGACGGTCTTTGGCGTGAATTTCGCCGACGGGCGAATCAAGGGATATCCGAAAGCGTTTCCCGGCGGACGGATTGCGCAGATGTATGCGCGCTACGTGCGCGGTAATCCCGCCTACGGGAACAATGATTTTCATGACAATGGCGACGGCACCATCACGGATCGCGCAACGGGTTTGATGTGGCAGCAGGCCGACAGCGGCAAGGGGATGAATTGGGAACAGGCGCTCGCCTATGCCGCCAGCTTCAAATTGGCTGGCCATTCCGACTGGCGTCTGCCCAACGCGAAGGAGCTTCAAAGCATCGTCGACTACACGCGCGCGCCGAGCATCACGCAGTCGGCTGCGATCTCGCCGCTGTTCAAGGTCACGCCGCTCAGTGACGGCGATTACCCTTTCTTCTGGACGAGCACGACGCATCTCGATGGCCCGCCGGACCGGCAGGGCGCTGCCGCTGTCTACATCGCTTTTGGCCGCGCGACAGGCTGGATGCCGGCGCGTGGCGGGGGCGGCCCTCCTTCCGGTGGACCGGGCGGGCCGGGACAGGGACCTCCTCCTCCAAATTTCGAGCCGCCGCCGGCTGGCGATTCCGCGTCGTACCAACTGCTCGATGTCCATGGCGCGGGCGCGCAGCGGAGCGATCCCAAAGCTGGAAACCCGCAGGATTTTCCACATGGGCGCGGACCGCAAGGCGACGTCATTCGCATCTACAACGATGTTCGGCTTGTGCGCGGCGGCCCATAAGCCATTGCCTTTCGGCGTGACCCGGAGCAACTTTTCGGACAGCCTCGGAGACTACCGTGCTGCACCTGGCCAACTTTTCCCTCATCCTCATTCTTTGGGTCAATATCTTTGGGCTCAGCCTCGCCACGGGCGCGATCACGAAAATCCGGAATGCGTGGCTGAACCTGACGCTCGGCCCGTTGCTGCTTTGTTCCGTGATGTTCTTCGTGGAGTTCATCCATGGGTTCGGAAGCCTGCTGTGGGCGTGGCCGATCACGACGATGGCGAGCATCGGGCTGATTTATGTGAGCGCGCGGCAGGAGAAATTTCAGAATACGGCGTTGGCGGAATTGAAGCGGCGCATTGGCTTTAACATCTGGAGGCATCCCGCGCCGTATCTGTGTTTCATGCTGGTATTCTCGTATGCGCTGCTGTGGCGCTATGTAACGCCCGATGCCGACGCAACGTCGGAAAAGATGCCCGATCTCTCCTATATTTGCAGCTACCTGCCCGGCGCGACGCTTCCCGCGATGGACGCCTGGTTGTATCCCTACCTCTCGACGCAGTACTACAGCTTCCAGTATTACGGGGCGGCGCTGATGGGAAGAATTTTCGGGATGGACCCCGGCACCGTTTTCAACCTCGGCTTCTGCACGCTCATCGCGCTGTCCGGTACGGCTGCGATTGGCGTGTGCCGGGAAACGGCGAAATCGATGCCCTTCGCGCGGAAATGGACCGGCTGGCTGGTTCCGTCCGCGTGGCTGCTGGGAGGGTCGGGAGTGAGCGGGATCATCTATCTGCTCACGACGCAGATTTCGCCATGGGCATCGATGCGTTTCGTCGGCTGCACCGTTCTCGACAAGGCGCCCGTCGGCACGACGCTTGCCCACTGGAATAATGTCCTGAATCATCTGACTTATAATCACCAGGGCATGCCGATGGACCTGCCCGGCGAGCCGTTCGCCTATTCGATTTACCTCGGAGATTATCATCCGCCCCTCTCGGGATATTATCTGGCGCTGGTGGCTATTCTGGCCCTGACGCTTTATCACCGCGAAAAGTTGGGCGCGTACCTGGCGATTCCCGGCGCCTGTTTTTCGTGGAGCATCGTGTCCGACACATGGAACCTGCCGGTGGAGCTGATCGCGCTGGTGGGATGGTGTTTTTACAATTTTTTTGGCAACTTGTGCCGCGTTGTTTTTTACGGCCGCAATTTTCGGGAACTGGAGATATGGAAAATTCTCTATCTCATCGCGGGCGGTGTGGGCGGATACCTGACGATTTATCCCTACTTCCGCCACTTCGCCGTTTCGATGGCCGATTACAATACGAGCATGAAGCTCGTCGAGTGGGACGCTCATTCGCCCATCCTTCTTTGGGTGCTTTTTATGCTGCCCGCGTTTGCGCTTTCGATCCTGGCTTTGTTCTCGCGGGAAAGAAGCACCTTTTGGCTCGGCGTGCTGGGGTTCGCGCTCCTTTTCTTTACGGAATTTGTCTATATCAACGATGCCTACGGCGGCCCGTTTCACCGTTTCAATACCGTCCTGAAATGGTGGCCGTGGGTCAGCGCGATTATTTTGCTCACGCTGGGCGTGAGGATTCTATGCAACCGCAGTTTATGGATCTACTTCATCGGGCTCTTTTTTGTCGCTTACCCCTTGGCCTACACCTACGACCTGGCCAAACAATGGCTCGATAAGCCCAAGGACCACGTCGGCCAGCTTTCGGGAAATCACTATGTTCTCAACGACGACAACCGCCTCCTGTTTATGTATTTGAAATCGCTGCCGCGGGGGGTCTCGCTGGAGGACCCCGATGCGGAAGGTTTCGCGTCGCAACCGGCGCTGTCGCTGTTTGCCGGGCAGGAATGCTATATGGGCTGGCTCGGGCACGAACAGCTCTGGCGCGGCTACGCGCATGATATTCGTTATCGCTTCGAGATGGTGAAGTTCTTTTACTCCGGCAACATGCCCGACGCGGCCGAGTGGCTGCAGGCGCAGAACATTCAATATGTGGTTTGGTACAAGGAGCCGAACAAGGACAGGGAGAAGGAAACGGTCCAGGAATCGGTCTGGAGCAAAATCAACGAGCAGCTTCGCGGGAGCTATCGGTGGCATGATACGTTTTCCCATGACGACCATATTGGGTTGTGGATTAGAAATTAAGTTTTGCGGAGCCAGGCAAGCTTCGTATGGATATCAATGACTTCCGGCCCCTCCACTCCTGAACTTGCGCTGATCATTCCTGTCTATAACGAGGAGGAATGCATCATCAAGGTGCTCGATGAATGGACGCAGGCCGTCCGGCGAGAAAACATTCCGACGCTGTTTATTGTCATAGATGACGGCTCCACTGATCACACGCTGGAGCGGGTCGCGAATTATACATTTCAAACGCGCCGGGATGATATTCTCTCGATTCATCAGCCCAACCAGGGACATGGGCAGAGCTGCCTCAATGGATATAGAAAAGCGATTGAGCTTAATATACCGCGCATTTTCCAGATTGATTCCGACGGTCAATGCGATCCGGCTTTTTTTCCGTCCATCTGGCAGGCGCGCGACCAGGCTTGTGCGATTTATGGCAAGAGGCGATATCGAGACGATGGCCGCGCGCGAATTTTTATCAGCTGGGTGCTGAGACAGTTTCTGCGAATGGCGATGCGAACGAAACTCAGTGACACGAACGTTCCGTTCCGGCTCTACCAAAGCAAGTGTATGGGCGCGGCTTTAGGCACGATTCCCAAGACCTTTCACCTGGCCAACATTGCCATCGCGCTACTGCTGGAGCCGCAGGGTTTCGTGGAGATACCGATCCATTTTCGGCACCGGCAGGGAGGGGAACCGTCGGTGAGCTGGATTGGTTTTGCACGGAAGGCGATCCAACTGCGTCAGGATCTGAATCGGCTCAGGGGTTAGATCGCTTTCGGAAAATGCTGTATAGCATTTCAAGATATTGTGCGCATATCGGATGTTTGTTCTGGGCCATCCTGAAAGGATGGCAATCACTCAGCCCAGGGTTGCGAGGAACGAGCTACCCTGGGTTTCACATCGGATGAACCAAACCCTGAAAGGGTTTAATCGCCGGAGGAGAAAAAAGAGGTGTGATCCAACCCTTTCAGGGTTGTGACGGAGGCAAGATAACCCAGGGTAGGCGCTGACGCGCCAACCCTGGGCTGAATGATTCAACTCCTTCGGAGTTGCGACCGAATCTGTGCGCGATAAATTAAAATGCTATAGAGCAAATCAAAATAGAGTGCACACAGCCTCTCGCTCCCAAATAGAGTTTTGGAGCGAGAGGCAATACAGCAGCCATTACGAGCCTCGATATTATTGGAACATCCTTATCCTCAATAGCTTGAATAAAATAAACGCCGCGCCAGAAACAATCTCCCTAATTAATATAAGTGTAACTTTTTGCGGCTATTTGAGTCTAATAGTTATATGGCTCATTTGCGAGTTACCCTGCTCCAGTCGATCTTGCCTGTCGTCGCCGGCCTCTTTGCCAGTCTCCCCATCGGCCTGATCCGCGCCCAGGAAACCCCGTTAGCCGCATCTTCCGAACGCGATGAAATCATCCACGTCCTCAACCGCATCACGTTCGGCCCGCGTCCCGGCGACGTCGACGCCGTTGAGAAAATGGGCCTGCGCAACTACATCGAGAGGCAATTGCATCCCGAGACCATCGACGACTCTGCCGTCGAGCAGCAACTGGCCGGCTTCGAACTCCTTCAGATGTCGCCCCAGCAACTCAGCCAGCTCTTCTACACCGAGCGGGCAAACGCCCAGGCAAGACAAAAGCAGCTTGCCGCCGCCAATGGGACCGCACAGGCCGCGCAACCTCCGGGCCAACCCATGATCAATAACGCCGCGAATGGAAATGCGAATCAGAATCTCAATCAAAACCAGATCGAACCCCCGCCGCCTCCGCGAAACATGGCCGAGATGGCCCAGCGTGCCAATCAGTATCGCACGGTCGCGGCCATTGGCCAGCTCGAGCAGGCCAAACTCGTCCGCGCCGTCGATTCCGAACGCCAACTCCAGGAAGTACTCGTCGATTTCTGGAGCAACCATTTCAACATCGACGTCAAGAAAGGCCCCGACCGCGTTTACAAGGTTGCCGACGACCGCGACGTGATCCGGCCCCACATCTGGGGCAGTTTCCGCGAACTGCTCGAAGCCTCGGCGAAAAGTCCCGCCATGCTTTTCTACCTCGACAACGCCACAAACACCCTCGGTCACACCGTCACGTCGAGGGAGGCGATGCATGCGGAGCAGATGCGCAGCCAAATGATCCAAAACGGCAACGGCGCTCTCGCACCGCCCATGCCGGTGGTCGGCGAGCAACGCGGCGGCATCAACGAGAATTACGCCCGCGAGATCATGGAACTCCACACCCTCGGCATCGACGGCGGTTACACCCAGCAGGACGTGCAGGAAGTCGCCCGCTGCTTCACCGGCTGGTCGATTGACCGCCTGACCGGCGAGTTCGCCTTCCATCCCATGCAGCACGACAACGGCGCGAAGGTCGTCCTCGGCCATGAAATTCCAGCCGGCGGCGGCATGCGCGACGGCGAAATGGTCCTCGATATTCTTTGCGCCCATCCCGCCACCGCCCATCACATCGCGCTCGAACTTTGCCAGCGCTTCGTCAGCGATAATCCGCCCGATGCGCTCGTCGACCGCATCGCGGGCGTCTTCACCCAAACCGGCGGCAACCTGCGCAAAGTCACCGAAGCCATTCTCACCAGCCCCGAATTTCTTTCCCCCGCCAATTTCAACAACAAGATCAAGTCGCCGCTCGAGTTCGCGGTCTCAGCCGTGCGCGCCTCGGAATCGTCCATCATCGCGCAGCAACCGCCGCCCTTCGACAAGCTCGTTCCGGCGATGGAAGGCGGCGCGGTGCTCGGCCAGGGCCAGGCCGCCGACCGCATTTCGAAGCGCCCGCGCCAATCGCTCAACTGGCATATTTTCGAGCTCGGCGAGCCACTCTTCGCCTGCACGCCGCCCACCGGCTACAAGGAAGTCTCCAAATTCTGGGTCAGTCCCGGCGCGCTGATCGAGCGCCTCAACTTCGCGCTCGCCCTCACCCAGCAGCAGCTCAGCGACATCCGTTTCAGTTCGGAGAACATCCTCAACGGCGTCGATCTCGACAAACCCGAGGCCGTCCTCGACCAATGCGTCGCCGTCCTTCTCCAGAACAACGTCACGCCATCGACGCGGAACGTGCTCGAAAAAACCGCCCTCCCCACATCGGGCGACAGCCAGACCGTCAACCCGTCGAAGCTCATCGCCCTCATCATCGGCTCACCCGAATTTCAAAGGAAATAATCATATGAACGTCAACCGCAGGATCTTCTTAAAACAGGGCGCGCTCGCGTGCGTCGTCATGGGCATGGGCCCCTTCTGGGGACCGCGCTTCCTCCGGCAAACCGCCTTCGCCGCCGACCTCGGCTCCTCGGCCAGCAACAAAATCCTCATCTGCATCTTCCAGCGCGGCGCGGTCGACGGACTCTCCATGGTCGTCCCCTACGGCGATCCCTATTATTACCAGAACCGTACCGACATCAGCATCGCCCAACCTTCCCAGGCGGCGGGCGCGAACGGCGCGCTCGATCTCGACGGCTACTTCGGACTCAACCCGGCGCTCGCCCCGCTCCTGCCGCTCTTCAAGCAGGGCCATCTCGCGGCGATCCAGGCTTGCGGCTCGCCCAACGCTTCCCGCTCCCACTTCGAGTCGCAGGACCTGATGGAATCGGGCGTCGACGAAGACAGAAGCGTGGCCGACGGCTGGCTCAATCGCGTGCTCGGTTGCTGCCCCGAGGACGCCGCCAAAAAGACCGCCTTCCGCGCCGTCTCGATGACCGCGACCATCCCGCGCAGCCTCCAGGGCGAGCAGGATTCCCTCGCCATCCGCGATCTCGACACCTTCGGCCTCGCGGGCGACGCGTCCGTCACGCTGCCCGGGCCAAGCGGCACCACCAACGGATTTGAAAGCATGTACGGCGAAGCCGTCGACACCGTGCTGCACGGCACCGCGCGCGAATCGTTCGACGCGCTCGATCTCCTCAAGCAGGCCCGCACGGCCAACTACCAGCCCGCCAACGGAGCTGCTTATCCGACCGGCGCTTTTGGCCGCAACCTCAAGCAAATCGCCCAATTGATCAAAGCCAATGTCGGTCTTCAGGTCGCCTTCGCCGAAGTCGACGGCTGGGATACTCACGCCAATCAGGGCGGCGCGAAAGGCCAGCTTGCGCTTCGGCTCGGCGGCTTTGCGCAGGCGCTGGCCGCTCTTCATCAGGACCTCGGCGACCGGATGGCCGATGTTGTCGTCGTCACGATGAGCGAGTTCGGACGCGCGGTGCACCAGAACGGCAATCGCGGCACCGACCATGGCCACGGCACCGGCTTCTTCACCATGGGCGGCTCGATCAAGGGCGGCAAAGTCTACGGTAACTGGCCCACGCTCGCGCCCGACAAGCTCTTCCAGAATCGCGACCTCGCCGTCACCACCGACTTCCGCGATGTCTTCGGCGAAATCTGCGCGCGCCACTTCAACGTCCCCATGTCCGCGATGCCGACACTCTTTCCGCAATACGCCGTCGACGCCCAGCGCTTCCGCAACTTTTACACGGTGTAATTCGGGTGGCCCGGGCTACTTGTTGCCCGGGTCGCCGTAGGCGACAGGAAGCGATCTTCGGCAGCCGTCCTGAACTTGGCTTTCTCCCCCTCCTCCCCAAGTCGCACTTCTACACGGCGGAATCCGCTTTTGGCTTAAAAAGCCTGCGTTGCCTATCTTTTTAAGCAACGCAGGATAAATAGGCTTTCTAGAGCTACCGGCCCGCGCGATTTTTGTGCGAATCTGAGCGGATGAAAGAGACCGCGCTATTACCGAAGATTTTTCCCTCGTTCCCAAGTTGCACTTGGGAACGCCCCTTGTTCTTCGCGAAATTCCATTTCGCGCCAACTAACGCTAAAATTGACCCGCCCGCAAATACCGGGAACATTTATGGAGTCCCGCGCGTCGTACGCTATATTCCTGCCATGATCAGAGTTCTCCTTTTCCTTCTGATCGCGGGAAACCTCGCGGTGCGCGCGTCGGAGCCGATCAACGCGCCCGCTGGCGGCGCGAGCACGACGGTGACGCAGCCCCACGTCACGGCGGAACTCATTCCCGAAAAAACAACGATCCAGCCGGGCGAGCCGTTCGAGGTGGCGCTTCATTTGCATTCCGATCCGGGCTGGCACACCTACTGGATCAATCCCGGTGACGCGGGAATGGCTACGACGATCAAGTGGACGCTGCCTCCTGGTTTCACCGCGGGGCCGATCCAATGGCCGACGCCGGAGAAGCACAACATGGGGCCGCTCATCACTTACGGCTACGCGGGCGATGTTTATTTGCTCACCACGATCACGCCGCCGAAGACGGATTTGCCGCAACATTTTGATGTGAAGGCCCGTGCTGAGTGGCTCGTCTGCCAGGAGGAATGCATTCCGGGCCACGCCGACCTGACGTTGCCGCTCGATTCGGGGCTGCTGAATTTGCGGCTGCCCATCGAGAACAAAGATTTTTTTGCGCAGGCGAGGGAGAGATTGCCGGTGGAGAATAAGAGATGGGGCGTGAAGGCATTTTATCGTGGGAATAATATCGAGCTGGAATTCACGGATTACTACAGCTCGTGGTTACCGGTAAAACCCCCTCTGTATTTCTTCGCTGAGCAAGCGAATGTTCTCAGCGCGACAGAAGACGACAGTAAACTGGATTTGCAACGTCCACCCGGCGGTTTTAGCTGGCCGCTTACGCTCCAACAAAATGGCGAAAAGCCCGATCATCTCAGCGGCGTGCTTGTTTCCGATCATCCCCTCATTGGCAATGCGAAGGCCGTTTACATCTCGGAATTTCCTGTCAGTTCCGGGGTAGCCGTCGCACTCCGTGCGACGGTGCCTCCCTCTGACAACGATTCCGCCGCCCAGCGTGCGACGGCTACCGGGGAACCGTCGCCCGGAGGTCGACGGCTACCAGCGGAGGTGCCGCCTCTACTCATTGCCGTTCTCGGCGCGGCGTTCATAGGCGGGCTGATTTTGAATTTGATGCCGTGCGTGCTGCCTGTGCTTTCGCTGAAAGTTTTTTCGTTGATGAAGCACGCGGGGGAAAATCCGAAAGCGGCGTGGATGCAGGGCGTGGCATTCACGGCG
>Ga0302320_10006771_pt1 | contig 25358 bp, 21 predicted proteins | sample Bog_T0_3_FD_202130 | JGI IMG/M metagenome (GOLD analysis project Ga0302320, IMG submission 202130) | Peat permafrost microbial communities from Stordalen Mire near Abisko, Sweden - Bog_T0_3 | ecosystem: Environmental > Terrestrial > Soil > Wetlands > Peat | place: Sweden: Abisko, Stordalen Mire... | reverse complement strand
TCGATCATTACCAACTGCGTCGCAGTTTCGACATCTACGTCATGCCGAAGAAGGAAGACCTAGGCCGCGTAAGCTCTGAGATCAAACACGTTCTTGATGGCACGCAGCACTCTTCCCAGATCACCGTCTCCATGGGCGGAGCGATCTCTGACATGCACAGTTCGTTCCAGAGCTTCGGCATCGGTCTCGTCCTCGCGATCGTGCTGGTTTATCTCATCCTGATGGCGCAGTTCGCTTCGTTCTCCGACCCTTTCATCATCTTGCTGGCGATTCCTCCGGGGCTTTCGGGAGTGATTCTGTTCCTGATGGGCACGGGCACAACGCTCAACGTCATGTCGCTCATGGGAGTCATCATGATGACCGGAATTGCCGTTTCCGACAGCATCCTTATCGTCGAGTTTGTCGGCACGCTTCGCGCCAATGGTCGTCCCCTCAAGCAAGCCCTCGCCGAAGCCTGCAAAGTGCGTTTGCGCCCCATTCTGATGACCACACTGGCCACCATCCTGGGCCTCATTCCAATGGCGCTCGCTCTGGAACCGGGCAGCGAACAGTACGCGCCGCTTGCGCGAGCAATTCTCGGAGGGTTGACCGTTTCCGGCATCGTAACCGTTTTTCTAGTGCCGACGGCGTACCTGCTGATTCATCGCAAAGAAAGTCGTGATGCGGAAATCGAGCCCCGATCCGGTGAGGTGACCCATGCGTAACCGAAGTCTATTTTTGCCGCTCTGGCTTCTTTTTTGTCCGGTCGCCATGAACGCACAAGGGATCGTCGAGCAGCTTCCAGATGCGCCGCAGCTCCAGGCCCAGGCACAGCCAACACCGCCGCTAAGTTCCGCGACCACGAATTCTCCGGGCTTCCCCCCGCCAGATTCAACTGGAGAAACGCTTACTCGTCAACAGGCGGAGCAGTTGGCGCTCAAGAATAACCCACGAATTAGCGTTGCCGCGCTGCTTGCTCTGGCACAAAAGCAGGTCGTCCGCGAGACTCGCTCGGCGTTGCTTCCGAAGCTGAATGGCAATGTGACCGGAGTCGACGCTGAGGAGGCAAGCCGCATCTCGGCTGGGACGCTGGACGCCTCCCGGCTTCTCTATCACGCGGGCGCAGGGATTGACCTCAATCAGTTGATTACAGATTTTGGCCGCACCCGCAATTTGGTCTCTTCCTCATCCTTTCAGGCAAAGGCCTCCCAGCAACAGTCGGAGGCAACGCGGGAGGACATCGTGCTGGCGGCGGACATTGCCTTCTACAACGCTCTGGAGGCGCAGGCCACGCTGCAGGTTGCGAAAAGCACCGTCAAGGCCCGGCAAGCGGTCGGCGATCAGGTCAATGCACTAACTGCGAGCAAGCTTAAGTCCACGCTCGACCAGAGCTTCGCGCAAGTCAATCTGTCGCAGGCCAAATTGCTCGATCTCGATTCGCAAAATCAGTTCGATGCCGCAATGGCGATTCTCAATGAGGTGCTTGGAACCACTAGCAATCAACAGTACCAACTCGTCGACGACCCGTCGCTCCCGCTGCCGGTCGCGCCTTCAGCGGACGCAGTCATTGCTCTCGCCTTGCAACAGCGCCCCGATCTTCTTGCTCTCAAACTCAATCACGAGGCAGACGTGCGCTTCAGCCGGGCGCAACACGAGCAACTACTCCCTACGATCTCCGGGTTGGGCACGGTGGGCATCACCCCCGTCGGATCCAGCACCTACTTCACTCCAGATTGGTATGGAGCGGCAGGGATCAATATCGGAATACCGATCTTCGAAGGTTTCAAATTCCATGCCCAGGCTGCGGAAGCGGAGCTGCGCGCCAAAGCGTCCGACGAGCAGAGCCGTGTGCTCATCAATCGCATCGTACGGGATGTCCGCACTGCGTGGCTGAGAGCGAACACTGCACAACAGAAAATGAGTGTGACTGCGGAGCTCTTGCAAGAGGCCAACACCGCACTGGACCTGGCCGATACAAGGTATCGCCTGGGGCTCAGCTCGATTGTTGAGTTGAGTCAGGCCCAGTTACAACAGACACAGGCGCAGATCGCCGGGGCCAATGCCCGATTTGACTATGAAGCAGACCTCGCCGCATTGCGGTTTCAAAGTGGATCGCAGCCCTAGGTTGTAAAGCAGCCGATGCATGAGGTTCGCAAACCCGGGAGCGCTGATGCATCGCTACAATGGCGACATCACCCGCGCCCGCTTTGCCAGCACTTCTCGGGCGAAGAGTCCATTTCACGCGAAGAGGACGACTACTCCGAGCAATTCGCAATTTCACGCAGTGCACCCGTCGAACGACTGGAACGTGCGCGTGTCTTGAAATGTTTAGGCGATCCAAAACGCGACCGAGTCTATTGCGCGACTGCGCTCCTGGATATCCTCGAAAACTGGCCCGCCTTAAGCCATCTGCCAATAGGCAGATCGGAGCGGAAAGAAACAGCTTGACTCTGGAATGTGTTCAAGGGTTGATACTGCCTATGGTGCAAAGTGGCGGTTCCAAAACTCTTCGTTCCGGGTCTCTCGCCAAAGTGACTGGTTTGAGTCCAGATACGATTCGACATTATGAAAAGATTGGCGTTCTCCCACGAGCTTCGCGAACAGACTCTGGTTACCGCGTCTACCCTGCGAGCGCCGTGGAGAGAGTGCTGGTAGTACAAAGGGCGCTTCGGATCGGGTTCACTCTGGCAGAGCTGGCCCAAGTCCTGAAAGCTCGTGATGCAGGAGGCGCTCCCTGCCTCCGGGTTTACCAGCTTGCGCAAGAAAAGCTCAAGGGTATCGAAGCAGATATTGAGGCGCTGAAGCGCACGAAACGATATGTGAAAAAGGTCTTGGCAGAGTGGGAACAGCGAATTCAGCGGACGGGAGCGGGGCAGAAATCGCACTTGCTGTACTCGCTCAGTGATGCGGTGAAGAAGTCTGGCATTCCGGCAAATCAGTTTCGGAGGAAGAAGAGACCATGAAAACAGTAATCGCATTCCTTCTACTCAGCGGGTTGCAACTCTCTGCACAGGACATGCAGTCTTGCCCCTTGCACAAAGAGCACATGAAGGAAGCCGCGCAGCATCAGGCCGACGTGGAAAAGCATGGTGATGAGGCGATGGGGTTTCCTCACGACAAGACCACTCATCATTTCCGCCTCTACTCAGACGGCGGAGCTATTGAAGTCACCGTCAATAACGCCAAGGATTCCCAAATTCTGGATGCAATCCGGTCCCACCTGACACACATCGTCACGATGTTCTCCAACGGGGAATTTTCGATTCCCATGTTCGTCCATGACCAGGTACCGCCCGGCGTACCTGTGATGAAAGAAAAGCGCACCGAGATTTTTTACACATTCGAAGTGTTGCCAGCAGGTGGCACAGTGCGCATTAAAACAACAAATCCCGACGCGCTGAAAGCAATTCATGACTTTCTTCGTTTCCAGATTGACGACCACCATACTGGAGACACTACAGAGATCTCGACTGACCGCTAGTTGGCCCACGATTCCAAGGTTTGAGAGAACAACAGACACCTCTATCGGAGATGAACTGCACTCGTTATCAGACCGATCGTTGCTCCGGCCAAGACAAGCCACGCGGAATTCACGCGAAACCGAAGCAGAGCGATCATCGAGGCCACGGCTAAGAGAACAGTAAGAGTGTCGACGAGGGATGCTCGACCAAGTTCCCAAGTGACAGCGGCCATCAACGCGAGTGATGCAACGTTCACACCATCAAGGAAAGCCCCTGCAGGCTTGGACTTTCGAATACGCGGCACCAGCGGGCCGCTTACCGCTACCAGTAGAAATGCAGGAAGGAAGATGCCTACGGTGGAAATGACGGCGCCACGAATTCCTCCCAGGATGAAGCCAATAAACGTTGCTGTCGTGAAAACCGGTCCTGGCGTCACTTGGCCTACAGCGACAGCATCCACAAGCTGCGCGTCCGTCAACCAGCCTCGATGGGTGACCAGATCGGCTCGAAGGAAAGCCAAAAGCACATAACCGCTGCCGAATACGGTTGCCCCTAGCTTCAAGAAAACCAGAAAAAGCGACACTAGACTGAACGATGCAGTGGTCGCTAAGATTCCGCCTCCAATCGTCACAAGAGGAAACACCGAGAGGGATATACGCGAGGTCCTTAGAGCTGGCACGCAAGCTACTCCGCCGGCGAGCAGAAGCAATAGCAGCGGATGCAAACCGAGAATAGATAGCACGAGCGCGAGCACGGCCACGAGTCCAAGAAACGTTGTCTTGATTGCCGTTCGTCCAAGACTCCAGAGGGCCTGAAGAACGATGCTGATAACGACCGGCTTGATTCCATAGAGAACGCCGGCGATGGCGGGAAGCTTACCAAAATGGACGTATAGCCATCCCAGACCGGCAACCATCAACGCCGCCGGAAGGATGAAGCAGATGCCAGCAATCAGCAGACCTCTCCAGCCTGCGCACAAATAGCCGATGTGAATGGCGACTTCACTCGAACTCGGTCCAGGAATGAGATTGCTTGCCCCGAGCAAGTCAAGGAATTTTTCACGAGAAAGCCACTTTCGCCTGCGGACGAGCTCGTCTTCCATGATTGCGATGTGTGCTGCCGGTCCTCCGAAGGCTGTCGTGCCCAACCGAAGAAAGAACAAAGCTAGCTCGTCGAGAGGAACCTGTCTGTTTTCGGAAATGGATTCTGGGGATTCGAGGGCTGGCTGTTCAGCCATGAGTTGCGCCTCGTCTTTCTGCCAACCATGCGTCGAGCGACCACGCGCCAGCACCGACCAGCAGCAGAACGACGAGACCGAGCAACATGCTCACATCCGTGCGGGCTTCATGCATCGTTCCCCAAAACCGGTTTTTCGCAAACGTAACAATCTTGGTCGAATATATGGCGACGGAGATATCAATGAGAAGCGGTACCGTCGCCAGCCGCGTAACAAGACCGATCAATAGCACAGGGCCACAAACAATCTCAACCACCCCGACAAACGGTGCCATGACCTGCGGCGAAGGAATGCCGATTTTTACAAAACGTCCGACTCCGAGGGAGTCAGGGAACAGAAACTTCTGTATTCCTTCAGAAAGAAAGACCCAGCCCACCAGAATACGGATGAGCAAAATCGCTTTCGCCGTGCGCGCCGCCCAACTTTCATCTGCGTTCACTGGCATTGTTCCTTCTCCTCGCGACACCCGAGAATTCAAAGATGAGATCAGCCCGGCTCATACATAGTCAAGCAGCGTCATGAAGCCAAAGTCCATGTGCAATTGCTGATGGCAGTGGAACAATGTAAGTCCGGGATTGTCAGCCGTAAAATCCACTTCGATTTCCTGATATCCGCTCACCATCACGACATCTTTGATCACACCAGCGGTCGGCTTGCCAGCGAGCTGGGTCAATTCAAAACTGTGACGGTGAAGATGGATGGGATGGATGTCGTCGCTGGCATTGCGCATGCGGATACGATAGCGTCTGCCTTGCTTCAAGTGAAATGAGGCAGGGACGACTCCCTCCGTCATCGAGTAAGCGACGCCGTTAATCGTCCATCGGTTGAAGCCTTCTTCGGCGGCGTTGTCCTTCGCAAACCTCATCTCGAACGTCTCGTCGGGCGAGAGTGCGGTTGCACCGCCTCAGGCCGCTCTAAGCGAAAGAGCGACACCTTGCTCCCATTGCTGGAGCATGCGATTGCCTATCTCAACGAATTCCGCGTGCGCTTTAATATAGCCGTGCAGTTCCTTTGAGGTCTCCGCAATCGCAGCTTCTATGCGTTCGAGTATCTGCCGGACACGGGCAGGGGTGCCTCCCATGCGCGTCTCGCCGAGTCTCTGTAATTCCTTCGCGGTCGCCCATTTCGTTGTGCCGTTAAGGGTCAACGCCATGCTGTCCTTCGGCAGATAGACGGAGGTCGTCACAAGATCATAGACAGGTGCGAGTCTCGCTTCGCCCTGAACGTCGTCGTAAACAATCCCGAAGTTCTTGAGATGTGCGTCACCATTGCGCAGCGCGCAATTCAGAGCAATCAGGGCGAATAGCTTTTCCATGTCCTCGCCCACATGCGTCGAGTTTGCAAACTGCCCCAATCGCTTCATGACCGAGGTCTCGTAGCTGCCGCGATACTTCTCGTCGGTCCTGCGGCCGTTCAGTACGCAGAAATCCTCAACTCCGCGATAGGTCCCGTCCAGGCGCAGGTCGAAACGGTCAATGACCAGCGCCATACCGTCCTCGGCCAGGCGGTAGGGAGGCACGTCGAGTCCGTATTTGCTCGCCACGCCGAGGCAAAAATACTCATTGGCCGCCAGTTGCGGATATTCATTTGCCTCCCACATCTTCACGATGTGGGTCGCGCCTTTGTAGCTCTGTGAGAGGCGGTGTCCTGTATGGTCCATTTCGGCGAAAGCTTTTTCGTCGCGCACGAGGATTTTGGGCTGTACGCCGCTGATTCCGGAATAAGTAGCAAATTTCTCCAGGAGATAGCGAAAGAGGTCGCCGCCGCGCCTGCGTTCGAGAATCTCGTCCACTGACTGGAAGGGCACGTCCTCGTGCAGGTGTTCTTTGTCGCCGGTATAGCGGATGCGTCCGATCTGCGAGCGACCGACAATGGACAGCAGGTCGAATTCGTCGAAGGTGCCGGTGGCTTTCGCAAACGCAAGGCGGAGCCGCTCCCGCAGGACGCCTTCGGGCAGGTTCATCTCGAAAACCGGAAGCAGGCCGAAAGGCGCGCTCCACGACTCAAGCCTCAACGGCATCGTCACTGAGACCGCGCGCGTGGGCGGAGCATCGTGAGAGTAAGCAAATGTGCTGCCGCGCTCGCGGTTACGATCCAGCAGTCCCGCCTCAGCGGCGTCTGTCCAGACTTTGATCATCCCGTCCCTCTTCCATGAGTTCATCAAGCGTCGGCCGGCCCGCGATTGCTTCCTGGAGTTTCAACTCCAGCCCCAGTGCCGTGAGAATGTTGGTGATCTTGGAATATCCCAGTTCGCCCAGCCGTCCGTTCTCCAGGGCGTCGAGCGTGGAGAGTCCGACCCTGGCTTTTTTTGCAAGCGTGGGCTGCGTCAGGCCGAGCGTTTTGCGCTTGATGGCGATCCGCTTGCCTAGTTCGGACAGTGGCAACATTCACCTAATATATGATGGTGTCGCTGCGATTGCAACTAAATAACCTAATATAGTAGGTTTATAGCGAAGCAAGGACCAAAGGCTGAAGCGGTGCCTACGGTCGCGAGTGGGGGAAAACATCATGCCGTTCCGGCAATGCTCAAGCTTTCTTGCGGGCAGGAATCGCCTGGTGGTTTGCCAAATTCCTTAAGAGCTTCTTGGTGTCTGTGAAGTCCAGCATTTGACCCTTCCGCGGCGAGAGTTTTTCAGAGGATTTTGAGTCCGCTGCGTCTGCCAGTTCCGCCATCCCGGCTCTTCGTGGAAGTACTTGATTTTACAGCTTATTCTCTGTCTCTATTCTTTCTTCTCCCAAGCAACAAATGCGAAACTGTGTAACAAAGTGTGGCGCTTTTCGAGGATTTGCACAGCCCAACCTCATTTTGCCGATGCAAGGCCGCGATTCGTTCTGGGCTTAGATGCCCATCTAAAAAGGGGGCACGCGTGTGGGATTCTACCACTATTGTCAGCGAATCCGATTTGGCCCGACAGTTAAACCGCTCTCTTCGCTTCTTTAAAGGCTGTTTCTGGATAACTTCCACCTTGCCGGCCACGCATCGACGGCAACCAAGGGAATAAAGAATATAATTCGCTCGACAATCTCATGGCCCTAGCTGCCGGAACGATTCTCGGGCAGTGCGAAATCCGCTCACCCCTGGGTGCAGGCGGAATGGGCGAAGTCTACCGCGCGCACGATACCCGGCTGAATCGTGAGGTCGCGATCAAAGTGTTGCCCGAGTCCGTCAGCTCTGATCCCGAACGGTTGCGCCGGTTCGAGCAGGAAGCGCGGGCTGCCGCGGCGCTGAATCATCCCAACATTCTCGCGGTTTACCAGATGGCGACGCACGGGGGTGCGTCGTACATGGTTACCGAACTGCTCGAAGGCGAGACGCTGCGTGAGCGCCTTAACCGCGGGCCGATCCCGTTGCGCACCGCAGTTGATTACGGATCGCAGATCGCCCGCGGCTTGGCAGCAGCCCACGAGAAAGGCATCGTTCATCGCGACCTGAAACCGGAGAATCTGTTCCTCACGAGAGATGGGCGAGTCAAGATTCTCGACTTCGGCCTGGCCAAGCTTACGCTCGCTCGCGCCGCATCGGAGGATGAAAAGACTGTCACGCTGCAGGCAACCGAACCCGGCGTGGTGATGGGGACGGTGGGTTACATGTCTCCGGAACAAGTGCGGGGACAAGCGGCCGACCATCGTTCTGACATTTTTGCCTTCGGCACGATCCTTTACGAGATGGTGACGGGCAAACAGGCATTCCGCAAGCCGACGTCAGCGGAAACCATGACCGCGATATTGAACGAGGATCCGCGGTCCGTCGCGCAGCTTGCGCCGAGCACGCCGCCTGGTATACAGCGCGTAGTGCACCGCTGTCTGGAGAAGAATCTGGAGCAGCGTTTCCACTCCGCCCACGACCTGGCCTTCGCGCTGGAAGCGATGTCTGATTCACCCATCTCCTCCGCGAATCGGCCGCCACTGCAAAGGGAAACGTCGAGACTTGTCAGAACCTCAATCCTCGGAGCGACGGCCGCTGCAGTCTTGGGAGCGCTTGTACTGGCATATTTTTGGGCGTGGCCTGAAGCTATACCCAAAGTCTCGGACTACGTCCAGCTTACGCACGACGGCCAGCGGAAGCAGTTGGTCGCAACCGACGGTTCCAGGCTTTACCTCTTATTAGGTACAGACCTTGCCCACGGCGTCGGCGCGATTGCGGTTTCAGGCGGTGAGCCGACACGCATTCCGACACAATCGCCCGACATGGTCCCAGCCGGGCTGTCGCCGAATGGGTCTGAGCTTTTGCTGATCGACGCGAAGGGCGATCCACCTTCAGGACCACTCTGGAGTCTGCCTGTTCTTGGTGGCTCGCCTCGCCGGTTAGGAGACACGGAGGGGAACGCCGCTGCGTGGTCGCCTGGCGGCACGATGCTCGCGTACGTCAATCACGCCGACTTGTTCCTGGCAAAGGCCGACGGTAGCGAATCCCGTAAGCTCATCACAATGAAGGATACTTCTGTGATCGACAATCCCGTCTGGTCCCCAGACAACGCGCATTTGCGATTTGCAGCCTGGGATAGCGTTCGGAACATGAGCACGCTGTGGGAAGTTTCAGTGGATGGAACGGGATTACACCGCTTGCTTCCGGGCTGGAACAAATCGAGCGACCGGCAGCGCTGCGGCAAGTGGACAGCAGATGGAAAATACTTTGTCTTTGGTGGGCGCGGCCAAATCTGGGCTTTGCCGCGAAAGGCCGATGTCTTTGACTCCGAAACAAAACCAATGCGTGTGACTTTCAGTCCGCTGACGTTGGACACACCGCTTCCGAGCAAGGACGGCAAACAGCTATTCGTGGTGGGCAGAACTTTCCGCGGACAGTTGGTGCGATACGACTCGAAGTCTGGCGAGTTCTCACCATTTCTAGGAGGCATCTCCGCCGAGTACGTTGACTTCTCGAAAGACAGCAAATGGGTTGCCTACGTCTCGTATCCCGAAGGCACACTGTGGCGCAGCCGTGCGGACGGGAGCGAACGCCTGCAATTGAGCTATCCTCCCGGTTATGCCGTAAACCCTCGCTGGTCGCCCGACGGCAAGAAGATCGTATTCTTTGAAATGCTGACCGATAAGCCAGCGAGAATTGTTGAGGTCTCCGCTGACGGAGGCAGCCCGCAGCAATTAATGCCGGACGATCCTATATCGCAATGGGACCCGAACTGGTCGCCGGATGGAAGCAAGATTGTTTTCGGTGGTACTTCCGAGAGCGCTGCGTCGACCATCTCTATCCTCGACCTGGCCAGTCACAAGGCTTCACCTCTGCCTGGATCGGACGGGCTATACGGCCCCCGCTGGTCGCCGGACGGTCGCTACATCGAGGGTTTGTCGGCTGATGAAACAATCGTTTTTCTTTTCGATTTTCAGACCCAGAAGTGGACGCAGCTTGCCAAAGGCGGCTTCGCCTGGCCCAACTTCTCGAAGGACTCGCAATACCTCTATGTTCTGTCTGGTCACGGAGGCAGTTCCGTGCTAAAGATTCGGCTGAGCGATGGTAAGGCAGAACAGGTGGCAGACCTGAAGAACTTTGTCTATGCCGGCCACTTTAGCGATTCCTCGCTGTCCCTCACTCCCGACGACTCACTATTGCTGATCCGCGATGCCGGAACTTCCGACGTCTACGCCCTCGACTGGGAAGATCCGTAAACAGCACTCCGGGGGCGATCCCGGCCGGGTGAATGACGTTATATCCAGGCTGGCGTTTTAAGCAGCAACCTCGCTGATACGCTTCGCCTCAAAACCTCATGGCCACGGCCACGTCCATTACCGTACAAAAAAGATCTCGGCATCAAAAGCGTCCGCTTTGGCTTACCGGCAAACTGATTGGGATTATTTTATTCGTGGTGGCCGCCGGTTGCATTCTTCTAGTTGTCTTGGCAATGCGTTACTGGCCCTTCGCCAAAGGTCCCGTGCTGGATGACCTGGGAGTAGCCAGCGACAGCCAGGTGCAGGTACGCTCTTTTCACGAAACTTATTTCCCTTCTCCCGGTTGCGTTTTAGAAGGCTTGGTTTTTCATCACGGCGATGCCAACTCAACCCCGCTGATGACGATTGATAGATTAACGATTCAAGGCAGCTACGCCGGCATGCTGGCGATGCAGGTGAAACGTATGACAGTGGAAGGTTTGCACATCGTGGTTCCACCCTTCGGAACCGGTGCGGCGTTCCACACTTCGAAATCCAAAATCACGGTGGGAGAACTCATCGCCAACGGGGCCGTGTTGGAGTTTGCTCTCCACGAGGCCGGCAAGCCGCCGTTACGTTTTGATATTCATGAACTCTCACTGCAAAATGTGGGTTGGTCGGGGCCGCTCACCTACAGGATGAAAATTCACAATCCCAACCCGCCCGGCGAAATCACTGCCGAAGGGAACTTTGGCGTGTGGAGCGAGAGTGAACCGGAAAACACGCCAGTTTCGGGGAGTTATACTTTCGATCAGGCCGACCTCGGCGTGTATGAAGGCATTGCGGGAAAACTCTCTTCGACGGGAAAATTCGATGGAAATCTTGGCCGCATCGAAATCGCCGGGAAAACGGATACCCCTGATTTCGTGGTGAAATCGAGCGGCCATCCCACACACCTCACCTCGGACTTCCGCGCCCACGTCGATGCCATTCATGGCGACACTTTTCTCGAACATGCCGGAGCCGATTTCTGGAAGACCCACGTCGACGCTCAGGGAGACGTTATCGGCGCGAAAGACGGGAGCGGCAAAGTTGCCAAGATCGATTTTTCGTCGAGCCACGCCCGCATTGAGGACCTCCTGCTATTGTTCGTCGAAGCTAAACGCGCGCCCATGTCAGGCGCTGTCAAATTACATGCCCATGTCGAGCTTCCTTCCGGCAAAGAAGAATTTCTGAAGCGAGTGAAATTGCGCGGCGGCTTCGGAGTGGGTTCGGGAACTTTTACCGATCCCTCCACTCAGCAAGACGTCAACAAGTTGAGCGCAGGCGCACGGGGCGAAAAAGACAAGAACAAAGAGGACAAGAACAAAGACGAGAAAGACGATCCTGAAACTGTCGTCACTGATTTAGCCGGCGAGGTCAACCTGCTCGGCGGAACAGCTCGATTCAGCGATCTTTCGTTCGGCGTGCCGGGTGCAGCCGCGAGTTTGCAGGGCACCTACGATCTGAGCAACTACAAAATTGACCTGCGCGGCCAATTGAAGCTCGATTCAAAAATCTCCAACACCGAAAACGGGACGAAAGCTCTTCTGCTAAAAGCGCTGGACCCAATTTTTAAGAAAAGAAAAAAACGAGAAATCGTCCCGGTGCATATATCCGGAACCTACAAACAGCCAGCGTTCGGGCTCGACCTCGGCGATAAAGCAGCCCAAGCTGTGCCGCGTCCTTCGCATAAGGCCGCGAAAACGGAGCCCGGTTCGTCACAAAAATAATCAACACTCGCCGTGCGCCAAACGCCAGCGCACGCCCAACGACTGCTTCCACGCCTCCGTTGACCGGAATACCAGGTCGCCGTCCACCCCTTACTGGCAGGAGACTAATGGTTTGCAAAAGGATTTTCGACAGCGCGCAGCCGAAGCGGCGCAAGCCGTGGGGGCTTAATTGGGGGCTTAATAAAGAGAATAATGCCCCACCGGGGCGTGACCACGAGGCCTGAAGGGCGGAAAAGCCCGCTCTGTTCCTGTTTAGGCCGTTATTCCCCGCCGCTCAGCTCGCCCGGCTGGCGCACGAAATCGTCGCGCCCGCGCGCGGCGCTGCATTCTGAAACGGAAAATAAAGATGTTCCTCTAAAATCGTGTCCCCATTCTCCACCAGAATCGAAGCTCTTTCCATCACGTGCTGCAACTCGCGCACGTTGCCTTTCCACGCATGCCCTTCCAAAATCCGCACCGCGTTATCGCTGAGCCGCGGACACGACCCATTCATCGCCGTTGCCATGCAAGCCAGAAAATGTTCCGCCAGCGGAATGATGTCGGCGCGCCGCTCGGTTAGCGGCGGCAGTTCCAGAGGAAACGCGGACAGACGGTAAAACAAATCTTCGCGAAACTGGCCCCGCCCCGCTCGGCCGGCAAGGTCTACATTGCTCGCGGCAATCACTCGCACATCGACGTGCATCAACTCCGTTGTTCCCAGGCGCTGCACTTCCTTTTGCTCCAGAAAACGCAACAGCTTCGCCTGCATGCCCAAGGGCAACTCGCTGATCTCATCGAGAAACAGCGTTCCCCCATGGGCCGCCGGAATTCTTCCCGTCTGCGCCTGCACCGCTCCGGTGAACGCGCCCCGCGTGTGGCCAAACAATTCCGATTCGAGCAGCGACTCTGGAATGGCCGCACAGTTGACCGCCACAAAGGCTTTTCCGTTCCGCGGGCTCAGCCGGTGCAGCGCGCGCGCCACCAGTTCCTTGCCGCTACCGGTCGGCCCCACGATCAGGACCGTCGTGGCGCGCGGAGCGACCAGTTGCGCCAGACGGTAAATCCGCTGCATGGCCTCGCTGCTCCCAATCATTCCGGGCAAAGGTTCATATCGATTGCCCCCAGCAAAGGTAGGGTCGCGGTCGCTTTCTTTTTCTCCTTTACTTTGTCCCAAACCAGAGGCTGGCTCGGTGTATTTTTCTTCCGGCGCATTTTCTGAAGTCGCACTCACCGGGTCCAGCAGCACCACCTGTATCGCAGGAAATTTGCGCTGCACCATGGCCACCAGTTCTTCGCTGTTCAAGTCGGGCAGGCAGCGGTCGAGAAACAGCACTTGCCAGTTTCCGCTTGCCAGTTTCACCAGAGCCTCGGCGCCACTCAAGGCCTGTTGCGCCGGCCGCCAGCGGCTGCTCAGGTTTTGCAGTACCTTCTCGCGCACCGCGCTGCTGGCGCTTGCAATCAGCGCGCCGCCCGGCGGTGGCGGGTTGATGGGGAAAGCCGTCATGACATTCATTGCAGTCTCCGGAAAACGATTGAATACTTTAATGAGAAGTTGAAAAATAAAGGGAACAGATAACAAAGCAATCAGAAAAAAGTTGGGGCTAGGAAGTCTCGAGCGTTCCCGGCGGTTTTCCCGCGAGCCATACGGTTACGCTTTCCGTGTTCTCCAGGCGCTCACGCTCCCACTTGGCTCCCGCACGCTCCCATCCCGCCTGCGCCACCAGCAAGCCTAATTCCGGAGGCGAAAATTCCGGCCCGGGATCTCCCCGCCAGCGCATCCCGATCCACGCTTCCGCGGCCGCTGCTTTCGTCGCACCCGGCTTTAAACCCCGCGCCTGAATTCGCACCTCACTTTCCCCCGCGGCCAGTGACAGCGCCGACTCGATCATGCGGAACAGCAAAGACGTAGTTTTCTGGCGACTCATATGGACCGTCAGGGGAAACGCCGCGGAACTCTCGATCCGAAGGCGAACCTTCTTCGCTTCCGCCACCAACTGCAATCCCTCGACCACCTCGCGCAGCACGGCATCGCCGTCCGTCGCCGAGCCTAATTCTGTTTCGGATTCTTCCTCCGCCACTTCACGAATCGCCACCACCAGCGCCCGCATGCGTTCCGCCAGGTCCACACCTTCGCGCAAACGCTGCTGGTAATACTCAACGGTTCGCGGGGCTGCCAGCGCCACTTCCAGCGAGCACTGCAACCCGGTCAACGGCTGATTCAAGCCGTGCAGTAGTCGCTCGAGCGGGTTGCGCAGCCCTGCCGTGGCATCGGGAGATGGCTTGGCGACGCTGGCGCTCACGCCGGCACCCCCGCGTTTCCGCTCAATTCATACCCCACTCCCCGCACCGTATGAATCAGCTTCCGGGGATGCCCATCATCCACCTTCCTCCGCAGGTAATTGATGTAAACGTCCACCACGTTCGTAGTTGAGTCAAAAGTGAGGTTCCAGACGTGTTCGATGATCATGGCGCGGGAGACCTGGCGGCCCGCGTTTCGCATCAGGTATTCGAGCAACGAGAATTCTTTGGACGTGAGTTCGATGCGGCGGCCCGCGCGTTCGGCCCGGTGTTCGACGCGATCGAGGTGAAGATCCTCTACCACCAGCACGGATTCCGATGGCAAGTGGCTGCGGCGCAGTAAGGCACGGATTCTCGCGGAGAGTTCGCTGAAGGAAAACGGCTTCGGCAAATAATCATCCGCGCCCGTGTCGAGGCACTGGACGCGGTCTTCCACCTTGCTTCTTTGCGTCAGCACCAGTACGGGCAAACTGGGGCGCTTCAGCCGTAAATGCCGCAGCACGCTTACGCCATCGAGCTTGGGCAAATTCAAATCTAGTATCACGAGATCGTAGTCGAACTCGCTGCCCATGGCTCGCGCCTGCTCGCCGTCATCGACGACGTCAACCGCGTAGTGTTCGCCCTGCAAACCTTGCTTCACAAATCCAGCCAGGGCAGTGTCATCTTCTGCAATCAGAATTCGCATGAGTGGTCCTTAATCCCAAAGCGATTCTAGTTAGAAGAGGCTCAGTTGAAACGAAAAGCGGCTGGCACGAAAGGGCATGTCGTCAGGAATGGGACGAAGTGTTAAAAGGGGAAGATCGCAAACGGTTGACTCCTCGCGAGGGTTGCGTCACAAGTCAAAATCCCCGCCCTGGCTCTGCGAAAAATCCGCAGAGACAAGAACGGGGCAGTCTTCTTTATTCGATCCAACTTTAATCAATCTTCTTTGTTCAATTCCAATTCAATCCAGCTAGAAAGGAAGTCCGGGGAGTTCGGCGGTTCCTTCTTTTTGGACGGCTTGGAGTTGGTTGGGGTCGAGGCCGAGCGCTTTCACGACGGTGGGAGCGATCTGGCGGGTTTCGACCTGGCCGGTGAAGGTCGAACTCTGGAGAGCAGGGTTCGAAATCAGCAGCATGACGTTGCGATCGTCGTTGGCAAAGCCTCCGTGCTCGGAGATTTTCGCTTTGTGTCCGGTATAGACGACGCCCACGTTGGGGGCGATGGCGATATCGGGCGTGCGCGAGTCGGTGAGCGGATCGTTGAAGAAAAGATCGAGCATGGGTCCGGCGAAAATTTCGCCTCCGCCGTCGATGTTTTCGTTGGCGGCGAGGGTGAGAACGTCGGCTGTGGTCTGAGTTTGATCGGCGAGCCAGATCAGGGAGACATCGTCTTCATCGGCCTGCACGACTGGGAAGCCGGGTCCGACGCCTGTGGGCGAGAGCACCTGCGAAGGCGGCACGTCGGTGGGAACGTCTGCCGGAATGCGCAGCACGCGGCTGGGATCGATGGGAGATTGGCCGTGCTTGGCTGAAACTACAATCAGCGTGGATGACAGCAAACCTTGTTTGGAAAGTTCGCTCACCATGCTGCCGATGGAGCGGTCGACGTACTCGATTTCCTGCTGCAAGGACGCGCTGGGAGTTGCGAGAGGATCGAGGTATCCGCCGGTCTGGCTGAAGTTGGGATTGGTTGGAGGATTAGCTTCGACCAGTTTTTCTCCTACGCTGACGGCCTGGAAGTTCATTCCGAACAATGCTGGCACCGGAGCCGAAGAGCGGCCGTCGTGCGTCTTGCCATCGATTTCGTGAATGATGGCCTGCACTTTCAACGAGTCGTAGCACTGAATGTTCTGGAAGCTATCGGTCCAGGCATTGCTGCTGGTGGCGTCGGCGGGATCAGGCAGCGGATTGCAGCCGGAGACGATGGGAAGTCCCTTAGGCACGGAATTGATTTCGGGGGACCAGAGATCGGCAACGCCATCGCCGGTGGGTCCGTTGGTGAAGTCGTACGAAGGATGCTTGTCGGACCACGCGGTGTAGAGGCCCGCGTTGTGGGCCACGTTGAAGATTGTGTTCACGCGAATGTATTCGTGGGGATAAACCGGCTTGCAATTATTGTTGGGATCGCGGGGCAGATAGCGGGGATTGATTCCGTTGCGTTCGAAGTCTCCGTTGGGCACTCCGGCATCGAGTTCCGTATAGTTGTAATCGATTTCTTCATCGAAACCAACTTGCGTTCCGACGACGGAAGGGCAAAGGGTTGGTCCGCCGACGATGCCGTAGGGAGTGGTGGCGTAGGGCGGCGAGAGCGAGCGGTCGTAGTTAACGTCGTAGAACATTCCGGCGGAGCGGGTGGTGCCTCCGGTGATGATGGCGGTAAGGCCGGGGAAAGAATCGGATGGGCGCGGCGTGAAGGCCTGCACGTAGACGGTGCCATTTTTCTGCAGCGATGCGAGGTTGGGGCAGTAGGGCTGATTGCCGGAGTTGGAGACTCCGTTGGTGCAGTTCATGAGATCGACGGCGTGCATGCCGTCAATACTAATAAGGAGCACATGCTGATAGGTGGAGGAAGATTTCGTTTTCGTTTGAGTTTGGGCCGGAGCGACGGCCGCGAACATGGTGAGCGCCGCAACAAGTGTTGCGACCTTTCTATGTGTGCTGTGCATTTACATTTTCCTTTGAGGGAGATTTCTGGAGCAACGAAGGCAAGCTTACGTGGAGGTGTGTGAAGCGCAGGTGAATGGTGCGTTAAGAATGTGTTAAAACGAACGGGTTCAAGAGAAGTTATTTTTCGCACAGAAACGTGGCATGATTCCGGGAACGAGGAAGATTCTGCATGTGTTTTTCAGCTACGGCAAATTTTGTGGGCAGTACCGCTCTGGGAGTGGTTGGCGTGGTGACACTTACGAGGGTGAAGCATCGCCGCGAAATTTTGTTTGCCGCGTTGCCCTTGCTGTTTGCCATCCATCAATTCATTGAAGGCTTTGTGTGGCTTGGGCTGGATGGGATTCTTTCGCCGACGGTCACGCACGACATGGGAGCGGCCTTCATGCTTTATGCGCAGGGATTGCTACCTTTTTTGTTGCCGCTGAGCGTGTTACTGTTCGAGCCGAATGGTCCGAGCCGGCGCCGGATGGTTCCGTTTCTGGCGCTGGGAACGGCGACCACGCTCTACATTCTTTGGGCGCTCACGGCGTATCCCTTGCAGTTGTTCGTGCGCGGCAACAGCATTGTTTACATTAATCAGGCCACGAACAATACGGCGGTCGCTATCTTCTATGTGATCGCAACCTGCGGATCGTTATTCTTTTCGAAGGTCAGGGCGATGGTGCTTTTCGGCGCGGCCAATCTGATCATCCTGCTGGTGGTCATGGCGTTCAAGCGCTATGCGTTTACTTCGCTGTGGTGCGCGTATGCGGCTATCGCGAGCGTCATTATTCTTGCCTACTTTTGGAGAAGCCACCGCGAGCGGCCGTTCTTGTACGCGCCGCGAGTTTTGGCTCAGGCGAGTTAGGAATTTGAACGGAGGGCTTGTGAGAACGAAGTTAATTTTGATTTTGTTGTGCGTGCTGTCGGCGGCGGTTGTTTCGGCGCAAACTTTGACGAATGCGAAAAACGATTTTTTTAAAACCTCGGATGGAGTTCGCATTCACTACCTCGAAGCCGGCAGCGGACGGCCTATCGTGTTCATCCCAGGATGGACCATGCCGGCATGGATATGGCAAAAGCAGATCGACGAGTTCTCCAAGAAATATCGGGTTATCGTTATCGATCCGCGCTCCCAGGGTGAGAGCGACAAACCAGCGTACGGCCATCTGCCGGAAACTCGATCCCGCGATTATAGAGAATTGGTCGATCATCTCGCGCTTAAAAAGCCGCTACTGGTGGGATGGTCGATGGCTTGCGGCGAACTCATCAAGTATGCCGAACAATTCGGCGACGACAACGTCGGCGGGTTTGTCCTGGTCGATGGCTATGTTACCGAGAAACCCAGCGATCTATTCGCCGGCATCTCGGGATGGATGAACATGCTGCAGTCCGATCGGCAGAAGCAGGCGGATGGCTTTATCCGCAGCATGTTCAAAAAGCCGCAGTCGGAAGAGTATCTAAAGCGGCTCGCCGACACCTCGACTCAGGTGCCCGCCGACACCGCCGCCTTACTCATCTACAACATGATCGCGGTGAAAGATTTCGCTCCCGGACTGGCCCGTATGGATCGTCCCGTGATGTTTATGTATCAGCCCGATAGCCAGGCCAGCGCCGATTATCTGAAGTCAAAACTGGCAGACAAGCTGCGCCTGGAAAAATTCGAGGGCGACGGACATGCGCTGTTCGTCGATGACCCCGAGAAGTTTAATCGGGTGCTGGAGGAGTTTGTGAAGGGCCTGCCGAAATAAATTTAAGACTGCTTCATTCCGGAGCTTGTTACTAGCGAAGCGAACCTCTTTGCGCATTGCGTGGCTTCCGGCCGAACCCAATCCGTCAATTCTCCCCTCGCATCCGCATATAGATAATGAGAAGAGGAAAACTCCAAAAACTTGACGGCTAGAGGGTCATCGATGAACGCCGGGGCAAAGCCGCGATGAAGTCCCTGCTCACGCCCGGAGTTTGTCTGGTGGTGCTCGCGGCACTGTTGCATACGGGTTTGGTTACGCCCAGCCCCGTGCTGATCGCTTACGCTTTCTACGGAGTGATCGTGGCCGGACTGCTGCTGGCGTGGCGATTTCATTCCAGCCGCATCTTTTTAGCTTTGCTGATTCTGTTCCTCGCGCAACAGGCCGTCACTTACTTCACGCAAGGACGCATCAATGCAACCGGACCCGGCAGCACAGCGCTCGCCGCGCTGGGCCTGTTGCTGCCGCTGAATTTCGTTCTGCTTTCTTTCGAGCAGGAAAAAGGATTTATTTTTTCGAGCATCGCTCCGGCGGGATTGCTGCTCTTCGTAGAATCGGTAATTGTGGCGGTACTGTGCCGTCCCAATGGAACAGCGGCGCTGCGAGCGCTGCATCACACGGTCGCGCCTGCGCCGCTGCCGTTCGCTACACTGTTGGCATTCTCGACAGCCGCAATTTTACTGCTGGCCCGCTACATGCTCTTCCGCAAGCCCGCGGAGAGCGGATTGTTCTGGGCACTGACGGCCTGCATGTTGTCCCTGCGCTTCGGAGGCACGGGCCGCATTCCCGAAGCGTACTTCGCCGCCGCGGCGTTTATTCTCGCGGGCACAATCGTCGAGACCTCCTACCTGCTGGCCTATCACGACGAACTCACCACGCTGCCTTCGCGCCGCGCCTTTCACGATGCCCTGCTCCGCCTGGAGGCGCCGTACACCATTGCCATGCTCGACATTGACCACTTCAAGCGTTGCAACGACACCTACGGTCACGATACCGGCGATCAGGTACTGCGCATGGTTGCATCGCGCCTGGCACGGGTTAGCGGCGGAGGCCAAGCCTACCGCTGCGGCGGAGAAGAGTTTGCCATTCTGTTTTCTGGCAAGACAACCAGCGACGTTGTCGAACACCTGGAAAAACTTCGCGCGGATATCGAAGCCAGCAAGCTTCGCCTGCGCGGTCCTGACCGCAGGCAGGAAGCGCGAGGACCGGACCGGCGTAATCAGCGCTCTTCAAATCAGCGGCCCCCCAACCAACGCTCGCGCAGCCGGGCGCAAACCGGACACGCGATCCGCCAACTCTCGCGCGTAGAACCATCATCCTCAGACGAACTCTCAGTGACTGCCAGCATCGGAGTCGCAACCTCAACGCGCGAGAATCCGTCCTCCGAAGAAGTAATTAAGGCCGCCGATAAAGCTCTGTACCGCGCCAAAGATGGAGGACGCAACCGGATCGAAACGGCCTCGACTCCGAGGCGAAAAGCGCGCAGCAAGACTGCCGGAATTGCCTAAGTGGAATCACAGGTGAGGTTCGGAGGGAACGTCCGGCCCGGGCCGCCACCGTTGGCGGCAGCTTGTCGCCCGGGCTCGTACGTTTTCGCAAGCACCACAGGCCGTGCGGTCAGCCCGCGGTTGAAGGAGGAATTGAATTATTCCGTCCACTGCCTTCGCACGCCGGACACTTCAGCCGGATAAATGCCACGCCTTGCGACTTACCACTGATGTCCACAGGACGGGCGATGTATCCGGCACCGCCGCAGCGCGGGCAGTCTTTCGGATCCAAGCTTCCCCCTCAGTTGTTAAGGAGTTTTTCATTAAATTGACGCCGCCACGCCACAAAGTGATTTTTGTTACGAAAGACGAACAGAAAGCCGGTTGAAGCTACTGGCAACGCCGCGCCCGGAAAGGTGGCAGGATGGCTGAACGCGGCGCTTTGCTGACTACGCTGGCGCCTGGGTTCTTCCGCTTCAGACATTTCAATGACTTACAATCGGGAAACGACCGCCCCGGCAGGGCAAAATGTACTCTCCTCCGCGCGTCAAAACCGCGTTTCGTCACTCCCTAAGGTCTGCCTGAAAGGTTCGAATTGGCGTTTGCGCGCTGGCGACCAGAATGCACCTTATTAAGAGTTCGGACAGGGGTAGGTCTACGTTTGCCGGCCTGATGCTGGCATTCTCGCTGCTCGATCTTGGTCCCCAACCCCGCATACAAATATTTCTCCCCATAAGCCTTCTTCAATCGCGCAAACGCCGACTCACCGGGGAACATGGCAAAGCTGGACACGAATTCAGACGACTGTGATTTGAGATTCTAGCTTGCATGCAACCGTGGTGATCAGCGTTTTGCTGATGGCCCATGGCGTCGGCATCTGAGCGTTAATATCCCTCACTTCAAACGTGGTAAACTGATGTCTCCGCACGCCGGAGAGGTGGCAGAGTGGCCGAATGCGGCGGTTTGCTAAACCGTTGTACGGGCTAACACCTGTACCCAGGGTTCGAATCCCTGCCTCTCCGCCAGATGTTTTAAGTCCCGCAGTTGAAGACGGTGACGTACACCTACAATGGGGCGGCCCGTGCCACGCAGCTCATAGACCAGGCGACAGCATTAATTTTGTGACGGGCGCCACCTACACGCCGTGGGGAGCGTTGACGGCAATGGCGAACGGAACCGCTGGCATCAACGTCAGCAATACGTTTAACAAACGCATGCAGCCACTGCTGCTTTCCGCCACCAGTTCATCGGGAACGATAATGAGCCTGTGTTACGACTTCCACATCGCCGGCGGCGTGAATCAGGCGCCTTGCGTGTTCAAGCGCCACTTCGCCAGGGAACAATGGGAACGTCTACCAGGTCGTCAACAACCGGGACACCACGCGCACACAGCTCTTTGCCTGCGGCACCCTGAATCGAGTTTTGAGTGGGCAATCAAGCGGCTCGGGCAGCCTGAGTTGGGGCGAAAATTTCTCAACCGATGCCTGGGGCCATCTTTATGCCAGATCCGGTATCGCCGGCAAAGCCACTACAGAGCCGCTTAACTGTCTCGCAGGAACCAACAACCAGCTCACCACCTGTTCGCTCGGATACGATCCTCCGGGAAAGCTGACGAGCAATGGATCGAGCGCCTATACCTAATGACGTAGAAAACCGTGTCATTTGTCTACACTGCATCGCTTCACCTCAGTGTTTACGCGATTCCTCACCGCTAAGCGGCGGGAGGGTACGGCAAGTTGTGAGGCCTGTAAGGCGGATCTGCTTGGAAGATGTCTGTCAGCTTGCGACCATGTTTCGAGCCCATTTCTGCCACTCTTTCGGGGTCCGAATGCTAAGGCACACTTTGCTGTTCCTCTGACGGGCCACGCTCCACAGCGCTTGCCGTTCCTGTTCTTCGCCGAGCACCGTTGAGACATCATTCAACTCCTCGCCATTTCCTTCATCGCCAGTTACCGAGTGAGTTCCGAGATCTCCAGGATGGACCCTGGTTGCTTATTGTAAGGATAAGGTTATATCCTCGATGATAGTGAGCGGTTTTGTCAGGCCCTACAGTTCTCGTCAGCTCAATTTTTTTCTCTCCTCAGAACCAACCACCACGGGACCAGGCGCTTAATTCGATTCTCAGGCTCTGTGCCCGTAAACGCAGCGACGCCCGCAAAGACGACGCCCGTTGAGGCTCGGTGTGTGAGTTGATGCACGCGAGTCTCGCTGTTTCGTCGGGAAGTCCAGACAACAAACTCTGCGACGAGGCCTTGTCTGGAAAAGCAACCATCGGCCCGTCTCCCCTCTTATCTAACTACACTCTTGGCCGCCACCGCCGTATCTTAACGCTGGGTACGGCAAATCGGAGAACTTACCTGGACATGCGCATTCGACTTGCCATCAGAATCATCGAAGAACAACCCGGAGACTTGGGGTCTGCGTTGAAGACAACAGCCGAATTGCTGGGACTATCCCAGACGCGCTTCCGTCATCTTTTCAAGCAAGAGATCGGAAAAGCATGGAGCCAATACTTGCGCGAAGTAAAAATGGCTGGGGCTGCCCAGTCAATAACGCGGCACGCTGTGCCCATAAAGAAAATAGCCCAGCAATGCGGTTACGAGGACTTGAGCAACTTTTATCGAGACTTTAGAAGAGTTCATGGGATGACTCCGCAACAGTTGCGCGCACACCACTTAGACCTGCTCTGTCAATCCAAGGGGTTGCCTGACAAAGCTATGTAAGGTCAATGACCCAAGCTTTATTCGCACGGTTCTAGTGTCGAAGTGCCCCCATTCTAGCGGGCTTCAGCCAGGTTCCAAGGCTTGAACCGCGAGCGTTTTGAGGACGCAAAAGCTCGGATGACGTTCGAAATACGCCTACCGTAGGACCCCGATTTCCACCGCAAGTTACGTTCTGACAATAGACACCACGTTTCGACAATTGTTTTCTACCGCAACAAAGTGTAACTCTGCCGTGCATCGGTCAGCTTCAATCTTGTGCGCCGAGTTGTGTGCCGTGTTCTGAACCGTGCTAGTTCAGAAGGTCACGAAAAACAGAAAACATTAAGGAGAAATACAGTGAAACACTCCCTGCGGTGCCTGCTTACATTCTGCCTGACATCCTTCTGTGTCGTGGCCTCGTCATCGAACCTTGCGCACGCGCAGGCAGAGCCGACTCCGTACCTTATCCCTATTTTTCCCAAGTACAAGGTACTGGGCGTGGTCTATGCTCCTCCGGGATCGGCGAGCTTCGTCAATTATGGAGGCAGCACTCTGGTTGGAACCAGCCACTCCATGACGGCAATGAACTCTTCGACGAACATTGTTTCCACGTCGAGTACGACGGGGTTCTCCCTCTTCGGGTTTGGCTCCACGACCACCGACACCAACAGTGACGGGTGGACTACCACGCAAGAATACACATCGTCGGTTGCGGTCCAGACGGCGAACGCGAATTCCATATCTACGATGGGTCCAATTAGTTCCGCGTTGGGGGTCAACCACGACAACGACATTATCTACATTTGGCTGAACCCGGTTGTAGTGACGCAGGTCAGCAGTTACACGGCAGGGAGCCCACCAACCATAGGTCTCAACTGGATAGGGTTGTCATCGAATCAATGCGATCTCACGGATTCTGCCAGCACGAGTACGTTGACGTTTTATCAGCTCGCGAGTGGATGCGACGTCAATCAGTACCCTTATCCGGATATCATCGGAATGCCGGTGTGGTGCTTGAAGAACCCCTACTGGCCAGGGCAAGGTTGTGCGCAATGGCTGCAGTACACCTCAAGGTCCTGGGATAATTCGCTTTGGCTCGATGCCAGCTCAAATCCGGCCCCCGCCGGGCTGACTCTGCAAGACTATGCGGACATTCTCCAGGCCGACCCGTTCGTGACTCTGAACGGCAGCTCGATTAATGTCTGTCATCCCACCTACGGGCCGGACTTGGATCCAAACGATCCGGAGACCATTGCAGCGAACGCTCCTCTGCCCGTTCCGCTCGGCTATGTGAATCCCACCGGAAACCTTCCCCACTCCTGCGGTCAGACCATCGGGACGGCCCTCCCCATGACCCGGTTCCAGCCTTACGGGACTGTCGAATATCCCGAGCCTGGCCCGAACGGCCTGCCCCAGACTTATAGCGGCAGCTTTACTTTGTCTACGACAAATCTAACTGGGTGGACCGCGATCGACTCGCACACTACCAGTTACAGCCAGAACACAACCGAGTCGTACACTCAAACATTCTATGTCCCGATCGGAGACTCAGCCGTTCCCATCGGCAGCTTCAATATCGCAATGTCCAACGGTACGGGCAATTCCCAGACATGGCAGCAGCAGAACAGCGTCGTAAACTCGGCCACGGGTACGACCACGGCCTCGTACTCCATCACGGGGCCACAGTCGAGCGACAACTACACCGGACCGGCCACTTATAACGTTTACTGGGACAACGTGTACGGAACCTATGCTTTTTATTCCGACCTCGCGACCAAGCCGGCTCTGGGCAATATAGGAATCTCGGCGAGTGCGACGAGTACCGTGGCGTTTCCAAGTTTCGGGACGGTAACGGCATCGCCGATTCCCACATCCGGTTACGGGGAAACCGCTTACCTGACGAACAATTCCCCGTACCCACTCACCATGGTTTGGCCGACGGTTACCTTCAACAATCCGGGATTCCAAATTCAAAATAATATCTTGAACGACGGCAGCGACCACTGCTCCAATCAACTGCTTCAGCCCTACGGCACAGCGGGCCTGAATGGCCAAGGCCTTCCCGTGTACCAGTGTGAGGTCGCGATCATATTTGCTCCCCTTCTCTCCGATGCTCCGAATAACCTCAACGGAACCAACTATCCCATCAATGCAACCCTGATCGCCGCGGGTACGGAGAATGCCTCTTCCTACCAGAACATTCTGGTGACCAATCAGGCAGCCGTCTCCGGCACCGCAGCGGTGGGCACTACTACCCAGGGAGCCACCCTGTATCCGACCACGATCCTGTCTCCCACGGAACCGAATGTCTATGATTTCGCAACGTCAACAGGGACCGCCGAAACGGAGACATTCACATTCACCAACCGCTACAGTTCAAGCGTCACCTTCGCCGCCTACCCCAATGACATTACCCTGACGGATGGCGCCGATTTCAGCGTGCTTAATACTGGAGGTACGTTGGATG
>Ga0302320_10006770_pt1 | contig 25360 bp, 36 predicted proteins | sample Bog_T0_3_FD_202130 | JGI IMG/M metagenome (GOLD analysis project Ga0302320, IMG submission 202130) | Peat permafrost microbial communities from Stordalen Mire near Abisko, Sweden - Bog_T0_3 | ecosystem: Environmental > Terrestrial > Soil > Wetlands > Peat | place: Sweden: Abisko, Stordalen Mire... | reverse complement strand
GAAGTGTACTTGAAGCCGTCTTGCTCGGCGCTGCACAAAAGGAACCAGCGCGTTTCAATAGGGCCGCATCAAGCCCGAAGGCTGATGACGGTAGCATAAGGCGTTTTCACGAGTGGAGCCTCGCTCAGTTTATCGACGTTGCTTGCGAGATTGGTCTATTGAAGCCTGATGTCAAGAAATTCGGCCACGGGCTCCGGGACTTCCGCAATTACATTCATCCGTACGCGCAGATGGTGTCGGGCTTTACCCCTGACGAGCACACTGCCAAGATGTGCTTCCAAGCCCTCAAGGCTGCACTGGCAAGTGTTGCAGGAGAAAGATAATGACGACCGAGGCGAAGACGATACCCTCCGTATCCGTTTCCTATGCTCGAAACGGCTCTTCAACGAAGTCCAATGCCTTCGGCATGAGGCCGATGCAGGAACGTGTCTACGAGAAGCGTGGAGAGCAGTTCCTGATACTCAAGTCGCCGCCAGCGTCGGGTAAGAGCCGCGCCTTGATGTTTGTCGCCCTCGACAAGCTTGAGCATCAGGGTATCAAGCAAGCCATCGTCGTGGTGCCGGAGCGTTCCATCGGTGCCAGCTTCAACAACGAACCGCTCTCCAAGTTTGGCTTTTGGGCGGACTGGCGTGTTGAGCCCAAGTGGAATTTGTGCAACGCCCCCGGCGTCGGCGAGAACGGTGGCAAGGTCAAGGCCGTGGGCGCGTTCCTTCAGAGCACGGATAAGATTCTTGTCTGCACCCACGCGACCTTCCGCTTCGCGGTCAATGAGTACGGAGTTGAGGCATTCGATGACCGCCTGATTGCCGTGGATGAGTTTCACCATGTTGCCGCCGATGATGGGAACATCCTCGGCACGTATCTCGGCCAGCTTATAGACCGGAACCGTGTACACATCTTCGCTATGACGGGCTCGTACTTCCGTGGCGATGCCGGGGCAATCCTTGACCCGCTGGATGAGAGCAAATTCGAGACCGTCACCTACACCTACTATGAGCAGTTGAATGGGTACGAGTTCCTGAAGCAACTCGACATCGGCTACTACTTCTATAGCGCCCCGTACTCGGAGAAGATTCTGAGCGTGCTTGACCCGACGCTGAAGACGATTGTTCACATCCCCAATGTGAATTCGCGGGAGAGCACAAGGGACAAGATGAAGGAGGTCGAGCACATCCTCGGGGAGATGGGTAAGTGGCAAGGCATTGACCCGGCTACAGGCTTTCAGCTTGTGAGGATTCCAAGTGGCAAAGTTTTGCGAATCGCCGACTTAGTGGAAGACGACCCAGCCAAGCGGGACCGCGTGGTTAGCGCGTTGAAAGACCCTGCCCAAAAGTTCAACCGCGACCACGTGGACATCATCATTGCGCTGGGCATGGCGAAAGAGGGCTTCGATTGGATTTGGTGTGAGCACGCATTGACCGTTGGCTACCGCTCCAGCCTGACAGAGATTGTGCAAATCATTGGGCGCGTCACTCGCGATGCTGAGGGCAAGACCCGCGCTCGGTTCACCAATTTGATAGCTGAGCCGGATGCCACTCAAGGGCTGGTCTCCGAGGCTGTCAACGATACGCTGAAGGCGATTGCGGCCAGCTTGCTCATGGAACAGGTTCTTGCGCCACGCTGGGAGTTTCGACCGAAGAATCCAGAGAACCGCTCCACTCCCGGCTATGAGTATGGAGAAGGTGGTTATGACGGGGGCAGATGCAATGTCGGCGTCAACGAGCAGACCGGCGCAATTCAAGTTGAGATTAAGGGTCTGACGCTGCCCACAAGCAAAGAGGCAACTCGCATCTGCCAAGAAGACCTGAATGAAGTGATAGCTGCCTTTGTGCAGGACAAGACGGCCATTGAGCATGGACTGTTTAACGAAGACCTTGTGCCGGAAGAGATAACGCAGATGCGTATGGGAAAGATTGTCAAAGACAAGTATCCCTCGCTTGATGCTGAAGACCAAGAGGCCATTCGCCAGCACGCCATTGCCGCTCTCAACTTTACTCAAAAGGCAAAGCAAGCCTCGGTGAGCGGTGGCGATGAACCCAAGGCGAACATGGCATTGATTACGGGTGTGCGACAGTTTGCGATGCACGTGCGAGAACTCGATATTGATTTGATTGACCGCATCAATCCCTTCGGCGAGGCATACGCCATCTTGGCAAAGACCATGAGCGAGGAAAGCCTGAGGCACGTCGCGGTGGCAATCTCAGCCAAGAAGACAACCCTGACGCCCGAGGATGCGCTTGAACTTGCCAAGCGGGCTTCGCGATTCAAGAAGGAACACAATCGGTTCCCATCGCTCACGGCACAAGACCCATGGGAACGCAAGATGGCAGAGGGCGCTGCGGCCTTTGTGCGTTTCAAGGATGAGGGGCGCTATGTCTGATTTCAATCTGGATGACCTCAGGAATGAACTGGATGTCTACGCGGAGCCAGAGAAGACTCATGGGCGCTCCGCTGTTGAAGAGAGAGTCATTGCTGGCTTCGAGGAGATACAACGCTTCGTTGAGAAGCATGGACACCTGCCACAACATGGTGAAGACAAGGACATCTTTGAGCGGCTGTACGCGGTGCGGCTTGACCGGCTGAGGGCGCAGGAGGAGTATCGCGCTCTGCTTGCCTCGCTTGACCATCAGGGGTTGTTGGCCGCGTCGGCGGAGCCTTCGCTTGGGGATGGTGACACTGACCTTGATGAACTGCGTGCGGAACTCGAAGGCGCAATTGGCACAAGCAACATCACTGAACTGAAGCATGTTCGCAGTAGTGTTGAGAAGCGTGCCGCCGAAGAGATTGCCAACCGTACAGTCTGCGAGGACTTCGAAGAGTACAAGCCCATCTTTGAGCGGGTGAAGCGGGAACTGAAGGACGGCTTAAGGCAGTCTCTCCCGTTCCAGAAGCTGGACGAGATTAGGCTGGCTGAGATTCAGGATAAACAGTTCTATATTGTTCAGGGACAGGTTGCCTACATCGCCGAGGTTGGTGAGGACTTCAAGACTCAGTATGACCGGCGTGACAGCCGTCTCCGGGTCATCTATGACAATGGCACGGAGAGCGACTTGTTGATGCGCTCATTTCAACGTGCTCTTCATCGGGATGACACAGCACGCATTATCACAAACCCGGACAACGGGCCGCTGTTCGCTCAGGAGCCAGCCGAGGACGGTCTCGCCAGCGGCACCATCTATGTGCTGCGGAGCAAGTCGGAGCAGCCCGAGATTGCGGCCCACCGCGACGTTCTCCACAAGATTGGTGTCACGGGGGGCAAGCTTGAAGCACGCTTTGCAAATGCCAAGCTTGACCCGACATTCCTGATGGCCGATGTCGAGGTCGTTGCGACGTACGGCCTGTACCAGATAAACCGCGTGAAACTGGAAAACCTCATTCACCGCGTGTTCGACAGCGCACAGTTGGATATAGAACTGAAAGACCGCTTTGGAACCCCGGTCAAGCCGCGTGAATGGTTCCTCGTGCCGCTCTATGCTATCGACGAAGCCGTGGAGCGCATCAAGGACGGGTCAATCACCGAATACGTGTATGACCCAGTGGTGGCACGGTTGGTAAAGGCAGGGTCGTAGAGCATCGTTGATGGCCGGGACGTGAAAGAGGACGCCCCCTGACCTTTACCAAGCCAAATGCAACGTAGTTTACCGGCACGTGTCCGATTCGTGTGCAGGGCCGGGCAGTGGGATGGACGCGGCAATTTAATTGAGGAGGATGTGTGCAATGCCAGTGAAGGTTGCGAATGTGAATGCGCCAAAAATGTCAGAGGACAGACAACATAAGAACGTCGAGTTTCTCCAGACTTTATACGGACTGATGGAATTCAATCAGACCGACTTTGCCAAAGCTTGCGGAAAGAAAGCGTCAAACATGAACAGGTATCTTTCCGGTCATTTTCAACCCGGCAAGAAGGTCTTGGCGTCTTGCCTCAAGAATCTTTTTGAGACTCGCTTTGAGTGGTCGGTGCAACCCATTATGGAGATTGAGCGGGTTCCCGAGAACCTGAATTCCCTCCCAGATACTTCAGGGCTGTACATCCTATATGACTCTGCTGGAAACGTCTTGTACGTTGGTAAAGCCACGAACTTCCGAACCGAGGTTAGGCAAACTCTGGGGCGGCGAATCCCTGTCGGCCTTCGGTTTGGGTCGAAGCTAAACAAGGAAAGACCATACCTTCGCGACGTTGCCAAGCGGCTCTCGCTTTACGGAGTTGAGTCTGAGAGGGTGCGCCACAATCTTGAGGTGATGTTCTTGCGTGCAATTGCAAATCAAACCCACAACAGCAATATCGGGAGATTCAAATAAGACTTTCGCGATTCGCGGTCTTACGCGGCGGGTAGCCGCTAGTCCCGTGAAGGCAACACAAGCTACTTGCTTAGCGTTCGCTGGCCGCGCTTCTTCTTACTCCTCGCTTCTTTCGTTCGCCCATCCACACTGCCTCTATCTCCGACGCAATGCGACAATGCAATACTGTGAGAGGAAAAATCCTGATGACCGAACCAACCTACGAAGAACTGAAGGCACAACTCGAAGCACTCAAGGCCAAGGAAGCACGCAGCGGAAACATCAGCTTCAAGGTGAGCGACAAAGGCGCAGTCTCCGTCTACGGGCTTGGCCGCTTCCCGGTTACTCTCTATTACGAGCAGTGGATAAAGCTATTGGATAGGGCGCAGGATTTGCGCGACTTCCTCGAAGAGAACAAGAGCAAACTCAAGCTGAAGGAATAGCCTGAGCGTCGTCGTGACGGCCAAGATTCACACCCAGCACGAGGCGGACGATAGCAATGGAAAAGTAGCCAAATTTGAAACCTCGCCGGTATACTCTAGTGTGCCAAATGAGTTCAGTCGTGGGCAGTTTTGTAAGCTTGGCCGGATGAACCAATTGTGGAGGAATACATGAAAGGCAAGAGCAAAGAATCACCAGAGGGCGTCAGGCAGAACCTTAAGCCGGGGGATGTCAGGGTGGTAAACATCAACGGGCGTCCTACTACGCTGGTCATCGGTAAGGAATACAAATTCACCTTTAAGAGCGGCTGTGGGCCTGTGCCTTATGAGCCTGAGCAAACGAAAGAGGCGGAGGGCGAACCCAAAGGAAGAACGACCAAACCCAACACGAAAACCAGCAGACGGAAACCCGCTGCCGAGCAAATCGCTGTCGCCAAGAACATGATTGCCGCTGCTGACGCCGCCTATGACGCCTCCATCGAGCGTGGGTACCCCCTGACCGACGAAGAACTCAAGGCACTCGGCTATGTTGAGACCGAAGGCGGACCGTGGGGGCTGAACATCCCCGTCAGCGTAGTCCTAGCCATTTTGGAAGAACAGAAGCAAAAGAATGGCTAAAGCGATATTCTTGCGTGCGGTTCGGGTGCCAAGCTATAACTCGTAAATAAGTTTCCCAAAAGGTAGCCAAAACTTTTGACTGCTCCGTATACTTATAAGTGTACGGTAAATCCAACTCGTATCCATCCCTCTACTGCGTTGAAATCCAACGCCACCCCCGCGATTTAGGCATCTCTGTCGTCCTCCCGGCCACCTGCGAACTGATGGCACGCCGTGAGGTTCTCCGCCTCTTCCCTGAAATCAAACACGGCTTCCCGATGATGGAGGTCTTCCTCGCTCAGTACGTCGAGATTGATTGGGAAACCGGGCGCAGCATCGTGGTCAAGCAGAGGCGGCGACCAACGATTCCCGCCTGTGTTGCAGCAGATGCCAAGCCTGAACGCAAGAAGCTACCACGACTCGATGATGAAGGAAGCGTTCAATGACCAAGATATGGGAGCGCCTTTATATCGGTGGCATTGCCGACGCCGAAGACCTTGCGGGTGACAACCCTGGCATTACGACCGTGTTGTCGCTGTGCGAGTGCCCGGTTGAAACGAAACACCGGGGCGTCAACTACCTTCACCTGCCCATCGTGGATGACGAGCCGGTGCCCGTTCATCAATTCGACGCCATCATGGATGCCCTGATTGAGAATCTCCGCTGGGGCTCGGTTCTACTCCACTGCGGGGTGGGAGTCAGCCGCGCTCCGAGCCTTGCAGCGGCTTACATGGATGCGGTCGGCTGCATGAGCATGGATGCGGCCCTCAAAGAGATTAAGCAACTGCGCCCGTTCATTCACCCATCGACCGTGTTGGTTGAAAGCCTCAAGGAGCATTTGAAATGAAGAAATCCGAACAGCAACCCGAACCCTGTGTTGGAATTTTCTGGCTCGTGGATAAGCGCCTCGTCATTGACACAACGCCGGTCTCAAAGGCGGAATCCTACAGCACCGCTTTAACACATCCGACCGGACACATTGACTACTGGACGCGACTCCAGAGCACTGGTGCAGTTCCCGCCGAGGTCGAGTATGAGGAACTCCCACGAGGCCGCGTTGTTTTCGACGGGCGAGAGCAGCGGTTCAAGCTGTATGCAGATGCGTGCATTCTTCGTAAGAAAAGCGTGGTGAAGAAATTGCTGCGGCTTCTCCACCTGCCGAGCGACACTCCGCTGTCAACTGACCCGCACTATAAGTGCTATTGCTGCCTCACACGAAGGCCACGCAATTCGAGCGAGGACGAATGAATTTCTTAACGACGTGGATTCTCAAGCGTATCGCTCATCGGATGGCGTGGAACTTTCCACGTGGCCGGGAGTTGCATCAGAGGCGGGTGCTCTTAGCGTGGCACCGAATCATCTATGAGGCGCTCAACGATGAGGTCAACGACAACTCCGACGTGTTGCGGGAAATGTCGCAGGACGCTCACGATAAAGTGTGGGGAAGAGCGCACGACAATCAACAAGCACCCCGGTAAGTATCAGGAGGCAACAGGCATGAAGAAGTGCGCGATTTACGCCCGAGTATCCACGCCAGACCAGCGTGTTGATAACCAGCTATACGACCTCCGGCTGTTTGCCGCTCAGCGTGGCCTCGAAGTGGTCTGCGAGTACACCGATGTCGGCATCAGCGGCAGCAAGGCTCGTCGCCCCGGCCTCGACACCATGCTGCGTGATGCACGGAAACGGAAGTTCACCGTCCTCATCGTCGCCGCCTTCGACCGGCTTGCCCGGAGCACAAAGCACTTCCTCACGGTCGTGGATGAACTGGACTCCCTCGGCGTCGAGTTCATCTCACGGCGAGAGAACATCGCCACTGATGGCGCGATAGGGCGGCTCTTCATCACACTCATCAGCAGCATCGCTGAACTGGAGGCCGACCTGATTAAGGAGCGCGTACGTGCCGGTATTCGCAGAAGGAAGCTTGAGGGTCTTCCGGTCGGGCGTCAGCCGCTTGATGTTGACCACGAATCCCTCGTCGCTGCTCGGCTGGGCGGGATGAGCCTGACAGACGTTGCGAAGCAGTATGGCGTGAGCAGAGCGTCTGTCGTGCGGTGGGTCAGGGAAGCTCGTCAACACAGATTGAACCACATCGTAATCGACCAACAGCCCGTAGCGTGTGCGGCCTAAAGCAGGAGGCAAAGCAAACGTGGTGTTCAGTCTTCAATGAAAGGGGTACGAGGATGTGCAGTCCATGGGCATACAACGAGTTTCTGGAGTACGGGAAGGTCTTCCCGGAGATTGTTGGCATCCTCAAGACCCACGGCGTCAAAGCAAAGGTGAAGCCCACCAAAGACAAGAGGGGGTTCTTCGTTCAGCTTGCCCTGCCTGACGGTACCGCAGTGTTGAGCGATGGTGAGCGGGACAATTGGTGCATCATCCTTGGTGAGGAAGTTATTGAACTTTCCATCCCCGTTAAAACACGTGACGCCAGGGCAATCACCAGCGCGTTACTCAAAGCCATCGGAAAGTGAACGCGATGGTCAACCACAACTGATTCACATCATCAAGGAGGCACTATGAAGACCTACGACAACCACGGCAAGCTGGTCGGCGAGATTAACCATTTCAGGACTGGCGATGGTTCGGGCGTCACCACAAATACGATGTACAACACCTACAACGGTCGCCCGGTCAGCCAGACGGTCACAGTTGCCCAGCCCAATGGCAAGGTCAGCACGACCAACGTCATCAATGGCAAGCTGCTGCCCTAAAAAGTGGCATTGACGATTGCGATTCCAAGGCGGAGGAAGTAATGAGCCATAGACACTACTGCGGCATTGAGGGGCATGATTGGCAATGCGCTGACACTACGTGCGAGTGCATCTGCGGTGAGTTGATGGAAGATGGCGACCACACCGAGTGCCCCGTCGAGTTGAGGGACTGCCCCGAGCATTTTGAGCAGAACCCCGAGCCATCAGACGATGACTTGACCCCCAACTATTTCCTGCAAGCAGCAGCACACCGTGCAGAGAGACCACCTTGCGAATGCGGGTGTGCTGCGGCCCTCCAAGAAGATGTCGTCGGCTCTTGCGTTTGGTGCAGCCACGTCTATGTCCGTTACGACACCAAGACCGAGGCTCAGCACTTCCTTTCTCACTGCTCAGGGGCACCAGAAGAACTTCGCAAAGTAGCAGAACAGAAGCTGGCGCGGCTCGAATAGCCACGACCTCTGGCGTCTTTTCGCTACAATGGGCTGTTGCGGAATTCATAACCCAGACACGTACTTGGAAGGAGATTGTCTCCAATGGCCGACGCTGTTCTTGCCGATGCGTTAGTACCACGCAAGCCTGTTGTGTCAGCAGCAGACGACGTTCAATCAATTCCTCTGACATTGGTTGTGTCCGACCGCGAGACCGTCGCTGAATTGCTCCAGCGAACTGACGGCAGGGAGAGGGAGGAGTATGCTCTTGCAGCCCTGCGGATTGGCGTTCTTTCTCTGAAGCACGCTCGTGGTCAGATTGACGCTGACGCTGTGAGGCGAGAGGGCGAGAAGCTGCTGAAGGACTTGAAGAGTTCCTTAGACACCTCCCGAACCGAAATCCACTCGAATCTCACCACTGCCCTCAAAGAGTATTTCGACCCCAACGGCGGCAGGTTCCAAGAGCGCATCGAGCGCCTGATAAAGCAGGACGGCGAACTTGAACAGGTGCTGCAACGGCAGGTCGGCGGCAACGGCTCTGTGTTGGCGGATACCCTCGCTAACCACATCGGGAAGAACAGTCCGCTGATGAGGCTCCTGAATCCCGAGGAGGCCAGTGGACTTGTCTCCTCAATTCGCTCCACCATCTCCGCCGTGATTGACGAAGAGCAGAAGCGCATCCTCGGGGAGTTCTCTCTGGACAACGACCAAGGCGCACTGAGGCGCCTCGTCAACGAGTTGACCCAGGCCAACGGCAAGCTGAGGGACGGACTTGCCGATGACATTGGCGATGTTGTGCAAGAGTTCTCCTTAGACAAGGAAGACTCGGCACTGAGTCGGCTGGTGAAGCGGGTTGAAGCCGCACAGGAGACCATCACCAAAGAATTCTCGCTTGATGAAGAAGGCTCTGCTCTCTCCCGCCTCTCCACCGTCATCAACGAAGCAAAGGGCTCCATTGATGCCAACCTAACGCTGGACAATGAGGCTTCTTCCCTCTCTCGCCTGAAGCGGGAACTGGTGGACATTCTCCATGACCATGAGCAGAAGGTACAGACGTTCCAAGGCGATGTCAAAGCAGCATTGGAAGGTATGAAAGCGCAGCGCAAAGAGACCGCTCGTTCTACGACGCACGGGATAGATTTTGAGGCAACAGCCTGTGAGGTCATCGAAAAGGAAGTGCAGAAGGCCGGGGATATTGCGACTCGGGTGGGAGCATCCACCGGCCAGATAAAAAACTGCAAGGTCGGCGACCTCGTGGTTGAGCTAGGGGCAGACTGCGTGGCGGCGGGAGAGAAGTTTGTTGTCGAGGCGAAAGAAGATGCAGGGTATTCCGTGGTGAAGGCTCTCGCTGAACTTGATACCGCTCGAAAGAACCGGGGTGCCAGCGTTGGGCTCTTCCTCTTCTCTGCACAGACCGCCCCACAAGGGATGGATATGCTTGCCCGTAATGGCGACGATGTCCTTGTCGTGTGGGATGCTCAGAGGATTGAGTCGGATGTCATCCTCCGTGCAGGGCTCTCCCTTGCGAAAGCACTTTGCGTCCGCAAGCAGAGAGAGCGCGACAAGAACGAGAGCAACTGGGAAGAGGTTGATGCTGCCGTCTTGGCCGTTGAAAAAGAAGTCAACCGCATTGCACAGATGAAAACGTGGACGGAGACCATCCAATCTCACAGCGGAAAACTGCTGGACGAATTCCGCAAGATGACCAACAATCTGGAGGCTCAGATTGTGGTGCTGCGCGAGAGCGTAGAAACACTGAAGCTTTCGTAGAGTTGAGGCATCGTCCATGGACTTCCCGCCACCAGAGTGCCGTGCCGACCAGCCCTCCTCCTGCACTGAGGCCGACTGGGTTCAGTGCATCGAGTGTTCTCGCCTTGTCTGCACGATGCATGAGGAGGTCGCCCGTGTCAGGCACGCTGGCAGGTACGGAGCAAACACGGACAGCGTTTGCGCCCCCTGTGCTCAGGCGCTTTACGAACGCGGGGAGGTAGCTGCGATTCGCCACGGATACCAATTCATAAATCGGCGCTGATTTAAGAGTCTAAGACAGCGTGCAAAGGCGAGGGAATCCATGAATGTTAAGCGTCGTGGCGAGACAACGTACTTCTCACTTGTGGAGGAGGGGGCTGCTCTTTTTGATAAGAAAGAGTATGCCCTCGCCGCCACTCGTTTCTGGCACGCCTTCCGCCTCCGCCCCGGTGCTCCAATAGTCCTGTTCAACATCGGAAGGACGCTGGGGGAGTTGAACGACCCGAGATGCGAGGATTTCTACGCCGCTGCGGCCACGCAGGGCAACGTTGACGCCCTCTACCAGCTTGCCCTACTCTGCGTGACCTCCAAGCGCAATGAAGAAGCTATAGGGCACCTAGAAGCCTATCTGAAGGGCAATCCTGTCGAAGATGAATGCACCCGGTGGGCACGGAACACGATTTGGCAACTCCACCCTAGCCCCATGCTGGTTTGGAGCAAATAAAGTAGGTTGCATGACCGAGAAGTAGGAAGGATGCGATGAAGTTTGAGCGAATCGACACTGACGAGATTGTCGGCCTGAGATGCCCCAAGACGGGAACCTCCATCCTTTGGGATGACGAGGACATCGCCGACGTTCTTCCGGGCACGGTTGTGTTGGCCGTGATAACCAGCCTCTGCCCGGAGGAATGTGCGGTCGAGGATATGCCACTGGCAGCGGCTTGGAAGTCGCATTATCAAAGTGTCAATGCATGGAAGCTGGGCTTAGAAAAGACAGTCGAAGCCTTTCCTGCATCCGGGAGGGCGCTGGAGGTTGTCTACAGCGGCATCGCGTGTGGCCCGGTGTGCGATGTGGCCTACTATATAGTTCCAGAAGAACTCTCTGATGGATGCTTTATCCATGCGGATTTCGAAGACGACGCTGAGGTTGATACTGATGCTGAAAAGTAAGGGAAACGAAATCGTGAGCAATCCTGCCGCTCCAGAGCCCAACGTCGGCATCTTTTGGCTGCTCGACGGCAAACTCGTCATCGACTCCACCCCTCTTTCAAAGGCGCAACCCTACGGCTCCGCGCTGGGGCATCCGACCAGCCACATCCGTCACTGGGCACGACTCCAAAGGGTACGGACGGTGCCAGCAGACGTGGAGTATGAAGAGCCGCCACGGGGGCGTGTGGTCTACGACGGGCAGGAGCAGCGGTTTTATCTACTCGCCGACAAGTGCATTCTCGGTCGGCGTGAGATTGTTGGGCAGCTTATGGCTGCGATGAATCTGCCACCCGGCAAGACGACCGAGGGCAGAGACGAGCATTATCGCTGCCACGAATGCCTGTATCCGGTTCCAGACGATGACGAGGACGATGACGACGAGTTCTGACCTCGCCTGTGCAGAGTGATTTAGGCTTGTGAAATGGTCGAGGTCATTGCTTCAGGTCTTCCGCAATTCAAATATCACCCTGACCCGGTTGCAACTGGGTCAATTATTCCCTCAAACGTTGAGTGTCTCGCATGTGGGAAATTCCGTGGATGGATTTATGTCGGCTCGACGTATTGCCAAGCTGAAGTTGACGAGCGTATCTGCCCTTGGTGCATCGCAGACGGCACGGCTCATAGCGTCTTCGGAGTCGAATTCGTAGACCCTTTAGGCGTCGGTGGGTATGGGCGGTGGGTCACTCCACCGAAGCCGGTTGTAGATGAAGTCTGTTATCGTACGCCGTCGTTTTCCGGATGGCAGCAAGAGCGATGGTTCACGCATTGCAACGACGCCGCTATATTTGTCGCTTGTGCTGGAAAGCTAGAACTGGAGAGTCTAGACCGTGCCGCTTTGGATTGCATAAAAGCCGAATCAGGATATGACGATGAGCAGTGGACTCTCTACTTCAATCAAATGGACTTGAACCACGGGCCGACCGCTTACCTGTTTCGTTGTCGGCAATGTGGCGCGTGGGGAGGGTACTCCGATTGTAATTGAGGAACTGGGAGCACAAAGACAACCCCGCGTGTCGGGCTGAAAGGGCGGCATGAACAAAGATGAGTTGCGAAGTTGGTACTTGGCATTGTCGGACTCCGACAAGCAGATTTTTCTCTGCTTTGTTTCTAATCAACTCACGGTTCATGGTCGGGCATTTGGCCTCGACCTGACGGTGACAGAGCAAATCAGAGCCTTTCAAGGGCTAAACGAACTCCAGCATCAAATTAGCGGTCACGTCGGGGCAATTGGACTGAAGTGTGACAGGTACCCCGATGATGTCCTGTGGAACATACTCAATGAGAAGGCCGCTGCGTATGACCTACTCGCTCATCTCAAACAGTCGTTGGATTATGCAAGAGCCAGAAATGTTTGGAATGAATCAAGGTAGCCGACCATGATTGAATACCGAGTCACGAAATACAACCCCGCCTTACGTGATGCCAGTGGCGCATACTTGGTTGACGAGTGGATACTTGTCAAAGATATTGGCCGTGCGTTTGGGGGCGTTGTTCTGACCGAAGGCGAATACCTGAGAGTTGAACAGGCCTACGTCAACTCTGCCAATGCCTTCCTTCGGGAGGGCGGATTGAATTCTCTGACCGTCGTTGGACTTGAGAATCCCAAGGGACTTACGCTTGATTTTGGAGAGGACTCCATTCTCTCCCTTGAGCGGGTCGGCGACGTGATTCCACAAATCCTGCGGGAAGAGTTTTGGTGCCGGTTGGAATGCCAATGCGGATTCCTTCACTTTGGTTGGGACTACTACATGTACATTGGTGTGCCTCACCGATGCCCGGAAGCTGAACTTCTAGCCGAAGGGCTGGGATTGTATCCAGAAGAGTTTCCCTCACCTTACAAGGAAGGCCTTGATGATTTGGAAGGTATTCTCTGATGGCTCTCTGTGAGAATCTTCGAGTGACTGGCACTTCGAGCGGATTGCCGGTATTCGGGAAGAGCACCGATGTCGCCGCCAGTGTGCAACTGCCCTCCCCGGAGCAGGGTCGGAGTTGGTTTGCCGGTCATCCTACCACTGTGACATGCGTGCGCAATTTGCTCCGTTTGAAATACGTTTTCGCTTCTCGGGTGTTCAACCAATAAAGAAGGAACACCGCGAGGACAGCTTCGCCCGTAAGCATCACTTTTTCAATGGGGTTTACTCGAAGGAAGAAATGGATGTCGTGGACGTTATAGAAACAGACGAAGCAGTTCAGCAGAACAAGAACTCTCGCCCAGTTCTTCCCCTTCCAAAAGAACCACAGTACGACGTAGCCAACGCCAATTGTGAGAGTGAAGACCGTGATGAAAAAGAATATGGCAAACCGTGTCTTATGCGCTTCTGGTTCCAACAAGATTGCATATCCGAGAATGTTGAGAACGGCCATAAGCCATGTTGAAAATGTGACCGCCTTTGGCCGCATGACCATTTCGTCAACTTTCGCTGTCAGTTCGTTCTTGATTGTGAGCCTCTAATTGCCGCAACGATGATTGCTACAATTGTACAAGCCGAATGATGTCGCGGTCGTATCGCCGCCAACTCTTCCCAGACCCTGAATTACATCACCGGAGAACCAGTGAATGCCAGAGCCTCGGTGAGGGGACGAGATGCCGGTCATGGCTGCTAGTGCCAGTCTCAGGCCGTCCAACCTGCCCACCCTGCCTCTATCTGCTCCTTCGACGAGTACAGCCTTGCATTATGACCGTTCAGCGGCACAACGTTGGCGGGGTGGTTCACAAACCCCCATTCCCGACCCCCGCTTTTATTGGGCTTTTTGCGGTCATTCCGCCGCCGTGCGGGTGGTTCACATGGTTTAGTCAGTGAGCCGCATTGGCTGTGTTCGCCTAAGCCGTCAAGACTCACCAGTTTCTATCGACCTAGCGAGAAGCTATCGCTGAACTGCTGTAGGGAGATGACGCTGCACTGAAGTCCGGCTGCATGGGCGATGTCCTGCAAGTCCTTGCACTGGGCATAATCTCCGGTTAGGAACTTGTCGCAATAGGGCAGGTATGCTGACATCATCAGGTCATTACGTCCAGCCTTGGGGCTGGTGTCGTGCGCGGGGCTCAGAGAAAAGTTGAACCACGCCTTGACAAAGGAGTAGCAGACAGCGCGAAAGGGAGGACACGCATCGATGAAGGACTGAATCTGTTCATCGGTCATATCGGGGACGACCTGCCCCTCCAGTGCTTTGTTGAAAAGACCGATGCCGAACCCCCACAGGACGCCTCCGGGCTTTGTAGAAGCCTCAACCGCTTCCTCGAAGGAGTTCAATCGCTGCGTTGGGTCTCGTTCGATGATTTCATCCAACTTCGAACGAAGGCTCGTCCATACCTGTTCAAATTCATTTTGCAGATGAAACTGTGCTCTTCTCTGTTCATCAAACAGGTCGTCGGGCAGGTTGCGCGACGACACGGCCTGTTCGTACTCTCTTGCCCTAACGTAGACTCGATTCCAGTCGTACCCTCTCTGGTTTTCGTGATAGGCACGGATGTGTAACCGAATCACTTCATTGGGTGGCCAGACGCATTTTCCATTCACGAGGATTCTCGCAAATCGGCAGAGAAGAGCATCTCGTCTCTCGGCGGTTTTTGTGGCAAGAATTTCATCAACAACCATAGCGGGGAGGCGGACATCGTAGCCAAGTTCGAGTCCCCGCATCAATGGCTCAGAGGCTTGCCCCTCGTTCTCAAGATGATTGATAACGGTGGTGTCCAAAACGATTCGTGACTTTGAGATGGTCGTCATTTCAGTCCCTTCAGGCATCCTCTATTCGCGCACACCCCTATGCTCGTCAACGTGCCGCGTATGCTCCACTCAGTTCTACGGGGCATAGTCTAGGATTTCGAGGCAATCGACTTTATCATCGTAGCCAAACTTGATGTTGTCCAAAGGAAGTGATTTTGTTCTGTCCCATCCGTCGCCATTAACCTTAACAAAGAACTCGGTGCATTCGAGTACCAAGACATGGACTCCGCATAACGTCCTAGCACCCATTATCTCCGCTTTGCGGCCAGTATTCATCTGAACCCACATGACTCGCTTGCCGACCCATTTGCTGAGTTCCTTGCACTTGCGTTGCGATTCTGTTTCAAGAGCCACAGTCTTTGTCTTGCCAATGGAGTGCAGTGCGTTGTGCTCCCGGATAGTTTTCCATGCCCTGAGCAAATTCTCGGGATACATTGACTCATCATTATCGACAAGTTTCGCACAATTCTGGCAAAGCCAAATCCCGTTGGTTGCTGATGAGCGTTGCTCAGGTGTCAGCACTTCGCTAAAGCGAGGACCGCCGGGAGAAGCTGCGGTAATGTGCGCGGCCACGCCAATGTTCAGGGCTTTTGTCGGGTCATCTTGCGGGCCTCCTGTCGTGCTTTCACAGGCAGGATTAGAACAGGTAAGGTTGGCTCTGTGAGCAATAACGCGCTTCACTTCTTCCGGGAAGTCATCTCGCATATTCAACGCTTCCTCTTTGGTCTGTGGGAGGCCGGAACTTGTTCGCTGTAAGTCGAGTAGTCAACCGTCAATTCCTCACCAAGAGCGATGTCCTGCTTGGCGACGAAATTCAAGTTCTCGTCGCAAACCACATTTGGTGCCTTTGACTCGTTCAGGTACCACGCCGGAGTCAGCCGGTTGAATGAGGGTGGACATCCCCAGCGGCCATCTTTGAACACACCAAAGTCTTCATAGAGCCTTCGACTTTCTTTTGACAAACGCACAAGCTTTCCGGCGTCAATCCATCGCATCTCATCGCTATCGTCGGTGAACAGTCTCGTTCCTTTTGGAATTCTCTTGATTGCGAAGACTCCGATGCCATGGGTACGAGAAGGCCGTAATCGTGTGAATACCCCCTCATGCGGAAGCGGAGAGTCATCATCACGCCAGCGTATTGCAAGAGCCCTTCCGAGTCCGTCTAGGTCGGGGAATACGGTTGCTTCATCAATGCCACATACAGCAAGCTCTCTCCGAATCGCCTGAGTGTGAAAACTGGGTATCGTGAATTTGCATAAACGTTTCTGGTTCCATACGGCTATGTCTTCGAGGCCGACCGAATTCGCGCCGTGAATAGTAAAACAAGAATGCTGTGTGCTGATGCGTTGCGCGGTGTGCCCCGGAAATACAGCGACAGGATTTTGCGGAAGTCTGGCTTTCGGTTTGAAACGAGGATGAAGCCACCGTGCGAGTAGTTTTTTGTCCTCGGAGAGCGCACCGGACGCGCTTGGGGAGATTACAACGTCTTTCTTCAGTGTTTTGCGGTTTAGCCAGTATGGGTCTAGCATCCACACTGCTGCATCAGTGAGCCCAGTTGAGTCTCGAACAGCGAAGTACAGTGCGATGAGGGCTCCGTCTGTCCAGTCCAACAGGCGAGTTGGTGCCCCATGGTGTTGCATCAGAAAGTACCAGTCCCAGTCCCCACTTGGTGCATATTGGCAAAATGCTGGGCCTCTCTGTGCGAACTCCTCACGAACCTCGTCGTCTGTGTTTCTGCTCTGGTCGCATTCTCGATAGAATTTGGGAACGAGAGGCCACTCGGAGTTTCCTTGGCCGCGAAACCACGGGCTAACGACATTCTTGTCTGATGGGAGCCATTTCTCGCTAGTGGATGTCACCTGATGGAGGAACGATGTGACATCATCGACTCGGCTTTCGTATTGAGTACGATTTCTTCTGTTTCTTGCAACGGCCATTTTCCAAGCTCCCCATTGGGAATCGCGGCAATTATGGTATCCCCAAAAAGTCGTGAGCTTAGGTCGTCAGTCCAGTCCGGGCTGCATGGCTCGTTGCTGCAACTTCGATTGTCGTTTCCGATTCCTCTTCTGTTGTTTGCACCTTGCCATAATTCATCGCAATCACCTCGCTTTTCTTCGCATCTGTCGTTGAAGTCAGTTTCAGGTTGAAAGTTGATGTCAACGCAGCAACGAGGAGCCACACAGCGACGAACCGACGGGGAGTCGAACCCCAAACCGACGACCGCGACCTAAGCTCACGGTAATAATCATAGACCGTATTGTTCAGAATCCAAACGAGAATTACGCAGAGCCTATCGACGCATGGAATTCAGAACTTCCGCCTTCATGGGTAGGAGCCCTGCCCATGAAATCCGATGAGAACCACTGCCTCAATGTCCGCCTCGTGCCCAGCCTTGAAGCCGCCATCGACCAGTGGCTGGCCGCACGTGACAGTTTCAAAATGCAGCCATGCGATGAGAGCCAGCGCGACTATGAAGCCACCCTGAACGACCTCGGGGGCGCGTGGGGTGAACGGCACCCCGAAGCCACCGAAACGCCCGATGCGTTTGAGCGGCACCGGCGCGGACTCATCGCTCCCGCAGAAGACTAGCCAGCCGCCTGTGCCCGTTAGGCAGTAGGCGTGATTAACCTCCTAAAAAGCACCGGCTCTCTCGGCCTACTTCTTCGCCGCCTTCTTCACAGCCGCCCACCGCGCCTTAGCCGCTGCCGCCATTCTGGCACGGGCTTCTGGCGAAATCGTCCGCTTCTTCTTCGTTGGCTTGGCGGCGGCTTTCACGGCCATTGCTGCCCCAGCAGCCTTTGCCGGTCGGCCTCTCTTCTTCGGTGCCGCTGTTGATGTCAACCCGGCCAACAGGGCGCGTGCCTGTTCAAGCAGGGAAATCTCAGCGTCGATTTCGGAAATAATGGTGGCTATGCTCATGGTGGTTACTCTCCCGTTTTTAAGATAGCACCGGGGTGTGGGTGGCAGCGCCCGTCCCGTTGACGAACATGGTGGCGATGGTCAATCCCGCACAGAACTCCGCACTCCACGGAACTACAAACGTGAAAGCACTCAAAGCCGCAATCCAAGTTTTGATGTGTCAACGTGCATGAAGCAGAGGAGAACTATATGCCACAGTTCGGGTCACCCTTTTCAGAGTTGGCGAACGGCAGAAAACTAACGGACGAAGAACTTGTCAGAGCAATTCGGTTCATGGTTGCCTCTGAGTACGAAGCCACTCAGATGTACATGCAGCTTGCCGAGTCAACTGAAAACAAACTCGCCGTGGCAGTCCTCAAGGACATAGCTGACGAGGAGCGTGTACACGCCGGAGAGTTTCTGAAGCTGCTATACGCGCTTGCTCCCGATGAAGAGGCGCTCTATGCCAAGGGCGCTGGAGAAGTTGCAGAAATCGCGAAGTCGCAACTTCATCAGATAATATAGGTAGCACAGCAGCCCAGTTCCCTTGCACCGGGGCTGACCGCTCCTGAGTGATTGACCTCATGGTGAATTGGTGCCGACATCGCAAGACTGTGGAGATTCTCGATGAATTCGCGGAAACTTATCTATCTTGGCCTCGTTTTGATTGGAGTGTTTTTTATGGTTCAAGCCGCACTTGCTCAGGTTCCACTTCAGTCCGTACCGAAGGTTGACTTGACCCGTTACACGGGACACTGGTTTGAAATTGCAAGATACCCCAATCGCTTCGAGAGCAAGTGCGCCAGCAACGCGACGGCGGACTACTCCCTCCGTCCTGACGGCAAAATCAGCGTGGTGAATACCTGCAAGACAAGCGAAGGCAAGCTTACCCAGTCGAGCGGCTGGGCAAAGGTCGTTGACCAGAACACCGGCTCAAAACTCAAGGTGACATTCTTCTGGCCGTTCTTTGGGGATTATTGGATTATCGACCTGAGCCCAAACTATGAGTACGCCGTGGTCGGCGAACCGAGCCGAAAGTACCTATGGATTTTGAGCAGAACGGCGAAGATGGATGACAAGCTTTATGCGGAGATTGCAGGTCGCCTAACGGCCAAGGGCTACGATGCCAACAAACTCGAACGAGGGCGGCAGACCGACTGACGCAGGTTGCCGATGCGAGTGAAGCCTGTGCTTTTTTGGGGGCGGTGCGTTCAAGGGTCATTGACCAGACCAAGTTGACCATCGGCACGAAGAGAAAACAGGCTCGGATTCGGCTGGAATAACGAGGATGGGAACGGGGGTATTTTGACCACCCCCTCTTTCATGAATTTGTCGTTCCGGTCTCCAACTCGGCCAGAGACTCTGGCGTCCAGACCAAGGCCCAGTCGCGAACACTGTTTTGAATCGCTTCTTCAAGACCGGGAATGTCGAATCTCTCTTTCTGAATCTCCAGTGCAGCGAGAACGCAATTATGAGCAACCATCAGTGCATGGTCAGCTATACTCGGCGGCGATTCTCGCTGGAAACCAAACTGACCTTCCCCTCTTTCAAGACGCACGGCCATTGCGCTAAATGTGGAGTGAGTATGTCGCATGGGCACGTAGTAACCTTGGATTATCATCTTGCCAATTGCGTCAGCCTTTTTCGCCATGGATACAAAGTCAATACCCCATGTATGGTTGACCCGCTTATTGGTGCATCCCTTCGAGTTGCAGCATTTAACCATAAACTCTTCGACGACTTCGGCGTATCTTTGTTCTGAGTTGGCAATCGTCTCCGGCGACAAGGGATTATCCGTGCCGAACGTGTCAGCGAATTGCTTCACCAGCTTGTACTGTTGTACGGCGTCATAGTTCATAAATGCCTGAAGTTTATCCGGGTTGTCATGCAGATACCTCAACGTGACCGTGTGCTCGAACATGGGGCGAAGCAGCTTCAACGCTCCGTACCCGTAGCCGTTAGCCGCCATCAGGAATAACTCCATGAAATCTTCTGCGACGAGGTTCCCGTAGAAGTACACGAACTTGTCAATATCATTCGCCATCACACCATGCGTTCGCGTGAACGCCAAGTTGATGACCGCATGAAGGCGAGTCATCACACCTTGCCAATGGGGGTGCCGCTGGTCAAAGGCAGTCGCGGCATCGGCGAAACCGTATAGTGAGGTAGGTGCCTGTTGGTTTTCTTGCGGCATGGTCATTTGTGTTAGTCCTGAGGCTTAGTATCACATGCTAATCGCTGAGTGGGTCGCGTTCGCTCCACTAAAAGACCCCTAAACGCCACCTGTCGATTTTGGCGATACGACGTTCCTCCGCCGTCAGCGGCGGATTGGTAGCTGCCAAGTGTTGGTATCGGACGCAAACGCTACGGATTGAACCGCGACTTCCAATTCGCCCAGCGCAACTGTAGTTCAGGGAGAATTGATTCTAGATTCCTTCGGGCATTATCTCGGCTGTTCATAGGAAGGCAAAAACCAACATCCCATACTCCCCATCTAGCAGCTTCGAGAGGCAAGACCTCTCGGAAGTGTGACTCATCGCAGGTTTCCCAAACCAGTCCCGCCCGAGTTCCGTCAGGCGCAATGACAAAAGCGTCTCCCTCTTCGCAAGGCTCTGCTTCCCAGTCAGTAATCATGCCGAGGGTGAAACCATCAACAGTCACGTCATCAAGAATCACGAAGCCATGATAGACAGGTGCATTATCCGGTCGGGCAATAAAGGGTGGCTCGGTCGGGGATGCACTCTTCGCTTCGCTGGCAATAGCCAAAGGTCGTCCGTGCCAAGATTCATCCATTTGCGCTTCCCCCGGTAGGCTGTCAACAGTCAGTCCTCGAAGAAACTCTCTCGCCAGATTTGGTTCGCCGGGTACGCTCGGTCCTCGGAGAGACCGGCAGTGCAGTAGTCGCTCCGCAAGACTGTTCAACTCTCCAGCTTCCGAGCACAATGCCCGAATCTCCTCAGCCATCTCAACAACAAGTCGTGCTTCAGGCCAGTTCCAATACCGATGCTCAGGGTCGAGATGGTCATTCTGGCCGAAAAGTCCCCACCGACCATTTGCTGCTTGCTGTAAACAGGAGAGGAGCAACGGCTCGAACGCGGTCTCAAGCTGTGACAGTCGGATTTTCCTTGTCTTCGAGGCTCGGGTCATGGCTGCACTCAATGGTAGCCGAATTCAAAATCGACTCTTTTGTTGAAGTCATCGTAGAACAGCTTGTACCCGCCCCGATTGTAATCGTCAATCGAGAAGACCAGTTCGGACTTGCCGTCGTTGTCGTAGTCCCCGGCATCTACCAGCCACATGTTTGAGCCAATAAAGCGTACCTGTTGTTCCGGCGTAACAACGAACCATCTCGATGAGAACTCCCTGATTGCTCCTCCGTCGCAATACCGTGACTGCGCTTCAACAAGAAACCAGTTCCGATTGGAGCCGTAGATTTTCTGAACGGAGATGGCTTCTCCTAGACTTGCGGTCCGAGCTTTTTCTCGTCCAATTGTTCGCGCTATGCAGGTCGCTATTTTCGGGAACCGGGCAAGGTAGGACTGCCGAACCGCCACAACAATTTCAGGAGTTGGGCGCGTAGGTTTCCAGCTTTCCGGGTCACTATAGTTCGGTTTGGACACCGCCACAAGAGGTCTAAGAACAGGCTCGTCCTGAAACCCGGAAAAGTCTGCTGAGGGCTTCCCCACAAAGGGTACATCCGAGGTTCCGACTATCTCCTGCTGACCAACCGTGGCATAGAAGTCAAAAGACGGCGGCGTTCGGCTTACTACCTGCCCGACCTGCTTACCGTCGAATGAAATTGTCCAGTTCACCTGCGCTGGGAATTTTGCCGCAATAGTTTTCAAGCAATCTTGGTCGGGACAGTTGCTTGGGAACGCAACCCATCCCGCACCCTCCCTCCGAAAGGCAACTCGCACATCACGATAGTGTGGGTCACCGGCATAGTGCCCCGGATTGTCCTCAAGAATGCCGACGAGCGTCGGCTGCACCTGTGCCAACGCGTCGGTAGGCAGGGCGGAAACAAGAGCCGCAAGCAGTGCAAAAGCGAGATGTCGTTCGAGCATCCTTCATCACCTTCAAGAGAGTTTACGTCGATTAGCTGAGATACCCATGCAGATTCCATTCATCATTTACCCAATTCTGGAGTTCAAAAAAGCTGTCGAACTCCCTCACAACCTCATCGGGCGTTCCGGCTGGCATTACCTTGACGACCTCAAATTTTCCAGTCTGGGGATTCTGGAATTGGTAATGGTTGGTTGGAATACCGTTCATCGTGATGCTTGTTGAATTCAACGGCCCGACTCCCGGCCTGTCCCTGTGTCCAGTTGCATCTGTCATAAGAAGCTCCTTTGCTCCCGATTCTATTGGTGACGCTCCAGTCACTGTCCAGAGGCAGAAATGTTGCAATCGTCAAGCTACGCCCAGTATCCATCCTTCAATCTTGGCGATGCCTCGCTCCTCCGCCGTCAAGTTCGGGTTGAGGAACCCTCCAAGGGAGCCGTCACGGTCTGTACGTTGCAACCACGCCGCCGCCGCGTAGGCTGCTTGCTCATCGCTATCCCGGTCTTCACGTGGGAACCTCCGCGTCCACAGTGACGGGTAGACCTCGGCGACGACCGACTTGCCCTCAGGAATCTCCCAGCCGTCGAACGGCCAGAAGTGAACTGGGCGCTTGCACTGCTTCTTGAGGTGGAGGAGCCAAGGCAGACCGGCGTGCGTTGAGGTTGCGACCTCGCCTTGAACGCCGAAGCCGAAGACGGACTTCGCTGTGGCCGTCCATCGTTCTGTCAGCCTAAGCCAGCTTCGCTCTCCGGTCCGCCACTTGCCACGGCCATGTGGGTCTTCCCGGATGAAGCACACGTAGGTGTGCTGGGCGTCGGTCGGCCAGTAATGATGGAAGTCTTCGAGAAAACCCTGCCAATCGCTGGGGAGTCGGTACTTTTCGAAGTAGGCCAGCGGAAATGAGAAGGCGTGGTCGATGCCAACCAGCGTGGGGATGTCCCGGTCGAGTTCCTCGCGGAGCCACTTGGCGAGACCACGGCGAGTCCAGTACCGGCGTGGGCTGGGCGGCGGCTGAACCTGAGCCGGTTCGCCGGAGCCCTCGGTCATGAACACACGGATGCCCTTGCAACTGGAGTCGGCGGTCTCAGCGCCGGAATAGTCGATGCCGATGTAGCGTACGAATTGGGGCTTCACCGTCATTTGCTTGTTGATACAAATCATAGTGGAACGTACTACCATTTCTGCATGGCAGACTACAACGACATCCTGCAAGACGCACTTGAGGATGAGGGATACCAGCAAATGTTTGAGGAGGTCGGCCCACAGTGGTTGGCTGAACACTCAAAGGAAGTATTTGATGAAGCCACGAAACGGTTCACGGAACAACGCCTGAAGGCGTTCTACCTCGCCAACCCCACTCTCGCAAACCCTGCCATTAGCGCAGTTGAGTATGCACGAACCCTATTGCCAAGCTTCCCGGCAGCGGCTCTCGTCTTTGCCGGAACCTCCGTGGAGCTAACTTGGAAGACCGCAATCCTCAAGCCTCTTGTCGCAGGAGTTGTTCATGTACCGGCGTTGGCAGATGAGATTGTGAACCGAGCGGTGCCGAAGTCTGGCGGGTTAGCACAGCTTGCGGAGTTCCTCGCAATTGTCTTGCGAGAAACAGCCTCAATCGACTTCAAGAAGTACAAGCGGTCTGGCAGTTCCGAACTTCTCACGAGCGAAATGAAAAGGGTCGCGGAAGAGCGGAACAAGATTCTTCATCAAGGAATCGGATGTGACGCATCAACTGCTCAGTTCTCCATAGAGGTTGCGGACAGCCTGTTGCTCGAACTCCTGCCTAAACTCGTCAACTCTCTCGGGCTCACCATAGACGGAATGGGCATGGTCTACGATGGTGTCCCTCTACCAGAGCACGAACAAGATGCTGCGATAGATTGAGATGACCGCAACATGAAAGGCAGCAGCCTCGGTCCTTAGAACCGGGGCGTCTTTTGAGGCTATTGAGTCGGCTCTTGCACTTTGCGAGTGATGGAGAATCCATCGTTGGGGTCACCATGCCATTTGGGAGCGTTCGGTTTTGGTTGTCCAACGGTCACAAAAAGAAATTCGAGCGTTGTAAGCGAGTTCACCAACCGGAGAGCATCCGATAAGGTCCAATCCACAGGTGCTCTTCCGTGCAGTATCCAGTGACGATTGATGAAGGTCGGAGGCTGCTGAGTAAAATCGCTCGGAGCGAAGACGCGACTCAAGAACACCACCCCTGCTTTCCAGAACACTGCGTCGAAGGTGTCATCCTCATGCCACCTCGCGTCCCGAAGTACCTTGAAAGGCGAAGTGATTTTTGGAGTTGCGAGGGAAGCCTTCACCAACGCACCGGCGAGATACCCGTCCATGATTGTCAACGTGGCTGGTATTGCAACACGATGTCTGCCCGCTTCGATACTCGCAATGATGTCGTCTATCAGCGGGTGCCACTGTGAAAGCCCCGGCATTCCTTTGAGGCTGATGCCGAGTTCCTTTAGGTTCTCAGCACCATCCGCCATGAAGCCTTCGACGAAATATCGGTCAAGTTCTTCCGGGGCCTTGAGATGAAGCGTACGGAGGTCTCCAAGGTCAATCCAGTCCGGCAGAGTCCACCCGCATTCTGCCATGTAGAGGAATGATTTCTCATGGTCGCTTAGGACCGCTGTCCAATCTGTTTCTACAAGTTTCTGTACGAACGGGAGCGTCTCGACCAGAAACGGCTGGAACCTCCGATTCAGTTCGTCCAAAGCCACGGCGAATGTTTTTGCATACTGTGCAAACTGCGCTTGCACCTCCCGCAGTGCATCGCTGTGCGGCATTAAGGAAGACACAAGGGTACCCGCAAGATGCTCACGAAGAGTTCGGCGCTCAGCCTCAGACAAGATAGGGGACGACGTTTCCTCAATCTGACTCATAAATTACCTGACAGCATTCTACCCGTCTCAGACGAGGGAACATTATCGGCCTCCAGCCCCGTCGCTGGCGTAGGGCGAGTAGCTCGACTGCGTGCTTGCCGCCGCCTTCGACAACCTCGACATTGCCATCGGCAAGCAACCGGGCTGACGATTCTGGACGCCACCGCCACCAAGAAAATGGTTCATATATATAGTGGCGATTTTTCCGGTTTTTAGCGACAAGCTGGAAAATATATTTTTGTGGTCGCCAGTGAGGAGCCAACATGCTGCCAAAGGAACGAGTAGATTGAGGCTCTGACGCCTACTTCTTCCCTTTGGGGAAGAACAGGTCTATTTCCTGCCCGGTCGTAGCTCTGAGCCTGATGCGGTCTTGGCCTT
>Ga0302320_10006769_pt1 | contig 25361 bp, 18 predicted proteins | sample Bog_T0_3_FD_202130 | JGI IMG/M metagenome (GOLD analysis project Ga0302320, IMG submission 202130) | Peat permafrost microbial communities from Stordalen Mire near Abisko, Sweden - Bog_T0_3 | ecosystem: Environmental > Terrestrial > Soil > Wetlands > Peat | place: Sweden: Abisko, Stordalen Mire... | reverse complement strand
CGGCTTGTCCTGGATGAGCTGCAGCAGATCGGCATGGGCGCGGCGGTTCATGCGGTCAATCTCGTCGTCCATCTCCCGCACCGTGTCGGCCAGGCGTGCGTCGCCCTCAAGCAGCGCCTGCACTGCGGAGCGAATCATGCGGCCGGCAAACTCGCCCATGGCCGCAAAGTCCACAGGCAGGTCAGGCTCTTCGTAATTCAGAATCTCTTTGGTGCGCCGGGCAATGCCCATCGACTGGTCGCCGATCCGCTCCAGGTCGCCGTTGATCTTGATCACCGCCAGAATAAAGCGTAGGTCGATGGCCATGGGCTGCTCCTTGGCCAGCAGCTCGTAGGCCATCTCGTCCAGCTCGCGCTGCGCGGTGTTGATGGCCGTTTCATTCTGCTTCACATACTTGCACAGCCCCTTGTCGCGCTGAAGATAAGCGTCCACCGCGGACTCCACCGCCTGCTGCGCCAGCGCAGCCATGGCCATCAGTTTGTCCTTGAGCTCGGCGAGCTGCAGTTGAAAGTGAATTCGCGGCAAAAGTGTAAATCTCCTGTTAACGATTGTGCACCATACATGTTAAGGGAAGACGAATTTCCCTCCCCCCGCACCACAAATGCTACATCCCGCACGACCAAACCGGGCAAGGCCGGCAACGGTGCCAGGCCGCCGGATGTTCTAGGCTAACAGCATGAACTCAGCAGCCCCAGCACAGCGCTCCATGCTCAGCGTGAACCCTGCCAATTGCGAACCCCGCCAGGTCTACAAGCTGATGACGGGCATCATCGTGCCCCGGCCCATCGCCCTGGTCTCCACCATCGACCGCAACGGCGTTGCCAACCTGGCGCCCTTCAGCTTCTTCTCCGGCGTCGGTTCCAACCCGCCCACGGTACTTTTCTGCCCCACGTTGAGGGCCGCGCCAGCCCCTGAGCCGGGCATGCGCACCGAGCAGAGAAAAGATACGCTGCGCAACGTCGAAGAGAACGGCGAGTTCGTCATCAACGTGGTCAGTGAAGAGATCGCCGCAGGGGCCAATGCCGCGGCCGCCGAGGTTCCGCCGGGAGTGAATGAATTCGAACTTGCGGGGCTCAGTGCCGTTGCCAGCCAGGTGGTTGGCCCGCCGCGCGTAGCCGCTTCGCCGGCGCAGATGGAGTGCCGCCTGCTACAGGTCATCTATACCGGCCGCGTGCCGGGTGCGGGCGTGATTGTCCTGGGCGAGGTGGTGCGCTTTCATCTGCGCGAAGACTTGTTTGAAGACTTCCGCATCGATCCCGCGCTGCTGAACGCCGTGGGCCGCATGGCCGGACAAACCTGGGTGCGCACACAGGGCAGGTTTGACCTGGTCCGGCCCCAATAGGCGCATGCGTCTGAAGCACGCCACTGCCGGCCGTTCCACCCTGCGCTTGGCGCGCCTTTACTTCCTCTTGTATTGGCCCCGCCACGAGGGCAGAATCTCGACATCGTCGTAAGTGTCTCGGCGATCGCGGCGCGTGTTGTTGTGGGTCGAGGAGTGTTCGTTCTCTTCCTTTTCGACCATCGGCTTCGGAGGCAGGAACTCGGGCGGCGCGGTGACCAGCGTAGGTGAGCCGGTGGGCGGGTTTCTCCAGGCAGGCTGCTGCGGCATGGGAGGGGGCGTGCGGGGATAAACCGGACGAGGCTGCACCGGCTCCGGCGGCTGCACGGCTTGAGAAGACGGTGCGCCGGCATCTGGCGGCTGCGGCGGATTTTTCATCCCTAAAGTTTGAATCAGATTTCTCAGGCCTGTCATCCGCGTTGCCGCGTTGTATTGAGGGTCGTTTCGCTCAAACGAACCGGAGTCTGGGGAGGCGATTTCATACTGCATGCTGTCGCGCTGACTTGCAGCGCTCTCCCACGGCTGAACCGGGGGTGTTGCCGCAGGTTCGCGCCTTGCGGCGGCGTAGGCCGCCGGTGCAGCAGGTGCCGGCGCAGGTTCGCGTCTTGCTGCGGCGTAGGCCGCCGGCGGAGCAGGTGCCGGCTGGGGCTCGCGCCCCCGCAGCGGCTGTCTTGGCTCCGGAACAGGTTCCTGATCGACCAGCGGAATTCCCTGCTTCTGTGCGGCAAACTCACCCTGAACAGCTTCCGCAGGCGGCGCGCCCGGTTGCCAGGTGCCCTGCGGAGTGCCGTCGACGGCAAGAACATGCATCGGCTCCTGAGGCGCCCCGACAGCAGAATCGTCCTTGACTGTCGCAGCGCGGTGCACCACATCGCGCAGGGGGTTGATCGGCTTGGGCGGTGGAGCAGCCTGCGCCGGCGCGTGCTGGTTGCCCGGATGTCCGGCGCCCGTTAAAGATGAGTCCGCCACAGGCGCGCTGGGTGCCGCTCTGCGAGGGCCGGAAACAAAACCTCCGGTAGTTGACCTGCCCGGCGCCGCGCTTTCGTCCCTGGGAATGAGGCCGGCCGCAAGATCGATCTTGGGCACAGGCTTCTTTTTTGCAATCAGACCCGCCGCAAGATCGATCTTGGACGCAGGCTTCCGCGCCTTCGGCCGCATACCCGCCGAGACATCCAAGTGCGCGTTGGGCTGTTCGCTCATTACTTGACCACCTCGAAGCCCTGACGCCTGGCTTCAACCAGGGCAGCTTCCACATCTCCATCCGGATACTTCGCCTTCCACTCGGATACATAGAATATATGAGTGTCCGGCTTGGGCAGGTAGTTGCCCCGCGGCATGGCGGGCGGCTCAGATGCCGCCAATTGCCGGCGCTGCTGCTGGATCTCTTCAAGATCCTGCTTGAACGAGCTGCTCTGCGTATGCAGATAGTCTTCCATTTCGTTGATGGAGTGGCGGAAGGCTGGGTCAGCCTTGTCCAGGTTCACGCGGTTCAGCACAAACCCCACGGCTCCCACATCGAGCCGCTGAACGCTTGCGGCCGCTTCCTGCAATTGAGCGCGGGTGGTCACGCCACTCTCGACCACGATGATGGCCGCATCCACAAACCGGGCCAGGTACTCAGTCTCCGCTGAGACTGCCAGCGGCGCTGCATCGGTAAGAATCAGGCTCTCGGCCCCCGTCTCGGCCACCTCGGCAAGTTGCTGCAGAAGGCCAATGGACCGGCTGCCGCGCTGCGAGGCGAGTTTGCCGGCTGCCGCTCGGTCGTTCAGGCCAAGGCCGTTGGAGTTGGAAAGCGAGTTCGGCTGCGTCCAGGCGGCATCCACCAGCACCGTCGGCTGGCCCATGCTTTGAAGCATTGAATTGACCTTGTTGGCCACCGTGGACACCCCGGCTCCAGACCCGGTCCCGGTAAAGATACAGCTCCTGACGTTACCCAGTTGATGGGCGTGCTCAATCGATGCTGAGAGGCGCAGCAGATGTTCCTCCGCAACGCCGTCGGTGACCTGGTGGAAATCCGGCAGTTGGGCCATCACCTTGACGCCCAGAACGCGCTCGATATCGGCCGCGATGTAGATCTTCGAGTCCAGGTTGTTCGCGACCAAAGCCGCCAGAAGAGCCAGCAGCAGTCCACCCACCGAAATGGGCAATGCCCGCTTCAGGATGATTGAGAAGTTGGGCCGCAGCGGAGGCAAGGCTGCGGCTGCCAGGTGCGCGGCGCCGGGAACGCTGTCTTGCAGCAGCAGATTGTGCAGTTGGTCATCCAGGCTGGCATGCCGGTTCTGCAGCCGGGTAATGTCGGTTGCCAGATCGTTGGCCCGCTGCAGCCGGGGCGTAGCGCCGCCGGCAGCCGCCGCCATCTGGCCCAATTGCGCATTCAGCCGGTCTTCAACGCCGGCTGTGCGGTCAAGTTCGGCGCGCAGCTTTTGCTGGATCCGCCCGGCTGCCTTGCCGCGCAGGTCCTTCACCATCAACGCCAGCGAGCCATCGATCTGGCCCAGTTCCGTCGCATCCTGCCTGTACTGCGGATGATTCGGCGTCAGGTTCGACATCTGGCTGATTAGATTTGCACGCCGCTGGTTGAGCGAAGTCTTCATGCTCACCAAGCCCGGATCGGTGGTCACCAGTTCGTCGGCCTCTGCATCAAGTGCCTTTGAAGCTTCTTCCTTGTCGGCGCCCATCGCAATCAGGTGCGCCTCCGCATCGTCGCGCGCCGTGCGCGCCTTCACCAGTTCCCCATGGATGCTTGAGATTTCGTCGTCGTAGTGATTGGGAACGTTGCCGATTGCCGCCACACCCAGACTCGCGTTGAGAGATGCCTGCTCGGCGCGGTCGGTCTCCAGCTCTTTCTTGATGCGTTCCTGCTCTTCGCGCAGAATTGCCAGCCGCTCTGGGTCGCCGGCTTTCTCTTCGCGCGACGCCTTCTCAACCATGGCGGCGGCCATGGCGTTCGCAAGTTGCGCCGACACCTCCGCGCTCCGGGCCTGCGCCGTCACCGTCACTTCATAGCTGGTGCCCATCCGCGCCACTTCAACTGAGTGCGAAAGCCGCTCGGCGGCGGCCTGATCGCTCTCGCCCAGCTTCTGCCATGCGCCCGGCTGCAGCCGGTGAACCGCGCTCAATAGCACGTCTGGATACGAGGCGCTTTGCACTTGCTGGTCGATAAACGAGTCGTAGGTAGGCTGATCGTCGGGCCAGCGCGGGGTAGTGCCCGTGTCCATCACCCGCGGCGCAACTGGCTGAATGTACACCTGGCTCTGCGCCGAGTACACCGGCCACCGCATCGCTACAAATGCTGCCGCAATCCCAAATCCCAGCAACGCAATCCCCACCGCCAGCTTGCGATGAAGTTGCAGGCTCCGCGCCAGATCAAGCCGGAAAAGAGGCTGCTCATCCCCGGGTGTTTGAGAACTGACCATGGGCAGCGAGCCGCCGTGCGAGCCGCCACCAAGGCTGTTTTGTTGCAAAGAGCCGGATTGACCGCGTTGAAGACTCATAAAACCCCCGTGTAGAAGCCCATCATGGCCACCGATACCAGAGGATCGAGCTGCTGCAGAACATAACCAAACTTGTTGAACCCGCTGCGCGGAACAAAAACCACCTCGCCCGGCTTGAGAGAAACCTCAAGGGACTTCACCGGGTCGATTGCGTCCTTCAACGAAAGCACGCGTGAGGTGCCCGTGGCCGGATCGACAATCTGGATGCGCGGGTTGTTGCCCGCCTTTTCCGTAGTGCCGCCGGCGCTGGCCAGAATGCTGGCCAGTGTTGAACTGTGCGTTAATGGAATCGCGCCCGGATGGCCCACCTCGCCCAGAACTGAGATAAATCGATCACTCAAGCTGGGCACGTAAACAATGTCGTCGCGGCGAAGCCGCATGTCCGCCAGCGTATTGCCGGTTTCGATCAGCGCCTTCAACTCTACCCAAACCACCTGGTCGCTGCCGCGATAGATGGCGCATCGCTCCGGTATCTGGTTGGTGCCAAGCGGTGAATCGGATTTGCTGGGCCCGGTCTGCACCCCGCCGCGGGCCAGCACTTCAAGCAAGGTTGGCGTGCCGTCGAACTCAAATGGGCCGGGATGATCCACAGCGCCCAGAAGCACGATGCGGTTGGCTGTGTACTTGGTCACAGAAACCTGGGCTTCCAGGTTGGCGTAGTAGTCCTTCAGCGCTGCTTCAATCGCGTTGGCCGCCTCTGACCGGGTCATCCCGGCCATCTTCACTTCGCCTGCCAGCGGCAGTGATATGTTGCCGTCCGGCCCCACGATCACCTTGGCCTGCATCTCCGGCCGGCCGGCAAAGTCCACCACAATCTCGTCGCCTTTGCCCAGTTGGTACTCTTCATTCGGTGGCGGCTCGAATCTCCGCAACACCTCCATTGGGTTCAGCTTCAAAGACGGCCCTGAGGCCGCCTCGGATGAAGGCGGGGCAGAATTCTGGCTTGGCGCCGGAACAGGCACCTCGGACGGCCCCTGAGCTGGCTGCTGTGCCACCATCCTTCCTGCTCCTGTCACAAGCAGAAGAATGCATAAAGTGCCGAATCGTTGATTCATGCCGTTGCCTCCACGCCCAAGACAATTCCACGTCTTCGGCGATTCGTTCCCCGTCCCCTGCGCCTTGCCGCGTCTTCACTCCGTCCGCCGCTTGCTTGGGGCTGAACATGCAGACTCTTCATTAGAGTCGGACCATCCTCCAAAAAACCGGAGTTCTGGTGTCGTAACTATAGGCAGTTGCATGTCAAACCGAAATACAACGAATAGGGCGATCGATGCGTCCCCCCTTGGTAACCAGTTGGTAATCCCAAAGTTTACAAAAACAGGTAACCATCCCCCTGAATCTCACTGAAACACCGATGAATCCCCTCGAAAATCCCGACCGAAATGCACCTCTGGCACGGATTCGGTGCCCAAAGGAGCTTCTCTCCCCGGTCCACCCGCAGCCGGAGGACCATCGGCCCAATGCGCGTCAGTCCGCGTCGCGCACCCATATGGACGACAGATTAGGCGCGATGGCATAGCTCCCGGTACCCGCCAAAGCTCCCGCGGCCTTCACCCAGGCTGCCAGCCCGGGCTTTGCGGCGGCGCGATTGCGAGTCTGCGGCTTGTCGCCGTAAGGAAGATAGTGCGGATAGAACCGCAGAAACTCCTCATACGTCGCAAAGGTCTGGTACTTCGAGACCGGTCGAAACCCCCGCCTGCGCAGCGGTCCCAGATCACCCGGCGAAACAAACGTGTTCGTCCTTTCCCGGTCGCCGCGTCCTGCAGCCAGCGCATAGCGGGTCCGCAGACCCAACGGCATCCAATGCGCCAGCGGCAGGCCCGTGTCGTGCGCAACCCAGGGGAACCAGCGATTCGGCGTGGCAAGGATCACTGCCCTCTGGGCCTTTGCCGCCAACGCCTCAATGCACGGCTTGATGTTCTTGGCGCCCACATGCTCCAGGGTCTCGATGCTGGCAAAGATGTCGGCCGGGGCAATCTCCAGCTCCTGCATAAAGCAGCAATGAAACTCACAGCGATCCGCGACTCCCAGCCCTTCGGCAATCCTGGCGGCTTTCTCAAGCCGCGGCCCATCCGGGTCCACCAGGATCGCCCGCCGACCGCCAGCCAGAAGGTAGGCGAACGAAAGCCACCCAAAGCCGGCCGCGCAATCGGCCAGCGACGACTGGCTGATGTCCACAATCTGCCGCAGCGGCTCCACATAGCGGCGGCGCATGTAGTCCAGCGTCTTGTCCACGTCCAGGTCGCGATAGAAGGAATCGCCCAACAAGGTCTCAAGATCGACCATCAGTCTTCTTTCTCCTCAACCGCGTTGTGCCGGTCAGCCGCTCCGGCCTTGAGTCGCCCTTTTGATGTGATGCCGCGCTCGGCTTGCTTCCCGGGGTTTCACAGCGTCAATGAGTCAATTCTTGCGCTCACCCAACGGGGGGTGTGACCAGACTACGCGCCGCAAGGGGCGTTAATCAAGCCACCCGCGCAAGCACCTGAAAGCTCGCCCCGCGCTGCCTGCTTCCCTCCTGAGCGCGGGGCAAAAGCGGTATCATCATTCCAATCGACGGAGAATCCGCACTCGAATGACGCCTCACGGCAAACATCTGCTGCTCGCCACTTCAGGCCCGGAACCGGCAGCGGAAGACCGGCGTCTTCTGGCGTTGGCGGGGCTGATGGGCGTCTCGGCAAAGACCGTCACCCTGGGTGAGAACGGATCGCTTTCCCCGCAACTCCTCGACAACCTGGATCGCGCCCCCCTGTGCCTGGCCATGAGCGCGGATACGCTGGCGGCCATCAACCGCGACGCCGGCTCCGGCGCCGGCCTTGAGAGTCTGCTTGACGGGCGGCTCGCGCAACTGCTCGTCTATGCATGCACAAGCTCAGTGCCGCATCAGCGCGCCCTGTTGCCGCTTGCGGCCGGAGCCATCTCGGGAATCAAAGCGCTCGACGGCCAGCTCAAGCGCTTTTCTCTTCCTCGCACGGCCGCGCGCTTCAGCGGAATGCTCGCCGGCCTCAGCTTCTCCGGCGCTTACGAAGAGCCGGCCTTTGCCTTCGCCTTGCGGAGGGAGGCCTCAGATACTGACGCAATCCTCACCGCCGACGATCGCCCCGTCTTTGTCCACTTCAAGCGCAAAGCCACCAGCGTGTTTCTCATCGCCGGCGCGTTGCCCGATGTCAACAAGCCGCTCCACCTCAAGCGCGGCGTCGAACACGACTACGGCCCGCTCCTCCCCCCCATCGTCTTTCTCCGCAGTTGCTTCAGCGACAGTTGCTGGCAGGGGCCCCCAGCGACGGCGCGGCTCATTATTGACGATCCCGGCTTGACGGCGCGTTACGGCTTTCTCGACCTTCGCGTTCTCGAGCGGTCCATGCAGCTCCACAGCTATGGAACGTCCATCGCCTTCATTCCGTGGAACGGTTGGCGCACCACGCGCAAGAATGCCGCGCGGCTGCTCGGCGCAGACCCCAACCTCTCCATCTGCATCCATGGCTGCGACCACACCGACCGCGAATTTGAAGCGCAGGACCCGCTCCTGCTCGATACCTTGGCCGGCCTGGCCATGCGCCGGATGGAAGCCCAGCAGAAACGCGCAGGCGCGCGCTTTGAGCCCGTCATGGTCTTTCCCCAGGGCCGCTTCTCCACCGCCGCCATCCCGGCCCTGCGCGCCAACCGTTATCTCGCCGCCGTCAACACCACCGTTTTTCCCATGGATCACGGCCCCGCCGACATCACCATCGGCGATCTTCTGCTGCCCGCCGTCACCCGCTATAACGGCTTCCCGATCTTCATGCGCCACTACTCGCGCAACCTCTTTGACCTCGCCTTCGATCTCTACCTCGGCAAGCCCGCCCTCCTCGTCGAACACCACCAGTTCTTTCGCAAAGGCTGCGCGCCCATTGAAGCGGTTGTCGCGGAACTTCACAAAATTGCCCCGTCGCTCACCTGGCCTTCGCTCACTCATCAGCTCACGCGCAGTTGCCTCCAGCGCAGCCTGCCCAGCGGCTCAATCCCCAACGGCTCAACTCCCAACGGCTCAATTGAAGTCCAGTTCTTTACCCGCACCTTCCTGCTTGAAGGCCGCGACACCGGTTCCGGTTGCTTCCTGCTGCGCAAGGCCGAACCCGACTCCGGCCTCGTCCGCCAGGTCTCGGTCGATGGCGTTCCTGTCCCCTATTCCATCGAGAACGGCTTCCTCACGCTGGAAGTCGAAGCCGAGCCCGGCCAATCCAGAACCATCGAGATCGCCGACCGCGAGCAGGTCCGCCCAGCGCCAGGCCGGCTCGGCGTCGCCTACAACACCCGCGTGCTGCTGCGCCGCGGCCTCTCTGAGTTCCGTGACAACACTCTGGCGCGGAACCACCGCGTGATGCGCGCCGCCAGAAAATTCGCGGGAGTTCTGAAGGGAACGCGAAATGGATGACCTGAACGGCGAGCGCAAGGAGTTGTGCCATGTTCCAGTTTGATTGGGGCGCGCCCAAACTCTGGTCACGCGAACCGGCCAATCTCACTCCGCAGCCCTCCGCCTGGGCCAACTCCGTGCGCGGCGTCATGCTGCTTGAGTGGCAGGAGCACTGCGTCGAGTGCGTTCCCCCGCTCTGCTATACAACCTGCCCTTTGTACGTGCAGCGGCGCGACCGCCGATGTGCCCGCCTCGTCTATGGCATCGTCCGCAACCCGCGCTTTCGCGGACTGCTCAACTGCGGCGCAGATCTCAAGTTCCGCCGCTGGGGAAAGATTGAAGCGCGCCTCACCGGCCGCTACCTGCCGCTGTTGCCCCTACGCCTGCTCGACAAGGCCGACCGCCTCATCACCTCAACGCTCAGTGCCGTTGAAAGCATCGTGCGTACCCTTGACCCTGACTGCCGCATCCTGAACTCTGCGGCCTGGCGTCGCGAAAAGCTGCTATCACGGCTGGGCCGCCAAGGCGTGCCCTTCGACGCCCTCGCCGTCGAGTGCTACAGCGCGCAGCAGGCGCCCACAAAACTCATCGTCGAGCTCAGAAACAATCTCGCCTCCGTCTTCCGCACCAGCCTCGAACTCAACTTTGGCCACAACAGCTTCTCTCTTGCCGTTCCGCTGCCAACAGTGTTCGGCCCCAAAGACGACTTCCTGCTCATGATCTACCCCGAAGGCGACGAAGAAACGCGCGTCATCTTCACCTGGCTTGATTTTGTGGCTCTCAAACCGGCCGCTCCCGCGATTGCCGCCCCCGCAAGCGACACCTACGCCCTCAGGCCTCCCGCGGCCAAGGTCAAGTGCGTGGCATGGGACCTGGACAACACGCTCTGGAAAGGAATCCTTGTTGAAGACGGGGAGCAAGATCTCCAGTTGCGGCCTGAAGCCGAACAGCTGATTCGCGCGCTCGATGAGCGGGGAATCGTTCAAACCATCGTCAGCAAGAATCATCACGAAGACGCGGTTGCGGTGTTGCGCAAGCATGGCCTGGAGGAGTTCTTTCTCTATCCAGCCATCAACTGGGGACCGAAGAGCGCCAACCTCAAGCAGATCGCCGATCATCTCAATATCAACATTGACACTTTCGCCCTCATTGACGACTCCCCATTCGAGCGGCGCGAGGTCTCCTCTGCCCTGCCCATGGTGCGCGTCTACACTGAAGACGCGCTGGCTGACATTCTCGGCTATCCCGAGTTCGATGTGCCAGTGACCGAAGCCAGCCGCCTGCGCCGCAAGTCCTACATGACTGAGATGCAGCGCGAAAAGGCAAAGGAAGTCTTCGGCGCCGACTTCCTTGAGTTCCTCCGCTCTTGCCGGCTTAAGCTGAGAGTCTTCCAGCCGCGTACCGCAACTGAGATTGCGCGCTGCCATGAGCTCATTCAACGCTCCAATCAGTTGAACCTTTCCTCCCGCCGCTACGAAGCAGGCGAGTTCACAGCGCTGCTTGCAGACAGCGATGTCTTGTGCCTGGCCATGGAGTGCGAAGACAAGTTCGGCAGCTACGGCATCGTGGGCTTCGCCAGCATTTGCTTGAACGCCGATGCGCCCGTGGCAAGAGATTTCGTTCTCTCCTGCCGCGTCGCGCAGAAGCACGTAGAACACGGCTTCTATGGCTGGCTTGCCAGCTACCTCAAGCTGCAGGGCGCAGCCACGCTCCTCGTCAACCTGGTAAAGACCGCCAAAAACGCCCCGTTGCGCAGAGTCTTCGAAGAGATGCCCTTCACCACCATCAAAACCGAGGGCAACACAACTCTGCTCGCCATGGACTTGGGCGGCGAACTCACCCGCGACAGCGTGGTCGCCGTCGACGACTCAGCATTCACTCCCCGGAGGCTCTCGTGAAAATCATCGTCAACTGCGACGACCTGGGCGCGAGTGAAGCCGTGAATCACGCCATCCTGGAACTGATGCAGCAGCGCCGCGTCACCTCGGCCACCCTGATGATGAATGCCCCGGCCATTGAAGATGCCGTCCGCCGCATCGGCGGTTTTCAGCAATGCTCGTTTGGCGTCCATCTGAATGTGACGGAGTTCGCCCCGCTCTCCGCGCATCCAGGGCTGCGCTCGCTGCTCAATGAGAAGGGAGAGTTTGCCGGCAACGCCCGCCGCGACCCCATCAACATTCCCCTCACAGCGCATGCGCGCGAGGGCGTCTATGCCGAGTGGTGCGCTCAGATTGAGCGCGCCCAGGCCTTCGGCGTGCCCATCAGCCACCTTGACTCACACCATCACGTGCATACCCGGGCCGATTTATTCGGCGTGCTCAAGCGCGTGCAGCGCAAATTCGGCATCCACAAAGTCCGACTGCGCCGGAATGTTCCCGGGCCTCACCCCACGCTGCGCAACCGGCTCCATTTCGCCCGTCATTGGCCCTGGAACTTCACCCTGCGGCATCTCTTCGCCACACAGACCACGGACGGCTTCGCGGCCTTCTCGCTGTTTCATCAACGCCTGCAAGCCGGCCTCGGCTTCGCCGGCTCCATTGAGCTCATGTGTCATCCCGGCAGAGACCGGTTTGCCGCAGAGACTGATTTGTTGCGCGGCCCATGGAGAGAGATGCTTCGCGAGGAAACAAAGCTGATCAGCTATAACGATCTCTGACAGCCTTCGCTGAGCAGGAGATTTCGCCGGCAGGAAACGCCAACCGTGTTAGCGTTGAAAACTGGAGAGCCGCCCTCAACACCATGAAGAAGCTGATACAAAAAATCCGCTCCAGCACCCTGGCCCACAACACGGGCTGGATGTTTGGCGGCTACGGGCTTCAGATCCTGGTGCAGGCCGCCTACTTCATCCTTGTCGCCCGAACCCTGGGCGCGCGGCAGTATGGAGCCTTTGTCGCCGTAACCGCCCTGGTATCGATTGCCGCGCCCTTCTCCGGTTTTGGCGCCGCCAACCTTCTCGTCAAGAATGTGGCGCGCGACCGCAGCCTGATGGCCGACTACTGGGGCAACGGCCTGCTGATGATCTGCGCCAGCGGCTTCGGATTCCTGGTAATCATCTTCGGCGCGGCCAGACTCCTGCTGCCGGACTCGGTCGCCCTCACCAGCGTGCTGATGGTCGGCATCTCTGACCTCATCCTCGTCAAAGTAGCCGACCTGGCTGCCGTAGGATTTCAGGCCATCGAGAAGATGAGCCGCTCGGCGCAGTTGCAAGTCCTCACCAGCGTCTTCCGCCTGGCAGGAATTGTTCTGCTCAAGCTCTTCGTCCAACATCCCACTGCCAAGGCCTGGGCATTTGTCTATCTTGTTGCCACCGCAATCACGGCCGTCATCGCCCTGGTAACAACTTCCCGGCGCATCGGCTCGCCGCGCTTTGCGCTGCATCGCATCCGCCCGGAGTTTATTGAAGGGCTCTACTTCTCCACCAGCCTCTCCGCGCAAACCATCTATAACGACATTGACAAGACCATGCTCGCGCGCATGGTTTCGCTCGATGCGGCAGGCATCTACGCCGCCGCCTACCGCATCATCGACGTAGCTTTCACTCCCGTCCGCTCGCTGCTCAATGCCGCGTACCCCAGATTCTTTCGCCATGGCGCAAACGGCATTGAGGTCTCTCTCTCCTTCAGCCTGCGCCTCATCCGGCCCGCCGCAATCTATTCGCTGGCCGCGGCCCTGGCGATGTTTTTGGGCGCTGGGCTGCTGCCGCGGATTCTGGGGCCCCAATTCGCCTCCACAGCCGAGGCACTGCGCTGGCTCGCGCTGCTGCCGCTGCTCAAATCGCTGCACTACTTCATGGGAGAAGCGCTCACCGGCGCCGGCCACCAGGGTGTGCGGGCAAGCACGCACGTCACCGTCGCGGTGTTCAACATACTCATCAATCTCTGGATCATCCCACGCTACGGCTGGCGCGGAGCCGCCTGGTCCAGCCTCGCGTCGGACGGCCTGCTCGTGATTCTGATGTACGCAGCCGTTCAGGCAATGACCCGCCTCAACAAGCGCAACTCGGTTGTGATGGAAAGTTGAATCTGTAGAGTCTGCCGCTTTGTATGCCCGCGGGAATGCAGGCCAAGGCAGATTCTGGCTGGCGCCAGAAACTCCATGCTCTATGCAACATTCTATTTCTCTATAACAGTATCTGGTGCTGTCTTCGGCCTGCATTCTGTATTAACCGGAACTCGGCCTCGGGCTGCATCTTCTGATGTTGAAGACCGGCAGGCACCCACACCAACTGCATCAGAAGTGCAATCCACATCGGCGTCATCATGCGAAAACCTGCTTCGGTCAGGCTATACATCAAAGCCGCGGTGATCAGAGCCAACCGCAGGCTCGCGCTCAGCGGATCGGTTCGATGCTGCTGAACAGCATGGCGATATCCGCTCAGAATCAGACCTGCAAGCGTCGCCAGGCCCACCCAGCCCAGATTGATGTAGATCTCAAGGTACCCGTCATGCGCTTCCGCAATTCCAGGGTAACCGATGATCTCCCACACCTTGGTGATGCGCCGGCCCAGCCAGAAACTGTCATAACCGGTTCCAAACAGTTGATTGGTGTGGAAAGATAGAACCGCTCTCCAGATTTCAGTTCTGCCGGTCAGGGTTGCAGTCCTTCCCAACAGGCGAAGCAGCGCTCCGCTCTCGTCCAACAGGGTTGCGAATACGGCCAGCACCAGGGCGCTGATCACAATGGCATGCACATAGCTGGCCCGCCCCGCGGTGCGCCTTCTTGATGTCAGGAACATGACTGTACCGGCAATCACCAGGGTGGCCAGCGAAGTCATGGAGTCCGACTTCTTGAGCAGCCAGATGGCAGTCACGAAGATCGCTCCGTGCGCTATCAGATGGCGCGTCCGTTCGCGCCGGTTGTGATTTCCCAGCGCGCTCATAAGCGACCAAAGCGAAGCCAGCCCGCAGATCAGGCTGATCACACCCAATTCGTTCTTCTGCGTGGCAACGCCAAAGTAGTAGGTCACTCGCTCAACCGGATCCCAACCGGTGCCTAGATCTGGATACCCTTCAATAAAGAGCACTGAGAGCGGGAGCAGCAGGAATGAGATGCGCGAGAAGAAGTGCCTTAAGGCAATCCGAGGATGCGGATCGGTAAGGATGATCAGCACCATCATCAAAGTGCCAATTGCCTTCACCCATCGCTTGAAGGCTACAACAGGAAAGTCAGACCAGAGGATGCTGATCGCGCAATAGAAAAGGAAGAGCAACAAAGGAAAGTTCCTTTGCAGAATCTCCGCAACCTGGTGCGAACGATGATTCAGCACGAGGGCGCCAAGAAACATCAGGAACGCGAAACCTAACGCGTCAGACATTTGGCCTTCGGTAAACTTGGCGGCTATGCTGGTGTGATTCCGCAGGCTCATCCACTCCGAGATTTCGCGCGACCCCACGATCAGCATCCAGGTCACGGGTACCCAGAGCGCCCCCGAAGGCCGCACTTTGGCGTCACGGTCCAGGTAGAAGAGGACCATGATCTCCGCGAGAACAACAATGGTGAGAATCAGCTGCACAAGTGTCCTTTACGCCTCGTTTGCCAGGATGCCGTCCTGCTCTTCAAGCACCGCCCTCCCTTGCATATTAACCCCGCCGTCAATCCAACTGGAGTACCACGTTGCATGCCACCCCGGAAAGAGTATATGGTCAGTGACCCTGACGCCTACTCGCTTACATACTCTTCCGCAACCGGATTGATGCCGGCCAGAATCAGCAGCTTGCCTGCATGCGAACAGAGTTTGATGAGAATCGACATGAACCGGTGCTGTCCGAAAAGAAGAGAAAACGGCAAAACTGCAGCATACAGCGGAACGGCAACAATCGACTTGGCGATGCTGACTGCGCCGCAGTCCGGCTGCTGCGCTGCCGTAGCGCCTTGCAAAAGCGCCTTTCTTAAAAAATACATCCTCTTCCACCGCGCAGGCGGAAGTGACTCGTACACTTCCGCATCCGATGACCAGATAAAGATGAACCCCTCTTCAATCTTCCTGCGAAAGAAATCGTGATCCTCGCCGGCTCGGAATTCAGGATTGAACGGGTTCGCATCGCCGTCGACCACACGCCTTTTCAGCAAAACGTTGCCCGTCCGAGCCTCGCGCCAGTTCACGGCCATTCCAGTGGGATTCACCCGCCGATCGTAAAGATTGCTCTTCTTGAGCCAGGACGGGGGCGGCTCGTCGAAATGCCGCCGCACCGGCCCCAGAACCCCATCCACCTCGTACTCCCTGCATTCGATAAACAGCCTCAGAAGCCATCCTGCAATGGGAAACTCGTCATCGTCAATCAGGGCCACGTAATCGCCCTCGGCATTGGCCAGCACCGTGTTCCGCGCCAGCGCGATTCCCCGTCGCGGCTCGGTGCAATACCTGATCCGTAGCGGCGATGATTTCAGAGCCTCGGCCACCACCGCCCGGCCTGCCTCCTCCTCATCGTTGTCGGCCACCACCACCGAATACGTAAACAGCCCGCCCGTCTCCTGCTGTTTCAGGCTGTCCAGAAGACGCTTCAGAGGAATCGGTCGCTTATAGGTGCAGATGCAAACTGAGATGTGGGGCAAACCTGGCTGGCTTGATGCATTCGCCTCAGGTCGAGCGCTCCCATTTGCTCCCAACGCCGCACTGCCCGCCTGCGGGTTCATGGCCGCCCCTCCCGATTTGTAGCTTCGTTCCCGGCCCTTGGAAAATATCCCTGCGCCACTTCAGCCTCTCCCATCGTGCGCTTCAATCCGCCCTCCATGAGGAACTTGAATTCCTCGGCGTCGACAGGATGCGTCTCCACCTCGATCGTATATTTGCCGGCGAGAGCAAAGATCTCTTCCAGCCGGCTAAGTGGATGGAGGGGCCGCAGGGCAAAGAACAGATCTGTGATGGAATGCCGGCGAGCCAGTACACGATCTTGCCGGTTGCGGTACGCGCGGTTCAAAAAGCTCTTCTCGCCGCGAATGAACGAGAAGTTCCTTCGCACCCTAATGCCGCCCGGCAACAATTTGGCGAATTGAACATTCTGGCACAGATGCATGTGATGATGGCCATCCACGCGGGTTGGGGCATGGCCGTATATCCGCTCGAATTCATCCATCTGCGCTTGAACCACGTACTGGATCGACGCAGCAAGGCCGGGATGATAAAGCATGGGCGCCAGCCGATGAGCCCTGAGAAATCGCGTGCATCGCCCCTGATGCTCTATGAGCCGTGCCGGGCATTGCGGCGTGGTGAAAGGCGTAGTGAAGTTGAGATGCAGACCTGCATCGACATTGTGCCGGCGGCCGAGATGCGCAGCCCGCTCTGAGTCTTCCGTGAACACCATCGCGCTGACCGAGGAGACAACACCGCCCTGAACGCACTCCAGAATGCGGTCGGTCGTGTTCGCATCGCGTCCCCAATCGTCAGCGTTGATGACCACAGCCCCATGACCGTGCTCGCCTGCATGGCGCACACCCGCTGCGGCGGCAGCGCCACCAGCCTCAATTCGTTCGGGCTCAACTTTCCCGGCCCGTTCCTCAACTGGGTCGTCCATCCGCTCTTCTTCACCCATGATTGAGCAGTGCCCCGCGCACCACGTACACGCCAGTCCAGCTCATCCCTTTGGCCTGCCTGTGAACAGCTGCTTGAGCCGCTGCATCTGCTCCCGGCGATGAAACTCAGTCAGTTCCCGGCTGATCGGCCGCCCCATTCCCCGCAGAACCGCCCAGGTAAATCCGGCCCCAATGGCAAGGCCTCGCACCAGAAATGGACTCTTGCTCATCTGATAAATCACCCGCGCAAACTCCCAGACCGGATGATTCCCCAGAACATAATCCTTCATTCCCGTATCGAATCGAGCCCGCAGCGGTCCGTGCTGCGCTGTGCCCTGCTTGCGATGGTGCAACAGAATCTTCTCGGTAAAGGTGCGAGTCTTCCAGCCTTTCATGCGTGCATTCAATACCGCGATTGTATCGATCGCTCCGCCCTTGACCGGCGTGTAACCGCCAATCTCTTCAAAGCACGCGCGTCTGAAAAGCTGGCAGCACCCTGATACATCCTCTATGCTCACAAATCGAAAATCGTAAACCTCTCTCGACGTGTCCTTGTACGGCGTGCCGGCCAGCCCGAGCATCGGGTCGGCAACCATCCTCTCAAGCAGAAACGCAAAATAGTCCCGGTCGAAGCTCACATCCCCATCCAGGCTTCCGATCACTTCGTACGGCAGATCTGTCACCCTGGCCAACCCGGCGTTGAACGCGTACACCTTGCCCGCAAAATGCCGCTCTTGGCGCTCCGGCATCTTCAGCAACTCAATCCACTCGTGCACTGCGGAATACTTCTCGACAATCTCATTCGTGCCGTCCGTGGAGCCATCGCTGACAATCACCCACCGCAGAGGGCGCGCCGTCTGCGCCACCATGGACTGAATCGTCGCTTCAATGAACTCCGCCTCATTGCGCGCGGGAGTTACAAGCACATAAGTGGGAAGTTGCTCCACGGTCATACCTCGCTCTTGCCTGGTCTCGGTGCGGTAAACGCCAGTACCTGCTCGGCCACTCTGGCCTGCTGCAACAATGTAAGCTGCGGGAACATGGGCAATGAGAGAATCTGCCCGGCCACGCGCTCGGTCACCGGAAAATCTCCGTTCGCATACTTGAGTGCTGCATAAGCTTTTTGCTGGTGCAATGGAATCGGATAGTGAATGCCCGTGCCGATGCCTTCCTTCTTCAAACGCTCCATCAACCCCTCGCGGTCCGCGACGCGCACAACATAGAGATGGTAGACCCCGCGCGACCAGTCGGGCTCGCGTAGCAAAGTGACCGCATCGTTGCCCGCAAGCAGTTGGTGATACTCGGCTGCCCGCTCGCGGCGCGCGCGGTTCCATCCCGCCAGGTGCGGAAGCTTGGCATGAAGAAACGCGGCCTGGATCGCGTCGAGCCGCCCGTTGTAGCCTTCAACATCGTGGTAATACTTCTTGATCTGGCCGTGATCGCGCAGCAGCCTCATCCTGGCGGCTGCTTCCGCATCGTTGGTAGTTGCCGCGCCGCCTTCACCGCAGGCGCCCAGGTTCTTTCCGGGATAGAAACTGAATGCGGCCGCATGCCCCATCGAGCCAGCCTTCATCCAGCAGTTGCGCCGGGCGCTGAAGTACTCCGCCCCATGCGCCTGGCACGCATCCTCGATCACTTTGAGGCCATACTCCGCGGCCAGTTGCTCAATCGCATCCATGTCCGCCATCTGGCCGTAAAGATGCACGGGCACCACCGCGGTCACCGGCCGTCCGCTGCGCAGGCTCACCAGCTTCCCTGCCGCGTCCCGCTTGCACTGTTTCTCAAGATAATTGCGCAGCCGCTCGACAGACATGTTGCAGGTCTGCTCGTCAATGTCGACGAACTCCGGCAGCGCGCCGGCCTGCGAAATCGCCTCAGTTGTCGCGATGAACGTATTCGGAACCGTAACCACTACGTCGCCAGACTGTATCCCGCAGGCCATCAGTGCAAAGCGCAGCGCATCGGTGCCGCTGCTCACCGCGATGGCGTGCGACGTATTGCAGAATGCGGCAAATGCCTTCTCGAACTCCTCCACCGGCCGTCCGCCCACAAACCCCGCCGTGTGCAGGCTCTGGCGGAATGCACTCACCAGTTCCTGCTCCAACTCCAGGTGAGGCGTCACCAGGTCGAGGAATGGAATGGCTGCCGGAACTCCGGCCTGCTCTGCCTTCGGCTCAAGAAGGCGCAGAACCCTCGCAGGGTTCCCGGCCACCACCGCATGCGCGGGAACATCCCGGGTCACAACGCTGCCCGCGCCCACCATGGCATTTTCTCCCACGATCACCCTGGAGAGGATGGTGGCTCCCGATCCGATCGATGCGCCGGCCTTGATCACTGTCCGCTCCACTTTCCAGTCAACTTCGGTCTGCAGGCTGCCGTCCGCATTCGTTGCGCGCGGATGCCCGTCGTTGATAAACATCACGCCGTGCCCGATAAAAACGTTGTCCTCAATCGTCACGCCCTCGCAGATGAAGGTGTGGCTTGAGATCTTGCAGCGCTTTCCCACGCTCGCATTCTTCTGGATCTCGACAAATGCACCGATCTTTGTCTCATCGCCGATCGTGCAACCGTACAAGTTGATGAACTTGGAAAGACGCACATCCTTGCCCAACACCACGTCGTCGGCAATTGCATTGTGAGAATCCATGGCCTGACCCGCGATCCTTTCTGGTTCAGCATCCCGCCTGCGCTGAGCGGCATCTTGCTTGCCGCGCTGTGCGAAACACTCGTTCTGTGTAAACTACTGCCTGCTCCCGGCAGGCTGATTTCTGTCTTGAGAAACCGGCGCCGCCTGCCCGTTGCCATAGCATCGTTGCGCGTTGAACTTCAGCGGCCCGCCTGCCCCGCCATCCGACCCGCCCATTCCATTCAGATAACAAGACTGCGCGGGGTTGCCGTAGCTGTGACCTTGTGGGCCAGTGCCTCCGGTCACATCCGGCCCAATCGCCGGAAACGGCAGCGAGCCCCACCACCACGGCTTCGCGCTCAAATAGAACGAGGCCGGCAATATGTGGGTTACGCCCGCCGCCCAACTGATTGAACCGGCGATGTTGTTGTAGTTGCCATGAAGAAAATTGGTTAAAGCAGCGCTCTCTACATGGCAGGGGGCCATTCCCCCATCGCATCCCGTTCCCGCACCATCATCCACGAATGAGCCGTAGCCAAACGACCACCCGAACGCCGCGCCATCGTAGCTGCGACGCGCAGGATACTCCGCCATGGCAACCTGCGCCAGCGGGCGCTTGTTGGCGGCCAAGGCCTGCATCTGCGCGCTCCCCAGCAAGTTCCCGGCAAAGTTATTCGCCGACGAAAGATACGATACCTGAATCGCGCGCGCTGCCTGGAATCCGTAGTGGCCATTCGTGCCCGAGCAGCTCACCGTACCCCGCCCGCTCAGCGGAGTGCACACGCGGTTGGTGCCCACCATCCAGTTGCGAAATCCAGTGGTGTGGCTCGATGTGCCCCACACCGGATCTTCGTCAATCGAAGTTGCCACGTTGCCTTCAAGCAGGTTGAACTGCGGATGCGCTCCGTGAAAGCGAACTCCGCCAATCACCGCGTTCGGCGCATCGGCAATGAATTCGCCCATCGTGTAGTTGTAGGCAATCACATTGCCCGCTGCACCCCACCCCAATTCAACAGAGACGCGCGTGCGCTCGATGATGTTGTTCTCGAAAAGACTTGCACTGGTCTTGAAGGCAATATGAATATCGGAATCGTGGTCGCCGGGCTGGTGAAGAAACGCGTTGGAAAAGTAGCTGTCGCGCACCTCGTCATGAAAACCCCAGAGTACCTCCACCATGTCGCCGTCGCTGTAGTTTGACTCCACGCCCTTCACCCAGCAGTGAGCGCACTCTGACATGCCGAAGCTCGCGGCGTACCCGGTATTATTCGCGTACACCTGCAGATCTTCCACACCCGAGTAGTTCCTGACCATGTTGAACGGAATCGCCAGCGGATGGTTGGTATAGCTGCCGTAAAGCCCGGGCGATATGGTCACTGTCTTGGCCGATACACCCGTCACCTCGACAATCTGTCCTCGCGCCAACGAGCCGGTCTTGGTCCAGCCATCACACCAGTTGCAATTGCCCTCCGTGCCCATCGGCGAAACAAAGGTTGGATTGTTCGTCTCGGTGATCACCAGGTACTTGCCCACCGCGATGTGAAACGGATTGTCGACCACGATGCTCGTCGACCCCGCGCTTGCCCCGTCAACAATGCCCGCCGGCCGGTAGGGAACCGCTTCCGTGCCCATGCTCACCACGTAGCCGTGGTCGGTGCCCGTCGCGTTCAAGATGGTCTGGTCGGCGCCCGCGCCGCGCAACGTTACATACGAGGGAATGTTGATGTTTCCCGGAATCTCGTACGTGCCCGCGGCAAGAAGAACCGTCTGCTCCTTGGGGCAGCTGGCCAGCGCCGTATTGATCTCCCGAAGAGTGGCCGCGGGAGTGAGCCTTGCGCAGATCGTGGTGCGCGCAGGAATCTCGCCCACGCCTGAGTGAGACCAGTCAATCGCGCGGCTCTTGTCGAGGATCGGCTTCCAGGCCTGTCCTTGTGCGGACCAAAAGAACGCAAGCGGCGTGAGAAGAACCAGTGCGGCCAGTTTCCCCTTCATATCATCCCCCCGCCGTTGCCGCCGCGCGCGCCCTTCACCGGGCGGGCAGCACTCCCTGAAAGACCGTCTCGTAAAACTTCAGCAGCTTCTTCTCCTCGTGCTCCCACGAGAGAACATTCAGCACTCGCTCCCTGCCGAAGGCGCCCATTCTCTCCGCCTTTGCCGGATCGTCGAGCAACTCGCATATCCTGTCGGCAAAATCCGCCGTGTCGTTCTTGAGCGCGTAGAGCGCTGCATCCTGCGCGGAGTTGCGGCCCTCGGTCATGTCGAACTGCACAATTGGCTTGCCCATCGCCATATATTCCATGATCTTGATCATGGTCGATTTGTCGTTCATCGCGTTGGGCCGGTCGGGATTTACGCACACATTCGCCGTTGAAAGAATCGTAAACAGCGTGTGGTCGTCAACGCGCCCCGTGAAGGTGACCGTGTCATCCAGTCCCGCTGCGTGCGAGAGCTTCGCTACCTCTTCCTGGTCAGGCCCCCCGCCCACAATCACAAATTGAATGTCGTTGCGCCTCCGCTCGTCGCGCAGATAAGTCACCGAGTCCAGCAGAAGATCGAGCCCTTCCTGCTTGGCAATTACGCCCACGTAAGCAACCAGGAATTTGCGCCCCTTCTTCCATTTGTCGTCAGGCGGAAGAATGCGCACGCGCTTCAGATTCGGCCCCGTGCGCACAACAAAAACCCGCTCAGGCCTCATTCCATCGCGCTCAATGGCAATGCCGCGATACGACTCGTTGGTGGCGATGGAGTAATCGGCCACCTTGAACGTCCACCGCTCCAGAAGGCAAAGCGTCTTCCACATGAGCCCGCGCCGCCCGAACTTCGCCTCAAACAACTCGGGGCTGATGTCGTGGTGGTCAAAAACAAACTTCTTGCCGAACAGATATTTGTAAAACCCGCCGATCAAGAACAAAGTATCCGGCGGGTTACAGGCCTGGATCACATCGAAGCCGCGCGTAAAAAGCACTCTGAGACTGAGCGCAAACTCCAGCACCAGCGCCGCCACGTATTCCACCAGGTAGCCGGTGATGCCGCTCGCTTCCAGCGGCATCCAGTGGCGAAAGATGTGGATGCCGTCAATCACCTCGCAGGAAGCAGTCGCGTTCTTCCCCTTCGGGCAGATGACTGAGACGTCGTAGCCGTTGCGCGCCAGCGCCGTTGCCTCTGACCATACGCGCCTGTCGAAGGGTACGGCCAGGTTCTCCACAATAATCAACAGCCGGGGCTTCCGTATCCCGTCTGCGGCCGGCCTGCGCGCCTCGTCACTCGCATCTGCGATCTCATCCGCGCCGCTCAAAGAGTCTGTCATTCTTCCGCCTGGCAAGCCTTCAGTTCAGCGTGTTGACGTCAATAATACGTTGCCCAGGTTTGAGCGACAACGTCTTGGCCCAGCCTCGCGTGTCCACCACCAGGTCGAAGTGGCCGCCCTCGGCAACAGACTTTTCAACCAGCAGCCTGGTGAGCTTGGGAAGATTTGAGAACGCGTAGCCCAGGTTCTGGCCCAGCAGCTTCGACGGAACAATATGCGGATCGTAGATCGACAGATCGTAGCCGGCCTGCAGCAGCTTGCGCGCCAGGTCAATATTCGGGCTCTCCCGCAGGTCGTCGCTGTTGCTCTTGAAGGCGATGCCCAGCAGCAGCACCTTGCTGCGCGGAGCAAGATCGCGGGTGCAGCTCTCAAAAAGAAAATGCTTGTGCGCCTCGTTCGACCGGATCAGCGAATCCACCAGGTGGGTATCCGCGCCCGCATCGCTGGCAATGTACTGCAACGCGCGCACATCCTTGGGCAGGCACGATCCGCCAAAGGCGCCGCCCGGCCGCAGGTAATACGGTGAGATGTTGAGAATGGTGTCAGAGACAAAAATCTCGTGAACCGTCTTCGCGCTGATGCCCAGTTGGCCGCACACGCGCCCAATCTCGTTGGCGAACGCGATCTTTACCGCGTGGAATGTATTGTCAACAAACTTGGTCAGCTCGGCTTCGCGATAATGCGTATAGAAACGCGGCGCCTCGATCCTTTTGTTGAGCGCATCCAGCCGCGCGCAGGGCCCTGCGTCTTTGGTGCCGATCACGATCTTGGGCGGATGGAAGAAGTCGTCGATAGCCACCGACTCGCGCATGAACTCGGGGCAGTAGACAATCTCCACCTTGCCTGAGTCCGCGCCCAGCTGCGCCTCGAAGATCGGCTCAATCAGGTCTTCGGTTGTGCCCGGCCGCATGGTCGAGCGATAGACCACGGTCAACGCATCGGCCCGATGCGGATCGATCAGTGCCGCAATCTGCCGCGACACCTCCGCAATGTAGGTCATATTATGCGAGCCGTCTGGCGCGCTCGGAGTGCCCACGCAGACAAAAGCCATCTCGCACGTGTTCAGATGCGGCGCTGCATCCTTGGTGGCGCTCAACAACCCCTTCTCCACCGCGGACGCAATCATCTCGGCAATGCCCGGCTCGGCGATCGGCGACCTGCCAGCGTTCACCGCGGCAATCTTTTCATCGCTGACGTCAACCCCAACCACCTCATGCCCCTCGTGCGTCAGGCAGGCAGAGGCGGTCAACCCAACATAGCCCAGGCCGAAAATCGCAATCTTCATGGCAGCCTTCCGGAAAAATTCGGCACAACAGCGCACTGTGACCTGCCGCCGCAACAGCGAAACAGGATCGAGCTTCAACTCTCAGATTGGTGGTTCTTGCTCGCTTCGAGTGGATGTGAACCGGTGAATCGCGATTGCCGGCATCCTTCTCGGCGCTTTACTTTCGCCAGGCAAATGCGCCTAAAGGTAAACCAGCGCTCCCCGCTTGCTCAGCGATTCGCTCGCGGCCTCCAGCATTCTCACCACGCGCAGGCCCGCTGCGCCGTCGTTGAATGCATCCTGCCCGCTTGTAATGCACTCCACAAAATAGGCCAGCTCCTGCCGCAGCGCTTCAACCTGGTCAAGGTGCGGTGCCCACATGTCGCCCGACCGGTAATGCACCAGCAGGTCATAAACGCCTTCGTTGTTGGTAATCTGTACGCCCTTGTCATACACGCGCAGCTTCTCGTCGGCTTCCAGATCGTTCCACACCAGCATCCGCTTCTCGCCGCCAATCAGTGTGGTTCTCACCTTCACCGGAGAAAGCCAGTTCACGTTGATATGAGCGATCACCTTCTCAGGGAAATACACGGTCGTGTAGACCACGTCTTCATATCCGCTCAGATGGCTCTGGCCGGTGGCCACAACCGCCTCGGGCTTGGCCGTGATCAGATAGTCCATGATCGACAGATCGTGCGGCGCAAGATCCCACAACACATTGATGTCGTGCTGAAACAAGCCCAGGTTCACGCGGGTCGAGTCGTAGTAGTACAGCTTGCCCAGCGCTTCCTCGTCCACCAGTTGCTTGATCTTTTTCACCGCTCCGGTAAAAAGGAAGGTGTGGTCCACCATGATGCGCAGATTCTTCTGCTGCGCCAGGTTCACCAGTTCCTCGCCTTGCGCGGTGTTGCTGGTGAACGGCTTCTCCACAAACACGTGCTTGCCGTTCATCAGCGCGGCCTTGGCCAGTTCATAGTGCGTCCACACCGGCGTAATCACGGCCACGGCATCGATATCCGAGGCCTTGATCACGTCCATCGCGTCAGAGGTGACGCCGATTCCCGGATAAGCCTTCAGCGCGCGCGTCCTGGCGGCCGGGGAAATTTCAGCGATTGTCACCACACGGGAACCTTCCATCGTGGCCAGGTTCCTGACGACGTTCGGGCCCCAGTATCCGTATCCAATTACGCCGAAGTTCACTTGTTGAACCGCCGATCTTGAAACCAATTGCCGTTAAAGTGCTTCGAGCATGCAAGGGCGAGCCCGGTGCGGTTCTCTCCTTGCCCTGAAAACCGGCATCAGCACAAAAAACTCAATACGCGCCCGTACCCTTCAGAACGGCGAGCGGTGTACGGATCAGTATCTTGACGTCAAGCCATGGTGTCCACATCCTGGCGTAACGCAAATCCAGCCGCACCATCTCGTCGAATTTCAC
>Ga0302320_10006768_pt1 | contig 25363 bp, 25 predicted proteins | sample Bog_T0_3_FD_202130 | JGI IMG/M metagenome (GOLD analysis project Ga0302320, IMG submission 202130) | Peat permafrost microbial communities from Stordalen Mire near Abisko, Sweden - Bog_T0_3 | ecosystem: Environmental > Terrestrial > Soil > Wetlands > Peat | place: Sweden: Abisko, Stordalen Mire... | reverse complement strand
GGCCGGCCGTCCACATACACGCGCCAAACCACCAGCGGAATGATTTGAAAAGCTTGCGGAGAATTGCGCTGGGTGACAGCGAAGCCGGAAGAGATGTCCTCAAAATAGAGACCGTAGGTCTTACCCTGTTTCTTCGCCTCCTCGATCAACTGCTTGCGCAGTTTGGCCTCCGGCTCCGTCTTGGTTGAGGTGACAATCAGGTTGCCTTGCCGCCCGGTGGGAACCCTGCCGGTTTGCGCACGGCCGTGTCCGTTGGAATTGGCAAAGCTGGCGATGGGCAGGCGCGACATGAGAAAAGTCTTCAGCACGCCTTCGTCAATCAGGGCGACACGCTGCGCCTTCTGGCCCTCGTCATCATATTGATAGTTGCCGCTGAGCCAAGTCTTGCCGAAGGTGATCAGCGTTGGATCGTCGGCCACCGACAGGAATGCGGGCAGCACCTCTTTGCCTACTTCCTTGGTGAAAGTCTGTCCCTCTTCATCGCCGCGCTGGCGCTGGCCCTCGAGCCGGTGGCCCAGCACCTCGTGAAAGAAGACCGCAGCGGCGCGTCCGGAGAGAATCGCCGGCCCGTCAAAGGGCTCGGTCACGGGCGCTTTGCGCAGCGCCTCCAGGCTGTTGCCCAGGTCGCGCACTGCTTTTTCCATCTCCGCCTGCGTGGGCAAACCCTCCGCCGTCTCGGCCTCGAAGGTCTGCATGCGGAACAGGTCCATGCCATCGTCGGCGCGGGTCATGGCAAACACTATCACCCGAGCTTGCAGGTGCGGCGTCAACACGCGCGAACCTTCCGAGGAAACAAAGTAGTCCGTCTCACTCTGCGCGGCGAGCATCACCATGTTCTGATTCACATCGGGAAAGTCGCGGAAGATGAGCGAGAGCGCCCGAATGCGCTGCTCCCAGGCTGCGCGGTCGATCTTAACTGGCGGCGCGGGCTTGCCAAGGTAGACCTGCGGCGCCTCCTGACTGAAATCCGGCGAGGAGTCTTCTTCCTTGGCGCGGACCTCGGCCTCGGTCTTTACCTGGAGGTAGTTCTCCAGCGCTTTTCCGTATCCGGCGTTGGTGGCCAGCCACAGTGACCGCGCCAGCGCCTCCCGGTCGTCAGCCAGCGGCAGCGTGGCGCTGTTGACCGCCGAGCCGCGATGGGCGCCGTGCGTGTTGTCCAGTTTGGGCTCGCCCAGCCGCACCTGCACGTCAGCTACACGCAGGTGATTGGACGCAGTGTTGACCAGCGCGCCATACTGCGCCTGAATCATCGTTATCGTCGCGTCGCTCACCGAGTAACTCAGGAAGTAGGGCGGCAATTGCTTTGCGTCACCCTGCTTGCCCAGCGAGGTAAAGGCGCGATGGAGTTCGGTGGTCATCGCGTCCAGCAGCACCGAGGTCCCCGCGGATTCGGGGTCCCCGGCGAGCGATTTTTGCTCGCTGGGATGACGGGACGAGTCTTTGATCGCAGGGTGCAGAGGCGGCGCGGCCTGCTGCTGAGCCCCGGCGGCTAGGGTCAAGACCAGCGCCAATACAGCAAAAACCGCGCGGAAAGCGGCTCTGTTCGCCATCCGTCTTACAAAGGTAAAAGGATACTCTCTCATAGGGTGAAAAAACCTGATAAAACATCTTCTAACTGAATTGTCTCAGAGTAAGCTACTCAAGAGGAAACCCAATGAGATTTATGCGCCGAACACTGCCGATGCTTTGCCTAGCCTTGCTGCTCGCGGGTCTGACTTCGAGCCTCTGCTCCGGCCAGAGCGCGCCGACGCAGAGTGCGCCGACCGCCACGGCTGTTTCGGTCTCGACGGTGGCACCTCGTCTTGGTCCGGGCCCGCGACCCGCTGATCCGCGACCTCCGGCACCTATCGCTTTGCCCACCAACGCCGCGCAACCTAGCCAACAGGCCTACTCCCTGCCGCCCGACAAACTGGCCAAGGCAATCACCCTCAGCCGCATCTCGCTGACACTGGAGATTGTGGGCTCTCTCTGGGGACTGGTCTTCCTCTGGCTGCTGCTATCCCTGCGTTGGGCCGCCGGACTGGCAGCGTGGACTGAGCGCCTGCTGCGCCGCCGCTGGATGCAGGGACTGCTCTTCTTCGCCGTCTATCTGGTCATTGGCGCTCTGGCAGATTTGCCGCTGAATGTCATCGTCCACGCGGTCAGCCGCCATTACGGCATCAGCGTCCAGGGCTGGGCCGGCTGGTTAGGCGATCTGGCCAAAGCCATGGGCCTCTCGCTGCTTTTTGGTACTCCCATCCTGCTCTTCTTCAATTGGATCGTCCGTGTCTCGCCGCGCCGCTACTGGGTTTGGATCTGGCTGGTCGCGTTGCCGCTGATCCTGCTCTCCACTTTCGCATCGCCGCTGCTTGACCCCATCTTCAACAAGTTCGAGCCGCTCACAAAAACTCATCCCGCGCTGGTGGCCAAGCTGGAAACCGTCGTTGCCCGCACCGGAACCAAGATCCCGCCCGAGCGCATGTTTCTGATGAAGGCCAGCGCCAAGAGCAACGGCCTCAATGCATACGTCACCGGCATCGGCGCCACTAAGCGATTTGTGATGTGGGATACGGCTACCGACCGCCTTCCCGACGACGAAGTTCTTTTCATCTTCGGCCATGAGAGCGGCCACTACGTCCTTAACCACATTCCCAAGCAACTTGGCGGCGTGGCCGCAGGATTGTTTTTTGTCTTGTGGGCCTGCGCCGGGTTTGCCGGGTGGCTGGCTCGCCGCTTCGGCGCTCGATGGCAGTTGGGAGGGCCGGATGGAACGGCTCCGCTCGCCAGCCGTCAGGGTTTTCTGGTGCTGCTCTTCGCCCTCTCGGTCGCTGGTCTCATTCTGCAACCAGCAAGCAGCACCTTCAGCCGCCACTTCGAGCACGAAGCCGACGTTTACGGACAGGAGGCCATCCACGGCCTGGTCGCCGATCCGCAGAAAACCGCCGTCTCCGCCTTTAATCATTTAGGCGAAGCCTGGCTGGAAGATCCCAACCCCAACGCCTTCGTCGAGTTCTGGACCTACAGCCATCCCAGCGTGCAGAACCGCGCCAACTTCGCATTGCACTATGACCCGTGGGCTAACGGCGGGCATGGGAGGTTCTTTGAAAAATGAGGAGTAGGGGGGATTCGCAGACGGGTTCCATCGGCTATTCGGCGGTTGTGGGATCGATCACCGATCGAATACGCGATACTCTGTTGGCCGGGAAACCGCCCCGCTGTGCATGTTCCCGTACTGCCGCTTCATCTGGGGCGATGTAAATGCAGTAGACTTTGTCATCGGTAACATAACTCTGAACCCACTGAATCTGTGGGCCCATCTCACGCAGAACACCGCACGATGTCTGCGAAATCGCCTGTAACTGCTCCGGCGACAGCTTTCCTGCACCTGGAATTTCTCTTTCGATAACGAACTTCGGCATGGGGAAGACCTCCTAGTCTTGACGCCAAGTAACGGAAGTTATATCACATTCTGGAGTGTTTTGGGGCGAATTGTGGCCGGCACTGGAATCCGATGTGCCTTAATCCACAAATTCAGATGCAAGAATGTGACGCTGCCTGTTCATTGCCTTTACAATCTTTTCATGCAATTTCTATCGATTTCCCGCCGCCGCATCGACGCCTTTCCGCCAGAAGCATTTGCCCCGGAGTTGATGGCTCGCGAGACCCAGCGCGTGAAGGAACTCTACGCGGCGGGCCTACTTCGCCAGATCTGGCGCCGCGGCGACATTCCCGGCGCGGCCATTCTGTGGGAGGCCGCCAGCGAAGCCGAGGTCCGCGCCGCCCTCGACAGCCTGCCCATCAGCCAGGCCGGAATGCTGGAAATCCTGTCGCTCGTTCCCCTTGCGCCCTATCCCGGCTTTGGTCCCGCGTGAAGGATTAAGCGGGCTTCTGATTCCTGTTTTCCATTGGCCCCCTCAAGTCGTACACTGAGGTTTCGCTATTGGAGGAGCGGAATCGCATGGCCTACCCCGCAAATTACCGTTATACCCGCGAGCATGAATGGATTGAGCTAACGGGCTCCATCGGCGCCATCGGCATCACCGACTACGCCCAGAACTCGCTCGGCGACATCGTCTACGTTGACCTGCCCAAGGTGGGCGACGCGGTCACCGCCAACGCCACCTTCGGCTCGGTGGAAAGCGTCAAGGCGGTCAGCGATCTTTTTTCGCCCGTCACTGGCACTGTCACCGCGATTAACGAGGAACTGAAAGACGCGCCCGACAAGATCAACGAGAAGCCGCACGAAACCTGGATCATCAAGGTAAAACTGGCCGACCCGGCAGAACTTAACGCGTTGCTCGACGCCGCAGCCTACGAGGCCTTTGTTTCGGAGGAAACAGAAGGCTAGCTTCTACCTCTAGCTCATTGCCGTAGGCGAGAAGCTGCATTGACTTACTCTGATTTTTCTCTTGGCAGGCTGTACTGTAGCCTGCACAACGGGCTTTTAGCTAGAAGCTAGAAGCTAGGAGCTAGAAGCTCTTATGCGCTACCTACCCAAGTCTCCGGCTGAACGCGAAAAGATGCTGGCCGAAATCGGCGCGGCTTCCATTGACGATTTGTTCTCTGTTGTTCCTGCCAAGCACCGTCTTAGCCGCGACCTGGAAGTGCCGCGCGCGTACGCCGAAAGCGAGATCATCGACTACTTTCGCGCGGCGGGCGCTAAGAATGCCACCGATTACGCCAGCTTCCTCGGCGCCGGAGCTTATCGCCACTATCGCCCGGTCATCATCGACTCTTTGATTCAGCGCGGCGAGTTTTTGACGAGTTACACGCCTTATCAGGCGGAGATAAGTCAAGGCACGCTGCAAGCTATCTTCGAGTTTCAGACGATGATCGCCGAGCTGACCGGCATGGACGTGGCCAACGCCAGCATGTACGACGGTTCAACCGGCGCAGCGGAGGCGGTGATGATGGCCGTGCGCATTACCGGACGCCACAAGGCAGTGGTGGCCGCTACCGTTCATCCAGAGTACCGGGAGGTGCTGAGCACTTACACTAAGTACCAAGGACTGCCTTCGACTTTGGTTGGTTATGACCGCGAGACGGGACGCATCGATTTAACCGAGTTGGGCGCGGCAGTTACCGAGGAGACAGCAGCGGTTCTCATCCAAAGTCCTAACTTCTTTGGAATTATTGAGGATATTCCGGCAATAGCTGAGATCGTCCACGCCAAGGGCGCGCTGCTGATTGTTTCCATCGCGGAGGCGATTTCGCTGGGAATCGTACGCCCGCCGGTCGAGGCGGACATCGTCAGCATGGAGGCGCAATCCTATGGTGTGGCGCTGAGTTATGGCGGACCGTTCTGCGGAGTTCTTGCGGCCAAGGAACAGTTTGTGCGCCAGATGCCTGGGCGGCTCGTCGGCCAGACCGTCGATGGCTCGGGTTATCGCGGATTCGTTCTCACTCTCTCCACGCGCGAACAGCACATCCGCCGCGAGAAAGCCACTTCTAACATATGCACGAATCAGGCATTAGTCGCGCTGATGGCCACTATCTTCCTCAGTGTCTACGGAAAAGAGGGAATCCGGGAGTTAGCCGAGCATAACCTGGCGAAAGCGAGTTATGCGGCCAAGACTCTCTCCGCCCAGCCCGGAGCGAAGCTGCGCTTTACCGGCGCGCCGCGCTTCAACGAGTTTGTTCTCAAAACCGAAGAATCCCCGGAGCGATGGAGCCAGCGGCTTCTCGATGCAAAGATTGTTGGCGGCGTTGATTTGAGCCGCTGGTATCCCGAGCTGCACAATTGCACACTCTGGTGCGCTACCGAAATCATTACTCGCGCGCAGATCGACGCCGCGGCCAAAGCTCTGGTGGCCAAGCCGGATTAGGCATAGGCCTGGTAATCGAGGTTGTCTGGATTGCATTTGCGAATGGAGATGCACCGATGTTCGAGATCTTCAAATTTGCGGTGTTCAACCGGCAACGCAAGGCATGGGAGAAGAAGCGGAGGCACGGCAAACGAGCCTTCATTTTGTATAGGGGCGTGCTGCGGTGGGGCGGCATTATGTTTCTTCTGACCACGTTCACGAATGTTTTTGGCCGTCACATGAAGCTGGATTGGCTGTCTGAAGTTAGCTTACTGATAGCCTGTCCTTTTGCTGGATATGTTTGGGCGCGTTGTATCTGGCATGTGAATGAAAGGCGCTTCCAGGGCGACGGGAATCAACAGAAATCGATCTAGTCTGAATAGGCTCAAAGAATTTGCAGCGAGGCGAAAATGGCAGCATCTGAAGTTACGGTTTCACGCACCATCGGCAAAGTCCGTCCCCACCCGACGCAGAACGAGGCGCTGCTCTTCGAGAAGTCCTCGCCCGGCAAGCGCGCCTACAAGCTGGCTCCGCTGGACGTGCCCGCGGTGGATGCGGCGGCACTGCTGGGCGCGTCACACCGCACTATCCCTGGCGAGTTACCCGAGTTAAGCGAGATAGAAATCATCCGCCACTTTACGCGGCTCTCGACGTGGAACTACGCCATCGATCTGGGAATGTATCCGCTGGGCTCCTGTACCATGAAGTACAACCCGCGAGTAAACGAGTTAGTGGCCCGCATTGAGGGATTGGCCGAGGCGCATCCCTATCGGCCCGATTCGCTGGCGCAAGGGATTCTCGAAGTTATTGACCTTTTACAGCGTTGCCTGATCGAGATCACCGGCATGGACGCGATTACTCTTCAACCGGCGGCCGGCGCGCATGGCGAGTTCACGGGAATTCTGCTGGTCCGCGCATGGCATGAGTCGCAGGGGAATTCACGCAGCAAGATTCTTATTCCCGACTCGGCTCACGGAACTAATCCGGCCACCGCGGCCATCTGCGGCTACACAGTTGAGAATCTCAAGTCCAACGCCGAGGGTGGAATTGACTTAGAGGCACTTACTCGGCAAGTTGACTCGGAGACGGCCGCGCTGATGCTGACCAATCCTTCGACGATTGGAGTTTTCGAGAGCCAGATTGCGAAGATCGCCGAGATTCTTCACGCCAAGGGAGCGCTGCTTTACATGGACGGCGCCAACATGAATGCGCTGGTGGGCAAGGCGAGGCCCGGCGACTTCGGCGTGGACGTGATGCACCTGAACCTGCACAAGACTTTTTCGACGCCCCACGGCGGCGGCGGTCCCGGCTCAGGGCCGGTGGCTTGCAAGGCGTTTCTGGAGCCGTTTCTTCCCATCCCAGTTCTCGTCCAAAACGAGAACGGTGCGAAGCACTGGAACTATGATCGGCCGCAATCAGTGGGCCGGGTTCGCGCCTTCTACGGCAATGTGGGTATGTTCATCCGAGCCTTGGCCTATATCCTGGCCAACGGTCCCGACGGCCTGCGCCAGACCACCGAAGACGCCGTGCTCAACGCCAACTACATTCGCGCCAAGCTTCAAGACGTTTATGAGCTGCCCTACAAGACTGCGTCGATGCACGAGGTGGTCTTCAGCGACAAACGGCAAGCAGCCAAGGGAGTGAAAACCGGCGACGTCGCCAAGCGGCTGATCGACTATGGATTCCATCCCTATACGGTCAGTTTTCCGATGATCGTCCACGGCGCGCTGATGATCGAGCCTACAGAGAGCGAGTCGCTAGAGGAGCTGGACTTGTTCATCGAGGCCATGCGCGCCATCGCGAAGGAAGTGGACGAAACTCCGGAACTGGTGAAGAGTGCGCCGCACTCGACCCGCGTCTCGCGGCTGGATGAAGTGCAGGCGGCACGCAAGCCGATTCTGCGCTGGAGACCGAACGGGCTATTATAAGGAGCTGAAATATGATAGTGTTCGGAACGAGTCGAGAAGCAAAAGAGTATTTGATCAGCAGGATTGTGTCTGAGGCAAAACGAGAAGGCATTTCGCTTTCGGAAGTTGAGCGGAAGATGCTTTATTTCTCCGAAACTGACTGGACTTTACCGGACATTTTGAAGGTAAACGAAGAGTTCGAACGGAATTACGATGACAATGAATACGAAGCCAAAATCGCTGGGTTAATCAGGGACTACCTGCAGCGCGTGCAAACTGAGAACGAAGAAGAGCTGGATAACTGGACGAAAGCCGTGAATAAACTCCGCGAGGGAGATCATTACCTTCTGGTGATGATTGATTCTGTTCCTCAGTCCGTAGGCCGATGGAGTCGTTGGTTGCCCTCTCTGGATAGTACCCGTCCACGAGTGCTTGGGGACAGGTTGAGACTATTGCTCGCCGCCTTGGTTTGTATATTCGGAATGTTTGCCCTGATGGCTTTGCTCAACTGGGCATTCGGGCCGGACTGGAATCACTTCGGGAGATAACCTAGCTCACTGACCCACATCAGCGAGAATTTCTATACAACTCTTCCAGCGCATCACAGGCTGTACGCACGCCGTCCTCGTTGGTTAGTAGCCGCGCCACGCTCTCGGCTCGCTGGGCGAGCAGCGGCTGGGCGAGCATCGCCTTGAGCCGGCGCGCTACACGCCACGGCGTGTATTTGCCGCGTTGAATCACTCGCGCCACCTTCAGCCGCTGCATTCGCCGGGCATTGTCGGGCTGATCGTGCGAGTAGGGCATGACGAGCATCGGCTTGCCGGCGCGCAGGCATTGCGCAGTGGTTCCCACGCCGCCCTGGTGCACCACCATCGACGCGCGGCTGAAGAGCATGGAGTAAGGCGCGTACTCGGCCACGCAAATAGACTCCGGCAGCGGAGATTGCGGACGGTTGCGCGGGTCCGTGCCGATGAGAAGCACCGCGCGAATGCCCAGCCGGATGGCAGCCTTGGCTGAAACCTCGAAGAAATTCCCGGCAGAGAGCACCGCCGCCGAGCCCAGCGTGAAGACTACAGGGGGCGGACCTTCGCTAAGAAAATTTTCCAGGTTAGGAGGAAGCTCCTGATTGCCCGCGTCGGCATCGTAATAGCAGAAGCCGGTAATCAGTGTGTGCTCAGGCCAGTCTTTTTGTTCCACGCCGAGCACGCGCGAAAACAGGGCCAGGACCAAATTGGGCGAGTGCTTGGCGTCGAAAAGGGGATTGGCGCCTTTGGGCAATCCCAGCTCACGGCGCAACGCGTAGATTGGTTCAGGCCACTTGCGGCTGACGAATCGCGCCACCCGCCGGATGACCCTGCCGAAGCCCGGAACCGCCCTGTCGGCACGCGCCAGCCGCGGATACGGAGGCAACACCGGCGGGTCGAAGGCGGAGAAGAAGGAGAGCGGCGCCAGTACGTAGCTGGCCCAGGGAATTCCGGTCACCTCTGCTACAAGCGGCCCGGCGTAGTTCAGCTCGCCCAAGAGCAGCAGGCCGGCGCGCTCGGGCTTGGTGGCCGCGTCCAGCAAATCGTCGTAGGTCTGGCGCAGCGAGGGAAAGAGAAAATCCCGCAAGCCATGCTCGGTGCCGTTCTTGATGTCGTAGACCATCTCGACGAGGATGGTGTTGGCGGGGTCAATGTCCGGCCGGACAGCATGGAACTCCAGCCCCAAAGGCCGAATTCTTGATTCATAGACCGCCGGCACCGCCATCACCGGCACGTGCCCTCGTCGCTTCAGCTCCAGCGCAATGGCGATGAGCGGATTGGTGTCGCCGTAGGTGCCGATATTCGAGAGAATTATGCGCAATTTGATGTCCTTGGGGCCGTTTGCTGCATACAGTTATGAGGGTAATTGATCGAGCCTGTTGTCCGTTCCGCCTCATTGTGCCGCAACCGTATGATGGTATTCTTTCTGTGCCGTATCAGGAGATCTTCCATGCTGAACCAGCTCACTCTTCGCCTTGTTGCGCGATCCTTTGTGGTTGCTACTCTGCTTTGCGGCCTTCTGGCTGCTGTTCACCCTGTTTTCGCGCAACAGCCCTACAAAATCATTGACCGCTGGAAGGTTGGTGGCGATGGCGGTTGGGATTACCTGCTGGCAGATCCGCCGGCCCATCGGCTTTACATCACTCGCGGGGCGCGCGTCGATGTCGTCGACACGCAGACCGGGAAGCTCTCCGGCAGCATTGGCGGCCTGCATGGAACGCACGGCGTCGCGCTCGACACTGCCGGCAAGTTTGGCTACATCTCCGACGGCGGCGGCAACGCGGTGGTTGTCTTCGACCGCGCCACACTGGCCACGTTGGCCACCATCCCCGCCGGAACCAACCCCGACGCTATTGTCTTTGAGCCGGCTACACAAACCGTATGGGCCTTCAACGGCAAGAGCAAAGACGCTACCGTAATCGACGCTGCCTCGCGTAAGGTTGTTGCAACTATTCCGCTGCCCGGCAAGCCGGAATTTGCCGTTGTCGATGGCCAGGGATTGGTCTTCAACAACATCGAAGACAAAAGCGAGATTGTTCGCCTCGACGCCAAAACCAACAAGCTCACCGCCGAGTGGCCGCTGACCGGTTGCGAGGGCCCCAGCGGCCTGGCCTTCGATGTTGCCGGGAGCCGTCTGTTTCCGGTCTGCGACGGCAAGAAGATGGGAGTGGTGGACTCCAGGACCGGCAAAGTCCTGGCCACGGCTGAGATCGGCACCGGCCCGGACGCCGCCGGATGGGACGCCAAACACAAGCTGGCCTTTGCCTCCTGCGGCGAGGGAGTTCTCTCGGTGATTGATGCCAGCGCGGCAGGCTATCCCAACATCGAGACGCTGCCTACCCAGCGCGGCGCACGGACGATGGCGTATGACGCGACCGCCGACCGCATCTATCTGATTACGGCTGAGTTTGGCCCGCGTCCCGAGCCCACAGCAGAGAATCCACGCCCTCGTCCACTTGTCCTACCCGGCAGTTTTGTTGTGCTGGTTGTTGGACGGTAAACTATTGATGCGCTCTGCTTGGCTTTAGGAAGAAACAAGCGTGGACCGGGAGGTCCACGCGACAGCCGGCCGGGATGCCGGCGCTACAGTTTCATACACCTTGGGTCGGCAATGCCAGTGGGGGACTGAAGAGAAACTTCTTGCGGAAAGCAGGGTTTAGGTTGATGATTCTATTGCCGTTGTTTGGCAGTTTCGCGGTTTTTGACCCGGAAGGAGGGTTCCGTGCGCAAAAATATTTTCGCGTTCGTATTTCTGGCAATCTGCCCCTTGGCTTTTGCTCAGCAGGCGCTTAACAATGACGCCATCATCAAGCTGGTGAAGGCCGGCATGTCGGACGATTTGATTATCACCACCATCAACGCGCAACCGGGCGCGTTTGACGTTTCCACCGATGGGTTGATCGCTCTGAAGACCGGAGGCGCCAGCGACAAAGTGGTCTCGACGATTGTGCTGAAGGCGTCGGCTGCACTGCCGCCTGCGCCGGCTGCCCCCGCACCTCCGCCTGCGCCCGCGCCGGTTGCCCCCGCGCCGCCGCCTGCGCCACCCGTGGCTCCCGCTCCACCGGCTCCGCCCGTGGCTCCCGTCCCGCCAACTCCGCCTGTGGCAGACGTGCCCGCCCTTCCCCCTGGGATCGACATTGTTGGCGTCTACTACCAGGACCAGAGCGGCGCATGGACGGCAATCCCGCCGGAGATTGTGATCGCAAAGTACGGCGGGTTTGAGATGAACCCCCTTCACCCCAAAGAAACTGGGAGCAGGTCTACGAACGGCCATGTCGCCGCCGCCAAGGCCCAGACGGCCGCCACCTTGCCCATCATGCTCGCCGTCTACGTGCCGGAAGGCCGCACTATTGCGGATTACCGGCTGCTGCGGTTCCAGATTAAATCGAACGAGCGTATCTTTCCCATCACCTCCGGCACGGCTACTACGGACAACGATGAGCTGGACAAGAACGCGGTCGGATTTTCCTCTGAAAAAATTGCGCCACGCGTCTACCAGATCATGCTGAGCGCCCACCTCGGTAAGGGCGAGTATGGGATGCTGCCGCCCAAGCCGCGCAATGCCTCTGAAGGCAGCAACTGGAAGATTTATAGCTTTAGCGTGAGCGAGTAACTCCAGGAAGTTTAACCAAATACGATCGCATTTGGCAGAAGAACAAGCAGGGCCGCTCCCGGAAACAGGGACGGCCCTGCGGCTTTTTATCGTCATCAAAAAACTTCTTGCTAAAAGCAGAGTCAAGATTGATGATTCTTTTGCAAATCTTTCACAGTTATGGCGGTTTTGAAACATAAGGAGAGGTCTCGTGCGCAAAAGTATACTTGCAATTGTATTCATGGCCATCTGCCCCCTGCTCGCTGCCCAGCAGGCGCTCAACAATGACTCCGTCATCAAGCTGGTCAAGGCCGGCCTGTCAGAGGACCTGATTGTTACCACCATCAACGGCTCTGCCGGAAGCTATGACACCTCGGCCGATGGAATTATTGCCCTCAAGACCGCAGGCGTTACTGACAAAATAGTTGCGGCGATTTTGGCGAAGGCTGCTGCCCCTACGCCGACGATAACGACCAACTCTACCTCGCCCTCCTCCGGACAAGTTGCTGACAACCCTGATGATCCTGCCGCACCACATGAAGCAGGCATTTACATCTACAATGAGAGCGCTCCAGCCGGATCGAAGATGGTCATGCTGGAACCGTCTACATACACACAAGGCAAGACCGGTGGCGTCTTTGCATCTGCGATGAGCTACGGAATTGCCAAAATCAAGATTAAGGCAGTGATCCGCGGCGCACGCTCAAACACGCGTATTAATTTGGATAAACCTGTTTTCTATTTTTATTTCGAACTGCACAATGCTGGATTGAGTTATGGCTCATCATTCGGTGGAACCAGTACACCCAATGAATACACGCTACTCAAGTTCGATGTAAAAGGGAACACACGAGAAACGCTCACCGCTTCGGCCAATGCGTTCGGCTCTTCAGGCGGAACCGATGAAAACGCGACTACTGGCTTCACTTTTACAAAGCTCCGTCCAGGTGTATACAAAGTTGTTCTTGGCGCACCCCTACAGCCGGGCGAGTATGGATTCGTCGTCTCCGCCTACAGCAAAGTCTTCGATTTCGGCAAAGATTAGTACCGGAACTGCCCGTCGAAATGCATAGCCAGGGATCAAATGATAACTTTATCTTTGACGGCCATTCATGAACAGACGCACGCGCAGAACGCTGTGGATAGTGGCCTCGGTCCTGTTGTTACTGGCCGTGGCCATCTTCCTTCGCTCCAAAGCCCCGCCGGAGGCCGCGCGGCTGCTGCCCGAGTCCGACGGCATTCTTTACTTTAACCTCAAGCCGGTGCGGGCCTTTCTGCCCAGAAACCCCAAACCGCCCGAGCGCGTGCAGGAGTACCAGGAGTTCATTGAGGCCATCGGCATCGATCCGGAGCGCGATCTGGACGAGGCGGCCATTGCGTTGCATCGCATGGCGGACCCCAACGGACCCAATGGGCCGGTGGCGTATTCCATGGTGCTGGTGGGCAAGATTACCGGCAAGAAGCTGAACGCCTGGCTGGACGCGCACGCCGGAGCCCGAGACTCCTACGCCGGGCACACTATCTATAGCATTCCCTCCGAGGGCCGCACCGTGCGCGTGGCGCAGATCGGCTACGACATGGTGGCCGTCTCCAACTATCCCACGCCGGAGATGATTCACTCCATGCTCGACCGGCACGCGACCGCGGCGTTGCCCTTTGCTAACTCGACGATGCTCAGCCAGTATTACCATGAAGTGCCGCTGCTCTCGCCGGTCTGGGGAGTGGGCCAGATCGGGTTGCCCTTCTCGGAGAGCGGGGCTATCAACATTTTTGGCTTCTCGCTGCCGCTGGAACCCGACTCGACGATCATCGCCAGCGTTACGCCGGCCTTGTCGCTGGGGGGCAAGTTGAATGTCAAAGTGGTGGAGATTGCTCCCAGCATCGGCAAAGCCGCCAGCCAGGCCGAGACGCTCAATGTGTTGCTGATTCTGACCCGAGGCATTACCGCTCCCCTGGCCGATAACGCCGCCAATGACAGCTTGAAAGAGTTGCTGAAGACCGCCGAGATTACCCAGAAGCGCGACCGGGTGGTGATCACGGCCACGCTCACGCCCTCCCTGTTCAACGGCCCGGCCGGGAGCCCGTAGACACCTGCTGATTCCTTTTCCGGCCCTGATACATCCAAATAGCAACAGCGAATACGGATGGACAGTTCTGGGTGGCCAGCGCATTCATCCGACCCATCCATTGTGCTCAAGGGAACCTCTGATCAAGTGCTTCAATTGAGCTTGCATTCCCTCAGGGGCTAAAGCCCACATTGATTTTGCTGGATTTATGTACGGGCTAAAGCCCGTACCCTTCAAAATTTCGACTTAATCTGAGTTTCCCAAGGCAAGACCGCATTCCCAGCGGAGGTTCCATGATTCTTCAGGTTCATTCATCGAGGGCTGTTGCCCTGCTTTGTGAATTTGCCTTTCCGGCCATACTTCTCCTGCAGATTGGCGAAAGGCCGGCCAGCGCGCAGCATCAGCCGCCCGTCCTTACTGGCCAGGCTGCTTTCACCGACGCGGCTCACGAGTCCCCCGGAATCCGCCGCCACCTCACTGTGTCCGACCTGCCCACCCCAGCTCCGCAAGAGTCCGTGGACAACGGGCCGAAGATCGTTCCCCGGCCCGCCAGCGTGCTGCCCATCGCGCCCAAAGGCTTCAAGGTGGAGTTGTATGCGAGCGGCCTGGACAACCCGCGGCTGATACGCACCGCGCCCAATGGCGACCTCTTCCTGGCCGAGAGCGAGACTGGCAAGATCAAGGTCTTCCGCGGCGTAAGTCCGGACGGTAAGGCTGCGCGGGTTTCGGTCTTCGCCGACGGTCTGCACCAGCCCTTCGGCATCGCTTTTTACCCCGCCGGCCCTAACCCTACTTGGGTCTACATCGGCAACACCGATGGCATCGTCCGCTTTCCCTATAAAAACGGCGACCTGGCGGCGACTGGTCCCGCTGAGCACCTGGCCGATCTGCCCGGCGGCGGACGCCTGCGCGGCGGCGGCCACTGGACGCGCGACGTGGTCTTCTCCAAGGATGGCACAAAGCTCATGGCCTCGGTTGGTTCTCATTCCAATGTGGACGACGCCGACACGCATCCTGAGGAGTTCCACCGCGCCGACGTGCTGGAGTTCACCCCGGAAGGCAAGTTCATCAAGATCTATGCTGGTGGCCTGCGCAACTGCGTTGGCGAAGCCATCAACCCCACCACCGGCGAGCTCTGGTGCTCAACCAATGAGCGCGACGGCCTGGGCAACAACTACCCGCCCGACTACATTACCCACGTCCAGGAGGACGGCTTCTACGGCTGGCCCTGGTTTTTATATGGCGGTCCCGGCGGCGGCATTCAGGACCCGCGCCACCCCGGCAAGCACCCCGAGCTACAGTCCAAGGTCATCACCCCCGACATCCTGGTGAATCCCCACTTTGCTTCGCTGGAAATGCTTTTCTACGAGGGTGGTCAGTTTCCCGCTGCGTTCAAGGGCGACGGATTCGCCGCCGAGCATGGCTCATGGAATCGCGCCCAGCGAGGAGGCTACGAAATCATCCGCCTGCCCATGAAGAACGGCCACGCTACCGGCGAATACGAAGACTTCCTTACCGGCTTCGTTCTTCCCGACGGAACAGTGTGGGGGCGCCCTGTAGGCGTCGCCGAAGCCAAAGACGGCTCACTGTTTGTCTCCGACGACGGCTCGAGGTCTATTTGGCATGTGAGTTATAGAAGAGAGAAGTGAAGCGGAGTTGCCGGTCAGCGATGCAAATAAAGGCAGGCTAGAATCGGCCCAAAACATCACCGGCTCCCGCGCATTGGGGAGCCGATGGGAATGAGGAGGGGCGAATCTCTTAAAGTGCCGGCGGAGCAGTCTCGCTGGGGCCGCTGAAAGCAATTTGCTCGTAAGTGGTGCGCAGATACTTGTGGGGATTGACCGGAACCTTGTGGACGCGAACCTCATAGTGCAGGTGCGGGCCAGTGGCGCGGCCAGACTGACCCACGTAACCGATCACCTGTCCGCGAATCACATGCTGGCCGACTACAACCGCAATGGCGGAAAGATGGCCGTAGAGAGTGACTACATCATGGCCATGGTCGAGAATGATCTCGCGACCGTAGCCAGCATTCATTGCGGCCTCGGTCACGTCGCCATCGGCCGCGGCGCGTATCGGCGTACCGGTAGGAGCGTCAATATCGATGCCGGAGTGGAAGGCGCCTTCACCGTTGATCGGATCCTGGCGCTGGCCAAAGCTCGAGGCAACACGGCCTTCCAGCGGCCAGAGCGAGGGCGCATCGGCCAGTTCAGTCCAGTCTCCGGCAAAGCTGGGCGAGAGGCCGCTTTCCAGCGCGCGGGAGAGCCGGCCGCTCATGGCCTGTGCCCGGAGCAGATAAAACTGGTCGATGGTGAGCTTTACTTGCTGTGCGTCAATATCGTCTGTCAATCCCAGGCCAGCGGGCGTGGGCGCGGCTGCGGCGGTGGAGGCAGCCTCAGGCTTGGCCGCAGCCAGCCTGCTCTGCCGCAGTCCGTAGAGCGCGGTCACTTCATTTGCCAGGGCGCCCAGCGAGGCCACCTGTACATTGCGGTCATGCGCAACCTGCGCCATATGCTGGTAGTCCTTGCGCAGTGTCTCGCGATCATGAAAGACCTGGTTGTAACTCTCGGTCTTCAGCAACATACGGGTGTAGGAACCGGCCAGTCCCACGATGGTGAATGTTCCCACCAGCGCCGCGGCCACAAATCCATAGACATAACGAAGCGGCAAGGAGATCTTGCGAACCTCTCCGTCCTCGTCTGAAGCGACAAATATGACGTAATAGCGTTTGCGCAGCATTTTCACCCTTCATTTCTGCTGTCGGCGGGGCCGTAATTCGCCGTATACTCAATAAAAGCCCAATGCAAGGGAACCTTCCGGCCCCCAAACATCGCACACGCCAAACTTTCGCACTTGTTGGTAAGCGTTGACAGACTAGCAAACTTCAACCTGTGCGGTCAACGGTTTTGGCGCAATTAATATTGCCTATCTAGATGCAATATCGGCACAAGAGCACTATTGCACGTGGCATGCCGGTCAGAATACGCCCGAATTGGCCTATTCTCATAAGGTGCGGATGAAACAGACCCAATTTGGAACCAACCGAGGACAAGGCGAACTTGCCCTGCTCGCTGAGATTCGCCAACGAACTGAACGTACCGCCAGACTTGGCCAGAAAAGCGGACTTGGCCTGGGCATTGGCGACGATTGCGCCCTTCTGACTCCGCGCAAGGGCGAGGAAGTAGCCATAACGACAGATTTGTCGATCGCCGGGAGTCACTTCCGCCTCGACTGGCATTCGCCTGAGGCCGTTGGGCATCGCACTTTGGCGCGCGGATTAAGCGACTTGGCCGCCATGGGCGCGCGGCCTCTGGCTGCCTTTCTTTCCTTAGGTTTACCGCGCTCTCTCACAGTGAATACAGCCGGTCGCAGCCGCGCCGGATCCCGGACCTGGGTGCAGTGTTTTCTTGACGGTTTTCTGGCCCTGGCTGAGACTCACAATACTCCTCTGGCCGGTGGAGACCTGGCTGAATCCCCTGTTGCCGTGGCCGACATTGTCCTGGTTGGCGCAGTTCCCCGCGGACGGGCGCTGCTGCGTTCCGGAGCAAAGCCGGGCGACATGCTCTACGTTACCGGCGCACTTGGCGGAGCCGCTGCCGGTCTTGCCTGCCTGGCCGAGCTGGCGTTGCCCGCACGGGCTAACCCGCCTCGCATCCCCAAAAAGCTGGCCGCAAAGCTGGCCGCGCACCTCTATCCCCAGCCGCGCATTGCCCAGGGCCTTTGGCTGCAACGCCGCAGCCTGGCCTCCGCCGCGCTGGACATCAGCGACGGCCTCTCCACGGATCTGGCTCATCTGTGCGAGGAATCCGGCGTGACCGCCGAGGTCGATGCGACGCTCGTGCCGCTTGGTTTGGGAGCAACTCTGGCTCAGGCACTTCATGGTGGGGAGGACTACGAACTGCTCTTCACCGCTCCGCCCAGCGCCCGCCTGCCCCGCGCCATCGCCGGCGTCACGGTGACCCGGATAGGCCGCATACTGAGAGCCCGCGCAGGCCGGTCCACGATGACGCTAATCTCCCCGCAGGGAGCGGAGCTTCTCGAATCGCACGGCTGGGAACATTTCTCCTGAGTTCTATTCGCTTTTCGAAAGCATTCCCGGCAAGTATCTACAGCAGCCGCAACTCTGGGAAGTCCTGGCTGTAACGTTTTGGATCGAGTGTTAGTAGACGTTCCGCCTGTACCAGCGCATGAGCGCCAATGAGAAAATCGGCCAGCAATCGCTTCGGACCTTCCCCTGTGGCTTGTCTGCGGCGCATCGCGTAACGGGAAAAACGCTGACCAGCATCGGTCCAGAGCCGTTCTTCCAGCTTGTAATCTATGACGACTCCGGTCGCATCCAGAAACCCATGGACAAAGGACTCGGTGGCTCTTGGGTAAGCTAATAATTCCACAAGGACAAACGGGGAGATAATCAGCGATCCCTCCATCTTTGCCTCACCCAACTGGACCATAGCCCTTTCTGCCGATGGCTCCCGTGACCAAATTGCCGAAAATACATTGGTATCAATTGCCGTTCTCACTGTTTACCCTCTTCGGGGTTCTTTACCACCCATGGATCGTCATCGCGTAGATCGCCATAATAGGCATTGATCTCTTCCAGAGACGAAAATGCCGGCAACGCCCCAAGATAGGCGGTGAAGGGGTTCTTTTCCGTCCGCGCGGGCCGCAGAACTGTGCGGCCATCCTCGAAGACGAACTCCACACGGTCCCCCTGCCTGAGACCCAAACGGTGGCGAACTTCGATGGGCACGGTGACCTGCCCCTTGCTGCTAATGGTGCTGGAAGGCGGCATCTTTACCTATACTCCTTAAAGTAAAGATATCATTCTTTACCAATATCGTCAATCAGCCTTGACCACATTCTCCCGTACCTCTGCCGTCTATCGTTAAAACTGTTTTGACCAGCGTTCCCCGCGTCTGCTTAGCGCCTTATCCCACCGGCCTGCTTCACGTTGACAACACCCGTACCGGTTCCCACTCCGGCCCGGAGTTTGATAAGCTTAGTCCGCTCCTCGAAGAAGGAGAAGCACTCAGCCTTGACGTTCCCAGCGTCTGCGCTCGTATCCATAGGTTCGTAGGAGCCTGAGCGTTATGAAAGACATCTTCTGGATTAAAGGCAATCCGCCCGTAAAGCTGGCCATCGTCCTTCGTCCGCAGGGAGATGACAGGCTGGAGGAAGAACTGCTCCGCATCAAGCACGAAGGCATCCAGACGCTGGTTTCCTTGCTGGAGCGCTGGGAAGCGGGCTCGCTTGGACTGACGAACGAAGGCCCGGCAGCCGTGCATGTCGGATTGAGTATTCTCTCTTATCCGTTTCCCTACACGCATGTTCCGCTGGATACGGATTCCTTCCGTAACTTTGTGGCTGGTTTGGCGGATCGCCTTCGCTCCGGGGAATCGGTTGGCATCCATTGCCGGGGCAGCGTAGGCAGGTCCGCCATTGTTGCGGCCTGCACCCTCATTCATCTAGGTTGGCAGCCCGTGGCGGCGTTGAAGGCCATTGAAGCGGCTCGCGGCGAGCCTGTGCCTGACACGCAGGAGCAGGCGGACTGGATTTTGAGCTACACGGCAGAGCCGAGTGCGCTTCAGAAATCATGATGTCCCCGCGCGGTCTGCACACTCCCGTAATTGCCCTACGCTGTCGCAGCCGTTAGACTGAGGGATCGAGGGGTCCATCCATGTTGGTTGTCATGAAGGCGCAGGCAACACAGGAGCAAATCCAGGCGGTCTGCGAATCTATTGAACGGTTGGGCTTTCGCGCTCACCCGCTTCCCGGAGCCCAGCGCACCGCCATCGGCATCACCGGCAATCAAGGCGAAGTGGACCGCGGCAACCTGGAGGAGCTCTCCGGCGTCGCCGAAGTGATCCGCGTCTCCAAGGCCTACAAGCTGGCCAGCCGGGACGTGAAGGAAGAAGACACCGTCATCCGGTTCGCCGGCACGGATGCCGCCATCGGCGGGAAAGGCCTGGCTATCATCGCCGGACCGTGCTCGATTGAAAGCCACGAGCAGGCTTTTGCTATTGCCGAATCAGTAGCTGCCTCGGGCGCGCAGTTTTTCCGCGGCGGAGCCTACAAGCCGCGCACATCTCCTTACGCATTTCAAGGCATGGGCCTGGAGGCGCTGCGCATCATGGCGGAGATTCGCTCGCGCTTCGGGTTGCGCATTGTCACCGAGGCCATCGACAACGAGACGCTGGAACTGGTTGCCGAATGGGCCGACGTGGTGCAGATCGGGGCGCGCAACATGCAGAACTACTCCCTGCTGAAGCGCGCCGGCCAACTGCGCAAGCCGGTGATGATCAAGCGCGGCCTCTCGGCTACCCTGGATGAGTTTTTGATGGCCGCAGAGTACGTGATGAGCGAGGGCAATTATGAAGTTATTTTGTGCGAGCGCGGGGTGCGCACCTTTGCCGACCACACGCGCAACACCCTGGACCTGAGCATCATTCCGGCTGTCCGGAGAGTGAGCCACCTGCCGATTCTGGTTGATCCCAGCCACGGCACCGGCAAGCGCGACAGCGTGCTGCCCATGGCCCGCGCCGCTGTGGCCTCGGGCGCTGACGGCATTCTGGTCGAGGTCCACAACCATCCGGAAAAAGCTCTCTCCGACGGACCTCAGTCCATCTATCCCGATCAGTTCGCCCGCATGATGGATGAACTGGAACAGATCGCCCCGGTGGTTGGCCGCAATCTGCCGCGCAGGGGTGGTTTCACAACCGAATCCGCGTTACAATCCATTCATGAGCCGAAGCGCCACTGAAATCCTCGAAGAAGCTCGCCAATTGCCCATCGGTGAAGTGAATTGGCTCATTGAAAGCCTTCTTCTGGACGGAGAGAGCGGGACTGAAGAGGCGATTGAAGCTGCCTGGAACGACGAGATCAAGCGTCGTATCGACGAGATCGATGCAGGATCCGTGGAGTTGGTTCCGGGTGAGAAGGTGCGCGCCGAAATGATCGCAAGTCTTTCTCCTCAGGCACGAGCCCGGCTGCACGCTTGAAACCGTTAAAGTACCATCCCGCGGCCAGACGGGAGATCAAAGCCTCCCACGCCTGGTATGTCAGGCAAAGCGTACAGGCTGCCGATGGATTTTATGAGGAACTTCTTCCGGCTCTCGACCGTGTGCAGGAACAACCCAGGTTATATCCACCGCACCTTTACGGCACCCAGCGCGTTGTACTCGACCGATATCCCTTTTTCATTGTCTATCGCGAGCTACTGCACGAGATACAAATCGTTGCCGTAGCCCATGCCAAGCGCCGTCCCGGCTACTGGGCCAAACGCCTTTAGGCAAGCGTTGAACGCTGGCGTCCCCCGGCCTCAATTATGATGCTTTGGGGAAGCGAAACTGGGAAGAAGATCAGCCTTTGAAAGCCGGATTTATTTCATGAAATCGTCGCATAAAGCAATAGTCCGCATTTCCGCGTTCGCCCTGTTGGCCCTGGCCCTCACCGGCTGCCGCACCCACGACTTCCCGCAATATCCGCCCAACTACCGCGAATACGCCTACGTCACCAACGGCGACAGCGGGACCGTCACCATTCTGGACGTGGTGAATGTGCGCGTGGACCGTGAGCTTGCGGTGGGCCAGAAACCCGTAGCCGTGGCCGCCAGCACCACCACCAACGAAGTCTACGTGGTCAACTCCGGCGCGGCGGACGGCCAGGGCACCGTATCGGTCATCAACGCGGAAAACAATACCGTGGCAGGCGTCATCAATGTTCATCGCCAGCCGGTCTCCATCGAGATAGATTCCACCGGCAGCCTGGCCTACGTAGCCAACTCCGGCTCCAACACCATCTCCGTGCTGGACCTCAAGGCGCGACGTGAGGTTGCTGCTATCGGAGCCGGCGAGGAGCCTGCCGCAGCGCGCCTCTCACCGGACAACAAGACCCTGGTGGTCGCCAACCGGCACGGCAACTCGGTCAGCCTCATCGATCCGGCAACACGGCGTGTCCGCGCGATCTTCACGGGCTGCCCCGGCGCTTCGGATGCCGTCATCCTTCCCGATTCCTCGAAAGCGTTTGTGCCTTGTTCGGCTGGCCATCAGATTATGGCCATCGCCCTGGCTCACGCAGAAGTTCGTTCCGCCCAACCGGGCAGCGCTCAGGTGGTTCCCGCCCGGCCCGACCGGCTGGAGGCCCTACTAGACGTGGGACAGGCGCCGATGCAGTTGGCCCTCAAGCCAGACGGTGGCGAAGTGTTCTCCCTGAACTCGCTCTCCGACTCAATTTCCGAGGTCATCACCACCACGGACGACGTAAGCGGCTCGACCATCATCGGAGATAGTCCCGTGCGCGGCCTTGTTACGGCCGACAACTCCCTGCTCTACGTGGCCAACTTTCGCTCCCAGTACGTCACCGTCTACTCCATCGACGAAGGCCAGCGCCTTCCGGTCTCCCAAGGCGGCTCAATCCGCGTTGGCGACGGCTCTTCTGCGCTGGCGTTTTCCAACTCCGGCATGCTGCTCTTTGTTGTCGATGCCCGCTCCGGAGACGTAGCCGTGGTGCGCACTGCCTCGCTCTCGCTGTTTACCCTGCTCCCCGCCGGCCGCGCGCCCAACGCCATTGCCGTGAAAGCCTTCAAGCTGCCATAACTTTCAGCTGCATTCGGTGGCCAGGATTCACACAGAAACGCGCTGATCGTAGATCCCGGTGGCGTTTTTGAGCATCTTCAGAGATAGTGATTCAGCCCTTAAATAGTGTTATTGCCCTCCCACCCATTTCGCGATAAAGCCTGCGAAATGGATGGGGCACGGCGCTTGTATTTTGTGCCGGGTCAAAAGTGTGATGTGAGTCAATATTCCCGTTTTCCACCCTTTCCGCATGGAAAAACAGAAAGAATGGGAAACAGGGTATTACCGAAACAATGAAAATGCTCCTAGAGGTTTCCTAAATCCCCCCCTTGATGCACAATCAAGAATGAGATGAGCATACGATTCGCACTTTCCCAAGAACTTCGCGGCGCAGTGGACCTGGCCGCCGCTGACTGGACCAACAACAACAAGGTTGCCCGCTTGTGGCGGAAAGACCCGGGCCTGTGGACCCGCCAGGGCGAAGAGAAGTGGCTGGGCTGGATCGACATCGTCGAGCGTCAGCAGAAGAACCTGGCGGCTTTCACGGCGCTGGCCGCGGATGTGAAGGCTCGCGGCTTTCAGTCTGTTTTGCTGCTCGGCATGGGCGGCTCCAGCCTTTGCCCGGAGGTGCTGGCCGTGACCTTTGGCCAGCAGCCAGGTTTCCCGGCGCTGCACATTGTCGATTCCACCGATCCGACGCAGGTTAAGGCCGCCCGCGACAGGGTCAACCTGGCCGAGACGCTGGTGGTGGTGGCCAGCAAATCCGGCTCAACGCTAGAGCCTAACGTTCTTAAGCAGTATTTCTTTGCTGAGATGCAGAAGGCCGTGGGCGCCGACAAAGCCGGCAGTCATTTTCTGGCGATCACCGATCCGGGCTCGAAGATGGAGCAGGTGGCCAAGACCGACGGCTTCTGGAAGATTTTCTACGGCGACCCCGAAATCGGCGGACGCTTTTCGGCGCTGTCGAACTTCGGCGTAGTTGCCGCCACGGTGGCCGGACTGAACACGGAGAAGCTGCTGGCTGAAGCCGCCAAGGCTGTGGCAGCAGCCAAACTGGCCCCAGCGCAGAATCCGGCCGTCGAACTGGGCCTGACGCTGGGCACCGCAGCCAATACCGGACGCGATAAACTCACCGTTTTCACCTCGCCGGAGATCTACGATCTGGGCGCATGGATGGAGCAGTTGGTCGCTGAATCCACCGGCAAGCAGGGCAAGGGCATTACGCCCGTGGACCGCGAGGGCATTGCCGCGCCGGAAATTTACGGCAACGACCGCATCTTCGCCTACATCCGGCTGGGAGGCAGGGCCGACGCAAGTGTAAATGCCAGTCTGGACGCCAAGGTTGCGGCAATTGAAGCCGCGGGCCATCCCGTCGTACACATCGAGATTGCCCACCGCAACGAAATTTTCGGGCAGTTTTTTACCTGGGAAGTGGCCACTTCCGTAGCCGGGTCGGTGATGGGCATCAACCCCTTTGACCAGCCGGACGTGGAATCGGCCAAGATCGAAACCCGCGCGCTGACCTCGGCCTACGAGCAAGCCGGCAAGCTCCCCGTGCGCGAGCCGGTGCTGGTGGACGAAGGCATCCAGCTTTACGCTACAGAGGCCTACGCGGCCACGCTCAACAAGGCTGCCCCCGCCAAAACCCTCGCCGGCTATCTGCGCGCGCATTTCAACCAGATTCACCCCGGCGACTACTTTGCCGCGCTGGCTTTCCTGCCCATGTTCCCGGAGCACGAGGCGGCGATTCAGCGCATCCGGCACAAGGTGCGCGACGCCAAACGGGTGGCCACCTGCCTGGGCTTCGGACCGCGTTTCCTGCACTCCACCGGGCAAGACTACAAGGGCGGCCCCAATTCTGGAGTTTTTTTGCAGATCACAGCGGACCATGCCGTCGATGTAGCGATTCCAGGGCAGAAGTTGAGCTTCGGCGTGGTCATCGACGCTCAGGCTGCAGGAGATCTGGCGGTGTTGGAGTCGCGTGGCCGCCGGGCCGTGCGCGTTGACCTGGGAGCGGATGTAGCAGCAGGGTTGAAGGCGCTGGCCGAGGCCGTGGATCAGGCGCTGGCGTAAGAGCAGGGCTATTGATCCAGCCTATATTCACTGTGTGGGTGCCCCCCTCGCCGCGTTCTTGTTTTTGCGGCTAGGGTGGGAAAGCACATAGTAGAATGTGCAAAATGACTGAATCCACAAAAGAGACGCGGAATTCTGTGCTGCAACTACTGGTTCTAGTCGCACTCCTGGTCATCGGCTACACCTGTATTCGCACGCTGAGTTTTACACGCGAGTTTTTCAATTTCCTTTTTGTCTGTGCGTTCTTCGTAATTCCGTTTCTTGCCATTCGACCTGTGCTGCGCTTGCGTCGGCGGCCCAGGATTTGGGGTTTGATACTCTTGTCTCCTTTGCTGTTGCTATCGTCGTTTCTTCTTCTATTTAATGTCGCCTGTGAAGGACTCGGTCGGCCAGGTGAACACACGGATCCGTTGCAAACCTTTCAACAGGGAAACAGCACAATTCAGCTTCAAAGATATGAAAACGGCGGTGCATTAGGAATTCACGGCTTGAATCTGGAGCAGCGGAGGCTCATCGTTCCCGGCCTTTTTTTGGTCAGATCTGTTGACTTCTTTGACGATGCAAATGAAGGTACTCTTTCTGTGGAAGGACCGTACAGGGTGAGGGTGCATGCGAAAGGAAGTTATAACAGCAACGATTATCAAGTCGATAAAGTCTACGATCTGAAGCCTTGGGTCTATTTTTAAGGAACCTCTGATCAAGTCCCAAATGCGCGTCGATTGCGTCTAGAGCGTTTTCCCTTTTGCTATAGACCGCATTCACAGTGTTTGAACCATGCCACTGCATTCTCTGGGGTGATCTGAGGAAGCAGTTCCGTGATGGCTTTGTCGAGGGCTTCTTTGGTT